>Ga0335081_10000325_pt1 | contig 88245 bp, 81 predicted proteins | sample Lox_Sample_35_FD_206713 | JGI IMG/M metagenome (GOLD analysis project Ga0335081, IMG submission 206713) | Soil microbial communities from Loxahatchee National Wildlife Refuge, Florida, United States - Lox_Sample_3.5 | ecosystem: Environmental > Terrestrial > Soil > Wetlands | place: USA... | reverse complement strand
ATGAAGAACAGGCTCATTGTGAAGATCGCAATTCGGACTAGGGCATGATGATCTTCCAATGTGGCGCGGACTTGGTTTTGGTTGATTCCCAATTCGCTCAAACCCAGCAGGAGAATCCCGATGATCATCAAGCCGATGCCGGTCATTTCGGAGGGGTTCAAGGTCTCCTGATTCATTTGAACGGATCCGATCGCTAGAACGATCAATCCGGCGGCCATCAAGCCCGGGGTTAACGCCGGCCCGATCAGACTTTGGGAGATCATATAGGCGATCGTCCCACCGAATAGACCAACGACAACACCTAAGATCCAGACCCGATTTTTCACCAGCCTGCGCATGAAACCTTTCTGCGCGCTATCGGTCCGGACCCGGTTCACAGCCTGTTTTTCGAGGAGTTGTCCGAACTGCGTCAGTATCCCACCGAGAATACCAAGGACAACTCCTGTAATGTAATACGACTTCACTTTTTTTGAATCTGGATGCCGTTATCTTGGATCACTCTGGAGAACCATCTGCCGCTGTCTTTCACAGTTCTCTTTAAGGTCTTGTAATCCACATAAACCAACCCAAAGCGCGGACCGTAGCCCAGGGCCCATTCAAAGTTGTCCATCAGGGACCAGTGGAAAAATCCTTTGATGGGCACGCCGTCTTGGATGGCGCGATGAACCTGCGCGATATGATTTTGCAAATAGCGGATGCGCCGTTCGTCGCGGACATGGCCGTCGAAATCCAGTCCATCGGGAACAGGCACGCCGTTCTCTGTGACCATCAATTCGCAGGCGGGGCGGTAGTCTTTCCAGATGCGCATCAGGATTTCATACATCCCGGCCGGGTAGATCTCCCACATTGCGGAGTACTCGTTGCCTTCAGGGTATGTCTGCGCGGCGGATACCAGGGGGAATCTGGCATCGTGCTTCAACACGGAGCGCGAATAGTAATTGACGCCCAATACGTCAATGTGCTTGATCTTTTCGAGATCGCCGGCTTTGATCGGCGAGCCCGACAAGAATTTGAGCCAGGCGGACTCTTGGATCGGCGAGGTGCCTTTGAGGAGTGGATCAAGCACGGAGCGATTGACCAATGCGTCCACGCGCTGGGCCGCATCATGATCTTTTCTTGATTCCGATGCTGGGTGCATCGGATTGAGATTCAGGGTAATGCCAATTTGGACGGGCTGTTTGGCCGAGGCTTGGATGGCCTCATACGCCAACCCATGCGAGAGCATAAGATGATGCAAGGCTTTGATTCCGGCGGGAGGATCCTTGAAGCCGGGTGCATGATCTCCGAGGAAATATCCGAGGATGGCCGTGACCCATGGTTCGTTATGGGTGAAGATCACTTTCACACGATCCGTCAGATGCTCTGAAACGATGCCGGCGTATTCTGCAAAGGCGAACGCGGTCTCACGATTCGGCCATCCGCCCTTGTCCTGCAAAGCCTGCGGCAGATCATAATGGAAAAGACAGGCATAAGGTTCAATGCTATGCTTGAGCAATTCATCCACCAGGCGGTCATAGAACGCCAAACCCTTTCCATTGACCCGGCCCGTCCCGTCGGGAAGAATACGGGTCCACGCGATCGAAAAACGATAGGCCCGCAAACCGAGCTCGGCCATCAGCTTTACATCATCTTTGTAGCGACGATAATGATCCACGGCGACGTCGCCGTTTTCATTATTGGCGACTTTGCCCGGCTTGTGGCTGAACGTATCCCAAATGGACACTCCCTTGCCGTCGGCATTCCAGGCGCCCTCGATTTGATAGGCCGAAGTAGCCGCGCCCCACACAAAATTCTTGGGAAATTTCAATTGGGTCATGTTACACGCTCTGTGCAAATAATGCGCCGGTCAATCCTCCCAAGCCGCCAAGCAGAAATGCGACGAGGATCGCCAGCAGTGCCGGGACGAAGGCCAGTGATGCATCCAGACCAAGCACACCCGATACGACCACGAGTAATTTGCCCATGGGCGAAGTGAATGCAAAAAAGACGACGAACGCCAGCCAAGCGGCCATGGCGCCGAGTCCGCCGAATACAAAACCTTGTTTGCCATTGCGGAGCAGCCAGCCACCGATCAAACCTGCGATCGGCATTGCCCACCACCAGCCGAAGAGCTCCAAGACGAACGCCGCCAGTGCAACGAGAACTACAGCGATCCAAGTATTTTTCATATCAACCTCATTTCGGTTCAAAGGTCAGGGTGCTCGCAATGTTTTTCGCCTCCACCTGATCCGGCCCGCCCGGGAAGAGCAGCGGGAAGTACTTGCCCTGGGCCCACAAGGGGATGAAGTTGTCGTAATCAAGGCTGATGGGCGAACCGCTTTGTCCGCCGGGGTAAACACCGAATGAATTCGCAACGTCGGTGAAATCGACCACCATGCGCCACGATGGACCGCCATCGGACGGGCCGCCGTTGCTCTGGCCGTTTGGGCTATTGCCATCTCCAGGAATTGGAATGCCGACACGATTGAGTACCGGAACATCCAGCAGATGCGGAATATCGGAGACGTGATTCTTTCCATATTCCCAGGCGGTCAGGTCCGGACCGTATTCCTGCTTCAAATCCGAAAGGGTTTTCTCGAAGCTGGAGCGGATGATATCGTCGCGGGTTTCAACTTTATCTTTCGTTCTCAGGTCGTCGAAGTAGGGTGAGTTGGGTTGATGCAGCACCATGTCCTCAAAGACTTCGAACGGCGGCTGGTATTCGTTGTCGCCGTTGAAGCCCCACGCATCCCAGTCCTTGAGCGTGCCGTCCGCATTGAATTGGAATCCTGCCGCTTCCCAATCGTCCTGCCAGGTGGCGTGGCGGAAATTGCTCAGCCAGTTCACCCAAATGGTCGCGGCAATGGAATCCGTGGTGGTGAAGTAGTTCCAGTTCTTCATTTGATTGAGCGCCGCGGTTTCAAAATCATCTTTGGGCGTGATGGCCGCGAGCATGGTCGGCAGAATGGCTTCGGCATAGACATCTTTTGAATCATATTGAAGCGCCTCCATGTCGGCAATAGTGCATGGATCGCATTGCATGAGCCGCTGATGGATGCGCGTGCCGCGCGAATTGGGATCCCATTGATAGCCGAGATAGTACGGATAATTTGGAGGCGCGGGACGATCATTGGCCGACCATAGGAATCCCTGGTCGGGATTGAGCGCATGGGGAACTTGATCGAATGGAATGTAACCGGTCCAATCGTAATTGCCGGAGGCGCCGTCCACAATCGTTCGGCCATCGCCGCTTTTGCGGATCGGATAAAGTCCAGCCGACCAAATGGCGATATTGCCTTTGGTGTCCGCGTAGGCAAAGTTTTGCGCCGGCACTTGGAAATCCTTCAAGGCATTGACGAAGGAGCTGTAATCCTCGGCATGATTAAGATTGTAAAGCGCCCGCGGCTCAAAGGTCGGCAGGGCACCCGTCCACTCCATGGCTACGGTGAAGCCCTGCTTGCTCATGATCGGTCCGTGATCCGTGATCCGAACCGGATAGTGAACCGGCTGTCCGCCGCGCACATCGATCACTTCATCCACGATTTGCATGTTGTTCCACTGATTGTTATGCCAGTATTGATTGGGGTTCGCGGGATTGGTTTTTTCCGCGAAGAAATCCATCACGTCGGCTTGAGTATTTGTGAGTCCCCAGGCGATGTTGCGCGTATGTCCGATCACGACAAAGGGAATCCCGGCCAGTACGACGCCTTCGACGTTTTGAGCGGGCGTCACGATTTGAACGGTGTACCAAAGGGACGGCAGTTGATATCCCAAATGCGGATCGGAGGCGAGGATCGGTTTGCCGGTTGCGCTGCGAGCACCATTAATGACCCAATTGTTTGACCCGCGCCACGTATTGGGCTGATTCAACTGATTCGCTTGTTCGGCCCGATCCAGAATCGAAGCGATGGCCAGGTCCAACTGTGGTGAAGGAGAGGCCGAGCTCAGCGGAGTTTCGTTCGCGGGCCAGCTCCGGATGAAAGGCGTTTCAATTGGGCGATTGACCGGAAACAGGTCATAGACCTTTTGTACGCCCATCTTTTCGACGAGCGTGGTGAAATACATGTCGTCGAACGAATGGATCAAATCCCAGCCCATATATTTCGCAAAGGTCATTTCATCCAGCACCGTCCACGGCTGGACCTGCTTCACACCGAGCAATTTATACTCGAGCGGCAGGTTGTTTGGCTCAATCGACTGAATATAGGCGTTCACGCCGTTGGCAAATGCTTGCATGGCGAGCAGGGAAGGATCATCCGGTTTGATCTGGGCGAGAGAAGCCTGCGCCGCGCGTTGCAACCCCACATCGCGCATGAACTCGTCATCTTGCAATGCGTCGGGCCCAACCAAGGCAGCCATGGTCCCTTCGGCGTTGCGCCGCTGCAAATCCATTTGGGCGAGGCGCTCCTTGGCTTGGAGATAGCCGACCGCAAATGCCGCGTCTTCATCATTTTGCGCAAAGATGTGCGGTATGCCGTACACATCGCGAATCACCGTGACTTTATTCTTGAGCCCCGGTAAATTGAGCTGTTCCTGCGATTGGAACGTATCGTCTTTCGCGGCCGACCAAAATCCGCCGACTGGCGAAAGTAGCGGCCCTAAAGCGGGAAGGGGTCCAAGGGAAATTGCAAGCAGACTTGCGACAAGGATGGTTGCGAGTAAGGCCAGGATGGGTTTTGCAAAGCGAGCGCGCATGGATCCTCCTCAAGGTATGCAGTCTAAGGATACAGGAGAATCGCCCATTGCGCAAGGAAAAGAAAACGGAGATAAGAGTATCTTATCTCCGTTCAAGCCTATTGAAAGTTGAGGGCCTTATTGTCCAGCCGGTTTCTGAACTTGGAATTTCTCCACTTTGTCCCTCAGCGTTGCATACACGTTATTTTGATTGTCGATGGTGATGTTAAATGCGGTGACGGGGAGGGAGCTGATATATTTACCCGTCGAATCGAATACCTGAACATTCAGGAAAGGATCGGCAACGTAAACGCGGCCATAGCCATCTACGGCAATGCCTTCCGGGGAGACAAATGTGCCGGGTTGAGGGTTCGCTGGGTCTTGCGCCTCACCTCCGAATTGGTTGATGTATTTGCCGGCCGATGAATATTTCAGCACAAGGTAATTATTCCCACCGAGGATGTAAATATTGCCAAGACCGTCCGCGGCAATGTGCTGGATGGTGTCCGGGTTGCCCGTAATGTTCTCAAACGCCTTCGTGATTTCGAGATCAACCTTGTTCTTTGAGTTGAAGCGATCAATCGTGTCGTCGTCGGTAATGCCGTAAAGTAACCCATCACCGCCGAATTTGATGTCGTTGTAAAAGATGAAATCCTTCTGGATTGACCCGAGCTGGTTGCCGCTCTCATCGAAGATCGAAATGCCATCGCTGGTCGAAATGTAGATCTTATTGTCCTGGCTGACCGCCAGCGCCGGGATAATGGCCTTCGACCCCGCCGAAAATGTGGAGACGAACTTGCCCGTGGGGTCAAAAATCTGCACACGCCCATCCTGATAATCTGCGACGACAATGTTGCCGTTGCTGTCCACTGCGATGGCGCGCGCATCAGTGAACATGCCGGGCCCAATTCCCTTGGAGCCGAAACTGAGAGTCTGTGTTGCAAAGCCTGAGGACCCAACCGAAGATCCAAGGGCTCCAAGTCCCTGCGGAATCAGTGTTGAGAGAGAGCCATTGCCGGAGCTTGAAGAATTGGAATTCGAGGAGGAGAATGACGACACGAGGCCCGGCAGGAAGCCAAGCAAGGGAATACCAAAAGCGCCGACGAGCGAGCAGACCACGATCAAGACAATGAGAATGGGGAGTTTGGAACCGATCCAATATCCAAGATCGATGCCGCGCGGCTGACTTGAATTTGACGAAGGGCCTGTGGTGAATGTGCCGAGGGTTTGAACGGAACCCGGCTGACTGAATCCGCCGGTGAAGGCGGTGGGCGTTTGTCCCCACTGCATGCCGCTCTGGCCCGGAATCAAACTTACCGCTTGACCCGCCACAATTTGGTTGATCGCGGTTGTAGCGTCGGCCAGCGAGGCGCCTGTAATCTGACTGTAGAGCTGAGCGGCTTCGGTGACCCGTCCTTGCTCTGCCAGCGAGATTGCTTCCGGCAGCCGCATCGCTTCGCCCATGATTTCGCTTAAGTTCAGGCCGCCCCATGAATATTGCGGTGCGCCCGCAGACGAGCTGGGCGGCGGTGTTCGCAGGGATTGAGGAATGATCACCGTCCCGCCACAATAGTTGCATTTCATGGTCAGCGCGCCCGCCTGAGGTTCGAGCGGCGCGCCACAGGTTGGACATTTGAATGCGCGAATGGATGAATCGTTTGCCATCTTTCTCTCCTCGGAAATCTAAATTTCGCCAATCATACTGCCAATGGCGCGTTAAGCATATAGGAAAGAAAGGGGATGCAGACGCTATCTCTTGAGGACGGCTTCACGCTCCGGCCCGTTGGCCACCCAGCCAATTTTTACGCCAACCAATTCTTCGATGACTTCGACATAGGCCCGCGCCCGTCCCGGCAAATCCCTGAACTTGCAGATGCCGCGAATATCCTCTTTCCAGCCTTTAACAATCTTGTAAATCGGTTTGACCTGATCGAGCTCGTATGCATCTAGATCGTAATAGTGGACCTTTCTGCCATTGAATTCATAACCGGTGCAAATCTTGATTTCGTCGAATTGACTGAGCACATCGAGTTTCGTCAAGAAGAGCTGATGAATGCCATTGACCTGCGACGCAAAACGAACGATTTCCGCGTCGAACCAGCCGCCCCGGCGGATGCGTCCCGTGGTAGCGGCCACTTCGCTGAGAGCTTGTTCCGCCGCCGCGTCACCCTTGATCTCGGTCGGCATCGGCCCCGCGCCGACACGTGTGGTGTAGGCCTTCGTCACGCCGATGATGCGGTTGATGGCGCGCGGCGGGATTCCGAGTCCACCCGTGGCAGCAGACGCCAGCGTTGTGGAGCCGGTCACGAAGGGATACGTTCCCCAATCCGGATCGAGGATCGAACCCATGGCCTGTTCCAGAAGGAACTTCTTACCATGCTTCAGTCCATTTTGGACGACGGGAAACAGCTCTGCGATGAATGGTCTGATCCGGGAGTAATGCCGGAGATATTCGGCGCGGACTTTTTCAAAATCCAGCGGCCGGCCGCCCAGCGCAACAATGATCTTGTTTTTCAATTCCATCTGCAGGCGCAGCTTTTCCGCGAACAGTTCCCCGTTCGTAAAATCGCTCCAGCGGATTCCGTTATAACTGATCTTGTCGGCAAATGTCGGACCGATGCCGCGGCGCGTGGTTCCGGTTGCCCCTGTGCCTTTGGCTTCCTCATAAAGCCCGTCGAGGATCTTATGATACGGCATGATCAGGTGCGAGCGCGGCGAGATCAATAACCTTTTCTCGAGCTTGAGACCGGCTTGGCGGAGCGAGTTCATTTCATCGATCAGCACGGCAGGATCGATCACCACACCGCCGCCGATCAGACACTTCGTTTTTGGATAAAAAACTCCTGACGGCACCAGATGGATTCTGAAGGTGCCATATTCATTGACAATGGTGTGCCCGGCATTGTTGCCGCCGTTGTAACGCGCCACATAATCGAAATCACCGGCGAAGGTGTCGATGGCTTTGCCTTTGCCCTCATCCCCCCACTGTGTTCCAAGAATCACGGTGACAGACACTTCTGCTCCTTTTCATCGCAAGCGATTTTCTTTCAGAATTCTCTCTGCCATCGCTTCTGCCAAACCGACATACGTCCGCGGCGACAGCGCCCGCAGTTTTCTCTTTACTGATTCATCCACTGGCAAAGCCGCGATCCACTGGTCGAGCGACTCTTTTGTGATCCCTTTTCCACGCGTTATGGATTTCAATTGATCGTACGCTTCGTTGAATCCTGCCAGGCGCAGCATGGTTTGCGCGCCTTCGGCTACGGTCTCCCAGTGCGCCTCCAGCCCAGAGCGCATGGCGGCCTCATCGACCTCGACTCTTTCCAAGCCATTTGCAAGACTCGCATAGGCTACCAGCGAGTGGCCGAGCGCGGCGCCAAATGTGCGCCGGACTGTTGAGTCGGATAAATCACGTTGCAGGCGCGAGATGGGAAGTTTGCGCGCATATTGCTCCAACAATGAGTTGGCAACGCCGAGGTTTCCTTCGGCATTTTCAAAATCTATCGGGTTGACCTTTTGTGGCATCACCGACGAGCCGACTTCCGACGCCACCACTTTTAATTTCAAATCACCGTCGGCGAGGTACCGCCAAACATCTTGAGCAAGACCGATCATGATCGAGTTGGTCAGGTGCAATGTATTGAAATATATAACCCAATTATCGTAAGGAAGGATTTGCGTGGTAAGAAGGTTCGGTTCCAGTCCCAACGCACGGATGAATTTTTCGCTGAATGCGATCCAATCTACTTGCGGCGCGGCCGCGGCCAGAGCGTTGAAATTGCCCACCGCCCCATTGAGCTTGGCTTCAAAGCGATGCGATGATAGAAAAGATCGCTGTTCTCTAAGCCGCGCATAAAATACTGCCATCTCTTTTCCAAAGGTGGTCGGCACCGCCGGCTGACCGTGTGTGTTCGCCAGCATCGGCGTGGCTTTATATCTTTCCACGAGGCTAAGCAGCTGTTCTAAAACCTTATCAAGCGCGGGCAGGATGACTAAGTCGCGCGCATGGCGTAATGCGCTGGCGCTGGCTATGTTGTTGGCATCTTCGGAGGTTAGTCCAAAGTGCACAAATTCCCGTAGGTCGGATAGAGAGGTCGCTTCAAGTCTGGCCCGCAAAAAGTTTTCGATGGCTTTCACATCGTGACGCGTGGTCCGCTCCAGGGCCTTGATTTGATGCGCATCATCCAGGGAAAACGAGTCGGCGAGGGCGTTGAGCGAATTCAGCTCCGCCGAAGTCAATTCGCGGACGAGATGCGCGTCGCGCGAGAGAGCGATGAGATAGGCAATCTCGATGCGCACACGGTCACGGATGTAAGCCAGTTCCGAAAAGTAATCGCGCAGCGATTCGGTTTCATGGAGATATCGACCATCGAGCGGAGAAAGGGCGAGCAAGTCGTCAGACATTTGATTGGGCCGGTTTCATTATAGCATTGTGATAACGGGCAGCGTGCCATATAATCAGCGCGGTTTTTATGATTCGCCGCGGAGAATCAGGAGAAGGGCCCGAGCGTGTGGAGCACCCGGGCTGCCGCTTCTTTCCGCGCTGTTTCTTGAAGAGGAGATCGCCATGAAAATCCTACCTGACGTTGCTTTGACTTATGACGATGTATTGCTCGTGCCGCAATATTCCGACGTGCCTTCGCGGCGCAGGCTTTCCACGCAAACCAGCCTGACACGAAAAATTACGCTGCAGGCGCCGGTTGTGTCGGCCAACATGGACACGGTTACCGAGAGCGCGATGGCGATTACCATGGCGCGCGAAGGCGGGATCGGAATCATTCACCGCTTCATGCCCATTGACGAACAGGTGAAGCAGATCGAGCACGTCAAAAAGGCCGAATCATTTATTGTGGAGAATCCAATTGCACTGCCGGTCTCGCGAACGGTGGGCGATGTCAAGAAGATCGTTGAGGAAACGTATACGGGCGGGATCTTGGTTTTGGATGACCGCGAGCGTCTGGCCGGAATCATTACCACGCGCGATCTTTTGTTTGAGAAGGATAACCACAGATTGCTCTCGGAGATCATGACGCGCGATGTGATTACGGCACCGCCGAATACGACATTGGAACAGGCTGAAAAAATTCTGCATGAGCATCGCATTGAAAAGCTGCCCTTGGTTGATTCGAATGGGAAGCTGGTGGGGCTGATCACGCTGAAGGACATCATGAAGATTTCTGAGTTTCCTAAAGCCACCAAGGATTTGCGCGGGCGGCTGGCAGTCGGTGCCGCGGTCGGGGTCAGGCCCACAGAGATCAAACGCGTTGAGCGGTTGCTCGAGGCCGGCGCGGATGGCATTGTCGTGGACATTGCCCATGGCGATTCAAAGCTTGAGATGGATATTATCAGATCCATTCGCAAACAATTTCCGGCCGCCCAGATCATCGGCGGCAATGTCGCGACGGCCGAAGGCACACAGCGACTGATCGATGCCGGCGTGGACGCGGTGAAAGTCGGCGTGGGTCCCGGCTCGATTTGCATCACGCGCATTGTGGCAGGTGCGGGTGTCCCGCAATTAACCGCCGTGATGAATTGCGCCGCCGTGGCGCGCCGGCAAAACATCCCGGTCATCGCGGACGGCGGCATCCGTACCTCGGGCGATGTGGTCAAGGCGTTGGCGGCGGGTGCCTCCACAGTCATGATCGGCAGTCTGCTGGCGGGCACGGACGAGAGCCCGGGTCTCTTGATGACGCGCAAAGGCCATCGTTACAAAGTTTCGCGCGGCATGGCATCACTTCAAGCCAGTGCGGCGCGCAAGGTTCGCGAGGGGGAAGGCGAGATCACCCAGGAGGAAATTGAGGATTATGTATCCGAGGGAGTCGAGGCGGCGGTTCCGTATCGCGGTTCGGCGCGCGAAATGTTGAACCAGCTCATCGGCGGACTGCAATCGGGCATGAGCTATACCAACGCGCACACCGTGGAAGAACTGTACGAGAAGGTGGTCTTCGTCCGCGTCACGGAGGTTGGACTGGCTGAGTCTCGTCCGCACGATGTGGAAGTGATGTAAATCACTCGAATAAAAATATGCCTCCGGCGTTGACTTCCAGCGGGAGACATATCCATTTAACGTACCTTTGTGCTCAGGGTCTGATCACGACCATCAAGAACAAAATACTGGCAATTAAGGTCCCGACGAAGACAATGGCAGGCGCGGGATTGTTGTCTTGCACAGACTCTTTGCGGATCTCGGCGATCGAGTCAAAGCCCAACAGGCGCATTCCGATCACCACGAAAACAGCCGCGATCAAGGCAATGATCGGTCCCCAGAACGCGATCATGCTGATGATCTTCGGCAAGATGGTGATAAAGCTTTTCCATGAATCCGGCGCGGCGAGAAACGAAACCGCCTGCCCGAGCACCAATGCGACCAGCAGGATGATCAGGGCTAGGAAAGAACGATTTGACTTATTTTCCATCTTCGGTCTCCATAAAAACTAGGTTTTGATATCCGACTGCTGAAAGATCAGGCCCTTCCAAAGCGTGTCCAGCCCTCCGCTCCCGCCGGATTGATAATCTTCCACAACCAATACATCGTTTCCGTTCGTGGCATGGATGAAGCGACCCACCGAGCCGGGACTGATTTGAGCGCCTTCGCCTTCGCAGTATTCGATGCGGAACTTGCCGATATCGATCATCTTCCAGTTTTCGTTAGCGTATCGAAAGCGGACGTCCCCGGTCTGGTTCGACATGGCGAATTGGTGCGCATACGGGGCGAAATCGCGGTTGATGTCCATGTCGGTGAGCGGCGAGTGCGATTCAAGCAGGTAAAAGCGGCTTTGCCAATTGAGCAGGAAAAGATCGCGGTCGAGAGTCAGCCCGACGAAGTATGTGCCAGTGGTTGTCCACGGTACATTTGCGCCGCCATGCTCCTGCCACAATTCTCCATAATACAGCCGCCGATGAACTGTGAGAGTCAATTCACCTTGCTTCGGATGCTTCACTTGAACCGACTGGCCCACTTGCACATCGCCGAAGTTGGCGGGCTGTGGCAGATCAATCAGCGGCACGAGCGAGGAACCGCAGTAGTTGCATTTCTTATCGGTGGGGTGAATCGCCGCCCCGCAGGACGGACATTTGAGGTCTTTTGGAATATTGATCGAAGCCATTTTATCTGCCAGAGTTGGAGTATTGACCACAGGCGCGTTGACCGCAGAGGCGATGACGGGCCGCGTCATTCTCGACCCGGAACTCTGTCCTCCGAGAATGTGCATGCCGCTCGAAAAAAAATAGAAGGCAAGCCAGAACGCGAGGATGCCCGAAAATGCCGGAGAGACAAAACTCAAGCCGCACAAAAATATCAAGGCAAGGAGGCCGAAGATCAGGTCGGAGGAATTTTGGGCGCTGCGCGCCGGCCGGTTCATGATCGGATTCTCCTACCAGCTTCCGCTGTCGCCGCCATCCCCGCCTTCGTCTCCACCCCAGCTGCCGCTATCGCCGCCGCCGCTATCCCAGCCGCCGCTGCTGCTGTTCGAACCATTATTCCAGCTTCCGCCGCTGCCACCGTTATTCGACCAGCCGAATCCATTGCCAATGAAGAACCAGGAATTGGAATTGGAGCTTGTGCCTCCGCCTGATCCAAAGGCGGAGAGAGAATTCGATGCAAAGCAGCTGTATAGTGCCAGGACGATGGCAAGTAAGGCGATAATGAATCGTGGAAAGGCACGCCCAAACGGGTTCATAGATCGATCCTCTCGTTGGTCTGTAGAACGATTGACGCAGTATACAAAATTTTGATGGGTTTGTCCATATCAATATAATGAAACTCTTAAAGTATAATAATCGGAGCTATGGCCGAAAATCGAAACCGTTCCCTTGATCCCGAAGCGAAACCCGATGATCGCGTCGACAATGCTCTGCGTCCGCAGAAACTGATGGAGTTGATTGGGCAGGATCAAGTCAAGGAGAATCTTGGCATTCTAATTGCCGCGGCGCGTGGACGCGGCGAGGCCTTGGACCATGTTTTGTTTTATGGTCCTCCGGGCTTGGGGAAGACGACGCTGGCGCATGTCGTTGCCAATGAAATGGGTGTGAACATCAAGGTGACATCCGGTCCCGCGATTGAGCGCGCCGGAGATCTGGCCGCGATCCTCACGAACTTGCGAGCTGGCGATGTGCTGTTCATTGACGAAGTCCATCGTTTGGGACGGGCTGTGGAAGAAGTGTTGTATCCGGCGATGGAAGACTTTGCGCTCGACATTGTGATTGGCAAAGGTCCGTCGGCGCGTTCGATCCGACTCAAGCTGCCGCGTTTTACCGTGGTCGGCGCGACGACCCGCCTGGCATTGGTCACCGCGCCGCTGCGGGCGCGCTTCGGCGCGGTCTATCGTCTGGATTATTATGATTTAGAGGCGATGAAAGCCGTCGTCACACGCGCCGCGAAGTTGTTGGATGTCCATGTGGACAAGGGCGGCGTAGAAGAAATTGGTCGGCGCGCCCGCGGCACACCGCGCGTGGCATTGCGTTTGTTGCGACGAGTCCGCGATTATGCACAAGTCCGCGCCGACGGGACGATCACGCAGAAGGTCGCGAACGAGGCGCTTGATCTTTTGCAAGTGGATCCGCTCGGTCTCGATGATGTGGATCGGCGCGTGCTGAAAACGATCATTGAAAAATATAGTGGCGGACCGGTGGGACTGAACACGATTGCTGCGTCCATCAGCGAAGAACAGGATACGATCATGGATGTGGTCGAGCCGTATCTGTTGCAGTTGGGATTTTTGGATCGCACGCCGCAGGGACGCGTGGCGACGAAATTCGCGTATGAGCATTTGGGTTTGACGTATCACGAAGGCCAACAACCTCGTTTAATTTAGATAGCAGTTGCCTATGGAAAATCTTGCCAAGTATCTTGTGATTGGAGGCGTGATTTTGATTTTGATCGGTGGGGGAGTGTATCTCGCCTCGAAGTTTGGTTTGCCGCTTGGACATTTGCCCGGCGACTTTCACATGGACAACGGAAGCTTCAAATTCTATTTCCCGCTGGCCAGTTCGATCCTGATTTCGGTGATATTGACCATCCTATTGAATCTTCTTGCGCGACTTTTTCGGAAATGAAATGTGCAAACGTGACCAGTAGCCCTACCGCTGGACCGATTTACTATTTGCAGCGGCCTGGAGAACAACCAATTTTTCGATTAGCACCTCCATGAATCATCTATTGCGTCAAAGCCTGATTGCGCCGTGCTGGCAACCGGATTTCCGTCTTGATTTTTGTGTGGATTTGTTGTATAAAAGTGTAGTGATTTGATCGATGCGTGGCTGAAAAGATTTCTTGCATAAGAGGAGGAAATTCGCAATTTTGAAGTGGGCTTCTTGCAAATGTAGCAGATATCTTCCGTGAGTGTGTTTCTTTGATGAAGGAGGTGAGCCGTACCCCATAGAACATTTAAGTACAATTGAGTCAATAAGCCTTAACCATAATTTTCGATGTATATGAATCAGAGGAGAGAATCGTATGAAAATCAGAAAGGCTTTTGCTTTATTGTCAGTGCTTATCATCCTAGTTAGTGTGATAGGCATATTGCCAGCGGCCGCCGGCGGACCAACCCCACCACCATTTCATCCAACCGGACACGGTTTTCGCTACATCCTCGTTGCTAAAAGCGATGCAGATTATGCCCAATTGCGCTCAGACGCAATTAACGGCGGCGGGACCATAGTGCAAGAATTGCGCCAGGCTGAAACGCTCGTTGTGTCCTCGCCAACCGACATCCGAAGCCAGCTCGCGGCAAGTTCCCACGCGCAGAGCGTCGGCACCGACGGTATTCGGTATCTCATCCAGCCTCAATTGGCTACAGAGATGGGTTTCAAGGCGTCGCCCGCGTTGGATCGAACCGACCTGGGCTTTGGAGGAAAGCCCTCGAAGGTAAGACCGGATCCTGCTTTTTCACTACCAGGGCTGATGTGGGATTTTAATCGCATTGAGGCTCCGCAGGCTTGGAAGGTCAATACCGGTAATCCGAGTGTCCTGGTTGGTGTGGCTGACACGGGACTCGATTACACACATTCCGAACTGGCATCCCAAGTGGTCGATGTGGAGGACTTCACAACGACCGAGGATCCTCCTCTTTGCTCGACATACTTTGGCTACAGCGACTCTGACTTCGCCTCCCTGTACGGCGGCCCGGCAACCACCGACTGGAATGGCCATGGTTCATGGATTGGTGGAGATATTGCCGCTGCCTTGGATGGCGTAGGGATCAATGGCATTGCGCCAAACGTGAAACTTGTTGCTCTCAAGATTTCCCAGTGGTGTGGCTATGCCTATGACTCCACGATTCTTGATGCGTTCTATTATGCTGCAGATCATGGCATCGATGTGGTAAGCATTTCCTTTGGTGGTTATCTTGACCGTACTGATCCTGCCCAGGATGCCACGTATCAGGATTATGTCAATGCGGTGGCATACGCTCGCGCGAAGGGCACAGTCATCGTTGCAGCCGCCGGAAACGAACATCTGCGCGTTGGCCCTGGCGGCCAGGTCATTAGCCATGGACCGCTCACTACCCCGGGTACTGCGCCGGCAGATTTCGTGGACTACTATGGAATGTGGGAAACTCCCGGTGGTATACCCGGCGTGGTGGATGTATCTGCAACGGGCAATGTTGTGAAGCCTCCTTCTTCGAGTTGCGATCCGAGCACCGTTGGCAGCCCAACGGACAGCGAGTCCACCTGCAAACCGACAAGTGATGCCCATCAGGCATTTGGAATTGGAAGGCTTAACCAACTGGCGTATTACAGCAACTACGGCCCGCGCATTGATGTGGCGGCACCAGGCGGGGCGCGCAAGTTCAACCTCCCAACGTGGGATCGAGGCGGTACGGAAGGCTTCCCGTATGTCTCAACCGATGGGACCAATGTTTGGGAAGATTTCAGTATTACTTCGAACTGGGCTCTCGAGATTCCCTGCTTCGTCAATCTCGGCCCCCAATTCTACGCCGATGAGTGCTATACGGCCATACAGGGCACCTCCATGGCGACACCACATGTTTCGGCGGTGTTGGCGTTGATTGCCAGCAGCAATAAGCTCGCTCGCCACCATCCGACCTTAATGATTAGCATCCTTAAGGCTAGCGCACAAAATATCCATGGCAACGCTACGCCAGGTCTAAGCGCGACGGATACTTCTGTGTCTGACCGTACTGCTGTGGATTGCCCAACAGGTTATTGTCACCTGGGCGGCAAAGCCATTTCTGACTTTGAAGCTTACGGCGCAGGTTTGGTGGACGCTTTTACCAGCGTTTTGTTTGGCGGTCACTAGACGTGATGGATAGGCTTTGAGGGTTGTTTCAAAGCAGTTCGTTATTGAGGAAGCCTCCGATCTTTCAGGAGGCTTCCGCTTTTTTTGCGGTGGGACCACCTACCTTGCAACGAAACCAATCGAAGCCACCGACAAGGCACATACCGCTAGGGGTTTGTAACCGGCGGTGGAGGCGGAGGGATGCCCGGGGTTTTGGATAGAAGGGGATTGTTCGCCCCTGTATCTATATTCTGGCAAAGGATGAGTCGACCGTCCAAGGCCGCGTGATAAATGTATTCTTGACCACTCGCTTCCAGCCAGATTTGATAGCCGGTTGCCGATCCCTGCGTTAGGATTTGCCCCGGCACCGGATTGCATCCTGAGGATATATCTGACCATGTGAGATCGGTTGTCTTGACCAGCATAATCTGGCCAATGTCAACGTTCAAACGCTGCGCAAGGTCTTGTTTTGCCAAGTTGATGAATTGATCCTCGAAGGCTGGGGTCGACCTTGCACCTGCACTTTCCGACTCGTTTCGCTGAGGCAAATCGTTGGTTAGCAATGGCAATGCTGGAGCTGGAATATTCCTCGGTTGAATGCTGCTTGCCGGATGCTGTGTTGGAGATATTCCAGGTGGTTCCTGAGGGGGTCCGCAACCAGCCAAACTCGACGCCAACAAGAGCGCAAGAGAAATCGTCAGGAATTTCACAGCGCAACTCCTTTCCTTTACTTATTTTGACGGCATCAACTTCCTAAAGTTCCGGAGCGTCTGCTAAGTTCCAATCTCATTTGCTGTAATTTATGTCGGCAGGTTGTTGCGGATCCTGTTTGGATGATAACATTATAATTTGAGAAATTTCTACTTGAGAGTGTCCATGCGAACTTCCGACTTTGACTATCACCTTCCCGAAGCGTCCATCGCACAGACCCCGATTGAGCCGCGCGATTCGTCGCGCCTGCTCGTGCTTCATCGCACTACGGAAGCGCTTGTGCATAAGACATTTCGTGAAATTGGCGAATACCTTCGTCCATATGATTTGCTGGTGTTGAACCGGACGCGCGTCATTCCCGCACGGATTTATGCGCGCAAGCTCACGGGCGGCCGGGTGGAATTGTTCTTGTTGCGCCGCGAAGATGAGGTCACGTGGCAATGTCTCGTCGGCGGAAAAGGTTTACGTGTAGCCACTAAAATACAAGTCGACGATGGGCCAGAGGCGGAAATCGTTAAGGTGTGGAATGGATCAGAACGGCTCATCCGATTCGCTGAACCGATCGAACCGTACTTTTCAAGAATTGGAAATGTGCCGTTGCCACCATACATTCATGAGCCGTTGAAGGATCCGGAACGCTATCAGACCGTCTATGCACGCGAACCGGGCTCCGCCGCCGCGCCGACCGCCGGTTTGCATTTCACCCCGCGTTTGTTGGATGAATTGCAAAGGCAAGGTGTGAAGATCGCCTATGTCACGCTTCATGTTGGACTGGATACCTTTGCGCCCGTCACAGAGGAGAATCCGCAAGAGCATAAAATCCACACCGAGTGGTGCGAGCTAAATCAAGAGACCGCAGATTTAGTCAATCAAACGAAACAATCGGGCGGAAGAATTATCGCGGTGGGAACGACATCAGTTCGCACATTGGAATCGGCCAGTCGAGATTCGAATCAAGGATCCCTAATATCCGCATTTGTCGGCCCTACGTCTCTTTATATTCTTCCCGGTTACCAATTCAAAGCGGTGGACGCGATGATCACCAACTTTCACTTGCCCAAGTCCACGCTGATCATGCTGGTCAGCGCCTTCGCGGGCCGCGAACGGATCTTATCAGCGTACGAGACGGCGATCAAAGAAGGCTACCGCTTTTATTCGTTCGGCGACGCTATGTTGATTTTGTGATGCCCGGAATCGGCTCGAGAGCCAGCTTCATGGCGCGATCGGTCTTGTCATTCAGCATCATCTCTCCCAGCTTTTCGCCATAGCGAGTCAACTCCGGGATGCTGGAGGGATCATCCATCTGGATGCTGGTCTTGAGGTCCACCTGGAAGCGGCGGAAATCCAATCGTTGGAAAAGCCTGCTGACGAGTCCCACTTGTTGATCGGCGGCGGAAACTTGGAACGCATCCAGAAGCGGGCTGATATAGCGAAGCGGCAGGAAATGATCCACTTCGCCGGGATTGATGTCGTTCGGATTACGACCCGTGCCGATGCTGATGAGCGTGGTCTCCGACAGTTTCCATCCCAGGATGAACATGATTTCGAAGGCAGCGAGGTAGCAGGGATTACCATAGGAGCCCACACCGCCGTCCACATAGCGTCCCTCTATGGATGGAAAATACGTCGGCGCAGCGGCAGAAGCCATCACGGCTTTGACTACGGACCAGTTGGCATAATTCCCCTTATACGGCTTGATAAAACGCGTGCGGCTCTCCACCACGTCGAAGGTCGTGATGACCACGTCGATGGGATGCTTGACGCTCCATAATTTTGCCATGCTTTTCTCACCGAGGTATTTGTCCAGGGCCCTCTTGAGGGGCTTATTGGAGTAGCGATAATTGAACAGCGGCCATAACAGGGTGCGGACGCTTTTGTGGAAGATTTCGTTGCCCAGCTCGAGATAAAGCTCGTTGAGCCTGTTCGCTTCCAACCCCGCCGCCACACCGGCCGCGATGATCGAGCCGGTCGAGGTGCCGGCGGTGAGGCCCGCCCGCTCGTGAAGCGGATAGCCCAATTTCTCCTCCACCATCGAAAGCGCCTTCGTCACGATCACGCCTTTGATGCCGCCGCCGTCAATGGCAATCGCCAGATTTTTGCGGAACGGTTTCATACGACCTCCTTTGGATTCAAATATAGTGTAGCAAAATCTGGGTGAAATACAAGTGGTGTAGAATGGATGCATGGATTTTGATTCGCTTAACAAAGAAATCATTTCCTGCCGTAAATGTCCGCGGCTGGTGGCGTGGCGCGAAGAAGTGGCGCGCACCAGGCGAAAAGCCTATGAGGATTGGGAATATTGGGGCAAGCCGGTGCCGGGATTCGGAGATCGCAGCGCGCGTGTTCTGGTAGTTGGACTCGCGCCCGGCGCGCATGGTTCGAATCGCACCGGTCGTCAATTTACCGGAGATGCCTCGGGCAATTTTCTTTATCCAGCGTTGTATCGCGCCGGCTTTGCTAGTCAACCTACTTCGGTCAGCCGCGAGGATGGCCTGATTCTGCATGATGTGTACATTACTGCTTCGGGTCGTTGTGCGCCGCCCGGCAACAAACCGACGATTGAAGAGCTCAATAACTGTGAGCCGTTTTTACGGCGCGAGATTGAATTGTTGAAACCGAAAGTGATTGTGGTTTTAGGTCGAGTCGCGTTCGAAAGGATTATTAAAATATATTCGATCCGCAATTCAAAATGGAAATTTGCTCACGGCGCAACCTATAAACTGAACACTGGCTCGCTGAACACTGATTCACTGAATACTGCTCACTGGCTATTGTGTTCATATCATCCGAGTCAGCAAAATACATTGACCGGCAAGTTGACGGGAAGCATGTTCGATGAAATCTGGATGAAAGCGAAGGGGTTGATTTCAAATGGCTGATTTGTTAAATCCCGGTGAACCGGCAATTGAGTTTGAGCTTTGGGATGAAAAAGGAAGATCGGTACGCCTGTCGGATTATCGCGGCAAGCCGGTCCTCCTTGCATTTCTGCGCGGCTTTCTCTGACCGTATTGCCGCGCGCAGTTGGCGCGCTTGCGCGATGATTATCAGCAATTCGTAAACCGCGGCACGGAGATCCTTGCTATTGGCCCCGACAGCTCCTATAAATTCCGTGAGTATTGGATGCAGGAACGGATTCCATTTATCGGACTGCCCGATCCGGGTCATGATGTGGCGCGGCGTTATAAGCAGGAAGTCAATATTTTCAAATGGGGACGCATGCCGCTGGTCTGTGTGGTGGACGCGGAAGGCATGATCCGTTATGCTCATTATGGTCAGTCGATGTCGGACATTCCTGAAAACAAGATCCTGATCGAAGTAATAGATGAATTGAATGCGTCATCCAAATGACATGACTTTAGGACAAATTGCTTTTCTCGGTTCAGGCGAGACTTCACTGGCGGGTGGACGCGTGTTTGAAGCATTGGCGCGCGCTCTGCCTCAGCCTTTGCGGATTGCCGTTCTCGAAACTCCAGCCGGCTTTGAGCTGAACTCGCATCAAGTCGCGGGACGCGTAGCGGATTTTCTGAAAACGCGTTTGGCAAACTACACTCCAATTATTGATGTCGTGTCCGCTCGCAAGCGCGGCACGCCATTTAGTCCGGATGAAGCGGAGATCGTCAAACCGCTTTTGTATGCGGATATGATTTTTATGGGACCGGGAAGTCCCACGTATGCAACGCGTCAATTGAAAGATTCATTGGCGTGGGAAATCATTCGCGCCCGTCACCGCCTCGGCGCGACGCTGGCATTTGCATCCGCCGCGACGATCTCCATCGGCGCGTGGGCACTGCCGGTTTATGAAATCTATAAAGTGGGCGAAGACGTCCACACCAAGACCGGATTGAATCTTTTCGCGGATTATGGATTGCATGTGTCGCTGGTGCCGCATTGGAACAATGCGGATGGCGGCGAAGACTTGGATACCAGCCGTTGTTTCATCGGCATGGAACGATTTGACCTTTGGTGCAAAGCCTTGCCTGAAGAAAATACAACGATTGGTCTCGATGAGCATACCGGACTCATCATTGATTTTGCAAGTGGAACTTGCGAGGTGAACGGCGTGAGTTCGGTTTCGCTGGTGCGTGATTGCGATCCGAAGATGTATCCGGCGGGAGCGAAATTTTCTTTAAGCGAATTGGGCGAATTGAATATTCCAAACCCCATTGAACGCGGTATTCGCACTGATGTATGGGAGATGGTCGTCAACGCGCCGCCGATGGAAGAAGATAAACCATCTGAAAAAGTTTTGAAATTATTGGAAGGACGCCAGCGGGCACGCGCGAATAAACAATGGGCTGAGTCGGATCGTTTGCGCGATCAAATCGCCGCGCTGGGCTGGACGGTGCAAGATACGAAAGAGGGGCAGAAACTGGTGAAGGGGTAGCGAAAGAAATAGCTGGCCCGCTTCAACAGCCATTGATTTCCCTCACCCCGCGGATTATTTCTATCGTTTTCTCTGTCAGTGAATAATCTGACACTGTTCGTCTTGAGATGGAAGATGTAATTGCCGGATTAATCAACAATTGGATGGTAACAAAAGCCAGCGGAATAAGGCTGGGAGGATCTAGCCCCGGGGGCGTTAAGTCTTCGTAGCTGTGTTTATAGGTTCCTCTTCTCAATATCACCTGCACCAGCATCTTTAGCAGTTCCCACCTCGATCCGTTTTGTTCTGCTTTCCCCAGCAACATTGCCATCAAGCTATGACTTCGGACTCTCAAGCAGCCAAGCTTCGTAGTGCTCCCTGTGAATGATTCGCCGAGGGAAAGTCGTACCAAAATCTCTGCGAGATTGACTTCACTCAGGCAGGCATTCATGGGTTCAACGAGCCGAGGATTTGCTTCAATGTAGAGCGGGCGCTCGGTTTCGGGATTATAGAAGTAGTCAATGGCCAAAGCTCCTTGCCAACCAAGATGTTGGCCCAGTATCTCCAGGTCTTTGCGGACAACTGGATGGTCTGTGCCTAAACGTGCGCTTTGGCTTCCGCCCATTCCCAAGGCTTGCTGGACAGTACAATGGACCGCGATCAAGTGTCCGTGCTCGAATATGGCTTGTGCTTGACTAAGCAGACCTGTCGCGGTCTCCTGTGCAAGGATATTTGTGCCAGACTTGAATACCCCAACATCCTCCAAGAATTGGATAACTTTGGAGCACTGCTCGGAATTCTCCACTCGCCAAACGCCGCGGCCGGCGGTGCTATAGGGAAGTTTCACATAAAAAGGGAATGTATTTATGCCATCTAAATCAGATTGGCTTCGAATGAAATGGGTCTGCGGTTGGGGAAGTCCCAGCTGATTCAAGAGCTGGCTGAATGTTGCCTTACTTTGAAGCAATGCCAACTGATCAAAGTCAGTCAGGGCAATTCCGCATTTGGATGCCAATTGTGCTTGAATCCGCGAGAAAAGAAGTGCCTGTTCATGCACAGGGAGAAGCACATCATAATGTTCTTGCTTCAGTCGATCGAGGATGAAACGCAAATAGCCCAATGGATCGGAACCTGACGGAGGACAACGATGGAATCGGTGTACAAACCGAGAGAATCGGCTGATGCAGAGCGGATTGGGATCACAAACGTCGATCTTGTATCCAAGCGGGCCCAGAGCCGAAAGCGTTTGGCGTGCGGAGAGGCTCGACCCTTCAGAAAAAAGTATGTGAATTGTTTGATTCATTTTGATCATTGTATGATTGGAATTATATTGCAACGATAAGATATTATGCAACAAGCACCTGGAATTGAATTAAAATAGATGAAGAGGAACTTCCAATGCGCGCTACCGACATCATTATCAAAAAACGCGAACACGGCGAATTGACCGAAGAAGAAATCAATTTCTTTGTGCAGGGATTCGTCAAAGGCGAGATTGCCGATTATCAAGTGTCGGCGTGGGCGATGGCGGTATTGTTGAATGGCATGACGCCGCGCGAAACGACCGACTTGACTCTGGCGATGGTTCTTTCAGGTCGCATTCTCGATCTTACCGGCGTCGTGGATATCGCCGTGGATAAGCATTCCTCGGGCGGCGTCGGTGATAAAACCACGCTGACGGTTTTGCCAACGGTCGCCGCGTGCGGATTGCCGGTCGGCAAAATGTCGGGCCGCGGGCTTGGTTTCAGCGGCGGCACGCTCGATAAGATGGAATCGATTCCCGGTTATCGGGTCGATCTCAATACGGATGAATTCAAACAGCAACTGAAGCAAAAAGGAATTGTGCTTACCGGTCAATCCCTTGACCTCGCGCCGGCGGACGGAAAGCTCTATGCGCTTCGTGATGTGACCGGAACCGTGCCATCCATTCCGTTGATCGCATCCTCTATCATGAGCAAGAAGATCGCGGCGGGCGCCAACGCCATTGTGTTGGACGTCAAAGTGGGCAAGGGTGCCTTCATGGAGACGCTCGATGAGGCGCGCAGGTTGTCTGATTTGATGATCCAGATCGGCGATCTTGCTGGTCGCAAAACGATTTGCCTTCTATCCGGTATGAATCAGCCGCTTGGGCACGCGGTCGGCAACTCGCTGGAAGTCGTCGAGGCGGTGGATACGCTCAAAGGCGGCGGACCGAATGATTTTCGAGAGCATTGCTTGCATGTCAGTGCGCATATGCTGGTAATTGGGGAACGCGCCAGGAGTTTGGATGACGGCCGCAAGATGGCGGAGCAGGCGATCGCCGATGGCCGCGCCTTCGAAAAATTCCGCGTGCTGGTCCAGGCGCAAGGCGGCGATGTTTCTTATGTGGATGATCTTGATAAATTCCCGCGCGCGAAATTTGTCGAGGTGGTCAACGCGCCTCGCAGCGGCTGGCTGTCGCAGATCGACGCGCGCAGCGTGGGTGAGGCCTCCGTCAGTCTAGGTGCGGGCCGCGCCCAAAAGTCCGATCCAGTGGATCACGCAGTGGGTTTCGTCGTTCATCACAAGGTCGGCGATAAAGTCGAGAAAGGCGAGCCGCTGTTCACGATCCACGCCAACGACGGAGTGAAACAGGCCGCGGCGCGTCAGCGCGTTCTTGCCGCACATGCCTTCAGTGACACCCCAGTATCCCCTTTATTGCTTTTTTATGACCAAAAAGGTGGGTAGGCTTGCATAATTAATGAGATTAGGGCATACTTAAGGTGGAGTTATAGATGGCTAAGGTTTCCCTGCGAAATTACAACCACCTGATTGAGAATTTGATTGAAAACGGTCAACAGGACGAGGCCATCGCGCATTGCCGTCACATTCTCCAGACTTTTTCCAAGTATATTGAGGCGTATCGTCTGCTGGGCAAGGCCTACTTGGAGGCCAAGCGTTATGGCGAGGCGGTGGACATTTTTCAGCGCGTGCTGATGGCCGTGCCTGACGATTTTGTATCGCACGTTGGCCTGAGCATCATTGCGGATGATCAAGCCCAGCTGGATGATGCCATCTGGCATATGGAGCGCGCGTTTGAAGTTCAGCCGTCCAATGCTGCCATTCAGGGCGAACTTCAACGGTTATTTGGCCGGAGGGATGGCGTGGAGCCTCCCAAGATCCGCTTGACGCGCGGTGCATTGGCACATATGTATGTGCAGGGTGAACTGTACTCGCAGGCGATCTCTGAAACCCGTGCTGTGCTGGCGAATGACCCCCAACGTGTCGACATGCAGGTCCTGCTTGCAAAGGCCTATTTTTATACGGGGCAAAAGACAGAGGCGACGGAGTCGTGCTCCAAGCTTCTCAAGCAGTACCCCTATTGCTTGGACGCTAATCGCATCCTGGTGGAGATCTTATCCGGGGGTCAACGCGCCGAGTCGGCGCAAATCTATCGCCAACGCGTAATTGAACTTGAACCTTATTCCGCCTTCGTACAGGATGCCCTCTTTCACCCCGATCAGCCTGCCGACACGGAAGTTACCTTGGAACGCCTCGAATATGCCGGGCAGGCTGCCGAAGCGGGCACGAACTGGAATGGTAATTTGGGCCTCGGACTCGCGAGCGACGCCACTGCGGTTGCCCTTTCATCCTCCAAGCCGGAATGGCTCAAGCAGCCTGCGGTTCCGGCCCATTCTCAGGAGGAGCAACCAACTCCGGCAGCACATGAACAGGAACAAATCCCTGATTTTCTCCGCCAAGCGGGATGGGAAGAGTCGAGTGGCGTCCTTCAGGAAAGTGAATCTGCCTCTGCTGCCGAAGCCGAAGTTGCCCCGGCGGTCCAGGCTGATTTGCCGGACTGGGTGAAGGCCATGGCCCCTGCGGCGCAGGAAACTCCTGCGACCGGCTCGGACGAGCCCGTTCCCCCTGAATTGGAAGTCCCCGATTGGTTGCAGAACCTTGATCGAGGTCAACCCGCCGCATCTACTCCGCCTGTTATATCGGAGCCTGAGGCGATTCCGGCCGCTGCTGAGGAGCCAGATTGGTTGAAAAGGCTCGACAAGAATCAGCCCGCCGCGCCGGCTCCTGAACCTCAAGCCGCCATGCCGCCCCAGAAACCGGCATTTGGAACGCAGCCTCCTCAACCGGGTATAGCGCAACAGCCTGCTGCCAATCAACCATCAAGTGCCAGCCCTCAGCCGGCTCCAGCAGGTGGGGATCCGCTTGGTGGGCTTGGTAAAAGTGCTCAGGAACAAGATGACGCCCTGGCCTGGCTTGAAAGCTTGGCCGCCAAGCATGGCGCCAAAGCGGAGGAATTGGTTACCGATCCAAACGCGCGTACTGACGTTGTACCCGATTGGGTGGACAAGGCCAAAACAATCAATGAGCCTGCGGAAGCCGCGCCAGCTCCGGCAGGCGAGACGTCATCCGCCTCAGAGGACGATCAAACCGGTATGTGGCTCCGCCATCTTGACGAGAGCGAAACGGAGACTTTCACTGCAAAGGAGAAGGAACCGGAGCCTTCTGAATCCTCAGAGTCTTCCGATTGGTTGAGTGGACTTACTGAACAAAACACCTTTTCTCAAATTTCCGATGAAGCCGCGGAGTCACAAAACGAGCGTCCTATCCTCGGCCCGCAGGATACGCCGGATTGGTTTAGGGAAGATCAGGCCGAGCCTGGCCAGCCCTCATCTCAGGATGTCCCGGATTGGCTGAGAAGCGAGGAAAAGCCTGCTCAGCCGGCCGAGCCCGTCGACTCCTCCAGTTCAAGCCAGCCAGTCGATTTGCCAGCTTGGCTAGCCAGTTTGGATAAAGAAGAATCCGCAGCCCCCGCGGCCCCCGCTAATGCGCCTGCCGGGGAACTGCCGGCGTGGTTGGCTAATGAGAATGAGGCCGGGCCGCAGGCACCGGAACCTACTCAACCAGAAGAATGGCAGCCCGTTCGTGGGGCACAACAGGCCGCGGAAGCAGTGCAACCGGAGGAGCAGGTCACTCCGGTGAAACCTGCCGCGCCGGCTAAAGCGCCCACGCGGGAGATAAGTTTTGAGGTTGAACGACCGCAACCCGTGAAACGATCTATGGCCAAGGGCCCGAAAGCCACAAAACCTGCCAGCAAACCGGAAATAGAAATGTCTTTGTCGAGCGCGCAGACAGAAATGAGTCGTGGCAATATCGGCGCGGCGATCGAGGCGTATGCCAGACTTATTCGCAAGGGCAAGTCCCTTGAAGAGATTATCCGCGATCTGCGCGATGCCCTGTATCGTTATCCCGTTGAAGTTCCGCTTTGGCAAGCGCTGGGAGACGCCTACATGCGCTCCAACCGCCTGCAGGAAGCGCTGGATGCCTACACCAAGGCGGAAGAGTTATTGCGATGAATCGAATCACAACGGACACAAAGGACACGAAACAACCTTTGTTTGCTTAGTGTCCTTCTTGTTTTAAAAAATAGAGTCTCTGGAGGAAATCTGTGGAACGAACGCTCGTGCTTATCAAACCAGATGGAGTGCAACGCGGCTTGATCGGAGAAGTGACGGCCCGCCTCGAACGCCGCGGACTTCGACTGGTGGCCGCAAAATTTATGAGCGTCAGCCGATCGCTTGCTGAGACTCATTATGCAATTCATCAAGGCAAACCGTTTTATGACGGTTTGATCGCCTATATCACTTCTGCCCCGGTGATGGCGATGGTCTGGGAAGGTCCCAACGCCGTGGCCGCTGTCCGCCAGACAATGGGGGCGACGCGTCCCACGGAGGCTGCACCGGGCACGATTCGTCATGACTTTGCGCTCGAAGTTGGCCGTAACCTGACTCACGCCTCGGATGAACCAGCCAACGCAGAGAAAGAAGTCGCGCTGTGGTTCAAGAAGGAGGAACTTGTGGATTGGAAGCGCGAAGTGGACCGGTGGATTTTTGAGAAGTAAAAATGATCCCGCAGTTTTGCGGGATCATTTTTACTTGTGAAGGATTATCGTGCGCCCTTGATTCTGGCGACAAACACGGTGCCAAGAATGAAGAAGACAACGGACATCGAAAAGATCACGGTGTAACCGAGGTTTGGCTCACTATGTGCCGCACCGATGCGTTGGAAGTTGTCGAGCAGAATCCCCGCGATTGAACCAGCTACGACTTGGGGGAAAACGTCGGCGACATGCCATATGCCCATGTCCTTGGCGTAATCGTCAATGGACGGCAGAACGTCCGAAACCAGGGCCCAATCCACGCTGGTGTAGGCTCCATATCCCAAGCCAAAGACAATACCCATCAAGACGGCAACGGTAAATGAATGGTTGAACAAGAAAACAAAACACACGACTCCCATCAAAGCACCCGATAGATAAACCATGAGTTTGCGCCCGTATTTGTCGGAAAGCACACCTGCGATCAGCGTCGTGATCACCGCTCCCACTAATAATGCCGGTATGAAGAATGACACTGCCGCTTCCGCGGTATCCGCGACCTTTCCAAACCCTGCCAGGACAAACGGTGCACCGATCACATCGCCCATGTAATACTGGATGAATTCCTGCACCACGTAAATCCCCATCATTACCAGCAAACGCGTCATCAGGACCCAGGTAAAGTCCGAATACTTGAATGGGTCGGCTAAGCCGCGCATAAATGCTTTCAGCTTGAAGGGCGGGATTTCGTGGGGAACTTCAAGTTCGTTAATTCCGAACCAGGTCACGACGGCACCGACGATCATCACAACGATCATGATCCAATAAATGGCGGCGATTCCCAGCGGGTCCACCAGAAAGCCCATCAATCCGCCTGCAAAATTGCCCAACAGAGTCATCAAGCCCATCCAGCCGGAGGCCGAGCCGCGTTGTTCAGGGGATACAAGATCAGGGATCAATGCTGTGTACGGCGCGGTGGCCATATTATTGAAGAGTTGAACAACCAAGAAGGTGACGGTCCACAGAAATACCGATTCGGGATGATTCGGCTGGATCAAGTATGCCATCCCCACCAAGCCGATGACGTTCCCGACTGTTCCAATTACGACCCACGGTTTGCGCCTGCCGCCGGGGAGTCGAATGCGGTCGGAGAGCGCGCCAAAAATCGGGGCGACAACGAGCGACATCAGCGCGCCGATCGCGAGAACGAGCCCAAGATCGGTGCCCTTTGTTGAATTGCCAACCGCGGCTTTGACCTGATAGGGCATGGTGATGAGCAGGGTGGCCGCCCACAACATGTTGGTCGAGAACCAGAAGAAGCTCAACAGGATCTGTCGGAAGGTTGACATGGGAGGTCGAACATAGCCTGACGTTGTGTTTTCTGTCATGATTTTCCCTGTGGATGCTTGGATTGGGTCATTATAACCGTATCGAGGAGAACCCTGCTAGGAAGCTCTGAGACGCTCTCCTATTGCACCTTCAGCAATACTTTGCCATCTTCCCAAAGCTCCTCCAGATTGTAGTAATCGCGTTGGTCAGGTGAAAAGAGATGGACCACGACATCGCCGTAGTCGACCACGATCCAGCCTTCGTGCGCATCGCCCTGCTTTCGGCCCTTCTTGCGATGCAAAGTGCGGACGGATTCCAAAGTGGCCTCCGCCAAGGCATTCAACATACGGTCACTGGTGCCCGTGCATAAGATAAAGTAATCCGTGAATGATGCGATTTTTTGAATATCAAGCAAAAGAATGTCCTCGCCCTTCTTGTCCTCGAGCGAATTGACGATGGTGTGGGCTAATTCGAGTGCGTTCAGGATTCACCTCTTATGCTTTTCCAACTGGTGCGGAAAATAATCTTGTGTAAACCGAACCGCCGGGCTGCAGATCGCTTTTGAACAAATGCGCGGCGTTTACTTGCACGATGCCAAGCAATCCTATTCTTGTAGCCTCCAGCGCGCTGCGGATGCGCTGTATTTCCGAGCCGGATAGGTTTTGTTTGACGCGTCCGATCGTCAGGTGGGGCGAAAAGCTTTTTTCATCGCTGGCGTAGCCTAGTCGCGCGGCAGCGGCTTCGATACCGCGTTGCAGGGATTCGAGCACGGCTGGAGCATGGAGCCCGATCCAGATCACGCGCGGCCGCCGCGAGTTCGGAAAAGAGCCTATCCCTTCCATTCGCATTTCAAAACATGGATGCTGTGCAGCTTCCGCGATCAGCATCTGTTTGATCAAGTCCAAATTGGAGACCGAAACATCGCCCAGGAACTTCAGCGTCAAATGAATATTCTGGGGCGGCACCCATCGAATGAGATTGTCGCCGAGCACCTGGCGCAGGCCAGCTGTTGATTCCTGAATGGCATCCTGGAGCGAAGATGGTATTTCCACCGCAATAAATGCACGCAAGAGACTCATGCCGTTTTAGGTATCCCTCCAGGCGCGCTCGACCGCGTTTATTAATTCTGCAAAACCCACTGGCTTGGTGAGATAAACCGAAGCGCCTGAAGCCAGTCCCTCTCGAACATCCGACGGCGTACCCTTGGCTGAAACGACCACTACGGGAATTTGAGACAGATCGGCATTGCCTCGCATGTCGCGTAAAATGTCCAACCCCGAAACCTCGGGCATCATGATATCTAGTATGATCACGTCCGGTTTTTGCTGGTCAATCAAATTCATCGCCGACACACTTGACGAGGACTTAATTACATGGAATCCGCTGACGCGCATCATCTCCGCAAAAAGTTCAGCGGCGTCCGGCTCATCCTCGATGATCATCACCGTTTTTTGGTCACCTGCCATCGTTATCTCTGCATCAAAAATAGCATAAGATAACTGAAATAGCAAGGGGACGGTGTAAGGATTTTTGTTGCATGGCAGTCTGTATGATGCAACGATTTGGAGGTACCATGAATGAGTTGGAGGCCTTTCGTGCGGAGAAGGATGATTTCTTTGGCCACGATCACCAGAGTCCCTTGACGCGCGAACAAAAAAGAGGATTTAAAGGCTTGGACTATTTCCCCGAAAATTCCAGTTTGCGGTTGGAGATCAAGCCCGAAGAATTCCCAAACAAAGACCGCATCGAAATGCAGACTTCAACCGGCGAGGTGCAAACGTATCATCGTCACAGCCGGTTCCATTTCCGCCTGGATGGACAAGAGGCGGAGCTCACCGTTTACGAGAGTCCAAACGGATTCTTCTTGCCGTTCGTCGATTCACTGGCTGGAAAGGAAACATATCCCGCTGGCCGGTACCTTGAACCGGAGCCCTTGCCCAACGGTCATTTTTTGGTTGATTTCAATATGGCTTACAATCCCTATTGTGCTTACAATGACAATTGGTCTTGCCCGCTGACGCCGCCTGAGAACCGGCTAACGATCCCGATCCGCGCTGGAGAAAAGTTATTCCGCAAGGGACATTAAGAAGGACAATCCAGTCGGATCGTCCTTCTTCAGCTCTGGGTTGACTTTTCAATTATATCGAGAAGTGCTTCATATTCATCGCAGCAGTCTGAACAGATATCGAGATGTTCGCGAAGCAGCGGCATCAATCGAGCGGCATCCTTGCCGTCCACTTCGTTCTCGACGAATTCGTCCAGTTGTGTGAAGACTTCATCGCAAGTCACATCTTCCCTGCGAATTTTTTCTAAAACGCGCAAAAATCTTTCGACAACTTCATCGGATAACATCTCTTTCCGCTTGAATTTGTCCCGAATGTTCTGGATAAAGTCCCTCGCGCTCATGGCTTGCCCTTTCTCATACAGCACATTTGACGTTCAGCCGAATCCTAATCTTACTTTTGTTCAAAAGCCGACAGCACTTCCTGCGGCGTTAAGCCTTCCGCTGCAAGCCGCCGTTTGAGACGCAGACGCGCATCATGCAGGAGTTTGTACAAGGCGTTGCGATTGGTCTTCATGCGCCTGGCGGCTTCCTCAAGCGGCATGTCTTGAATCCCCAGCAATGTGAGAGCCTCCCGTTGCTTCGGAGTCAATTCCTGTTCCAGAATGCGCCGCACGCGCGCCAGCATATCGGCCCGTTCCGCGACTGCCTCCGGCGTGGGACGATGATCGGCGACCAGATTGGACGGGGCGGGGGCGTCCTCGTTATCCATCAATTCATCAAGCGAAGAATCTTGCCAGCGTTTCCGCCGCAACTCGGTCAGGGCGATGCGGATGGCGATCTTGTGCACCCAGGTAGTGAACATACTGCGCCCCTCGAAGCTGTCAAGCTGATCGAGGACGCGCAGCAGTGTTTCCTGCGTCACCTCCTCGACGAGAGGCGTGAACAGCGGGTCGTCGGGTGAAAGCCAGCGCGAGAGGGCATAAGGAAGCCCATGTTGAATCACATTACGCAGGTCCGTCAGCGCGGCTTCACGCGCGGGACTGTCAGCGCGTAGATCGGCTAACCAAGTTTCGTTACTTCGTGTTGTGGCCATTGATTTGAGAATTATATCAAGAAGCCATCCAAATAACAAAAATTGCCTTCAGCGATGGTTTTGTTTAGGTGCGGAGGCCGGAACCTCCCGCCTCAAACATGGTCCGTTCCCGGCATCAAGCAGCCTCTGATTCTTGTGAGGCGTTGAGCGAAGATTGGATGGCGAATTGGGCGGTTCGGTCAATGGGCAATCGATCATCCCAGTGGAAGTTCGCGTGATTTCAGGCATTCCGCTGGGGATAGTTTTTCGCACAAAATCATACGGAATGGCTTTGGGCTAAATGAAACTAAGAAAATAATGCACGTTCGCGGAAAAGGCTGGGGCATGGTCTAATCTCGGTAAGTAAGCATTGAGCTGTACGCTGAGGTGAGCTATGCAACCGGCGTTGAAACTGAAGCCTGGACGCGGGCGGCAGTTGAAGCGCCTGCGTGCTATGTACGATCAGGGTGAGTGGCCCCGCCTGCGTCGTCGCGCTCAAAGCGTGCTGTTGGCGGAGGCTGGCTATGAGACGCAGGAGATTGCTGAGATTACACGCCAAAGTTGTTGGACGGTCCGCCGCTGGATGCATCGGTTCACGGCAGGCGGCTGTGAAGGCCTGTGGGAGGGGCTGCGTTCTGGTCGCCCGCCGACATCACACCTGCGATCGAATTGTTTTTGGGAGAAGCCTTGGTGAAGTCGCTGCGGGACTATGACCTGCCCTGGCCAAATTGGACGACGATGTTGTTGAGGGAACTGATCAAACGCCGTTACAAGTGTGAAGTGAGCGATGAAAGTATTGGACAACACTTGCCTGCCGTGCGAGGCGTCTGCCGACGTCCGACTTGGACGGTGCGGTATCGGGCAGAAGCTCAACCTGGCTATCCCTGAAAAAAAGCGCAATTTCAAGGTTGTTGAAGCATCCAGCCCGAGATACGGATGTTTATGTCAAGATGAAGCCGAGTTGAGCCTGTTCCCGGCATGGAAACGCTGCTGGATGGTACGTGGGCATCAATGCAAAGAGCGTGCCCCAGGGGTGTATCCGCCGAAATGGCAAGAGTGTGGGGCGACGAATTGGCGAACCGGAGCGATCGTGCCGGTGCGGGCCAAAAAGCGCAACGCAGTTGCATTCTGTCGGTTGGCTGAGAAATGTATGCAACGTTCGGCGAAACGGAAACGTCAGGTGATCATTGTGACCGATGGCGCCCGTTTTCATAAGCCTGAATAATCGAAGCAGGTCGCCGCGCTACTCCAGCGTTATGGAGGCCGCTTGAAGATCCGATCCATTCCAACGTACTCGCCCGAGTGCATGCCGATGGAAAAACTTTGGAATGACTGGCGCAACCAGGCAACTCACAATCATGATCGAGACGCGCTACCCAACTCCTTGCTGATAGTGATCGCCACTTCCGGCGTCAGAGCCGCAATCCACAGGCCGTCCTGCGCACCATTGGCAGCCCTTTCCCATATCGTCAAAGGTGCACAACTTAATTGGTTTCCTTTAGTTGTCAGCTCCTTCAAGTTTTCTGAGGAGGGCCATGAATACCAGCGACACCGCCAACAGCATCACTGATAGCAACACAGCGATTTTTATGTTCTGTTCGAAGCCGACATAGATGGCCAAAGGCATGGTCTGGGTTGTGCCTTCAAAGTCCCCCGCGAAGAGTATCGTGGCACCGAACTCTCCTAAAGAGCGCGTCCAAGTCAAAATCGCACCAGTCAGGATCGCGCGACCCGCCAGAGGAACCATGATATAGGGGAACACCTGCCATTCATTAGCACCTTCCATGTGCGCGGCTTCGCGTTGCTGCGGATCAATGGCGGAAAAACCGATCCTCGCCGAACGAACTAAGAACGGCGCCGAGACGAAGGTTTGTGCAAGTTTCACTGCGGCAGAAGCAAACGGAATGGTGACACCAAGCGCGTCCAGCCACTTTCCAAAGATCCCCATTCTTCCAAATGCGATGAGCAGGGCAATTCCAGCAACGGCTGGCGGCAGAACCACCGCCAGGTCCGTGAGCATATCAAGGAGTGTGCGGCCCTGGAAATTCCAATGAGCTAGAATACATGCTAACGGTGTGCCTGTTATCAACGCCAAGCCGACGCTAATGATACTGGTCAGCAAACTCAGCTTAAGCGCCGTGACGGCATTCTCGGCAAGCGCTGCAGCAAAGAAATCGCTACCGATGCAGCGCCAAACCAGTGCAAAGAGCGACCAGCCGATCAGTGCAACCAAAACCAGGCTGGGTATGATGAATACCCAGCCTGGCGAATTCTCTGTTCTGCGTTGATGAAATGATGGATGCACAGAGTCAAGCTACCGTTCATGGAGCAGGAGAGAAGCCCCAATTCTTCATGATTGCTTGTCCATCAGCAGACAGAACGTAAGCCACGAAGGCTGCAGCCAGATCGGAGTTGGGGGCCTTTTCCAATGCCGCAATCGGATAGTGGGCAATGACGTTAAAGTTTGATGGAATCGGGATGGTTTTCAAGTCCGGCTGTGCGCTCGCGTCGGTAACGTAGACCACACCTGCATCGCCTTCACCTTGATTCACTTTGGCAACCACTTGCTTGACGTCCGTTTCATTTGAAACAACATTGGCTAGTACCTTTGTGCTGAAATCCGGTCCGTAGGTTGGATCCTTGCTCATGTTGGCTAACATCTGGCGGGTGTAATTCCCTGCCGGCACAGATGGATCCTCAAGAAGAATCTTCAGGCCGGGCTTTGCCAAATCCTGTAGGGTCCGGAGATTGGCCGGGTTATTCGGGGGCAGGATCACTTCCAGTAGGTTGGTTGCAAAATCTCCGTAGTCTGAGGCAACCAAGTTCGCCGTAACCAATGCATCCATGTTTTTGTGATCAGCTGAGGCAAATACGTCGGCGGGGGCACCTTGTTCAATCTGGGTAACTAGAATCTGTGAACCGGCAAAACTAAATTTAACGGTCACTCCTGGATTCGCGGCCTCGAAAGCGTTGCCCATGTCACCGAAGGCACCGGTCAGCGACGCGGCCGCGAAGACGGTCAACGTTTGCGGTGCAGCGGTTGAAGTCGGTGCGCTGGTTGGGACCGAGGTCGCAACAGGCACGCTCGTGCCAGGAGCCAGCGTCGGCGTGGCCGTTGGAGCGCAGGCGGAGAAAACCATTGCCAGCGCAACGAGCAAACCAAATGACAAAGTTAAGCGTTTCATCTTTTTCTCCTTGAATGATGGAATGGGATTCTTGTCTCTGCCGCCCAGTTCTAGGGGAAACTCAGTTGTTGAGGCAGAGATCAAGGCTTGGTCGTCTCGAGGCCGTATTCATCCACTTCAATCATGAAGTTGGAGGCTTTGATTACGGCACGAGCATTCAGAACATTCTTCAGCGCCAAGGTTTCACCGAGGAGTTGGTGATGAAGGAGATAGTTTGAGCGCCCACCGGCAGCCCAAGAATCGCGGGTAGGCTAACTGACCCTTTTGCACTGTTGATTACCCTCCCTCTTAGTAAATTGCGCGCACCAAATTTCAATCAATCCCTTTCAAAGCCGAATTTGCTCACCGCTGTGGGCGGAGCTGTAGCCCGCGAGCAAATTCAGCTCATTGCGAAAAGCCGACGTCTGCAAATAATCCAGCAGGGGCGAAACGAGTTTTTCGTTCTCGCCTGGCAGGACGAGATCATATCGTTCCTCGTACAACGGAATGAAATCGAGATGATGCTCGTGTGCGGCAGCTTGCAGGCCCAGGGTAACATCCGCTTTTCCAGTTTCGACAGCAGAAGCAGAGGCGTCATGTGTTTTAGCGACTTCGCTGTAACCCCTGATGCGACTTGCCTCAATCTTCAAGCGTTTCAGTTTGGCGTCAAGCCATAAACGTGTTCCAGAACCGGGATCCCGGTTGACAAAGCGGATATCCTGGCGAGCAATATCTTGAATCTCCCTTATCGATTTTGGATTCCCCCCTTGAACCATCAATCCCTGTGTGCGATGGGCGAGCGTGACCATCTTCATTACACGATCGGGGAATAAATGCCGAACCGTTGAGACGTTGTACTCGCCGTTCTCATCGAGAATATGGGTACCCGAAAACTGGCATAGGCCCAGCCGGAGATAGATCAGACCATCCAATGAGCTAACAGGGATGTTTAGAAAATTAAGGCCTTGATCCATGTGCTGCGCCAGGGATCTCAGAACTAAGTCGTTGCTTCCCGAGAAAATGAGCGAAGACTTTCTTGTTTTTGGCGAGACAAGGCTTGGAAATAGAAGGACGCCCACCTTGGCATGGTAGTATTTTTCGGTCACCCTTCCGGTTTTGCGGATTTCAACGACCTCCACAAGGTCCGCTGATTGAAGCGCGAGGATGTGATGACGGACCCAGGCGGGAGACTGTTTCAGTGTCCGCGCCAACTGTGTTAATGTAGCGGGTGAAACCATCAACAACCGCAAGATATCCCTGCGGCGCGGATCTGCTAGGAGCTTAATTTGACTATACGCGTGAAGGATCTCTGGAGTTTCCAACGGTTAAGTAGTTTCCTTAATCGTCCGCATTATAACACAGCAGATTCGGAGCAGGGCGGGCAACGCCCGATTTAGCCGCGGCCCGCCAATTCAACAACCATATTACCCAATCGTTCCAGCGCCCGCTCGATCGGATAATTCCAGGCTGCCGCGTTCAAGCGAATGAAATTAGAGAACTGATTGGTCGGTGAAAAAAGATAGCCGGGCGTAATCGTAATTCCGCCTTCCAGAGCAAGTTTATAAAGCTCAAGTGAATCAATGTTCTCCGGGAGTTGCACCCACAGCACAAACCCCCCCAGCGGACGCGTGACACGCGTCCCGGCTGGAAAGGCGCGGGGCACGGCACGGGAAAGCAAGGCTACGTTGTTGGCATATTCTCGGCGAATCCTTTTCAAGTGGTGGTCGTAACCGCCGCCCTCCATGAACTCTGCGATGGCGATCTGTGGCAGGGTCGCGGTTGCCGCACTTACAGTGAACTTTAGCCATTCGACCTCGTTCCTGAAGCGGCCCGCCGCCACCCATCCCACGCGCAAGGACGGACTGATATCCTTCGAAAACGATGAGCACAGCATCACCAAACCTTTTTTATCAAAGGCCTTGGTGGCTGCCGGACGTTTTTCAGTGAAATAGATTTCTCCGGAAACATCGTTGTCGATGAGCGGAATCTCATAACGAGCCAGCAATTCGACCAGATCCTTCTTCTTCTGGTCGGGGATGCAACTTCCCAAAGGATTGTTGAAGTTTGAAATCGTTAAGACGGCCTTGATCGGGTTATGGTCGATCGCAAATTGTAGAGCACCCAGGCTGATTCCTTCGCGTGGATCAGTGGGAATCTCCAGCGCCCGGAGCCCATGTACTTCGATGATCTGCAATGTGCCGAAATACATGGGCGATTCGATCGCCACAATATCACCAGGGCGGCAAACTGCATGCAAGCACAAATCAATCGCCTCGGTGCCTCCCGAGGTGATGATAATATCATTGGGCGAAAACTGACATCCGCTGCTGACAGCATGTTTGGCGATTTGCACGCGCAGCGGGTCTACACCCGGGGGAAAATGATATTGATGAGTCTTGTTGCTGGAGGTGCGCGCTAATTTGGAGATGATTCGATTGATCCGCTCTGTGGGAAGAAGCTCCAGATTAGGCATGGCTGCACCCAACTGGGCCAGATTTGGATTTGTAGAATCGTGCATGATCATCATCACCAGGTCGTGCAAGTTGACATGACTGGGATCCAGCCCTGGTGACGAGACTTCCGGCTCAGGCAAATGCACGCTGGTCGAGGCGCGGATGTAGTATCCAGATTGAGGGCGTGCTTCAATCAGTCCCTGACTTTCGAGCAATCGATAGGCTTGGAGCACCGAGCTGATGCTTACTCCGTGTTGTTGGCTCATTTGACGTACGGAGGGGATGCGTTCGCCGGCCCGGTAAGTCCCTTGTTCGATCAACTGGCTCACTTGTTTGGCTATCTCTTCGTACCGAAATAGGTCTTTATTTTGCAATGGTCTGCCTTCAGACATGTAAGCTCCAATTTGTAAATATGGATACAGTTCAAGCTATTTTCTCGATGTACAGTTTACCATATCATGAACTGTAATGGTTACAATTTTGCGTTTCTGCATCTGTACTTATTTTCGAAATAGAGGATAATGGACGGTGTGACTTTAGCAAGTAATTTTGAAAAGGAAGGATCAAATGAATCTGGTACACAAGAATCTAAGCAACATTAAGCTCCAACTTCACCGTAAAGCCATGCAGCACATAAGTAATGTGGTACCCGGGATGACCGTAGAGTGCGAAAAAGGTGTTGTTCTGCTGACGGAGCCGAACGATCTCAGGGACTATACCTTGAGACCGGGCCATCATGTGTTCATTAAGCAGCGAGGCGACGTACTGGTTGAAGCCATCGATGACTCTGAACTAAGCATCATCTATCCGAATTAGAGTCCAGCTCAGCAAGCTGGAAGACATACTTATCCTCCCAAGACCCTCCCCATGTTCGGCAGTGTGGGGAGGGTTGAGTTAGCAGTTCCATGCACGGGGGCAATTGAAAATCGATTTGGGCAAGTCCATTCCTCTTGAGAACGGAAACTGCATGGAAGAGCAGATCAGAAGCAAAAACAAACCAAAATGAAATTGCGCTCAAAATATGAGTATTCCGCAGGCTCGCCGAGCCTGTGAGCCGCTGCTTTCCCTGCCGATGGATTTGCCTGGAATATCGGGCGGTTGTTGTTTTTTCCAAGCATTTAGTGTACACTTTGCTTGTGGCACAGGAAGATCGAGGAATTCCGTTTGAGGGCCGAATTCATGTATTCGTTAACGATAACTAATCCCAACAGCGAGCCGCACCAGATTAAACTAACGTCCGGCAAGATGGTGATCGGGCGAACGGTTAACTGCGACATTGTGATTAACGATGCCTCTGCCTCGCGTCGGCACGCTGAGCTATTCTATGATTCGATCACGGAAATGGTAACGATCAATGACCTGAAAAGCTCAAATGGTACGTATGTGAACCGTCAGCGGATTACAAGACTCTCCCGCTTGCAGAGCGGCGATGTGATTCGCATAGGTCAAACTGTGATGCACCTGACAAGAATCACCAATACTGCCACCGACCAGAAAGGCATGGGCACGCATCTGTTCACCCGGGAATTGGTCTTGGAGGCTGTCGACGAGCATCCCATCCCTTTGAATGAAATCACCGAGAAACTAAATACCGTGATGGATATTGACTCGGCCGTGGATCTGGTCGTCGAGCTGATCAAACGTAGCCTGGGCGCGGATGTTTGTGAGATCATCTTGGCCAAGGACTTTAATAAGATTGATTTGGAGAATGCAGAAAACCCAATGGCCCGGTCAATACAGAATTCTTCTGTGGAAGCCAGCCCGATGGCCTTGTGCGTTCCTGTCATTAGCGCGGGACAACCCTTTGCTTTGATCTATTTGGAAAGGAACCGGCCGAACGCGCAACCTTTTAATCAACGGGAAATGCAGTTGGCGGTGGGCATCAGCCATCAGATCGCACTGGCAATGCAGAGAATAGAGTTGCTCGATAGGATTCGTAAGGAGGGACAAGTCAAACAGCTTTTGTTACGTTTTGTCTCGCCCATTGAGGCGGAAGAGGTCTTGAAGGACTACTTAAAGACAGGAAATCTGCCGGATCTTGCCGAGAAGAAAGTCACGGTCCTATTTGTTGAAATTGCTGATTCAACCGGATTGGCCGCACGAGTCGGCCCTCAGGCGTTTTCGTTTTTTCTTAATGCTTTTTATCAATATGCCACCCAGACGGTGTTCAAGCAAGGCGGCATGGTGAAATATCTGGGAGATGGACTCTTGGCCGTTTTCATGGAGGTCAAGAATAAACTGGATCCTGAAGATAGAGCTGTCACCGTCGCCCGTGATATTATTGAATTTGTAAAAAGGGCCGACTCGCCCGAATCGGATCGAGCCTGGGTGGTCGGCGTGGCTATCAATACAGGGAAGGCCATGGTAGGTTATCTGGGTACCCAGGACAGGGCGGAGTTTAACGTCATGGGCAATTTGATCAAAATGACTTATCGCATGCAGGAATATGCACTTCCGAACCGCATCTTTGTCGGAGCTTCAACCGCGGAAGCGATTCGCAATAAATATTTGGTTCAAAAAGTCGGCAGTTTGGCAATGAGGGGCAGCGAACAGCCAATCCAGGTCTATGAGGTCTCATTTGTAAAGACGGCGCCATTTGTGCATACGGACAAGGACGGTGAAATGTCGACGGCTTTTAAGGCGATTGCCCAAAAGATGAAATCACTGGGAAAGTGAGATGCAAAACCGCCCGTGCCCCGATTCGGTCAGAGGACAGGGAGGCCTGCGGGCAAAACGGTTGCCATTGCTCACCAAACTTTCCGGCCAACATTTTTGCTTCCATGGCTATCCACGCGTGCCGCATCCATATCACGAGGGCCAGGATCATCACGTCGGAAGACCGCGATCCCGTTAAAACTGCTATCCCAACCAGAATGGGTACAAATCCAAGATCCATTGGATTTCAAGTGATCCCAAAAATCCCTTCCGTCACCGACTCGGTCGATTGTTCAGACGGATTCACGGAGGTATTTGCCTTGTGAAATGCCCGATCGGCAATCCGGTTCACGGCGAGACCCACTGCCAGGGGAATGATTCCAAGGAGCTTCCACAGAGCTGGAGCAATCATCGATATCGGCAAGAGGAAATGGACGGCGGCCATGACGAGCACGGCGATCAGCAAATAGAGGCTACTTTTGTCTCCCGCGGAAGATGTCGCGTTCATCAATTGCAGTCAAGGCACCACGCCTTCGATGGTGCTGGCCCTGCTTTCGAAGGTACTCCTTTCCAGCCTTTGATAGGCTCAAAGGTTCCCGGTCAATGACCCACCCTTGAGAAAACAGCTCATTGAGGATCTGTGCGATTTGAGTTTCGGTCGCGAATTGCCGATCGAGCCCAACCATCTTCATCCATTGGTTGTTCCGAAAATCAAAGGCTTCGTGGACGCGATCGATTACATCGCTCTCGGCCTTGACCTCCCGGCGGTCAATCAGATACAACATCCATTCCTTCAAGTGGGCATCACGGAGATATTCATAGACGTTCAGTAACCAGAAACCATAATGCGAAAGGTTCACTTGCTCAGTAGTGGAGGATTTCAATAGATCAAGAGCCAATTGGAGGGCGCTCCACAAGATCAAGATAGCTACCACAAGGCCGACCAGCATATCCAGTAAACCAATTCGCAGGAGCGCCGCAACCAGGCCCGCTGTTACGCTGAGAGCAACGATCACATGGTTGCGCGAGTCGACTGATTCGGCGATGAAGGCCATCAGTGCGCTGTGGATCCCGACATATCGCTGGTAGGTCCAAAGCAATAAACCCGCTAGTGCGGAGAGGATTGCGGCGGCAAATGGGAACCAATCTACTTTCGGGACGTATGGCACCATAACTCTTTGCGCGGCCTCGTACAAAGTAAAGCCACCCGTTCCAAGCATGAATACCACCAACAGGATGGAAACGAAACGTTCTCTGTTGAATCGAATGCCAAAGTAAACCAGGAGGCTGGAAAACAGATCGAGCAGGGTATCGGCTGCATCATTTAGCAAGCCAATGCTTCCTGATAAGATGCCGGCAGGAAGCTTGATCAGGGCGAGGATGATTTGCACAATCAGGGTTACTTTCGATGCCACCTCTGGTTGGAGCAGGGGACGCAGCTTTTCCTTCACCCGATCGGTGGATTTCCGGGCTTCCGCCATGGCCTGGTTAACGAGTTGGCGGCCATGATCTGTGAGCGCATATTGATCACCCTCTTGAATAATCCATCCGGCTTCGAGGAGCGCGGCCATATCCTTCGGCAGTCTTTCCAAACCCCGCACATTCCACTGGCTCCGTGTGTAAAAAGTGGGCCGTCGCGATAAAGGGAATGGAGCCTGGTTGTAGCAGGTGTTGATCTGCTCCATGGTCAAGGGTCCTTCCAGAAGATACAAACAGACTCCCCAGCGGATCCTGCCAAATTCTCTTGATCTTGTATGTGAGCTAATGCCGCTCATATCTTGTCCTTCGCCGCGCCGCGGAACGCTCCAACATTGTTCTTTGGTGCAGGCAGCAATTAGGGATTGGGAACAATTGGTATCTCTACAAATGAAGGATGGCTCGTGTCTCGAAGCAATTGAATCGTCGGCGCCGGGTCAAGAATTGGTGTGTCGAAATTTCCGGCATCCGCAAATGCCACCGTGATACGCATGCGGTCGCCAACGTGAAATTGATATGAGTTGGGCAGCAACGAAAAGTTCAGTTCAAACGGTTCCCCGGCTACGACCGAGAGCTGGTCGCTCTGGAGGTGAGATTGATAGGGAAGCCCAAAGTTCTTGAACGGCGCAGGACTCAACTTGCGATGCGAAGCGCGCAAGTCTGCTTCCGTGAGGTAGTCTGAACGACCGCTGGGATTCACGGCCTCCAGATAAACGAATACATCCAAATCGGGAGCTGCGGTACTTAACCATATGTGGATGACCGGGTGACCCGTAACTTGCGTATCGCTCTCCATTGGTGATGTGGTGTAGGTCAAAGACTTGGCATCGTTGGTGCGCATATCAGGGTAGTCATGCGGTCCTTCGACGGCTGCCCAGCGTGAGTTGGTGCCTGTTGTTGTTGAATAATCTACTGTGTAAGCATCGAACGCATGGACGGCGGTCACGGCGTCGGTTGTCAGTACCCCATCATTCCTTGAGCCGATGCTGCCGCTCTGGCCCTGGCTAAAATAGAATCGGACAGTCTTTTGTGATGCCAATGGCCACCGACTGGAGGCTTCCCATATTCCTGGATTCGACCCGTTCTGCACGTAATAGTGGATGGGCGGCTCGTCCATGATGCCGTTGTTAATGCCTTTGAGCCAGTAATCGAGCCAACGCAAAGATTCCGCCCCATAATCCAGATCCGAAAGATTGGCACACACCTGGCTATGATCCGTTGGGCGAATGGTCAGCCGTTTGGGTACGCTTAAGTTGTCATACCAGTAGAACATGTCGGCGGTGAAAACGTCGTACCAGCCCACTGTCATGTAGATCGCCGTGTGCGATCGATTAATCCGGTCGATGAACGGATACAGATCCATTATGGAGTAAACGGGCGTTCCATCCGGGGCGGTGCTATCCTGATACGGTGCTCGCTTGGACACCTCCGCTGCGTTTTCAACCAGAAGTGTGTCCTGGCGTTCTTCAAACGCACGAGCCATAAGCACCCCATCCGGGTCGCTGTCCACTGGCGTTGCCATTTTATCGAGCATTGGGACCAGTCCATATTGCGCGGCGAAGGCTTTATTGAATACTCCGCCCGGGTATTCCACGGATTGGTAAATCTGGATGTCACTCGCGGCCGGCAAAATTGCTTTCAAATGCGGATTGTCGGCCGCCGCGGCAGCGAACTGCACCATGGCATTTTGTGAATCACCATACATGGCTACGTTCCCATCCGACCACGGCTGGGAGGCAATCCAATCAATGATCTCGCTCTCATATTTGGTGGCGGTTTCCATGCTCCCAGGAGTGCGAGCAGGGAATGATGCTCCGGTGCCGGGGCGATCAACGGAAACAATTGCGTAGCCGTGCTTGAGAACGGTGGCCAACCATTTGTCTCGCTGCAGCGGATCCACGATGCGCCCCTGGTCGCCCTTCACCCAGAGGTTAATGCGTGCCAGTATTTTCGTCGGAAAGTCAACAAAGTCGCCCGGTAGGAAATTGCCTTGCTTGTCGAAGATCGTCCAAGTGCGTCCATAGGCTGTGTACTTGAAGAGCACCGGCAGTGGTTTGTCGGCGGGAACATCATTTCTTGTTGGGACGATCAGGTCATAAGCCAGGCGCGTGCCGTCGGACAGTGTTAGATAGTCTGAGCTGCGTCTTTCGCCATTGTACAATTCTTTGGAGTAACCCCGGTATTGGCCAAAGGTGGATATCATGGAAGGTTCGACCTTTCTCAAAATGGAAAGATAGATTCCCCCCACGATCAACAGCGCGGCTGCCATGCCGGCCAGGAGGATTGGTCTCCTGTTTCTCTTTTTCATTCCTAACTCCTTCTCTATTTGCATCGGATGATATCGTTGCCGAGGGCAGCGTCCGAGCAATGGGAAACTTACATACGGTAATTCCAACGCTCATCTTGTTTAGCTATGCCAACGCAATAGGTGTTGTTTCAACGCCTTCAGGCTTAGCTTGGGAGAGCAGCCAGTTTGTGCTCCATCGCGCGCTGGCCGATGATGACCTGGATGCCGAGCGGAACCAAGGCAATCGCCAACAGAATCGATCCGACGAGCGCATAGATTTCTTCCCCATCGGGCCAGCCCATCAGCCATACGCCTAGCAGAAGCACTGCCTGCCATCGGGGGACCGCACCCGTTACGATCAGAGCGATCGCCTGGGTGGTGAGACCTACGGCCAGCAGCAAGACACCCATCACCAGGATCATCCACCCCTGATGGGAAAAGATGGCTAGCAAGCCGGGCATCATCTGGGTGAACTGAGACTCTGGCAATACATCCAGTGCACTGAGAGTCAAGCACTCCGCACCTTTCTCCGCTCCCAACGCGACGGCGCTTACCACGGTCAGAACTGCCCCGAGGAAACCTGCCCAAGCCGCCTGGGTGCGATCTAGAATGCGCATTAATCCAACGGTGACGGCAACCAGGATCGCGGCGTCGAACAAGACCATGGCATGCCCAAATGCCAGGAGCACGTTATGATGCGCGCGCAGGATCAGCTCTGTGTCGGAAAGCCGATGGGGCGTAAACAGCCCCGGATGGACTGCGAACGCAAAAATGAATATCAAGGGGAAGAGGATAAATGCCAATCCTGTTCCAATTCGTTTGGCTTCCTCGAGGCTTCTGGATGAAGTATGTGATTGAATGTTCATTTTGTCTCCTTCTTTTTGATCGAGCTTACAGTCAGTGAACGGGTGTCAATTCCTTATCGGGCCTTGGGTCCCTTGCCGAGTCGCAGCAATAATTCCCACGCATTGATGCTGGCGATCCAAAACAGCACGATGACGACCGGAACGAACCAATACAAGCCAGCGGTCTGGCCCAACAATACCGAAACTGCGATCATCAAGACCGCCGCAAAGCAAACAAGAGGAACAGCAAAGCGGAACGCGAGCCTTCCTCGGTTCCAGGGGCGTGACCCGCCCCGGCGCGTCTCCCGGATGCGAAACACAGTGACGGACAGCACGATCAAACCGATCCCCATCATAGGCAATCCCAGTCCCATCGGTCCCTGATTGGGGATGAGAAAGATCACGGCGAACATCAGTGTGGAAAGATAACTGATGAATGCTTGAACAGCCAGCAAACGCAGCCCGGCATTTCCTGTGCGTGTGACGGCGCGGACATTCAACGATAGGCTGACAAAAAGCAGCCCTAAAAGCGCGGCCGAGGCATCGCCAATCAGGTGATAGAAATCGCGCCAGCCTTCAACAATTTGAGGAAATGTAACCATGTCATTCTCCTGGTTGCCATAGATCCAAACCGCCAGTCCGATCGCGTAGAGAAGCACGTTCCGATTTGTGTCGCTTGCTCCACTGCACCTTCTCCGCCGGTAGGCTGGCCGACCCCGGCCAGGCGCTGACGGCCACAATCGGCATAACCCGCCAGAGCGGATTCACGATGAAAGGCGTCAAGCAGGACAGCGAAACGCTGGTCAGTAGAATTCGCGCGGTCATGGACCGAACCCCAATCCTTGTCACTCCGCTCTGATTCCGATAAATCTCACAGGCCCAGATAAAAGCTCCACATGCTGGCTGAGGTGGTTTCGAGTCAGGAATCGTTTTTGGAATCTGATCGCTCATGCTTACGTTTTCTTATTTCCATTGTCTGGCCATAGATGATCTTGCACTTTCACCAGGTTGCCACATCATCAGGGCAGAGAACAAAATTCCGTAAACGAAGTTCGATGACACTAATTCGATCGTATGGGCATGGGCAACAAAGGCCGGCATAAAGGGGTTTGGGAATAGAAGCGTTGCGCTCATCAGGACCGAAAACGATATTCCGGTCGCCAAAGCTGCCTCCCACGCTTTGCCCTTATGCATGCGGATGATGATGCACCCCATTCCAGCCCAAATTAGTCCGCGGAAGAATGCCAGGGGATATAACCAAGGCGTGTCTCTCATCACATTTCCGAGTTGCCCGAGGAAAGTGCCGGGATCACTGCCTCCATAAAATTCGGGCAAACCAGGTGTGCGCCACGCGACGAAGTAGCCGAACGTGAAATAGACGATCACGTACAAAACGCCGGCACACGCTAACTTCCAAATCCATTCCGAACGGGGAAGCTGTAGACGCTGATCGGTCTCACTTTCACCATCGGTCTTCCTTGTCTTTCCTAAGATCCAAACGGCCAACAGGGAGAATGGAACAGCAAGAATCAGACCTTGGATCAGCAAACCGGGTGTCAGATATCCTGGTGGCATTTGGCGGGAAACCGCCGGGAAGGCCAAGAGCTCGATGCAGCCAAGGAAGGTGTAGATCACGTAAAAAATCAGCGACAACGCTCCTGCCAGTTTCCAGCCATGCCAACGTGAACGTAAGGCAAGATACGCAAGCACCAACGTCATGATCAGGCATACGATCGGCAGGGCAAGCAGCGCCTGATTTAACTGTTCCGGCGTGAACAATTGCCGCAGTTGCGGCGGATTGTTCACGCGCGACGACAAGGTGAACAATACAACATAAAGGATTAGCAGAACGATGAGACGAACCATGGTAAGGAAAATATCGATCATCTGAACCTCACTCTCCAAATTTTTTGCCGGCAATTTTCTTCAAGGTCTCTCGCAGCTTTTCTGGCAGATCGTTCTTGCTGACGAACGCATCTGCCCCGGCTGCGAGGGCATCTGCTTCGAATTCCGGATACATGGACAGGACAATGATCTTGACCTGCGGCCACCTTGCCTTGATGACCCGCGTCGCCTCCAGGCCATTCATCCCCGGCATACGCGCGTCCATCAAGATCAGATCGGGAAGAAACTCTTCCGCTAACTTGGCCGCTTCCATTCCATTCCTTGCCTCATGCATTTCTTCGTTTGGATACCAAGCGTCCAGAAGTGCCTTCATGCTCTGTCGCGCCCGGGGTTGATTATCAACGATAAGGATTCGCATTTTTGCATGGCTCCTCATATTCCTTGTGTTTTTTCGGTAACATGACTCTTTCATCCAGCTTGCGTATCTCCTTCATCCATACAGCATCAAGATTATTATTCAGATGCAACTCGTATGCCAACTTGTGATGCCCGTTCAGCCTCTTGCCTGCGCGTTTCGTTAGTTTGTTCCGGCGATGACAAAGCTGCCTTCGCCTTTCAGGTACGTGTTGAAAAACTTCAACACGAGATCGTTCATTTGCTCAATTGTGGCAAGAGGAGCCACCTCCTGCCCACCGGCTTTTGGCACCGACGCGTCGATCAGGGACACAAAAAATGGGGAGACCAGCGGTAAGTCGGTTACGCTCATATGATCTGTGCCAGCAAAATGAACTTCATAAGCATGCGGAGCCGTGGCGACGACATGCCTGACCGCGACGACTCTGTCTGCGTCTGGAATGGCGTTAATCAACCGCTCCGTTGTGTCAGTGAGAATGTTCAGGAGGGGCACGGGATATACCTGGTCGTTCATCATGTACCTGCCGTCGACATATTCCAAGTACTCACCGTGCAGGTCGGAGTCCAGGTTGACCACCGCATCAATATCGCTTCGTTCTCTGGCAAGCTGTGCGCTAGACTCCCCGCCCAAGCTATGTCCCATCAAACCGATTTTTCCTGGATCGATCATGCGGTACACCGCGCCGGAGTCAGCATCTTTTGTTTTCGTCAGGATCGTATCCAGCACAAAATTGATATCCGCGATCCGGAGGCTCATCCATTGCTGCTGGAGTTTAAAACCTGTAGCTTCATCATATTTCCCCTTGTTGAGGTTAATGACCTCCTGGAGAAATGATTGATCCACCATGGTTGGATTTCCTTTGGCATCGATGGTAAAGAGGGAATGATAGGGATGGTCAATGGAACACACCACATATCCATTGCTCGCCAGTTCGATGAAAGTCGAAGTATTGCTGGTCTTTATCCCGAACGCGCCGTGTGAAAACACGATCAGGGGGTACGCACCGCCCCCATCCTTTGGGTACCAGAATTCCACGTTCACCGTTCTATTCTCCCCCGTCTGGCTGAAGGTTTCGATCCGGTGCGGGTCGGTGTAGGTATAGTTGACGGTGGCGACCTCGTGCTTGCCAGTCACCTTGGGCGGCGTATATTGCGGGAAAATCAGGGCCGGCGTGACCGCAATGGAAACCAACAAGATTGCCGTGACGGCACGGATTAGGGTGCGTTTTTCCGAAAATTCCTTTCTCTCGGGCCGATTCCGAACCAGCGTGCACGCGCCAAGCACTGTCCAAATGGATAACAATAGGGCAAGTAGATACCACCGGAAACTCCATAGGATGACCGAGACCAGCGTGAAAAGAACGAATGCGGCGAAGGCGGCGATTCGGATCCAGCTGCGAAGCTCTTCGTGGTTCGATTTGACGACCAGGCAATATATTGAAAACGCCGCTTCCATGAACGCAGTAATTATCAAGATTACTTGGCCCATGATGGTGCTCCTCTCCGGTTTCTGATTCCAATGATAGCGGTGTCCTGGCTCTTCGTCATCGGGAGGAGTATGGATTCTCCCTTAACCAAAAAAGGCCGCCCTCGGCGGCAGCGCAATATTCTGTGTTTAGATCGAGCTACCCTAAATTGGGTAGGCGGAGATTAGAGCGTCTTCGTATCCGGAATATCCGACACCGAGACAATTCCTTCTTTCAATGCATATAATGCGGCTTGCGTGCGGCTGGCGAGATGGAGCTTGTTGAGGATGTTGCTGACATGGGCATGAACCGTTTCTTCCGCGATGGTTAATTGCTTTGCAATTTCCTTGTTGCTATGTCCTTGCGCAACCAATCGGAGGATATCCAGCTCGCGTGCGGTTAACGGATCACGAGTTGGCGGTTTTTGCTGGGGGCCGGATAATTCGGCGAGCACTTTACGGGCTATCGCAGGTTCCAGTGACGGTTCGCCGTTATGAACCTGATGTATGGCTTGAATCAATTCCTGGGGCCCCGAATCCTTCAATAGATATCCGAGAGCGCCGGCTTGAATTGCGGGGAAGACCTGTTCATCCGCTGCAAAGCTCGTCAGTACTAAAATACGGGTCTCGGGCCGCTTGGCCGTGATCTCTTTCGTTGCCTCGATTCCATCCATCTTTGGCATGACCAAATCCATCAATACGACATCCGGATGAAGAGCCAATGCCTGTGCCACAGCTTCTGCACCGTCGCTTGCCTCTCCAACGACTTGGATGTCCCGTTTGGTCGCCAGCAGTGCCCGGATCCCTTTTCGAACGATTTGATGATCATCTGCGATCAAAATGCGAATAGGTGGATTCATACTATCCTTCCATATCTTTCTGACTCATTCCGGCCTCAATATGATTCGTGGGCTGGGACGTTTGTACCGGTACCGATGCAATCACCTTGGTTCCCTTTCCGGGGGCCGTCTGAATCTCGACGGTTCCGCCGAGCTTCTGTGCGCGTTCCGTCATTCCTGAAATTCCAAATCCGCCGCCGAGTCGTTCGATAGTTGGTTCGAAACCAATGCCATCGTCGGAGATCTCCAGTGTAGTCTTCTCTGCATCAAATCGTAACCGGATCTGAACATTGTTTGCGCGAGAGTGCTTGAGAGCATTGTTAAGCGCCTCTTGAGTGATGTTGTAGAGCTCTTCTTGAACTGAATGCTGCAACTGTTCTGAGCCTTCAACAAGCAACTCGGCATGCATCCCGCCGCGCCGTTCCACAGCATCCAGGCGCGCTTGCAGTGCGGAAATCAAACCGCCCTGTTCCAGGATAGGGCGATGCAGTTCGAAGATCAGCAGCCGCATTTCCCGCAAAGCTTCCTGAGCGGTATCACGCAGTTCGCGCAAGTCCTCTGTTGCAGCCTCCGTATCACCCGTGGCGAGCAGTTCTGCCGTGGCCTCAGCATACAAGGTGACGCTGTAAAGCAGTTGCGTCACCGAATCGTGTAATTCCCGCGCGAGGCGGGTGCGCTCCTCAGAGACCGCCATATCCTGGCGCCTGCGTAATAGACTTTGCATTTGCCGCGCCATATCGTTCAATCGCTGGGCGAACTGCGATATCTCGTCCCCGGCAGCATCATTAAGGTAGCGCGAAAAATCACCCTCGCTCCAATGATCGGTGGTGGACGATAATTGATCGAACCGTTTTACCAGCCCGTGTGAGAAGAAGTAACCGAAGACCGCGCCCATAAGACCCGCAAACAGAAGAAATACAACCAGGATCCTTGCGGCAACGTCAAAGAGATAGCGCGGAACATCTTGCTGGGTTGGAACCGCATCAATAAGAATCGCGATAATGCCTGTCAGCCTCTTTGCATCCCCGCTGGCGCGGTTGAAGCACGGGGCCGCGAAAACATAGCGTTGATCCTTTTCAATTTCGGTGTATAAGAGATTCGGATCCGTCTCTCCCGCCTGGGCTGCTCTAAAGGGTTGAGCGAGGCCCGGAACACGCGCAGGATCAAATACCTTGCCAAGCTGATCGCGAAATGCTGGATCATCCGGGGCGGAGGATCCCAGAAGGGTGCCATCGGGTTTGAAGACTGCAATACGAAGCTCAGCCATGGTGGATGCTGTGACCTTCACCTGTGCGATGCGAAATAACTGGTACTGAGTGAAAACGGATTGCATCTTGGCCAACATACGATTGACTAGGTTTAGGTCCAGCGGAGTTTGTGATAGGGTTTGGCAATAGTACAAGTAAGAACTGGTTTCGTTCTCGATATTCATGAAGCCATCAATGTAATTCGTGGGAGAATACCCTGGAGGCAGAGCGGCTTCTGCCTGAAAGATGCGGATCAATAGGAGCCCTCCCAGCACAAGTGTGATGACCAAGAGAGTACCTACCGTCGCCAGGGTATAGTTCAAAGTCAGTCTCCAACGAAGTTGCTTAAAGATCTTCATGTTTGCCTGCTCCTGCAATGGTTTGCCAAGAAAGTGTTACCACAGGAAACAAATACACTGTCTCTTTAGAATAAGACAGACCGCCCTCCGGGGAATGTGTGCTCAACCAGATGAGTCAGGCTGGGTGGATTCCCTGACTCTGGCTGGATCTGACTTGGTTGCATTTTTGGACACCTATGAGGTGGGCCCGCTGAGTGGCACGCGCGCGATAACTCTGGTACCCTTTCCCGGCGCCGTCTGGATCTCCAACGTGCCCCGGAGCTTCTGCGCCCGCTCCTTCATTCCTGAAATTCCAAATCCGCCTCCAAGTCGTTCGATCGCATATTCGAATCCAATACCATCATCTGAGATCTCCAATGTAGTTTGGTCGTTATCAAATCGCAGCCGAATCTGAACGTTATTTGCACGAGCGTGCTTGAGCGCATTGTTCAGGGCCTCAGATGCTATGTTGTAAAGCTCCTGTTGAACCAAATCCGGTACTTGTTCGACGCCCTCCACCTGCAGTTGGGCTTGCACTCCGCCGCGCAGCTCTACCGCTTCCAATCTTGTCTGCAACGCGGTGGCCAGCCCACTCTTTTCAAGAGCAGGTTCGCGCAATTCGAAAATGAGCAGGCGCATCTCGCGCAATGCTTCCTTGGCGGTATCGCGCAATTCCCGCAGGTGCCCGGCTGCCGTCTCGGTCTCGCCGGATCCCAGTAATTCTGCTGCTGCCTCTGCATACAACGTGACACTATAAATCAACTGAGTTACTGAATCATGGAGCTCGCGCGCTAGCCGACTTCGTTCCGCGATGGCTGCCGCTTGTTCTGCCTGTTCATACAAGCGCGCGTTTTCAACAGCGATTCCCACTTGCTGTCCGATCGCTGAGAGCAAGGATGATTCTTCTTGTGTGAGCAGCTGTGAGCTGCGCGTGTTGAGGACCAGCATGCCAACCATTCTCTCTTTCGCCACCAAGGGAACACCCACCACTGATTTCACTCCCTCACGGACCAGATTATCTTTCAGCCTCCCTTCCGGATAATCGGTTGCCACGTTCCATGATAAAGTATGCGCACCGTCCAGCGACTTGCCAGCTAGTGCCGAAGCAAGCGGCCACCTTGCACCCGGTGGAATGTTGAGATTGGGGGCACCGTGGTAAACGATCAGAACCAATTCCTGAGTTGCTTCGTCCAACAGCAAGGCAGAGCCGACATCCATTCCGGTAACTTCGATCGTTCGCTCGAGGGCATCTTGCATTACCTCCTTGAGCTCAAGCGAGCGATTGACCAGCCCAGCAATTGCGTTGAGTGTTGCGAGATGATGGGTACGCTGTTCGACTCGTTTGGTGAGTTCGCGATTGCTGGCCTCGATATCTCGAACTCGCCAGCGATAACCGCCGATCGATCCTGCGACCACGACCAGCCCAACTATTCCGATGAACCACCATGTTTCCCAAAATGGCGGCATAACGTGAATGTGCAGGAATGTGGCGTTCTCATTCCAGATGTTGTCATTATTGGAAGCCTTGACCTGAAAGATATAATCTCCGCCTGGCAGGTTTGTGTAGCTGGCATACCGTCGTGTACCCGCCAACACCCAATCCTGATCCACTCCTTGCAGCCTGTAGGCATATTGGTTCTTCTCCGGTGCATTGTAGTCCAATGCCGCAAATTCAAAGGAAATAAAACTGTCGCGATACGTTAGCTGGATAGCTGCATTGGAATCCGGATTCGTTTCGATGGTTTGGTTAAATTTGTTAACGGCTGTAATCACTACCGGCGGTGGAATCGGATTGTCCTTTACTTGCTGCGGGAAAAACGCGTTAGCCCCGTGGGTACCTCCAAAGAACATTTCCCCGCTGTGATTTTCGAAATAGGCACCAGGATTGAATTGGTCCCCTTGTAAGCCATCACTAATATCGTAATTTCGAAACTTCCCTGAAGTGGGATCGAACCTTGAAAGGCCCCTGTTGGTGCTCAGCCATAGCGAGCCATCTGTGTCCGCCAAAATCCCATAAACTGTGTCATCGGGCAAACCATTCTTTTGCGTGTAATGGGCAAACGACTGCGTGTTGCGATCATAACGCTCTAACCCGCCGCCGAACGTCCCAATCCAAACGATTCCGTTCTTATCTTCCAGAATCGACAAAACCATATCGTTGCTGAGGCTGGACGGATCCTTCGGATCGTGCCGATAAATCGTAAAATGGTTCGCCGGGCCCTGCCAAAGATCGAGCCCTCCGAATGTGCCAATCCACAAGGCACCGGTATGATCCTCAAAGATGGTTCGAACTTGATTATCACTTAAACTCGTGGGGTCGTGGGCGTCGTGTTGGTAGTGTATAAAGGTTCCTGAATCTTGTTCGAAGCGATTCAATCCACCGCTCGCCGTGCCAATCCATAACTGGCCCAGGTGATCTTCGAAAATCGCAAAGACTCCGTCGTCACTAAGACTGCCAGGGCTCAGGGCATCGTGCCGGTAACTCAGAAACGTTCCGGTTTTCGAATCAAATCGATCAAGCCCGCCTCGTTCTGTGCCAACCCACAGAACTCCGTTTCGACCCTGCCAAATGGCACGAACCTCGTTGTCACTGAGACTCGTTGGTGCAGCCGGGTTATGTTGATAAATGGTCACCTTGCCTGTACGCGGATCCAGTTCGTTAAGTCCGGAAAAAAAAGTTCCGAGCCAGAGGTCCTTCGTTTGGTCCTCATAGATCGACCAGATATTGTCATCACTTAGATTATTGGCGGCACCGGGATGATATGTGTAGAGAGTGAATTTTTGCGTTGCACGAGCGTACTTGTTCAATCCGCCATCTGATGTGCCAATCCACAAAACCCCTGACCGATCTTCCAGTATTGACCTTATGGAATTACTGCTCAAGCTGTGAAGATCGTTCGGGTCATGCGTGTAAGGAATGAAATCCCCTTGATTTTCATTAAATTGATCAAGCCCACTCCGAGTTCCGATCCAAAGGTTTCCCTGAGAGTCTTCATCAATGCTTCGGATTGAGCTGTCACTTAAACTTGCTGCGACATTCGGTTCATGTCTGTAGATTACATAACCAGCCTCGTGCCGATTCCATGCAATCAGCCCTTGCTGCGTGCCGATCCACAACATGCCGTCATGGTCTTCGTAGATCGCATAGACGGCCACATTGCCCGTGAAGGGAGAGCCATTAGAGAATTGCGGTGAGTGAACGAATGATCCATGTTGGCGATCAAATTGATCAAATCCCGCGTCAGTTCCGATCCATACCGTGCCATCACGGCTCACAAAGATCGAATCGACGAAATCATCGGACAATGAGTTGGAATTCTCTGAGTTGTGCTCGTATTGTGTAAGCTTATGGGTTGCCAACTCCATCGCATAGAGCCCGTTGCCTCCTGTCCCAATCCAGAGCGTTCCTGACGCGTCCTGGGCGATGGCATGGATATCCTCGCCATTGAGACCTTGGACACATTGCAGGAAGGTTCCTGTTTTAGGATCCAACTCATCCAAGCCACGGCTCGTTCCGATCCAAATTGAACCGTTTTCGTCTTCATACAGTGCTTCGACGATATTATCAGACAGAGAGGCTGAATCATCCGGATCATGTTTGAAGACCGTAAAACTGTAACCATCATATTGATTAAGCCCTCCCTCCGTGCCTAGCCACAGAAAACCTTGCCGGTCTTGCAGAATCGCATTGACCGTTGCTTGGGATAAACCCTGCTCGGTCGATATATTCTCGAATCGAACGCTTGCTGTTTGGGCATGTGCCGACACCGCAAATCGAGAGTCAAAAAGGAAGCACACAGCGGCTAAAATTACGGTCATCCTTTTTTTCATGGGCCTAAACCACGGTGCTCAAAATTGTCGGGGATATCTTTGCCTTGTCAACCCTAAGCCAGAGAAACTACTTGCCAAAACCACTATACGACTCTTCTTCTTGCAAATCCAGTGACATTACTCACCAATTTTAGAACTATTCCCTGGCTGCTAAGGCAGCCGGTCTGCCGGCTTGTGCAATGATGGGCGCGGAGGGTTAGCCTGGCAGGTTTCCAGAGAGGATTTTACGATTCGCCTTTGATTCGAATTCTTGCGTACCGCACAGGAGAAATAGTGCTGCCAGTTCTTGCCGCTATAATGCCAGTTCCACAATCCGTGATAACTCAGCATCCGATAACCCGATCGGATTCCCTTTCATGCTGCTGGCGCTTTTCGCTTGCACGATGATTTCCGGAATGTCACTCCTTGCCAGGCCATAGGTTGCAAGCGGTGGAACTTTTAGCGCTGCTCCCAGCTCGAACAACCAGTTAATGCCAGCCTCTGCCCGAGCGGCTGGATCACCAGTCAAAAGCCTCGCGATCTCATCAAACCGCCCAAGGATGGTTGGCTGTGCGGCTCTGGCTTGAATCGCTTCCAGATTGTTCTTCACAACCAGCGGAAGCAGCCGCGCACAAATGGCTCCATGGGGCGCCGAGAATTTCCCGCCAATCGAACTGGCGAATCCATGAACTGCGCCAAGTTTCGCGTTGGCCAGCGCCATGCCGCCCAGTAAGCTCCCGATGGCCATATCTTCGCGGGCGTGCGGATCGTCTCCATCTTGATATGCCGACCGTAATGAGCGCGAAACGCGTCGCATCCCTTCACGGCAAATGGCATCCGTCATTGGATTCGGTGCAGTGGATAAAAACGGTTCGATGAGTTGCGTGAGCGCATCCAAACCAGTCGCGGCAGTTATTTCAGGTGGCAAACTGTAAGTCAGTTCCGGATCAACGATAGCCAGGCGCGGCAACATCCATGCACTGCGCAGACTGACCTTGACATGCTTCTTGGCAACGGTTATTACCGAATTGCGGGTCACCTCTGACCCAGCACCTGCGGTGGTTGGGATGGCAATGTATGGGATCGACGGATGGATCAATTGTTTTCCTGATCCAACCACCTCAAGGTAATCATGAATCGGCCCCGGATTTGTCATTAAGACGGCAATCGCCTTTCCAGCGTCAATGACGCTGCCTCCGCCAATGCCGATCACGAGGTTGCATGCCTCGACTTGAGCGTGCTCAAGACCAGCCATGATGGTCTCAACCGTTGGCTCTCCCGAAACGCGGAATTCACTTATGGCAATTCCGCTTTCGCGAAGTGGCTCGATCAAGGGAGAAATTCGTTCGCCCGATTTTCCCAGAACGAGTAGTGCACGGTCTCCCAGGGGCCTCACCAGCAGACCGCATTCCTTGATGGTACCTTGTCCGAAAAGGATTCGGGTGGCAGTTGCGAATTCAAAACGCATTATTCAACTCCAGCCTGATTCATCTGGAAAAATGCTCTGGTAAACGACGCGGGTGCGTGGTTTCTGCATCAGGGGCTCGACTGTCTTTTGCCACTGCGCATAGTGCGCGGTCTCTTTGTGCCGGGAGACCGCCTCTTCCGTCCGATAGACTTCAACCAGCAAAAAGCGCGTTGGATCATCAACTTGTTGGATCACATCGAAACGCGCAACACCCCGCTCCTGCAGGCTGTTTCTGGCATTCTCAATGGTCGCGTTCATAAACTCTTCGACGCCGCCGTCTTTGACCTGGACAAAGACATGAACAATATGCATAAAGCCCTTCTCCTTTCAGCTACGGAGCCCTATGATACACCTGTATCAACCAAACGGATTTCCGTGCCCCCAGGTTCGCCTGAAGATCAATCCGACTGCTTGGGCAAACCTCCCGTTCTGGAAATCAATAGCAATCCGATTCTTTTGTTCCTCCAGTGCAAGAATATCCTCAGCGCTTGGAAAGCAACATAATTTCAGATAGGAAGAGTTAATAACGAACCGCTTTGATGACAGGCTTTCGGCGGACCGGAAGTCGAATCTCCGCCTGGTACGGGGCTCAGTTCGAGGATGGACATCTACCTTCGCTCTCCCCAGTTGCAGGATTCCAAACATGAATATGCGATGGATGAAAAGCCATACGCTTTTCCTCGGAGCTACCGCTGGGAGGGCGCATCGGTTTCGGAAGAGCCTGGACAAACGCTCAATAGTCGCAAGAATGAGGCAGTAGCGCGTGCTGTTCGCACTCTGCCCGCGTTGCATGGTTGATCATGATCCAGCTCAACTCCGGCCGGACTTCGAAACCTTGCTGCTTGGCCTGCTCCAATAATTCCGCAGGTAGAGTAAAATCTCCGCCGTAGGTTACGCTTTTTCTCTTCGTCTCCGCTTGACCGATCTTCTATAATCAATTTTCCAGAAACCATCTAACACTGTTCTTAAGTTTGAGAATCATCATGATCACACCTGATGACAATGAGGAATGGACCGGTTATGGTTATGATTAGGAACATCCCATTTCGCCCCGCGCCAAATATCACGTTATATCGGGCCCTGTATTCCTATTTGCGCGAAGCCATCCTGTCCGGGAAATTACCGAGTGCGATGAAATTGCCCTCTTCGCGATCCTTGGCAGAGGAACTCAACCTCTCGCGCAACACCGTGTTGAATGCCTACCGTCAACTCCTGACAGAGGGATATTTGCACAGCAAGCAAGGCAGTGGAACTTTTGTGACACAAGTCTTGCCTGATTCCCTGTTAGTGACGGCGCGCATAACGGTGGCGAGTACTGACGGTCAAAAGCGTAAAGGGCCGATTCAACCCATACTCTCACACCGCGCGAAGGCACAGGTTACAGCATCACAACAAACGCCAGGAAGAAAGTTGTGCCGGCCTTTTTACGCGGACACGCCCGCTTTGGACGCATTCCCTTATAAGCTTTGGTCGCGGCTTGTCATTCGGCAGGCACGGCAAATGAATGCCCGGAATTTCGCGTATCAGGATTCAGCCGGATATCGGCCATTGTGCGAAGCAATCGCTGCGCACATCACGATTACGCGACAGGTGCACTGTACAGCGGACCAAGTGCTGATCGTGTCTGGGGCGCAGGCCGCGCTCGATCTCGCCGCGCGAATGTTAGTGAACGATGGCGAATCGGTCTGGATGGAGGATCCGGGTTATCTGGGGGCGCGGGGCGCTTTCCTGGGTTCCGGCGCGCACATCGTCCCTGTTCCTATTGATGGAAAAGGTTTGGTGGTTAGTGTGGGCGTCCAGCGCGCACCAAAGGCACGATTGGTCTACGTCACTCCATCTCACCAGTTTCCGTTGGGCGTGACCATGCCCATATCACGGCGGTTAGAACTATTGGATTGGGCGAAATGCACCAATGCCTACATTCTTGAGGATGACTATGATAGTGAGTTTCGTTTCGCGGAACGTCCATTGGCAACCATACAAAGCCTTGATAATGCCGACCGTGTGATCTATATTGGGACCTTCAGCAAGGTGCTTTTTCCTTCAATTCGAATCGGCTACCTGATCTTGCCGTCGCCTCTAATTGCTTCATTCTTGAAGGTGCGCCGCTTGATTGATACACATAGCCCAATGCTCGAACAGCTGGTTCTTACAGAATTCATCAATGAGGGGCATTATGTTCGTCACCTGAGGCGCATGCGAACTCTGTACGCTGAAAGACGCAGCGTTTTGTTAGATGCAACTCACAATCTGCCCTTGGAGATCTACTCACCCGAGGCAGGTATCCATTGCGTCGGTTGGCTACCTGATGAAATCGACGAGGCAGAATTGATGGAAAAGGCTGTAAAGTATGACTTGGGACTCACACCTATTTCAAGGTTCAGCCTCAGACCTCTTCGGCGCAGGGGTTTGCTGCTTGGATATGGCGGCTACTCTGCACAAGAGATAAGAAATGGGGCCCGCCGATTGGGGGCATTATTGAGTTCCCTCTGATTTTCTCTGGCCCGATAGTAAAGTGGTACCATAATTTGGTCATGGAGTGGCTCTTGCTGTAGTACCACCAAATCAGTATAGTTGCTGTGATAAATTCAAAGGAGCAGATCATAGATGGATGCTATAAGATTGCACACAGCAACCGGAGCCGCAGGGTTGGTCCATGAGCACGTTGAGCCACCCAAACCCAGGGATGCAGAAGTACTCGTCCGGGTTCATGCCGCGGCGATCACTCGCGACGAGCTTGACTGGCCGGCTCATCGCCTTCCTGCCATCCCGTCCTACGAATTCTCCGGCGTAATTGCGGAAATCGGTGAAAAGGTGGATGACCTCGCAGTTGGAGATGAAGTGTATGCACTCAGCCCATTCGACCGTGACGGAGCAGCCGCAGAGTACATCGCCATCCAAAATGAATTTCTGGCACCCAAGCCGAGAACGATCGACCACATTCAGAGCGCATCCATTCCACTTGCCGCATTAACCGCCTGGCAGGGACTCTTTGTTCATGGGCAATTGAGAAAGGATCAGCGAGTTCTTGTTCACGGGGCAACGGGTGGGGTCGGGCATTTTGCAGTTCAGCTTGCCCATCAATGTGGCGCCTTTGTGATTGGAACGGTCTCAACCAGGAATATAGAAGCCGCGCGCAAACTTGGTGTGGATAAAATTGTCGATACCACTACGACACAATTTGAGGATGTGGTCGCCGATGTGGACCTTGTCTTCGACACGGTTGGCGGGGACCGCCTCCAACGTTCACCAGCCACTATACGCAGAGACGGTATACTTATTTCGGTTGCCACCGAGCCGCCACGGGAGCGCGCGAATGCTCTCGGCATCAAATCCCTTTACTTCGTCGTTTCACCAAACCGCGAACAACTGATCGAGATTGCCAAATTCGTAGATGAAGGCGTACTTGAACCCATCGTGGATAGAGTGTTCCCTCTGTCAAGAGCCAAAGAAGCATTTGAGCAAAGCTTACTTCATCATGGGGCCGGCAAAATCGTCCTTCGCGTTGTTGAGGAATAATCTCAGTGTGTGATCTGATTCATGAAGGAGATGCATAATGAGCCACAGACCTAAATTTGGATTCTTTCTGGAGTATGTGGAAGATATCGAAATAGCGAAAAGCTTCTACGTCGATATCCTCCATCTCGAAGTCGAGCGGGCCGCGCCGGTGTTCGTCCAATTCGATCACTTCGCTATTGCCAACGATGAGTCGATGAGCGGCAATCGCGAGCCCGAGGTATATTGGATTGTTGAGGATGCGGAAGTCTCTTTTGCCGAGCTCTCTCAAAAGGCTGAAATTGTCCAACCTATCCAACAAAAGCCCTTCGGCAAAGTATTTGGCATCAAAGATCCAACCGGACAACCCATCTACCTGGTTGAATTTGCCCGGCAACGACCGAGCCAAGTTGTATCAGCAAAATCATGAACTATCAAATTTTGAATAAATAATGTTCGCGTGGCTGCTGCCATGAAAGCCTGGAGCCTTTCAGACAAGCCACCAAGCACATTGGCAACGGACGGGTACGAAATACGCCGGATGGGTTGCGGGTGCAGAGTTCAGACATAGGGCGGTATGCGGAACCCGCGTTATTATCACCTACGTGTGCTAACACCCACTCCACGGAGCGGAGCCCCGGAGCGCAGGTAGGAACTTGAAACACGTGCAAGTGGGGAGGTTGCTCAAGGCAACCCTTCCCCGGCGGTGAGAGGTGGATCTGGTGGTTTTCCCCGACCAGAACGATCGGGCTTTAAATCCTCAAGGGCAGCTGCTTCAGGAAGCGGGTCGCATGCTTGGAACTCAAGCGGCATGGAAAGGAGCGACCTCGTAATCGGAGGCTGGGGAGATTAAGACTGACCAACCGGGCACCAAACAAGTTCAACGGCTGGTGATAGTCCACACTGGTATGTTCATTGGTGGTTTGCCCGCACCGCTCAAAGGCTCCTTCTCCAACTGCTTGACCGGCCCCTGAGTTAAGTAGCCCGGCCCGCTCGGCGGCCGCCCACTTCTTCCCCGCGGATGTATTGGCTCTCGATGGCACCGACGCACGCGCTCGGGGTCGACACCTGCTTCGGCGGAAACTTCCTGAATCGACGTGCCTTGCTTCAGCGGTACCAGCGCATGCGCCCGGAGCTTTTTCCGTTGTTCGCTTGTACCCTAAAGCTTCATGCCCTCTTGTTTGACATCATAGCCGTGCCGCGAACATTTTTGATCAAGGTTCAATGAAGTGAATGCCGTCTACAGGTTTTCCAGCCGTGCAGAACACGTTGGGGCAGCCTGCGGCAGGAGTTTCAGTCCTAATTGCCATGGTTCAACAATGGATGGTACGGTGAGATTATTCCGAATGTTCCGGAGGGAGGACCAACAATCTGTGAGTCATCCCGCGCATTTCGGGCTGACTCTCTCGTCTGGGTACGCTTCTTTCTTTCAACCTCGACTTAAGGGCACATCTCTTGTTATACTGCACAGAGTGCCATGATGTGTGTAGTGTGTACAACATGCCTGATTGAGAGTTCGTGAGTGTCAGGCTATGATGAACGCCGGCAACAGATTGTCGCGGCAGCCGTCATCATCCAACTGCGATTTGACAAGGCAACCATGGACGAGATTGCAGAGGCAGCAGGCGCGAGTCGCGGAACAGTCTACTCGTACTTCAAGGGCAGAGAGGAGCTTTTCGAAGCGCTTTTGTATCGTCAATCTGTGCAAGTTCTCCAGCCCTGATTGGAACAGGTAGATGTGGAATTGCGCGGTGGCACGATTGGTGGGTTCTCGTGGGCACTCTTACATTTCGCGAATAGTCGTCTCTTGATGGCCGCCATGCTGCGACGCGACAGGCAAGTGGTTGACAAGTACCTAAGCAAGCGAGGCAACCTCTTCACCCGTGGGTATGCCGAGAGGGACACACCCGGTTTCTTTCAGGCACTACAAGCAGCTGGAGCGATCTGCCAGGATATCGATGCGGTCGTGATCTTGCAGACTATTAAAATGCCGTCGTACGGCCAGCTGACTACCCGACCCGTTTCCGCCTCATGATGTGTTTAGGGAAGCCCCGGCCCACATGTTGGCGGTTAGCCGCAACAGCGATGCGGTTCAAGCCAACTGCAGGCAGATTGCTCAAGCGGCAATAGCGCGGCTGGGGCAGCACGAACATGCAGAAGACAGAAGGCAGATGATGCACCAAGGAGCAATCCATGACAGCCGATAAAATCCAGTTTTCCAAGGAAAAAGAAACGATGCTCATGACGCTGAGCGGTCGAGCGATTCAGAGCCAGTGGAAGAATCCCATTTTGAGTGATCCCTGGGCTGAAGAAGCCATGCGGCATATCGATTATGACTTGAGCAAGCAATTGAAGGGAGTCGCGTCTTGGGGCATCTGGAAAGATATCGGACCCACCATCATCGCCACGCGCGCCGCGACCTTTGACAACCTAACGACTCGCTTTCTGGCCGATCACCCGGACGCGATCGTCATCCAAGCCGGCTGCGGGATGGATAGTCGCGTTTTCCGTGTCAATCCACCCGCCAGTGTCCAGTGGTTCGACGTGGATTATCCCGATGTGATCGACCTGCGCCGCCAACTATTTCCCGAAAGGGGCGCCTATCAGTTGATCGGTGCACCGCTGGATGATTTGCGCTGGTTGGACGGGCTTCCGCGGGGCAGGTCCGGGCTCTTGATCGCCGAGGGAGTGCTGCACTACCTGAGCGAAAAGGAAGTGAAGCGGCTCCTGAATGCTGTAGCTGCTCACTTTCCCGGCGGTCAGGTGATTTTTGATATTTGCAATTGGTTCATTGTAAAAAGAGCGGGCTCGAATGTCGGGGGCACGGGCGCAACCTATAAGTGGGGCCTCGATGATCCCCAGGATATTAAACAACTTGAGCCCAAGCTTGAACTGATCAAGGAATTCAAACCAAGCGAACAGGTTGAATTTTCCCGATTCCCGCTATGGTGGCGAGCCCTTTACCGCGTGCAGGAGCTCAACGCCACGCTGCGCAGGATGGAACGTATGGTAGTTTATCGATACTAGGAGATAACTCTGGAATCCACGCTACACCATGGCCCCAATGTTCTGCTTCTTCTCTCCGCTGACGTCGTCAACGTTAGAAGGGCCATATTGCTTTCACCACGGCTTGCACAAATTCTGCCGGCTAGATATTCATAAATAGACGGCTCCGCGTCCTCCCGTGCTCGCCACCAGGATGCCCGATTGTTTTCCTTAACATTTTCTGCAAAGTAAAACCGCGTTCCCTTGCCTGCTCGTGTTGACAGGTTTTACGGATCGATGGAAGGTTTCCCAGCTTGAACTCTGTTTCATCTTGCCATTGCGAACAACGAATACACTTCTCATTTTACGCTCCCTGGTACGCTGGCCGATTAGTCAGCTATTTAAAAACCACGTCCCTCACATATGTTCATTGGGGGATGTGGTTTTGGGATATTGTCCCATATTGAGGTGGGCGCGGGCGGACTCGAACCGTCGGCCTCATGTGTGTGATACATGCGCTCTAACCAGCTGAGCTACGCGCCCGGGGTAATATGATTATAGCTGAGATAGTTCTCTTGGGCAAGCCTAAGGTGGCGGCAGGAAATCCCACGGATCTCCTGGAACGCCATTGTATCGGACTTCAAAGTGCAAGTGCGGGCCTGTGGCATGACCCGTCGCACCGGCCGCGCCGATGACTTCACCCTTGTTGACCGCCTGTCCGCAACTCACAAATATCTGGCTCAAGTGTGCGTACAATGTCTGAAAACCATTGCCATGGTCAATCATGACCATGTTACCGTAGCCAAAATTATTGAGACCGGCATAAACGACCAGGCCTCCATCCGCGGCATAGATATTGTCGCCTAGATTTGCGGCCAAATCGATAGCCAGGTGATTGGTTTTGGGGTCGTAATTGTAGCCGGAAAGATAATGCCTATCTGTCGGATAAATGAAGGTTCCCGTACCTCCTGCACTGCTATTCGATGGGGGACAGGCACCTGGGCCAGCCACTTGCGCGGTCGCCGGATTCGTACGGCTGACCCAACCGATCTGGCCTGGCGTGTGATATTGATATTGACCACCGGGCACAATCAGCCACGTATCCACCTTGATATTTGCGTTAGCAGGGTCGCCTACAAGGTTGGAGTCTAGGTGATTAGGCGGATAATTAATGATGTCCTCCGGTTTGACGTTGAAATATGCCGCCCATTGAGCAAACGGGATCCCTCCCAGCCACTCCCAGTACACGCCATCCACTGGCAGGATTTTCAGATTCTGTCCAGGTTGAAGATTCTCTGGATCGTCTTGCAGAAGACCATAGTTGGCGGCGAAAATTGTTTTGGGCTGAAGGCCATACTTATCAGCGATCCCGGATACGGTGTCGCCCTGCTGCACAACATAGGTAATGACATCCTGCCGGGATCGATCAGGGATATTGGTGTGAATATCCACTTCTCGAACAACTCCAAGGGAAGAGAGGTCAATCGGTCCGGCTGCAGATTTTGCGGTGGCATTCACCGCAGGGCTCGGAGCTTGCGGCGGCACGTTGTTGATCTGGCTCTGTGCGCGGGCGCGATTGAAATAGGCCTCCGCCATCCAAATCACAATGATAATTGCAGTGATGGAGAATAGATTTGTAACCGTGTGCAACAGTGAATCACCCAAGCCGATTTGAAACAGGTTTTGGATCCAACCTGTAGGCTGAGTGTTTGTTCCATTCTCTTGACTGGCTTTGGAATTGTCGTCAGGGTTGATTGGCATTCGTATTCCGTCCAAGCATGATAACATGCGGAGAATCGAGCGTCAAGAAAGGCCTCTTAACCAACGTTAATGGGAAGTTATCCTGCGAACTGGCAATGCAGGCGCATCTAGCTTATTCTGTTCGGCGCCATGCATTCCGCGCGATCGTTTGCGGGATTATTAACGAGTGCCGAGACCGGGTATGCCTCCATCAGCTCTGCCGAGAAGGGCCTCACGAGGTGGTTGAGGCGATCCGGCATCCGAGGCGTTGTCTCCAGCCATTCCGCATAGCCAGATGGTTGAAGGATCACCGGCATCCGGTTATGAATAGGGGACATCAATTCATTCGGTGCGGTCGTGACGATCGTGCAGGAACGGATCGTCGATCCGTCCGATGAATGCCATTCATCCCACAATCCGGCAAACGCAAAAACATCACCTTTCTTGAGATGGATAAAATAAGGTACTTTGGTTTTTGTGCCCGGTCGGGATTTCCATTCGTAGAATCCATTGGCCAGGATTAGGCAACGTTTGTATTTGTATCCTCCACGGAAAGCAGGCTTCTCCGCCAGCGTTTCGCCGCGGGCGTTGATTAGTCGATTGCCGATGGCTGGGTCTTTGGCCCACGAAGGGATCAGTCCCCAGACGAAGAAGTCTGCGGTATTTGTTCCGTCGTTCGGAATTGCAAGTACGGGTTGACTCGGCGCGATATTGAAGCGCTGCGCAAACTTGTTGGGAAATTTGAAATCAGCAAATGCTTCTTTCAACTCGGCAGGATCAACCGTTAAAGTAAATCGTCCGCACATCACATCCTCAGCTTTCGATAATCGCCAACGCGCATGGTCACGCCGATGGCATCCAGATGTTCAAGCAGAGCCTGGGCATATTTGCGGCTGGTATCAAATAGATCACGTGCTTCCGCCAGAGAAATTTGCCCTTTGGCTTCAATGGTTTCTCTGACTCTTGCCGTCATACGATCACAGTCCTGTTTTCGAAACACAACTTCTGTGGACACCGTGACCAATCGGTGCATTTCGATCAAGGCGTTGAAAATGTCTTCACCGACCTCGGATTTGCATTCCTTGACCGTCGGCGGCGCAAACGGACTCTGCTCAAACTTTTGCATCAGCGCCTCGACTTCCGCCTGCTGGCTATTATCGAATCTTACCTCCCTACCGGGTACCGCGATAAGGCTATCGAGCTCAGTCAGCAGATGGCGTCTTGTAAATTGTGCGATGACCGCATTGAAAACGCGCGGCGATAATTTCAGTCGACTTTTTAATTCCTCGCGCGGCATTCCGCGGCGCAGTGGAAATTGATCATGGTAATCGCTTACCAACGCTTGAGACTTGTTCTCCAGGTCATTCAAGAAAGGTCGTGCAATGATCAAATTGTCTTCTAAGGCGAGCAGTTGTCCTGCCGAAATCAATTTTTTTAACGCCTCTCTCGCTGTTGGAACGTCAAGCCGCGAGCGTTCAATTAAATCGTCGATCGTTGCAGTCTGAAGCGCAAGGGCGGCTTCCAAGAATACATCCGTGGGTGAACCTTTTGCGAGCGACGACAGCGATCTCAGCACCTGGCGGTCAAACCTTTTGTGGCGATTTTTTGGTTGCGTATCCACAATCATACCGCCGCCGAGTGTTTCGCCAGGAGATGGGCGGCGCAATACATATTTATCGCCGCGTACGGCCACGATTGGATCGCGCAATTCAAGTTGAATCCAGGCTTGCTCCCCTGGCGCAAGTTCTTCCTTGTCAAGCAGACGCAAGGTTGCGATCGTCTCGCTTGCGCCCGTGAAGACTTTTACTTCGCTGGAATGCCTTACGGTCGCCGCGGTATCTTTCAACAGGCGAAGGCGTGCATCGACCCGACGGGTGGGCAGATATTGATCCGGGTGCACCAATACTTCCCCACGTTGAATTTGTTCGGCGGCAATTCCGGAAATATTGACCGCCGTCCGTGAACCGGGCAGTGCCTGATCTTCTTTCTTTTTATGCGTTTGCAGGCCCCGTATTCTGCCACGAAGGCCCGAGGGCAAAATCTGGATCTCATCTCCGACCGAGAGATGTCCGTCGATCAATGTGCCCGTGATGACAGTTCCAAATCCGCTCATGGTGAAAACGCGGTCAATCGGTAAGCGGGGCCGCCCCATATCGCGGCGGGCCGGTATTTGCTTGAGGATTTCGCTGAGCGTCGCGAGGAGCTGATCGAGTCCGCTTCCGGTCCGGGCGGAGACGGACACGATGGGTGCGTCCTTAAGGATGGTAGCTTTCACCGCGGCGCGTATATCCGCTTCGATCAGGTCGATCCAGTCTTTGTCGTGGACGAGATCTGTCTTGGTGATGACGATCATTCCTGAGGGGATTTGCAACAGGTCAAGAATTGCAAGATGCTCGCGCGTCTGCGGCATGACGCCTTCATCTGCGGCAATGACCAGCAACGCCGTGTCAATACCGCCCACGCCCGCCAGCATGTTCTCAATAAAGTCACGATGGCCTGGCACATCCACAATGCCGATCTCTTCACCGTCCGGCAATCTCAGCCAGCCGAAGCCGAGATCAATGGTCATCTCGCGTTCTTGTTCTTCTTTCAGCCGGTCTGGATGGATACCGGTCAGCGCCGCGATGAGCGTGGACTTGCCGTGATCCACATGGCCTGCGGTACCAATAATGCGCATGGTTAGCTGATGGCCTTTTCTTTGGGTAACGGAAGCTTACTTGGCGGCCTTCTTGGTTGCCTTCGCTTTGCTGTGCCCCATGATTCGTTCGTACGCGGTGAGCCATTCGTGGCTGAGGTTCATCAGCTCCTGCAGTTGTTGCTCGGTGGTTCCAGCTGTTTGATGTAATTGATCCTGCAGGGTTTGGGATGTATCGTCGAGCTGGGTGACGCGTCCCCCCAGCTTGTCCAAGTCCTTGCGCATATCGCGCATGGCCTCCTCTAGGGAAAGGGAGTGGCTTGTCCAGCGTTTTTGTTCATCCGCCTTGAACGCGACCCATTCCTGGCGGGCGCGGTCTTCTGCCAGGCGTTGCATTTCGCTGATCTCAGCGATACGGCGTTCGAGCTTTTGGTTGAGTTCGTTATATGCCTCTTGCGAACGTTTTGCGGCGCGGATCGTATCATCCAGTGCTGCAACTTGAAGTTCCATATTTTCTGCTTGTTTTTTGAAGGTCTCGTACTTGGTTTGCCAATCCTTCCAGGCACGGTCGCGTTCGACTTGGCCCAGGACTTGTTCATTCAGAAAGGCGGCTTGGGCTTCCTTGCGCCCGTTTTCGGATTCCATCAATTCGTTAATCCGGTTTTCCAAGTTGCGGATGCTGTCGCTATGCAGCGTTGTTTTCTCGCGCGTCTCGTCGGTATGCTTGCGGATAGCCGCCATCTCCGCTTGGAGATCTGTGATTCGCTTAAGGTTCAGGCGGCTATTTTCCTCGATTTCCTTGGAGACTCCCAAATCCTCGGAGATCTGTTTGACGGTGCGCTCAACTTGTTGTTGCATATCCTGAACAGCAAGCGACAAGCGTTTCCCTTCCAGCGTCTGATCTTTGAGTTGTTTCCTGATGGTTTCGGGATCAAATTCCGCGCGCAGTCCATCCACGGAGGCGTTGACCTCTTTCAGCTCCATCTGACGTTGTTGGATGGCCTCGCGTTCGCGTCGCTGTGCATTTTTCTCAATCTCTTCGAAATTCTTATTCAGCTCGATGCGTTGTTTGGAAAAGATCTGATCGAACTGATTTAGGCGGGCGGCCGCCGTGCTTAGGTCCGCGACTTCCTTGCTCAGCGTCTTGATTTGTTTGGAAATTGCATTGGTTGCGGCTTCGAGGGCGGCAAGGCGCTTTTCGGTCTCTGCGGCATTCGCCTTACTTTTGCGTTCCTGGTCATCCAGCCATTCCAGGCGTTTTGTGATTTGCTCGAATTCCATGAATTCCTCCGGCAGAAGATGAATTATAGCATGGAGCGTTAATGTCCCAGATGCTGAAACATCAGCGGTAATTTATCCAAGATCGGATTTGCGATTTGCGGGAATAATCCGAAGATGAGAAACCCTATGATTCCGATGCCTAACATGCCGCGTTGTGCCCAGGATTCTTCAGAAGCCCAGGCAGTCTTCTCATCGGCCGTCACGAGCACAGCTAGCATCCGGATCGCGCCGGTCGCCAATCCCAGGAAGCCGATTAAGAGCCAGAAACCGGCGCTAAGCGACTGCTGTGCCAAATTGCTCCATAATGCAAGGCGCGGTGGAAATCCTGCGAGGAGTGGAAAGCCTGCCATGGATAATGCCGATAAGATCATGCCCGCTGCGGCCAGTGGGTATGTACGCGCCATCCCATGAACTGCCGGGAATCGGAGCGATTTTTTCTTTGAGTCAATAATGGATAGCGATAACGCCCAAACCGCCAGGGCGAGCCCGCGCGGTATCAGCAGGAGAAAAACGATGGGCAATCCGGTGACCGAGTCGAGACTGAGCGACAATAAAATAAATCCTGTTTCAGTGACAGCCGCGAAAGCCATCAGGCGTCCCATGTGATGTTGAAAAGCCGTCCAGATTCCGCCGCTGACGACCATGACCAGACCGGCCACTCGCAAAGCAGCGATCACCTGCACGGATGTTCGCAACCATTCATAACGATCAAGGAAGCTCATCCCCAGAATGCTCGTAGCTGTGGGGAGCAGCCATAGTAGAAAGCCCACGACATAGGGCGAGCTATCTTCCATCAGCAGTGGAATCCAGCTGTACGTTGGGAAAATCGCAAGCAAAAATGCAAAGCCCACGCCCAGCATCGTTGCGGATTGAACTGTGAGCGCCAAATCGCCAGGGCTGGCTTCCACGCCGGTCGACAGCCATCCCGCGATCAAGATGAAAGGCATTCCCAGCGTTTGATAGATCAGAAAACGGATCACGCCGCGACTCGGAATTTGGTCTGACGGCAGCAGCAAAGGCACGGCGGCCAACACGGAAAGCTCGATCAGCAGAGCCGCGTACAGGAATGGCTGCACGGCGATGGATCCTACTAATAAGCCGGTGATGATCAACCCGAAGGGTGTAAGACGGCGCGCCACGCCCGCTGATTCCGCGCCGATAAACCACACCGCAGCAGCTCCAAACAAAATGGCCAGCAAGGGCATTTCTGATGATTCAAGTGTAAGATTGCGGCCGAGTATTTGAAACGAGGACGCGACCTTCAGGGAGAATGAACCGAACCCCAGCGCTTCATCAATCGGGACGATGAGGGCGGCGCCCGTTAAAATGAGCGCCGTGCCGCCACCAACGATCGCAGCGACGCGTTCCCGTGAGATCAAGAGAGATGCGCTGCCGACGATGATCGGAATGAAAATCCAAATGACCGGTGCGCTCATTCAGTTTTCTCCGCTGATGCGACAATGAGCAAATAGGCACCCACTAAACCCAAACCCAGATTAACCACAACCAGCAACCCCGCAACCAGACTTGATCCCTCCATGGCCGCATATAGAATTTCAAAACCGGACAGGGCTGTCAATAGCCCCAGGATAACGCGGAGCACTTGGGTTGTCATGCCAAGCTGAAGCAGGCCCATCGCCGTCAACAGAATTCCGCCCATGGCGACTGGAATTCCGGTGCCGGGCAACATGGCTTCTATGCTCGGCGCGGCGGCCGCCGCCAGGAGCGCTGCCATTCCGACCATGAAGAGGCGAAAAGCTCGTCCTTGGGTCCAATACTTTTCAACCGGGTCGGCTTGTTGAGGCAGGTTAAGCAAAGTGATGCCGAGGGAGGCCGCGGCCATCCAGCCGCCAACCAGTTTCGCGGCGGCCATGCCCAGTGGCCAATGTTGTAGTACCAGCCAAAATACACCCGCGTATTGTCCCACGAGCAGCGCCAGCCCCCAACGCCAATCTCGGTACAATAGGAGCCCTGCCGACGTGATTAGTAAGCCAGCAACGACCGTCCATGACACAATAGCAACGATCATCGCTACGGCTTCCTTTGCGTCATGAGGGAAATGAACAATACCAGAAAAAGCAGAGTCCACATGATGCCGCTATCGCCTTCGAGGATATCGGAGATGGCTTGGCTGAAACGTGCAAGCCAGCGATAAATAGCCCACAGATTCTCATACAGACGGTCAAGCGCCGGCGTAAACGAGGGACGTGTCCAATGAGCGGGCATAGGGTTCAGCGATGGAAAACGCGGTATTGCCCACAGCAAGCCGAGCGTCAGCAGAGAGACAAAAATGCTTGCTTCCCATCCACCGATTTTCAAGGCTCCGTTCCACCCCCATACTCCCAGCAAGATCTGGTTGAAAAGCAAAAAGCCGATCCCAATCGGATAAATGCTTCGCGTCCAAATCGGCTGGGACGCCAGCGACGAACGCGTCGAGGGCCGTAGCGCGCTGCGAATGTAACCGGTCATGAGCAAGGCTTGAGCAACCAGCAAGAGAGGCAGGATATACCAAAACCCCATGGTATTCCCTTGCCAGCCGGCGGCGGTGAGCGAGAAGGGCAGCGCAGATAGGCTGAACGCGCCGATCAGCAAAGCGCGGCTGATCCAGGTTTGTTGTGCAGAGGCTAAGAATAACGCGCCCCCCACTAAAATCATTGCTGTGCCCCAGACCACTGTTCCCACCGGATTGCCAAAAAGCGTCGCTGCCACAGCCAACGATGCAAGCCCGATGACCCAGAACGGACGGCCAATCAATTCCTGGGGCGCGCGTAACCACATCCATCCTCCGTAGATACCTGCGATCGCTGCCAGGATCAGCAAGAAAGGCGTGAGAGGGGAAGCCAAACTGGAAGCGGGAATATGCGCCAGCACCACCAAGCTTGATGCGGCGGAGACCAAACGCAAAGCCGTGCCGAAGCCGCGTCGCAACGTCGATTCAGAGCTGTATGGCAAATGAAGTGGTAACACACCCAGGCGGAATCCAGATGCCATCAAAAGATAAAGCCCCGCCTGGGGAGCAATCGTCGAGAAATCCGGGCTTTTGCCCGCGGCCGCGGTGAGCACATTGGCCCAGACTAGGAGTCCGATGCCGGCCGCGCGCGTAGCAAAAGAAATCACGGTCCGTTCACTGGCGGCCGAATCGTTGATCGAACGAAGCGTGATGATCAATTCAGCAAGGTCCAGCGCAGCCCAGACTAAGGCCAGTGTTAAAGGATTGGCGGCGGTGATCGCCAGAAGCCCCAGTCCACACAACGTCAACGAACCTGCCCAGGCAAACGCGCTGGTGAACGTCTCGTCTACAGAGGCGGTCAGTAGAATTGCAACCGCCAGCGTGACCAAACCCAAGGCATAGGGCCAGGTGATCATCTCGGCGGAAAATGCGGGCGATTCAGAAAAAAGGCTTGTCGGCCGCCAGGATAGGACGTCGAACGATAGGGGCATATTTGGCTGCCACAACAAAACACTGATCCATGCGAGCAGCGCGCCGCCCACCGCCGTCAGCCAGGTGAAGCGAAACTCCGGGCGCATGATTTGCAGGATCACGACCGCGAGTGCGGTAAGGAACAGTAGCAAAGCGGTTATCAGGATTAACATGATCTGGGAATATTTTATCAGTTTTGATAATCAATCGCCATGTTTGGCAATGAGATGCTTGGTACAATTCCATCCATGCCACGAAATCACTCCTGGATCGCATTTAGTTTATTGATTCTGGTCACTGCCTCCTCCTGCGCGTCCTCCCCCAGCCCGAAATCCACTTCTGATCCTTTTGTTTCCCCTTCGCCGACGCCGTTCCAACCCGGCCTGGAAGCAGCACCCTCTTCTGCTCCAACCTTTGACTCTGAAAGCGTGCCCACGTTTACACCTTATCCAACCGCTGTTCTCAAAAATGGCACCCTTGTGATGCCACAGGTTTCATCGAGCACTGGCTTGCCTCCCATCGTGATCGACCCTCTGACTGGACTGCCTCCTGCCGATCCAAGTCTTCTGGAACGCCGGCCGCTCGCGATCAAAGTCACGAATTATCCGCGCTATGTTCGTCCGCAAGCCGGACTGACTCTTGCGGATGAGGTCTTTGAGTATTACATCGAAGGCGCGCTCACCCGCTTCATCGCGGTCTTTTATGGGAATAACGCGGCCATGGTTGGACCGGTTCGTTCCGGGCGCTATTTTGATGAACATGTGGTTCGCATGTATCATGCCTTCTACGTTTTTCAGTATGCCGACCCGCGCGAGTTGATGTATTTTCGGAGCGGCGACTTGAATCCCTTTCTTGTATTGCAGGGCGCCGGAAATTGTCCGCCATTTTTCAACAGCGACCGTCAAATTGAAACTTACAACAACGCCTATTTCGATATTACCAAATGGAACGAGTGCGCAGCACAGCTTCATTTGGATAACTCTCCTCAAGACATCCGGAGCGGTTTCTTCAGCGAGACGCCTCCGTCCGGGGCCCCGGCGGCAACTCGGATCTTCACTGTTTATTCCGCAGATGACTACAACTATTGGCAATACGATGCGGCTTCTGGACGTTATCTTCGCTACCAGGAAACGGATGATACGCGCAACAATAAACCTGAAGCGTATGCGCCGCTGACGGATTATGTGAACGGTCAGCAAGTCGCCGCCGACAACATCATCGTCTTGTTTGTCTCATACACCTTTGCAAATGACAATGAACAGCAAGATGAGGTCTACCATGTCAATTTGATCGACTCCGGAAATGCCTTCGTCTTTCGTAATGGCTTGGCTGTTCCTGCACGCTGGTTTCGTACGGACATTAATCAGCCGTTGTTGATCACCAATCTGGACGGATCGCCGATTTATATGAAACCCGGTCAAACATTTTTTGAGGTCATCGGCGAGACCTCCAATGTTTCGCAAAGCGGCAGCGATTGGCATTTCGAGTTTCAAAAGCCTTAGGTGTAAAATAAGCCAGATACTTTCAAAGGCGGAGGATTTGATGGCTGAAGATGGTTTTCGCGTCGAAAAGGATTCGTTGGGGGAGCTGCATGTGCCGGCCAAGGCTCTGTATGGGGTACAAACTGAGCGCGCTGTCGTGAATTTCCCGATTTCGGGTTTGCGACCATGGCGCGCTTTCATCTGGTCGGTAGCCGCGATCAAGCGTGCCGCCGCCGAGGTGAATAATGATTTGTGTCTGTTCAATGACCGCGAAGTCGAGGGCAAAAAATTCACGGCGAGCCAGTTGTCGAACGCAATCATAAAAGCCGCGCAGGAAGTCATGGATGGCAAATGGGATTCTGAATTTGTGGTGGACCCGTTCCAGGCGGGAGCAGGCACAAGCCACAACATGAATGCGAATGAAGTGATCGCTAACCGCGCCACCCAAATCCTGGGCGGCGAACTGGGGAAATATTATGTTCATCCCAACGATCATGTCAACATGGCACAATCCACCAACGATGTGATACCTGCCTCCGTTCGCCTCGGAGGATTGTGGCGCTTGGACGAATTGCTGACTTCGCTTCGGGGACTTCAATCAGCGCTGGAGGCGAAGTCGCGCGAATTCGATGACGTCGTAAAATCGGGACGCACACACCTTCAGGACGCCGTGCCAGTCCGCCTTGGCCAGGAGTTTGCGGCGTACGCCAAAGCGATCGCGCGCGAAGCGGAGCGTATTGCACGTTCGGCAGAGGGGATGAGACGGCTTGGGATCGGCGGCACCGCCGTGGGATCCGGGTTGAACGCACATCCTGAATATCACAAACGGATGATCAAGAAATTATCCGAGTTGACTGGATTGAAATTATACGAGTCTGACAATCTGTTTGAATCGATGCAATCTCTGGCGGACGCGACGGATTTCGCTGCGTCCATTCGCACCTTGGCCTTGACCTTGATTCGCATCGCGAACGACTTTCGTTTGCTTGCTTCCGGACCCTCCACCGGCTTGGATGAGATTCGTCTGCCCGCGGTTCAGCCCGGATCGAGCATCATGCCGGGCAAGGTGAATCCGGTGATGGCGGAGATGCTGGATCAGGCGATGTTCCATGTCATTGGATGTGACACGGCGATTATGATGGCGGTACAGGCCGGTCAATTGGAGTTGAATGTGATGATGCCGATTGTGGCCCACAATTTGTTTGAGATGATGCAGGTGACCATCGGTGCCGTCAACGCCTTTACGGAACGCGCGGTCAAGGGATTGACCGCGAACCGGGACAAGGCGGAAGGCTGGCTCTCCAAGAATGCGATCATCGTTACGGCCTTGAACCCCGTGATCGGTTATTCTCAAGGCGCTGCACTGGTGAAGGAAGCGTTGGCGAAAAATGCCTCGATCCGTGAGCTGGCAGTTGAGAAAGCCAAGGCGGGCTTGCTCAAACATCGCGACGCAGATCGTGCCGTTACGGTTGATGAGATCAATGCTGCGCTCCTGGATTTGCGAAAACTCACCGAAGGCGGGATCGCAGGTGGCGGAGGGGGAGGATAAGGTCAGTCATAAGATCGTTGATTCGTCTCACAAGTTTTTAATCGGTGGATAATAGAATCACTCTTTGTATGAAGAAATGTGTGTTCAAAGGCTGGACCTTCCTTTGGCGAGGAACGGCCTTTTTCTTAATTCTGCTATCGGCTTTCTATCCAACACGGGTCGCGAGCGCGCATCCTATCGATATGTACGCCCAGACTCAATCCATTGAGATTGGGTTAGATGGAATCCAAATTGATTGGAAGATCACACCCGGGCCCCTGCTGGCGGACGCAATCTGGAGCGCGGCGGACCAGAATCAAGATGGTTCGATCAGTTCGCAGGAGGTTCAGGCTTGGACCACGCCCTGGCTTTCCGAGGAGAAGATCCTGCTCGACAACCAGCCGGTCGCCTTCACACAGACTCAAGATATTCATTGGCCCGCGACCGTGGACGTGATGCGCACCGGCGAAGATTCGATTGAGATGCATTTGCTGGTGCAGTGGCCTGCGGGGCTGGGCGGCAAGCATTCGGTTCTGATTCACAATTCACATCTGGAACCGAACAGCCTCAACTGGTTTTCAATCGCCAGCCAACAGGGCATGACATTTGATCAGCCTGCGCAGAACAACGGCCTGCTGGGTGTCGATATCTACTTTCCGAATTCATCGGGCGCGGGGACGTCGCGGCTGGCGTCCTGGAACAGCGGCACGCCGAATCTTCCCAGTTTTACAAACGCGGTTTCCCAGATCGCTGGAAATCTTTCCGATTCAGGCTCCTCTTCCCAATTGGCCGGCAGCCCGACCATGGTGACCTCGGCGCTGGTTGGCTTGGTCAAGGCCCAGCAATTTTCCCCGTTGTTTCTGATCGGCGCATTTTTGCTGTCGCTGGTTCTGGGGAGTTTGCATGCCATGACGCCCGGACACGGGAAGGCCCTGGTGGGCGCCTACTTGGTCGGCTCGCAGGGCCGAACGCGCGACGCCGTTTTTCTCGGGACGATTGTTACCATCACTCATACGGGCTCTGTTCTATGCCTGGGCCTGGTCACGCTCATTGCGTCGCACTATGTCCTTCCGGCTTTGATTGCGCCCTGGCTGGAAGTGATCTCCGGCGTGCTGGTGATCGGATTCGGAATCAATTTATTGATCCAAAGACGGCAGGACCTGGTTCGTTTCACGTCCAACCGAATCAGGAGACCGGCCGGGGAGTTTACCATCAACGTGGCGCCACAGGCGCATGAGCATGGCCCGCATTCCCTGCATACGCACGAGCCTCATGACCACGCTCACGGCCATGATCACGAGCTTCCTCATACGCATGCCCTGCGCGCCAATGAGGTCACGTGGAAATCGCTTTTGACCCTAGGCGTCAGTGGCGGCCTGGTTCCTTGCCCGGATGCGATTGCGATTCTGCTCGTTGCCGTTGCCGTGAATCGAATTCCATTTGGGATGGTTTTGATTTTGGCTTTTAGCATCGGGTTAGCACTGGTGTTAATTGCCATTGGCATTGCCATGGTCCAGGGAGTCCGCCTGGTGACACGGAGTGATTGGTTATCCCGCCTCAGCGTATACGCACCGGTTGTCAGCGCGGTGGCTGTTTCCGGATTGGGGATTGTATTGACGGTCAGTGCCTTGAACTCATTGAATTTCTTTTCATCGGTGTCGCGCTCTCCGTCGAGCCAGAATGCCTCCGCCGACATCAGACCCGAGTCGTTCGATATCAGGCGGGCGAGGCTGGTCTACCTCGCACCGGATAATCAGCCTCAAAGCGAGGATCAATTGTTTATGCGTGCGTTGAACGGGGGAACTCCGAAGCAGTTGACCAAAGAATCCTCGGGCATCTCCGGTTATTCCATCTCGCCGGATGCGAAGACGATTCTCTACACGACTTTCAAGGTGGATGGCAGTTCCTCCATCTCAGCCATCAATGCGGACGACACGCAGCCGCGTTTGGTATTGAATTGCCCCGCGTCTCAGTGCGGCGATCCGCAATGGTATCCGGACGGCCAAAAGGTTGTTTATCAACGAGTGGATTATGTCGGAGATTCGGCTTTGTCGAAGTTCAGCATTTGGTGGCTTGATTTGCAGACAGGCAAAACGGTCCCCGTCTTTCAGGATCAGACTTTTCCAAGCTCGGCGCCTGCCTTTTCTGCGGATGGAAAATGGTTGAGCTATATCTCTCCGGCGAATAACACGATCCAAATCTATGGCCTACAGGACGCGAAGGATTTATCCATTCCCATTGGCTATCAGGGTTTGATGCCTGAAGTTTGGAGTCCCGCCTCCGACTCGATTTTATTTTGGGATTCAGTATCCCCCGAAGCCGGATCGTCCATCCATGTAAGAAGATATATCTTGAGTTCCGGCCAGAAGATTGATTTGGGCGCAACGGACGATCAGACCGATTATTCCGCCTCCTGGTCTCCCACGGCAGAGTGGATCGCCATTGATCGAAATCTGTCCACCTCGGACAGTACCAAGAAAGGGGATCAGGTGTGGCTCGTGCGTCCTGATGGAACTCAGTCTCACGTGATCCTGGATGAACCCAACGTTTCTTATACCGACTTGAACTGGTCGCCCGACGGGGGCTATCTGGCTTATACGCGTTACTCCTACGACAACATTGGACAGTCGGACGTTTGGATGATCAACATCCAAACGGGGCAGACAACCATGCTGGCCTCGGGTGGTTTCATCCCAACCTTATTGCCATAACCTGCCATTGGATAGTACAATTCAACCGGCAGGTATCCTATGACCTTCGATCCGACTTTCCTCAGCAGTTTCGTGCTTGTTTTGACCGGATTCGGCGGGGCATTTCTCGCCGCTTTGTGGATTGCGCTCGTCATCTGGACCTATCGCGATATCCGTGCCCGCGCTCGTGACCCACTGGTGCATATTCTCTCGGCACTGCTGGTTGCCGTGCTGAATTTACCGGGGGTTTTGGTCTACCTGATTCTACGCCCCTCGAGGACCCTCGAAGAGGAATACCAGCACACACTGGAAGAGGAAACCCTGCTTCAGTCGCTGGAAGATCTGCCCATCTGTCCGGGCTGCGAACGGCGCGTTGAAGAAGATTGGCAGGTATGTCCGAATTGCAACACTAAGCTGAAAAAGGTTTGTTATCACTGCGGCAAACTGATGGAACTGGCCTGGAATATTTGCCCGTATTGCGGCACGGCCGTTCCCGGCATGAGGCAGGAAGGTCTCAGCATGGACGAGGCATTGCGGAATCTTCAAAGGGATGATGGCGGGGAAGTAAAGACCGGATGAGCTCCCTTTTGAAAAAAATTTCCGAAAAATCTTGGTTCTATCCAACGGCTTTGTTGTTAATCGGGGGCATTACATACGGATACTGTTTGACCTATCTGGGCTTTTATTGGGATGACTGGGAAGTCGTGATGTTCACGAAGCTCAGCCCGGCGTTGCAGTCCGGGTTCTACGCAAAAGATCGTCCATTTCCGTGGCCATCGCAACTCACTTATCTTCTGGTCGGTTCGAATCCAATTGGTTGGCATATCGTTGCCCTGCTTCTGCGCTGGGCAGGGGTCTTGCTCCTTGTTTACTCGCTGAGCTTGCTCTGGCCGCGCTATGCCTCGCATTTGCGCTGGCTGGGAGCGCTGTTGATCGTTTATCCGGGATTTCTTCAGCAGTCCGCAGCGGCTCAATACGACCGTCATTTTGCGACATTTTTTTTGTTCGCCTTGTCCCTGTATTTGATGTTCGCGGCAGTCCAGCAAGCCAAATGGGCCTGGATTCTTTTTCCGCTTTCTTGGCTGGCGACTTTCATTCACCTGTTCACCATGGAATACTTTGTTGGCCTTGAACTGATTCGGCCCATTTTGTTGTGGATGATCGTCTTTGCTGTCAACAAAAAGTTCTTCCGATCGTTGAGTCAGGCTTTGATCCAATATGTGCCCTATTTCCTGATCACCGCCTTTTATTTCTGGTGGCGGTTTATCATCTTCCCTCAGCAACTGGCCTCGCGCGCGGCGGATATCAAGTTCCTGCAGGGCGGTTCGTTATTGGGCAGTGTTCTTACATTGCTCACCCGCGCTTTTCTCGACTTGATGTATTCGACGTTACAGGTGTGGACCAGTGCCATTTCCCATGTCGAAGGTTTCAGCTTTCAAAGCAGGATCGTCTTGCTTGCTTTTGGGTTGGGTATTTTGCTTACGATATTATTCTCGGTCTTTCAAGACGTGACCGAAAAAGAGGCCGAAGGGAAATCCTCGCCAACTGCCGTTTTCTTAATCGGCCTTTTTGCATTTTTTCTTGGCGCCATTCCAGTATGGGCCATTGGGAAACAAATCACCGGAGGCGGTCGCTGGGATGACCGATTTACGCTGGCTCCGATGCTGGGCGCGGGCCTGATCGTCGTCGCGCTGCTTCTTTGGTTTGTTCGCTCTTCCAAGCAGAAAATTGTTTTGAGCTTCCTGCTCGTGATTTCCATCGCCACCCAGGTGCTGGTCGTTAACAAATATCGCCTCGAATGGGGTGTTCAGAGCGATTACTACTGGCAATTCTATTGGCGTGCTCCGGCACTTCAGTCCGGGACGGCTCTGCTTTCCTTGGAACAACCTTCGCTATCGGTTACCGAAGACGATGCGGGCTTTGCGTTCAATGTTCTATATCATTATCGGACGACTGACGGTTCACTGCCCTATTGGTTTTTTACGGACGAAACGTTCATGAATTCCAATCCCAAACCCGGCATTTCGATCAGTCACTCCATCCGCAACCTCAGTTTTCAAGGCAACACCTCGGCGAGTGTCGCTTTTATGCATCCGACCAGCATCTCGTGCTTGCGGATGCTTGATTCGGTTTATGCTGATGATCCGCTTTTGGCAAGCGGCCAGGGAGATCTTATCCCCGTCTCGAACCTTTCCCGCATCGTATCCAGTTCGACACCTGCCCGGCCAGACCCAAATATTTTTGGCCCCGAGCCCATTCATGGGTGGTGCTACTTTTTCGAGAAGGCGGATCTGGCACGCCAGCTGAAAGACTGGAAAACAGTTGTTGCGCTCTATCAGCAAGCGAACCAAAATGGCCTGTCTCCTCAGTATGGAGCGGAATACATTCCATTCATCGAGGCTTTTGCGCGTACCGGGGACTGGCAGAAGGCCCATGATTTGACTCTCGATGCCCAAAAATTGACGCCGGGCCTTGAGACCACACTCTGCGCGACCTGGTCACGCTTGAATCAGATATCTTCACCGGATGCAAATGTGATCCAGCAGGTTAAACAATCCCTTTCCTGCACCAGTTTCTGAAGTGTGAGGCAGAAAATATGAAAATCGATTCCATCACCCTTCATCATCTTCGTATGCCGCTGGTCGCACCGTTCGAGACTTCGTTCGGGCGCGAAGTGGACCGAGAGTGTATCCTCGTCTCGCTTCGATCGGAAGGTTTGATCGGCTACGGCGAATGCGTTGCGGATCAATCCCCGGGTTATAACTACGAAACCACCGGAACCGCCTGGCATATCCTTAAAGATTTCATAGCACCATTAATGCTCGGACAGGATGTCAAAGATGCGGCCGATTTCCAGAATCGTGTTTCCGGGATTCGTGGACATCACCTTGCCAAGGCAGGCGTTGAGATGGCGCTGTGGGATCTGCTTGGCAAGAGCGATAAAAGATCTTTGCGCGAAATGTTTGCCGGCCGGCGGGAAAAAGTCGAAGTGGGTGTATCGGTTGGGTTGCAAGAGTCGCCCGAAGTCCTCGTACGAACCGTGGCCGATTATGTGAAGGGCGGTTATGCGCGCATCAAGATCAAGATTAAACCCGGCCGGGATGTCGGCGACGCTTCCGCGGTTCGAAAACAATTCCCAGATGTCCGGCTGCAAGTGGATGCAAACTCGGCCTATTCGCTCGAGTCGGCGCAGTTGCTCAAACCGTTCGATGATTTGAATCTTCTTTTGATCGAACAGCCGCTGTTTGAAGATGACATTTGGGATCATCACAAATTGCAGGAACAATTCCGCACGCCGATCTGCCTTGACGAAAGCATTTTGTCGCCACGCCATGCGCGTTATGCCCTGGAGATGAAAGCTTGCCGCATCATAAATATCAAGGCCGGACGCGTCGGTGGTTTGAGCCAGGCTGTGGAAGTGCATAACCTGTGCCGTGCCCAAAACATCGCGGTGTGGTGCGGGGGCATGTTGGAAACGGGCGTGGGACGCGCCTCAAACCTGGCCCTGGCTTCGCTGCCCGGCTTCATATTGCCAGGGGACATTTCCGCTTCAGAACGGTACTACGAACGCGACATTACCCACGAGCGATTCGCGCTGAATAGCGACAGCACAATTGATGTGCCCCGCGGAGCGGGTCTCGGCGTGACGATTGATGAGCAGGCTTTGGCGGACTACACGTTGGCGCATCTTGAACTTAAGCCAGAATGAGTTTTGATTTCTTCGCATATGTCTGCGGCTATAATTCTTCACGGTGAAGAGATTTGTTCTCGTCGCGGTCCTACTGTTCAGTGCTTGTGCGCCTCCCTCTCTTGTTCGGCCTTCCCCGACGGCGACGGAAACCCAAAGTCCGAAGATTCTTCCTGAAAAACGGCAGCCAGCATTATGGATCAGTCCGGCAATTCCAGACAAACTTCGTCAGGCGGCACTGAAATGGGGATTGCCGGTCGTTTCTGATTCCGTGGATTCCAATTTAAGACTTGATATGGATGATGAGCCCCTCGGGGCAGGGCAGGTTGCAGTGGATTGGGTCTATGCTCTGGTTACGCCCTTTCCAACCGTGATGGACGGCGTCACCTCAACGGAGTTGATGGATGGGTGGCACGGCTCAGGGCCAGCTCCATTTAGTGGAAGACCCTTGCTGATGGATTCGACGACTCGCGCGGCGTTTAGCAGTCTCTGGGGTCCGCCCGCACGGAGCATCGTTCAGACGGCGCCTTCTGACCAGTTGTTGGACATCGCCTGGCGCGAGCGGCCATCTTGGGCGATCGTTCCTTTCGAGAATCTGGATCCCCGCTGGAAGGTGCTGGCCGTGGACGGGCAATCGCCGATCCAGAAGGACTTTGACAGTTCGCAACGAATCGTTTTGGGCACCACCTTTGGATATCCTTTATTGGTTTCTTTCCGGTTATATTGTGTTGATCCTTGTCCGGTTTCATCCTTACCCGTTCTGCCTCCCTCCAACCGCGACCCGGCAAAAATGACGGTGGTTGTCATGACCGGTACGACCTCCCTGGTGCGAGGCACCGCCTATATGATGAACCTCAAAGGCATCACTTATCCTGGTCTTGACATCCAGCCTTGGCTCTCCCAGGCGGATATCACGCATATCAGCAACGAGGTTTCGTTCTACGGTGGATGCCCACCGCAGGCGATAGATACGAAGGGTTTGAAGTTCTGCAGCGATCCAAGCTACATGGCACTGCTTAGTTATGTAGGCACGGATGTGGTGGAGTTAACAGGCAATCACTTGATCGATTATGGTCCGCAGCCCTTTTTGGATACCTTGGCGCTCTATCGCCAGAACCACATCCTTTACTATGGAGGCGGAGCCAATCTCAGCGATGCGCGTCAGCCGTTATTGATCGTGAATCATGGCAACAAGATTGCATTCATCGGCTGCAATTCCGTGGATATTGGACAATATCCAACCGCCACCAATGATCGCCCCGGAGCGGCACCCTGCGATTACGATTACGTGACCCAGCAGATCGCTCAATTGCGAAACCAGGGTTACCTGGTCATCATGACCTTCCAGTATTATGAGACCTATGATTCCCAACCATTTGACGCCCAAATCAAAGATTTTCGTTTGATGGCTCAATCCGGAGCAACTATTGTGCAGGGCAGTCAGGCCCATTATCCGCAATCGATGGAATTCTATCAGGGTGCCTTCATTCACTATGGGCTTGGGAATCTTTTCTTTGATCAGATGGGTGATGTTCCCAGAATTCCGGGCCTTCGGCGGGAGTTCATGGACCGGCATGTTTTTTATGATGGACGGTATATCAGCACCGAGTTGCTGACAGCCATGCTGGAGGATTATTCACGCCCGCGTCCGATGACCGCCGAGGAGCGCGCCGCCTTCCTGGCTGAATATTTCTCTCTGAGCGGCTGGTAAACTATAACCCTTGCCCATGAAGAAGATATTTCTGTTTCTCGCGGTTGCCGTGTTGGCGGCCGCTTGCACGGCTAAAACCCCAATAGCACCGACGCCTTCTGCCACAGCCACGGCAACATTTTCCGCGCCCAGCGTTGCGACGCCGACGCCCAGGTTGAATGGGCTATGGATCAGCACGGCCGTGCCGGATGAGCTGCGCACAACGGCAACAGGTTGGGGCGTTCCCCTGGTGAATGATCCGGCATCTGCTTCAATGAAGCTCGATGTGGATCTATCGTCCAGTGTCCACGGCACATCGTCCATTTGGATCTACGCCCTCGTTGCACCATTCCCAACCGTGACCGATGGCGTCAGCTCGGACGATCTCAAAGCCGCGTGGCATGGATCTTCGTCGGGACCTTTCGCGGGGCATCCGTTGTGGATGGCGGATTCTACCTTGGCCGCGTTCACCGCTCTCTGGGGCGCGCCTGCCAACGGTGCGGTCGTGACCGCACCTGCGGATCAATTGGTGGAGGATGCCTGGAAGACTCTTCCTTCGTGGGGAATTGTTCCGTTCGAATCGCTCGTACCAAAATGGAAAGTCTTGACTGTGGACGGCCAATCGCCGATCCATAAGGATTTTGACGCAGCCGCTTATCCATTGCAAATTAAGTTTGCCCTGGACGCCAATCCGATTTCCGCTCTCAGCATGCCGGCTTCGAACCGCGACGCATCCAAATTGACCACCGTCATCCTGACCGGTACGACTTCATTGGTGAACGCCATTGCCTATCAGATGGAGGTCAACGGCATTGATTACCCTGCGCAGGATATCGGCGCCACGCTCCGGGAGGCGGACATCGTGCACGTCAGCAACAAGACGTCGTTTGCTCCAAATTGTCCGGCTCCCAACCCCGATGACCTGTGGCCGCGTTGCAGTGATCCGAAGTATATTCAGCTATTGAAAGATGTGGGCGTGAACGTCGTTGAATTGACGGGTCCGCATATTTTGGACGACGGCGTCGATCCGTTTCTGTTTACGCTCAACCTTTATAAGCAGAACAACATTCAATATTATGGCGGTGGCGCGAATCTCGACGAGGCGCGCCAGCCTTTATTAATCGTGAATCACCGCAACAAAATTGCGTTCATGGGTTGCAACGCTGGCGAGCCGCCTCAACCGCTGGCGACCGATTACAGGGCCGGCGCAAATCCGTGCAACTACAAACAGCTGGCCGTGGAAATCGCCCAGGTGCGTGCACAGGGTTATCTGCCGATCTTCACGTTTCAATACAAGGAGGGCTTTTCGCCACAAGTAATGCCGTGGCAGTTGAACGATTTCCAGCAGGTGGCTGATGATGGCGCGGTCATCGTCAGCGGAAGCCAATCGCACGTTCCGCTCGAAATGGAATTCTTTAAAGATACGTTCATCCATTATGGTTTGGGAAATTTCTTTTACGATCAAATGGGCAACCAGCCGCCCGACCCAACCGATCCGCGAATTCCGCTTCAACCCGCGCAGCGTTGGGAATTCATTGACCGCCATGTGATCTATGATAATCATTACATCAGCACCGAATTGCTGACCGCCATGCTGGAAGACTACGCCAGGCCGCGCCCGATGACTTCCGAGGAACGCGCCGCCTTCCTGACCGCCTACTTCGGTTACAGCGGCTGGCTTCCGCTCATCCCCACACCGGCACCGGAGCAGACACCCACGTTATATCCGCTGCTGAATTTTACGCCGCTCCCGACCCATACACCGATTCCAAAGGTTACGCCCACACCCTGATCGTTATCCTGAAATCGTCAGCGCATAGCCACCGTCCACGTGGATTGTCTGGCCGACGATCATGTGCGCGGCGGGCGTGCATAAGAACGCAACCACGCCGGCCACATCTTCCAACGAAACCAATTTTCCGGCCGGCACTTGTTCAATAAACTTCTGCAGAATAGCTTCCTGGCCGCCCATGGAGGCAAAGTGATGCAGGGCGTCGGTCTCGACTACGCCCGGTGACACCGCGTTCACGACGATATTCTTTGGCGCCAATTCCACGCCGAGATAACGCGTCAGGGATTCGAGCGCGGCCTTGCTGGCGCCCACCACCACATAATCCGGTAAGACACGCCTCGAGCCTGCGCTCGAGATGCTGACGATGTATCCGCCGCCGCGTTTTTCCATCAGCGGTACGGCGCGTTGCGCCGCGAACAACAAGGCACGCGCATTGATGTTCATTGTCCAATCCCAGCCTTTGGGCTTTTGTTCCAACGCAGGACGGTTATATCCCGAAGCCGCGTTATGAACGAGAATATCCAGGCGGCCAAATTCTCTTTCGATTTCATCGAAGAGACGATTCAAGTCGTCCAGCTTGCCCACGTCCGCTTTGATGAGTAGGGCACGCCGGCCCTGCATTTCGATTTCACGCGCCGTTTCTTCCGCCGGTGCGCGGTTTCGAAAAAAATTGATGACCACATCCGCGCCGCGTTTGGCAAAGTGCAGTGCGATGGCCCGTCCGATGCCTCGACCTGAACCGGTCACTAAGACAATTTTATTTTGAAAGGAATTTTCCATTAGTGACCCTCGCCTGCCCAATTTCGTCAAGAAAAATACAAATTCAAATCCGAGCAATCGAAACGGTTTCCACAATTGGGGCAAATGATTTTGCAGTTGCTTTCGTACATTTCAGCCCCGCATCGGTCGCAAAGGAACGGGTGCCTTTCGTGCTGCGTTCTGTTCGGAGCCTTTTGTTGATCGCCTGGTATGCTTGGCAGTTCATGCTTTGCCTCATCGCTCATCTTGATCCTCCTTCCACAGGACCGGCTTCAACAGATCCGGATTGAATTCGCGAATCTGCTTTTCGCCCAGTCGCCTGACTTCCTCGATGGCAGTACTCAAATCATTTCGCAGCTGACCGACTTCCACGCCGCAGCAAGCTTCGGGCCACATTCTTAGCCATCTCATGCTTCTTCCGTAGACTTTGATTGCGCCGGCATAGTTTCCGCGCGTGATGTGAAGGTATGTCACACCTGCTTCAAGGATTCCCTGATATAGGTCCCGTATTCCTCCTTTTTCCTCCCTCCACGCTGCCTCCAGCTCTTCGTGAGCTTCGAAATATTTTTTCTTATTGAAGAGTATTAGCCCCTGGCGGGCATGAGGCGGAAGCGGTCTGTCACACTCGTTCATGTTCGCGGCAGTATAACATGAATACGATTGGCCCAGTGGTAAAATTCCTTGACATGACTTGCAGGCATGGATATTGGATGGGGAGCAAATCGTGACCCTTTTTGCGCAACTGTTCGGTATCGTATTCGGAGTCGGATCGCTGGCCTTCGGTTATCACTTGGCCGGCTTGATGCAAGTCGCGCGCTGGATCAGTCTCTTTGGCGCGTTTTGGCTCGTCACGGTCTGGCGGCGCTGGCGCTGGTTTGCCTCGATCGGGGTTGTCTTTAATCTGTTGGCCGCTGCCTTGGGATTGTGGCTCTTGAATTTTTCCCCTGGTTGGATGTTCGCGGGCGCGATGGGCGGACTGCTGGCATTTGACCTCACCCGCTTTTCAGACCAAATGCGCTTCATCACCTCCGACCGGGAACGGCGCGGCCTCGTGCAGCGTCATCTCGTCCGCATCGGCTTGCTTACAATCATTGGGATGACGCTGGCGAGTCTTGCCATGTTTGTCAAGAAGCAGCTTACTTTTGACTGGACAATCTGGTGGCTGGTAATCGTCGCAGTGGGATTGATCCCGTTCTTCATTTGGTTGGCTAGACCTATCAAAAACTACAAAGAATAACAAACAATACGTCCGGCTCTGCACGCGTTGGTGATTTCTTCAGTGCCGAGGCAGGACGCTTATCATCTACGTAAGGAGCTTTCCGGTTTGTAAAGGCGTGATTGGATTCCGTATAGTATCATTGTGCGCCGATAGGAAAAAAATCATGTTTCACAATCAAAAATTTTCTCTTGTTTCGTATGCATTGATCCTAGTTTTCCTAGCTTCCTTTGCATGGCCGGCCGCGGTTTTTGCTGATCAAGGCACGCCACCAGCAACGGGCCCCTCCGTTGTTCCTCCGTCAACACATAAGCGAGGCTCGTCATCTTCACAGGCGACCATAACCAACGCGGTCGCGGCCTTGTCAGGTTCAGGGTCCGTCCTTTCTGAATCAGGGCAGGCTGTTCCGCTGGGATCGGTACGAGCCGTTCAAATCCTTAGCCAGCCGTTACCTGATCCAGTGGTTTGTCCAGCAGGCTCATCAAATGCCAGTGCTGCCGGTTGCGTTCCCGGGTACAGTACCATATCCGATGCTATCACCGCGGCAGCTGCTGGCTCTGTAATATTCGTTCAGAGCGGGACCTACACCGAACAGCTAGTGATTGATAAAAGCCTTACCTTAATCGGCGCAGGTTCTTCGTCAACGACAGTACAGGCGCCAGCCAGCATGGCTTCCGATCCTGACGGCAATAAGGACATCGTCTTGATCGAGGGTTCCACGACGGTTGCCGCCATCAGTGGATTCACGATCTCCGGGCCGGGGACCACAGGTTGTGATAGCATCAACTATGGCATTTTTGTGCGGAACGGTGCCACAGCCAATATCCATGGCAATGTGCTTACAAATATCCGCGATACCCCGCTTGGGGGTTGCCAGAACGGCGTTGCCATTCGGGTTGGCTCGAAAGCATTAGGTCAAAAAGGAACTGCGAAGATCACCAACAACGTTATTAGCGATTATCAAAAGGGCGGAATTGTTATTGATAACGCAGGCTCCTATGCGGATATTGTGGGTAACACAGTGCAAGGAGCTGGTGCCACGCCTTATATTGCACAAAACGGTATTCAAATCAGCCGCGGTGCCACCGCCAGCATTGTGAACAATGTCATTGAGGACAATCTTTGCGATTTTGCTTCATGCGGACCGGGCGCCGATCAGGATCAATCCACGGGAATCTTGTTGTATGAAAGTGGCGATGTGACGGTCCGGAAGAACAGGATGACCAACAATGATATGGGCCTGTATAGCCTGGTCACGGTCCCCGGAGGCTCCGCTACTGTGACTCAAAACATATTCGATGATAATCGTTATGAAAATGTACTTGCCGATCAGGGGACGCTCAATCTCCAAAATAACACTTTGACCGGCGGCAATTATGGCCTGTGGGCATATTCTTTTTCAAGCGATACAGGAAATACCGTGGTCGATCTCCAGGGCAATCACATCAGCGACACGCTCATTGCCGGAGTCCGTTTGGATGAAGATGCGGGAAGTGATTACAATCTCGTAGTCGGTGGAACCGGAAATGCTTTCACTGCAAACCCGGAGGGAGTGCTCAACGATACGACGACATTGCCTACGCCTGCATTGGCGGACTTCCGCGGGAACTGGTGGGATAGCACGGACGGACCGATGGACAATAAATCTGTGCCAGATGTATGCGGCTTAACACAGAATAATCCTTTAGGCACTGGCAATGGTGTTAGCCCGTGTGTGCTCTACGATCCATGGCTCACCAAGGAACCATCCGCCGGAGGTACTGGAAGCGGGGCTGGCGGGAGTGTGCCACCCATCATCCCCGTTACTGGCGGAAAGGCGACCACGATCAGTTGTGATACGCCGTCCATGCTGATCCAGGTCGGCGATGTTCAGGTCACGCTAACAGGCTTGTGCGGTTATGAGGCGGTCCTGGACCAACTCTTGGAAGACAGCTTGGCCGGCAATCTGGGTCAAGGCAACAACTTTGTAGAGGGCATATCCATTGATCTATTGAAAGATGGGACGGCGGTCAATGCTTTGCCCGCGGGTGCCACGATACAGGTTTCCTATCCGAAACCGTCGGGCAACGCCTCCATCCTGACATGGACAAATTCTTCATGGATCGAGAAGCCGTCCTCTGTGATCGACGGACGTGTTGTGGCGACACTGGATACGCCTGCCACCAATGTACTTGTGACACGCTAGGCTAGTTTCTGGTGCAAAAGGCGCACCAATCGTACATTAACAATTGACAAATGAAATGCCTCTTTGGTACAAGGTAGGTGACTAAGCCAAACCTATACCGCGGAGGCAGCTCCAATGTTACGTGAAC
>Ga0335081_10000324_pt1 | contig 88254 bp, 77 predicted proteins | sample Lox_Sample_35_FD_206713 | JGI IMG/M metagenome (GOLD analysis project Ga0335081, IMG submission 206713) | Soil microbial communities from Loxahatchee National Wildlife Refuge, Florida, United States - Lox_Sample_3.5 | ecosystem: Environmental > Terrestrial > Soil > Wetlands | place: USA... | reverse complement strand
GGCAGCCCGACTTGGGCGCACGCCATGCAGTCGCTGTTCGGCTAGCCTGCACGTTCCTGCTACCTAGGTGATGCCATATCTACCGACAGACCTGAGTCATCGTAGCGACGTGCGATGACTCGTAGCGAGGACAAACCAGTTCGTGGATGGTCGGCAAACCGGAAGTAATCGCCTAAGTCCCGATAAACCCGGTTACCGGACATATGGCGTACTGGTACCGCAGACGTATTGCTGTCGGGGAACACGGTTGCGGACGGTTTACTCGTCTTTCTTCCGTTTGGACGCCATTTGTTGAGCCATCGATAGGAGCAGCTTCGTGTCTCCTGGTTCCATGCGGCCTAGAAGCTTGCGGAACCGATTGAGAACACGTGCGTCCTTGCCTGAATACCCCCAAGCTGTATCGTCCGCCTTGCGCTTTGGCAGAGCAGCGAGCTTGGGAGGCTCCTCGCCATCGTAGAAGAGTTGGTAGAGCGGGACTTCGAGTGCCCGGGCGAACTTCTCGATGGTCTCGATGGCCGGGACGGTATGGCCGTTCTCGACACGAGATATATAGCAGCGAAACAGCCCGGTGCGCTTCTCGATGTCTCCCTGCGACAGATCCTTTGCTTCTCGTAAGTCACGCAATCGATCAGCAATCACCATCTGCGACTCCAATAATGAGAGAGAATTGGCCTAGAGATTTTAGCACTTCGCCAAGACTCGCGTGTTCTTGCGTTTCAGCTCGTTCGATGGTCACCTCAAGACCGAGTCGCTAACGAAGCCCAGTCGTGGTCCCTTCTTGCGTTCCGAAAACCCATCCCGCGGACCGCCCTAACTGGCTGAATTTGCACCGTCGCGAATCGCTGGATTTGGTGTTCCGGAAACAGATGATTTTGACGCTCGTCAGACGGGTCGAAACTCGAACTCCTGATTCGGCAGGACAGGGTGGGTCATCAATCTGGCATCAACGGCGGTTGGAAACCACCCTTGTCGGCTAAGAGCGCCTTGAGAGTCTCAGGCCCTCGTAGGCCAAGAATCCTGAAATAAGGAACGCGATCCAGCTTATCCAGATTGGCACACTCCAGCCCACAACAGTTACGGGCCATAAGAGAACGAGACGCAAGGCATGCATCACCGCGACCACGAGAAAAATCAGGCCGGCCACGAGGGAAAATAGTTTCTGATTCATTGTCTATGCTCCTCGAAACCCGGCGCGACTGCCTAGCGCTCGATGTCGAAATAGATGCGGGTCGTCACGCGGTACTCGGCGATCTTCTTGCCATCAAGCTTCATTTCGAACTCCGCCACGCGCGCCCACTTCATGCCTCGGACGGTCTTGGCTGCTTCGGCCACGGCATTCTCGGCTGCTTTGGCAAAGCTTTCCTTGGAAGCCCCAACGATGTCGATCACTTTCTGTGCCATGTTTTCCTCCCTGGGGCAGCAACTATACCGGAATAGACCGGCGATCGATACGACCGCTCGGGGGGCAGCCTGTCATAGACCTGGTCATACACCGCTCAAGGAGAGTCTCGCGACGCGCATGATTCTGTTGTGCCGTGGTATCGCACCTTGAGACGAACTGCTAAGTTAGCAGTGGAGGAAACCAGGCCGAGGCTGAACACGTTCTCCCCGATTTACGCAACGGTTGGAAATATCGAGAATTTCATCTAGTTTCTTCGCCGTTTGCTCAGACCTCTCGATCGGGCTAAACTTTGCAGTACACGTAAAGAGCCTGCGGGTGCGGCTCCGCACCCTTCAGGAGCCAATAGTATTGAGCAAACTCAAGCAAGCGCTCTCAGAGATTCAACGTGCGTCCCAACAATAGGGTCGAGCCATGCGAGTAGACGGAAGCTTTCATGCCGCGTACAGAGATCTTGAAGGGCGCATGAAGGCACTCGCAGAGGCCGATGGCGATGTCTTTCTCCCGAATCCTGTACCAGAAGAGCCCGTCGATTACGTTTTCATCTGTATGGAGCCGTCCCTGGGTCGGTGGGCCCGTTCTGCAGAAGAGGCAAAGTTGAAAGTTGATGCGGGATTTAGAAACTTTGTCTTCTCGATGGAGGATTTCATCCTTCACTTTTGCATTCGACGCTATCTTTGCGAGTCTACTCAGCGATACCACATCACCGATTTCTCCAAAGGAGCGATGCTCGTTAAGGGTGCTCACCACGAAAGGATCCAACGGTACGACAGGTGGTACGCATTGTTGCAGGAAGAGATCGATCTCGTAGCCATTTCAGACGCAGCTATCGTCGCGGTGGGCAACGTCGTCGTCGAACATCTCAGACGCCGAGGTTTCCAAAGACCCTTCACTCAGATCATCCACTACTCAGGTCTAGCAGGACGCGCACGAAGCCGAGCGATCGTGGGCCATGAAGATGCCTTTGAGGCATTCAGTGGCTCCATCTCCCTGAAAGATGTAGCCGACACGGTGGGGGCCGTTCTCACGGAGGCCCATGTACCTGGCAAAATGCGCGAGGAGGCACTGTTACGGTTGTTGAAAAGCCAACTATCCACTTCCCGCCAGCAGCTCATCTTCAGTTACAAGTTAGCATTCGAATCAATTCGAACGCGAGGCCAAGTCGGAATCGCAAGAAAGCCATATGTCCAACACATACAGCATTCCTGAAGGAGATGAGAAAGAGATTCGGGCAAGGGACAAGACTTGCGTATATTGCCATGTTTCAATGAAACAACCCTCGCGTGCGAAGGGCGCGTCCGAAGCAATCTGGACGGCCAATCGATCTATAACAGCGGCAGTCAATTTCTTCGCAGTTGCCATGGAAACCTCCAAGACGCCAGAAATTGGTTTAGCCGAACGAGAGCCAAGTGTAGGTCCAAGCGCCCGAAACATAAGCTGCCAGGAGGTTCTTATAGTAGATGACACCGGAGCCGTTCTGCGGATCATTTACCAATAAAATCGGACCGGTGGAGTCCTGGTCCCAGCCATAGAGAATGGCTTGGTGACCGGTGCCGTTTTTGAGGAAACCAACTTCGACGGGACGTTTGGCATTGATTTCGGTCTGAAGAGTGCCGAACGGAACAGCGCCATTCACAAACTGGGGAGCGTGCGGGCGATTCCAGGCGAGATAAATGCCGGCAATAGCTTGGACCTGCGCAGGCTCGTTGCAGAGCAAAGAGCTGGGATTCTGGCAGCAGAGTTGGCCAAATAGTTTGCCCGCAAGTTCGCACTGCTTCACGGTGTGGTTGTCGCCAAGTCAAGGCCTGCGGTGGACACCGTCTCTAGCTGGCCGGGGGAACTGGCCGACGGAACCGAGACGCCACGCGAGGGATTGACCAGCACCAATCACGCAGTACGAATTCTGTGCCTAGCTGTTCAGCTAGGCACTCCTTAATAGCGTGATGCGGCATGATCTTGATTACCGGGTGCCGCAACCCGATGTGAGTTCCTTCTTGTCCATCCGATCCGAGTGTAGTCGATGGATTCCTGAAGCCTATATCAGGGGGCGATTTCGTAAGAGAGATGTCTTCGATCAACAGAACGGTATCGAACTGCCCCGCGTTGACAGCGGAGTGTAGCAATCTCTTGGACAGAAGGAGTGGGCACACGTGCGTTTTTTCACCGGCCTCGTAGCCCTGAAATAGACGGCGGAGCCATAGCCTATACAATATGACTGCCGCTATCAAACTGCTGATGAGCCAGACTGCTGAAAGTAGGAGCCACGGAGTATTCACCGGAGCTCTTTCCTGGCCTAAGACGATCACCGCTACCAGGGCGAGGCCACAAGTCGCGAAAAATCCCAGCAAGGATGCTTTGAAAGGTAGGACCCTCAGTGACCAAAGGTCTGCGCGCCTGAACGCAGCCGCAAGCTCATCGGAGATTGGCTTTATCAAGTGCTCTGGCGGAATCAAACTGTACTCGTGCTGAAAAGCACGGTATTCCAAGCTCATGCCCGCCAAAGCAACATTATCGTCAAATGCCGTTACGCCGCCAGGTCGAGCCGCGACTGTCAGTTGCCCAATTCGGTGGAGTCGCCAGGTCGTGATCTCTGTCTTCCCACGAAATTCAACGCGAGGTTTGTCGGCAATCCACAGGACATCCGACACCTCATGAAGTATCGTTCTGCCGCCCATGTGGACAATATTATATGAAAATCTGGGCAAAAAAGAGAATTTGCGAAGCAAGAAAACACGACACCTGCACAGATTTCGCTCGCACGGATGCTGTGCAAGGAGCCCTTCATCGTACCGATTCCAGGCTCAAGAACAGTGGAGCGGATTGAGGAAAATCTCGCCCCGGGCGAAATCGAGCTCACGAGCGAAGAAGTGTCCGCACTCGAAGCGGAACTCGCAAAAATCCAAATCCACGGCAACCGCACTGACATGGACATCATGAAGCTCTACCAGGGCAAAAGATAGCGAAATGCGGCGCAGCCTGCTCAGGCCGCATGATCCGGCCACCACAAAGCAATCCTGAAACTCACAAATGAAGCTACTAGGTCCCGATTAAGGGGTAATCGGACTCATCGCAAGATGAGTGGGTATGAATTCCACTCTGAATTCGGTCTTCGCACCTGGAAAAGGTACTGCCCGGAGGGCGCAGAAGAAAGGTCAACGACCGTTTGGATGGACGTAACGCCATCTTTCAGAGAGGCGACACCACTCGTGGCGAAGACCGGGCTGCCCGCTGTCGTCACGATGCGCATTTCGTAGGGCCCTTCAGAACTCCCCAGCGGCAGATAGACATTGAGATGCCTCACCGCGCGACTGACCTCCAGTGGTTGCTCACCCGGATTCGCCTCACCACCACGGGGGACCGAGCGATTTCTCAGGTCCAACACGGCAGTCTGGACGACCGGGGGTCCATTCTTTTTGAAGAACAAAGCCCAACCCGCAAGACCGACGACAATTAAAATGCTCGCTGCGATTGCGAGAATGCTCTGCATCCGACGATGGCGGTAGCCAGCCTGAAGTTGGGAAAAGTCGCGGTAGCAACCAGAGAGCACTTCGATAATGATGGGACTCTCAGGAAAAAACATAACTTGGCGATTTGCTGTCGTGGTTGTAACTCCAGCAAAGGAACCAAGAAGCTCTTGGCTTGGTTCATGACGCCTTACTGTAGGAAGAGGAACATAAACGAAAAAACGGTGGCAAGACCAGTGAAGCGATATATCCAGCGAGTGCGGACCTAAAGGGCGACGACAAGCGGCTCAATCCGGGGTCGAACAACTCTTGAAATTCTGTCCTGTAGGTCAAATAACACGCCATAGCGCTCGTGAATTCCCAATGTACGTCGGACAGTGTAGATCACTGCATTTCTCTGCTCGGAACGCGCTTGCGTAACGCCGTCCGGGCCATCCCTTCGATCCGGCTTGCCGCCTTCGCAACAAGATCGACAGACACGGACGGTGGCAACAGTCCGTCCATTGTGAGATGGCACGACAAGTAAGCCGCGCTCTCGCCCTTCAAGCCAAGACGTGTTGTTACGATGAACGCGACAGCCTCTGCTTCAATTTCGACGGCCTTGGCGTCGAGCTCGCTCCGACTTGGCCACCAATGGTCCTTATCCGAACCCAAGTGGCCAAGATATATGTGGGCCAGTTCGTGAACCATCACACCGTACCTACTCGGTTCATCGAGCCCATCGTGAACGGCGATTCTCATTTTCCATTTCTCGGTGCCCCGCGCAAGTGTGGCGAACCCTGCGTTCGTTGCGGATAGATGCTTGAAATCGACACGAACACGGTCGTGAATCGCAGCGTTTCTGACAGTCTGTTGAATCCAACGCGTATTCCATTCCCCTTCAAAATGTGCGAACTGTTCGAGCTCTTTTGGTAGGGCCGGACCCTCTGTCTGGTCCAATTCGTAGACCAGCATCACGGGATGCATGGGGGCGAGGATAAGCATCGGGTGCGCATCTTCTTTGACGTGGCGGTCGAAGCGCCTCTTCCAGTCGTTTTCACTGGCGTAAAAGCTGCAGCTCGGATTCTGAAGTCGCACCAGCATGTTGTTGTAAGGCGCGTAATCTCGAAAATTCGCCATAAAGCTCACCATTTCCTGGAAGGCACTCGACTTCCGATAGGCGCTGCTTTGGCGGAACAGTGTGTCAATCGTCGAAGTGATGTCGTTCTTGGGAGCGCCAACCCCTCTGAGTGCGTTGGCTAGATCTTCCGACTCGGCCAAATGAGCGACGTAATCTTTCATGGGATGCGTTAGGATTTCCTCCCATTCGCCGGCGGTGATCTCGTGTCCGCGGAAGAACTCCTGTAAAGCCTTGCTGTAAACGTCAAAAGGTAGATACTCTCTGGTGTGGCGTTCGATGGTTTTCAGAATCTCTGCGCTAACGTCTTCTGCTTTTGCCCAATGCTCTTCGTACCATTCCTGAAGCACGGTTACGGGATGACCGGCAATCTGCACGTTCAGCTCGACATTCTCGGTTAAGCCTGGAAAGGACAAATTGGAGGACCCTACCAGTGCTGCAGAGCCAACAACCTCCATACGAGCATGTGTGATGTACGCTTTGGCGTGAAACTTTTCCTTGCGGTAGACGCGGCATGCAATCTTTCCGGATCGAAGACCCTCTACAATTGCTGGCACACCATTCAGAAACTCGTTTCGTTCTTTCTCTGCTTCAATACTCTGATCGAGGCAGCGTTTGGTGCTCTCTAGCGCCTGCAGGAAGGCGCTCTTCGTGCGGGCGGTTAGGGAATCGCGGAGGGATTGATGTCAGGATCAAGCGATAAGGAGGCAGCGTGTTCGATCAACGAGCAAATGAGAATCAGGCCCTCCGAGCATGGAGAGCCCAGCATGAACAAATCGAACGCATATTGAGTGGTTCCAATTGCAACCTCGCACTTCCACGCGCCCGGCAACTCATAAGGCAGCGGCAGCACCTCGAACTGAAGATTGCGGAGCTAGAAAGAAAACGGGCACGTGAATTTGCGACACCAACAGGGAGCAAGGACCAAAAGCAAAGTTTTCTGGAGAGTTCAGAAGACGGCAGAGACTTGCTTAAGGACGGAGAGCGGTGCGACAAAATCATTAAGCAATGCAGGAAGATTCGGAACATGGTCCGCGGGCATGGACACACAATGTCCGAACTCCGTGGCCATTTCCCTGATCTTGAGGTTTGGAAACTGGCAGACGATCTGTCGGAAGACGACCGCGATGTGTTCAATCATCCGAACCGATGGGGCCCGCTGGTGGGTTATGCGAAAAGCCTGTTGAGCAAAGACTACGGTGTTAAAGAGGCGACCATTGGAAATTGGATACGAGCCTACAGGCGAGCGAACCCGAGCGCTCGAGTCAAACGGACGACTTCTAAAGGGGCCCTAGGCTCCGCAACAAGCTAGCGCCTACCGCGAAGAAAAGAAGTGAACCCATCCAACCTCACTCCATTTAGCCTCGTTTTTCACCTTTTTTCACCCCATTCGAACCCCAAAATCGCGGTGCTTTAATAATCGTGATGGACCGCCGAATCGAGTTGAACTGGAAGTTGCGACGAATAGCCGCTGGGTTGCGGCAGCAAGACCTTGCTTCGCAGGTCGGAATGAGCGCGAGCCGCTACAGCGCGATTGAGCGTGGGGACGCCGAACCCACTGCGCAGGAACGCCAAGACCTTGAAAATGAGCTTCCTTCTCTTCCTAAAGATGCTCTGGTTGCAAGGGATCGTTATGAAGATCGCTAGCCTCCCTGGAGCACAGCTGGCGGAGAGTGACTATGAGCGCCTTGCAAGGTGTTTCATTCTCCGCGAGTTGGCGGATGCTGCTTTTCTGCGACGCGTGACAGACGCCCAGGGGCGCGAGCTGATCGGGATTAACGGCCGTCGAGGGGATTTCTCAGGCATTGTCTATCCATACGTTCAACCTGCGAACGGCGAGATCTGTGAATATCGTTTACGGCGCGATTACCCGGACCTGGAAGATCATGACGGGATGGTCATCGAAAAAAACAAATACATGACGGCGCCAGGCAGCGGGAACCGCTTGTACTTCGTCCCAGGGACACGGTCCGAGTGGCTTTCACACTCGGGCGTCCCCGTAGTAATCGTGGAAGGCCCCAAAAAAGCGTTGGCTCTTTGGGCCGTCGCCTGGCAGGGACTTGGGGATGCTGCCGAACGCCCACGTTTTGTTCCGATCGGTCTGTCGGGTGTCTGGAGTTGGCGAGGCAGAACTGGCAAGGCTCCAGGCCCCAACGGCAGTCGGCGCGATGTCTACGGGGTCATTGCGGACCTAAGGTCTCTCAAATGGCAGGCACGCTCAGTGCGGATCCTCTTCGACGCAAACGTCTACTCGAATCAAAACGTACGGTCTGCACGGCAACAGTTCGCCGGCTGGCTGACGGAGCAGGGGGCGAGCGTTCAGCTAGCAAACCTGCCCCCTGAAGAGGGCGTGAATGGCCCTGATGACGCCGCCGCTAAACATGGCTCTCAGTACATCCTAGACATTTTGGACCGAGCCCCTGCGTTTGAAAGTTATGAACCGAGCCGCGTGCTGACGCCTGAAGAAGAGGAGTTGGTCGGGAGGGAGGCTTATTCTGGTTGGCTCCGCGACTATGCTTGCTACGCGAGGTCGCGCTTGCCACAAGTCCCCATCGACTATCACATTCTCACGGCTTTTATCCTAGCCGGCGGCGTTTTGGCGGCTAGGCTTCAGACCGACAGCGGCCTAAGACCCAACTTAGCTGGCGTGATTGTAGCCCTCCAAGGATCTGGCAAGAGTCTACCTTCTTCGATTGCGAGACAAATCATCGAACCCATCGAAGACGAAGAAGAGCACCTTTTCAAGTCTAGATTGTCCGACTTATCGACCGAATTGGAGAGCATCAAGGGCAAGGGACCGAGCGGTGATAGTCGTCGCGCATCAGAGTTGAAACGGGAAATTCAGCTATTGGAGCGGGCTGGGCGTCCCGCAATCATAATCGCGACACAAGCGAGTGTTGAGGGCCTCCTCGAGGCGCTTAGTTTTCAACCTTGCGGCATAGCCGACTTCGATGAGTTTGGGGCTTTCCTGAAAGATTGCCGCCGAGACCATATGCACTCGGCTCGCGAAAACTTGATCAAGGCACTGGACGGGCGCCCGATTTTCTACCGTCGGGCAAGGGGAGAAAGCGTTGACGTCCGCCAGCCCGCTCTTTCTCTTTGGGGAACAGTAAATGTTGAATCACTCCGACTAGCAGCCTCGGATGAGGATATGTTCGGCGGCTTCTTCAGCCGGATTCTGTTTTGCGCACCCGACTACGATTTCGAGATTCCCTTACCGCGGCCAGGGAATCGCGAACAGGCTGAACAGCTCTCTTCAACTATCCGCCATTGGCGTCAGATGGGCGATGTGAGAGTTGAGTTTGGATCCGGAGCACTCGAGCGAGCCATGGATTACGCATACGCCGTGGCACCCTTCAGCAAAGGTGATCGCGTAGACATCACAAAACCCGAGGATCAAGTCGCCGCTGTCGCCTACGTTAGATATGGCACTCATGTTCAAAAAGTGGCCGTCTTGATTGCGGCGAGCGAACATCTGCGGAAAGACTCTGTCGCGCTAACCGTCACTGTGCGCCACGTATTGTTGGCCATCGCGCTCGTAGAGAATTTTCGTCGACAAGCGCTCCGACTCCTTCGCCACCTTGAGACACGCGACCCGCTCATGGTTGACGCGGAAAAGCTGCTCGCGAAGATACAAAGTCATCCGGGAAGAGAGAGGGCTTACTACCATCGCCTGATGCACTGGCCAGCAGAACGTTTTAGCAGAGCACTTGCCGAAATCGAGCGTGCTCAACTTACCAGATGGGACGATGAACAGACTACGGGCGGCAGGAAACGGCGAATCTACTTTCCTCGCCAATAATGCGAACTATGCGAATGGCGAACTCATTTGGGAGGAACAACTTGATGCTTCACATGATTCACGAAGAGATGGGACAGATTGGCCGTCGAGTACCACGCGAGCGATGATCAGTAACGCACAAATCGGCGGAGAGTTGGACAGTACAGACACGCCCCGGGCGCCTTCAGGTGAAGCGCGGTGCTTCGCGGTACGGCACTATTCGGTTCCTGAAGTTGCATCTCTCTGGAAGCTAAGCGACGATGCCGTGAGAAAGATTTTCGCGAAGGAGCCAGGCGTGCTGGTACTGACAAACGAGGGCGGCAAGTACAAAAAGCGGCGGTACACGACGTTGAGGATTCCGGAGTTCGTTCTGGAACGTGTTCACAGAAGATTGACACGGGGTGTAGACTCGGCGCCATGCTGACCATCTACCGCAGACATAAGAGGAATTGCGAGCACCAGGGGGAAGGCCGGAAATATCGGCGGTGTCGCTGCCCAATTTGGGTTGACGGCTTTGTAGGAGGTAAGGAAGTCCGTAAATCGATCGACATCACGGATTGGGGGAAAGCACAAGATAAGGTGCGGCAGTGGGAGTCACAAGAGAGTGAACCGACGCCCGTACTCGAACCGATCACCATTCAAGTGGCCAGCGAACGATTCCTTATGAACGCAGCGACACAGAAGCTAAACGAATCCACAATATACAAGTACCGGCTGTTGTTCAAACAAATCGGCGACTTCTCGCAGAAGCGCGGCCTGCGCTACGTCAAAGAATTGGACCTGGTGACACTTGACGATTTCCGAGCGGGATGGAAAGACGGAGCGCGTTCAAGCGCGAAGAAACTAGAAAGGCTTCGCGCATTCTTCCGTTTCGCCCAAGAGCGGGAGTGGATCACAAAAAATCCGGCTGCGGGCCTCAGGGCTCCTAAGGTGACACTGTGTCCGACAATGCCCTACACAGGCGAAGAGATGCTGAGGATTCTCGCGGCAATAGACAAATACAGAGACGCGTTCCCCGCTCGCGGCAGAGAGAACGCGCTACGACTTCGCGGGCTCGTGTTGTTGCTGCGGTACAGTGGAATGCGAATCGGAGACGCAGTCAGCCTTTCGGCGGATCGAATTGAGGGTGACCGGCTTTTCCTTTATACGCAAAAGACAGGCGTGGCAGTAAATACCGTGTTGCCGAACTTTGTGGTAAAAACCCTAGAGGCAATCCCCAAAGTCAAGGACAGGCATTTCTTCTGGAATGGCATGGGCAAGCTCGAGACCATCGTTGGGAGTTGGCGCAGGCGGCTGGCGAAGCTCTTCGAACTCGCAGGAGTATCAAAGGGCCATGCGCACCGATTCCGTGACACCTTCGCCGTGGAACTTCTCCTCAGTGGCGTGCTGATCGAGCGAGTGTCTGTGCTTCTCGGGCACCAAAGCGTGCGCATCACAGAAAAGCATTACTCACCGTGGGTGCGAGCGCGCCAGGAACAGCTTGAAGCCGATTTGCGGCGCTCATGGGAGCTCGATCCGGTCTCACTCATGGAGGCGAAGGGTACACCTGGGGTACACGAGAAAAACGAGAGGATTAACTAATGGTTTTTCATGAGGATAGCTTGGAGGCGCGGGTGGGAATCGAACCCACGCATAAAGGTTTTGCAGACCTCTCCCTTACCTCTTGGGTACCGCGCCCCAAATCGCCAAGTATAACGGAACTGCCGGGTTCTTTCAGCACCGAACCGGCGCCGACCGTCGCGGCGAATCCTATCGAATTTGCAGCTCGAACGGAACTCGCGCCTGCACGGAATCGGTGGCTCCGGCCAGCTTCCGCAGCATCGTTTCAACCGACGACGATTCGTTCATGCTCCGCTCGTGCTCAAACAGGAGCTCCCAGAAGGTCTTCTCCACCGGGTAGCGAATAATGCGCACGGACTCGCTCGGGGGGATATAGGCGAGCTGCTTCGCCACTTCGATCGCCCGATCCATTCCGCCTAATTCGTCCACCAGCCCGAGCTGTTTTGCCTGTTCGCCCGACCAAACGCGGCCCTTAGCGATCTGGTTCACCACTTCGATGGAAAGGTGCCGGCCCCTCGCGACGCCTTGTGTGAATTCGGCGTAGGTTTCTTGTAGTGATTTGTCGATGGCCGCGCGCTGCGCTGGAGTGAAATTTTGCTGATCGGAGAACAAGGTTGCGTTTTCGCTGGTGGCCACATAATCGGTGCTCATCCCCAGCAGCCCGTAGAGGCCCGAGATATTGAACTTCCCGATCAGCACTCCGATTGAGCCGGTGATCGTGTCGGGATCAGCCACGATCTTTCGCGCCGGCGTCGCGATCCAGTATCCCCCCGACGCGGCCACGTCCGACATTGACACCACAACAGGCTTCACGGCGTTCGCCAGCTCCACTTCGCGGCGGATCACCTCGCTGCCCACCACGGAGCCGCCGCCGGAGTCCACGCGAAGCACGATCGCCTTGATGCTCCGGTTCTCCCGGGCTGCGCGGAGGTCCGCCGCCACTGAATCGCCGCCCATGATGAAGCCGCCCGTCGGGCTGTCTTGCGAATCGCCCGAAACGATCAGGCCTGTCGCATGCACAACGGCTATCTCTTCGCCGCCGAATGTATTGAGCGACATCCGGTATCGGCCCAGCGATATTGGGTTCCACCCGTGGTAATGCTCCTTGAAATAGTCCTGTACCTGGTCCCAGTAGCCCAGCCGGTCGACGAGGCGGCTCTCCACCGCTTCGTGCGTCAGCAATGGCCCGCTCTCGACCAGTTGCTGGAATTTAGGTGTATCCATGTGCCGCGCTTTTGCCGTCTCGCTGAGGTAATGGTTGTAGACGCTGCGAAGCAGCGACTCGACCTCCTCTTTATGCGCAGGTGTGAACTTCTTCTCGGTGTAGGTGTTGCCGGCCGTCTTATATTCCGCGATGTGATAATACTCGGGAACAACCTTCAGCTTGTCGAGCGTTCCGCGGAAGAACAGTGCCTCCGCCATCATGCCGCGGATGCTCACCGGCACCGTTGGCACTAGCCAGATCTGCCCGCACCCGCTCGCGAGGTAATACTCAGGATTCCCTACGCCGTCGTAGCCAAGATAGCAGATGCTCGGCTTGCCGCTCCTCTGAAACGCAATCAGGTGCGAACGCATTTCCTCGAGTTTCCCCCAGCCGGTCTCGAGCGGTCCGATGCGAACCACGATTCCCGTAATTCTGGGATCGCTGGCCGCGGAGTCGATGGCATCAAGGTAGTCGTGCAGCACGGGGGCCGCCGAGCCGCTGAACGCTGCCACCAAATCCAACGGCCGCTGCTCGTTAATCTCGCCGGCGGCGTTGATCACGAGGACGGAGTTCGAGAAAATCCGCTTGGGCCTCCATGCCGCCGCCCAGATGATCAGGACAAAGAAAACGATCAATGTTCCAATGACAATCCCTCGCCGTTTCCCCCACGTCATCGTTCTTCACCCCTCGCCATTCTTCTGAACCTGTAAGTCGCGGAATAAGACGTTAGCACTTGCCGGGCCGAATCCGAAGATGGAAAAGCCGGCAAGTCGCGAAACCATCTCGGTCACGTCGTTTCGAGCGCGCGGGCTCCATGACCGCGATGAACCTCGCTCCCATAGTTCAACGGTACCGTTTGAACAATGCCACACGCCTAATCTCCGACGAGCCGCGCGCGCCTTGCTAACATTTGGTTTTGCCCCTGAAAACCCAGATGAAACGCGCCTGGCTTGAACAATTGATGAAGGTCAACAAGGAACTGCTGTTGATCCTGTCGATCATCGCCTTCGCCGCGATCGTGAATTTCTTTGTCGCCGGGCAGAAGCTGGTTCTCTCCTTCTACGATCTGCCGACTCTGTTCGCGGCGTACTACTTCGGCCGTTCGCGCGCCGTTCAGACAGCGCTCGCGTCGGTTCTGATCGTTTCTTGGCTGAACCTTATGAACCCCGTAGCGCTGGCCAGCGGGGCTAACGTTTCCCTGCGTCACATGATGGCGTGGTCGGACATCGCGATCTGGGGCGGATTCCTCCTGATTACCGCGTACGCAATGGGCTCGCTCTACGAGCGCAAGGAACAGAGCCTGGCTGAGCTTCGGGAGACGTACTACGGCGTGTTGCAGATCCTGTGCGGGGTGGTCTCAAACGACAAATACACGCAAAATCATTCCTACCGCACGTCTGTCTACGCGGCCCGTCTCGCCGAGGAAATGCGGCTGCCCGAGCAAAGGATCGAGGATATTCGCGCCGCTGCTCTGCTCCACGATATCGGCAAACTCGAGGTGAGCCGCCAGATTCTCTACAAGGCTGCACGTCTTAGCGACGAAGAGATCGTCGAGATGCAATCCCATTTGAACAAGGGCATGGACACGCTGAGGCCCGTCGGCGGAACGCTTCGCCGCGTGCTGCCTATCATCCTGAGCCACCACGACAAATTCGATGGCACGGGCTATCACCCTACGAAAGGCGATGACATCCCGCTCGAAGCCCGCATCATCAGCGTCGCGGACGCGTATGACGCGATGGTCAGCGACCGCCCATACCGCAAAGCGATCACGCCGTTCGAAGCGCGCGACATTCTTGTAAAGGGCGCCGGCAAGGATTGGGATCCAACGGTTGTCGATGCCTTCCAATCTGTCTTCCGAGCCGGCCGCATGGAAGTCCCCGAAGTCCTCGTGTAGAATTGCCGATTACAAAACGAAAGTAGTGACTCTAAGGAATATGGGGCGCGAAAGGTTCGTCAGGCGGGAGTCGGCTTGGCGAACATTTGGCCGACCGCTTCGCGAAGCCGCGCGAGGGTGAACGGTTTGGGCAGAATCGGAACAGCCGCCAGTTCGGCCCCGTGCTGCTCCGCGTCGGCGAGGTTTCCGGTCATGAGCAGGAAACGCGCCGCGAGTCCCGGGCGGATCGTTCTCACAAGGCGGTAGATGTCGAGGCCGCTCTGACCGGGCATCTTCAAATCACAAATTACAACGTCGAATTGTTCCTCCTGCAGAACAGCCTCAGCACGCTTTGGGCTGGACAGCAAGGTGACCCGGTAGCCAAAGCTCTCGAGCGCGTCGCCAACCATTTCGAGGAGTCCTTCTTCGTCGTCAATCACGAGCACGTGCCGCGCTGCGGAGGCTGCCGGACTTCCGGACGAAGTACTGTCTGAAGGCGCGGCCGACGCTTGGCGTGGTGGTGGTGACATCGGGAGTTCGATGTGCATCGTGACGCCTTCGCCGTCTGGAGCCTCCGCAAAGATGCGCCCATGGTGCTGCTGAATGATGCCGTGCGAAATGCTCAGCCCCAACCCGGTTCCCTGCCCTTGCGGCCGCGTGGTAAAAAACGGCTCGAAGATATGCTCGCGTATTTCAGCTGACATTCCCGGGCCGTTGTCTCGCAGCGTGAGATGCGCTCTCTGGCCATCCGTTCGGCAGTCGACCCAGATGTCTCCGCGATCGCGACAACCGCGGATGGCATCTTCCGAATTGAGCAGCAAGTTCAGCAGAACCTGCAGAAGCTGGTCGGGATCGGCAAGAACCCAGACGGGATTCGAAGGCTTCGTGATGTGAAGCTCAATGTTGTCTGCGCGGAGATGATACTCGCGGAGGGCGACGAGACGGTCGACAACCCCGCGCAAATCGAGCCCCTGCGTCCGGTGCGGCGCGCGGCGCGCAAAGCTGCTCAGGTTCGCGACAACGTTCTTCAACCGCAGGGCTTCTTCCCGAATCGTGTGAACCGGCGTCGCGACGGACCGGTCGCCGCCGCGTTGGCTCAGGACGATCTCGCTGAAGCCGAGGATCGATGTAAGTGGATTATTGATCTCGTGCGCAACGCCGGAGACAAGCTGACCGAGAGAAGCGAGTTTGGCAGATTGTAGTAACTCTTTCTGCGCGAGTTCGAGTTTGGCGGTTCGTTCGACGACCTTCCGTTCGAGGGAGGCGCGCGTTTTACGCAGCTCGGCCGCCATTTCGAGGAATCCGGTCACCAAAGAACTAAGCTCGATGCTTTCAGGGACCTCTGCGGTGATATTCAGGTTGCCGCGGCGAACTTCGGAGACCATTTGGCGCATCTTGTCGAGGTGCTGCCAGATATGCCTTTGATGGGCGCGCCGAAACCATATCGACGCGAAGAAAGAAAACAGCGCAAAAGCAATCAGCACGATCAACAGCTGCCGCGACGACTCGCGCATTTGTTCGTTTAGCGCCTGGAGGCGCTGCACCTCGGGACCCGACACGTGGAGCGTTTGCAACGAGGTAGCCAGGCGGCTTTGATAGGCGTCCCGCACATAGAGCGCCGTCGACACGAGCAGAATTGCCAGGAACAGCGTGCCTGCTTGCATCAGGCGAAAGCGACGCTCGATGGAATACGGCTTGGGCTTGGCCGAGATCACGGCAGCCCGCACCTTGCTCTGCGCTTCGGTTGGCACACTCATAGCGGTCGAAATAGTGCTGGCATTTCAGCGTCCAAAGTCGTGGGAGTAGGGCTAGATCTGCTAGCGGTTTAGGAAAGCCCAACCAAGTACACCCGGGCCGATTACGCCGTTCTGAAACGGTTGTTCCGCTGCGGAGCACTCAGCGATCAGTAGTTCGTCAGGCGAGTTCCCCAGCGGCGGCGACGATATGACGAGCAGAAATACCAAAGGCATCGACCAACTCATCGGGCTTGCCGGAGTGCGGCATCCCGTGGATCGCAAGCATCCGGAACTTGGCGGGCGCGGCGCCAGCTTCGGCAAGCGCGCCGAGAACCGCTTCACCAAGGCCACCCTCAGGCCAATGATCCTCAACCGTAACAAGCCTTCCGCCTGTCGCCTGGATCTGCTCGACGAGGGCTCTGCCGTCAATTGGCTTCACACAGTAGAGATCAATTACTCGAAGCGCGACACCTTTCGATTTCAACTGGTCGGCAGCCTTCAGCGATTCGTGCAACGTGATTCCCGCGCCGATGATTGTGACGCGATCCTGCGCACTCTGGCGCAGTACTTTGAATCCCGGAATCGGGAACGTTTCAGACGTCGAGTAAAGGATCGGCGTCTTGGGGCGTGACGTGCGCAGATAGGTGATTCCGTCCTGACGGGCCATGTATTCAGTGAGCCGTTCCGAAGAAACAGCATCGCTTGGATAGAGGACAACTGAACCGTGAACGGCGCGAAACATGGCGAGATCTTCCAACGCCATTTGCGAAGGGCCATCCTCGCCGATGGAGACGCCGCTGTGCGAACCGCAGAGGCTCAGATTAGCGCGGCTGATTGCAGCCATACGCACTTCGTCATAAGCGCGCGACTGAAAGCACGCGAACGTGTCGGCGAATGCCGTCTTGCCGCGCGCGGCAAGTCCGACGCCCACGCTGACCATGTTCTGCTCCGCAATGTAAGCCTGAAAGAAGCGGTCATGATACGTGTCGGCGAAGATCTCGGAGAACGTCGAATTGTCCACGTCGCCGGACAAAACAACGAGATGCGGGTTCACGGCGCCAAGACGCTTGAGCGCGTAGCCATAGGCCTCGCGAGTGGCGACGGGCTTCGATACATCGTAGTCGGGCGCGGCGGGAGCCGGAAAATCGGCGCGATGCGGTAGCGAAGCACGTTCGTAAGACTTGCCCGGATCCGGAGGAAGATCGATGCCGCCGCCAAGCTCCTTTATCGCGGCTGCGAGCTGGTCCTTCGAGAATGGCTTGCCGTGCCAGCCTTGCTTCCCTGCAACCTCACTGAACCCGTGGCCCTTCTCCGTGCGAGCCAGGATTGCCTGCGGGCGCCCCTTGGTAGTTTTGGCGCGGTCGAGCGCGGCAAGCACAGCAGAGGCGTCGTGGCCGTCGATGATCTCGGTGGCCCAGCCCTGCGCCTCGAATTTATGACGATAGACGTCCATATCGTGCTGGTACATGGTCGGCTCGCTCTGGCCAAGCGCGTTGATATCCGCGAGCACCGTGAGGTTGTCGAGCTTATAGTGCGCACTAAACGCGGCCGCTTCCCAAATCTGGCCTTCCGCCAGCTCGCCATCCCCCGTTAGCACGTAGACGCGGGTCGAACTCTTGTCGAGTCGCGCACCGATCGCAAGCCCCGCGCCGACCGAAAGTCCCTGGCCGAGCGAGCCGGTGGCAGCGTCGACTCCGGGAATCCGCGGGGTCGGATGGCCCTCGAGTTCGCTCGAGAATTGCCGGAGCGTCATCACTCGAGACGCTGGGAAAACACCCGCTTCGGCTAACGCGGCGTACAACACAGGAGCCGCGTGTCCCTTGGAGAGAACGAAGCGGTCGCCGTCCGGTGAATTGGGATTCTTGGGATCAAACTTCATCGCGTAGAAGAATGTGCCTGCAACGAGTTCTGCCGCGGACATGCACGACGTCGGATGACCTGAGCCCGCAGCCGTTGTGGCCATCATCGAAAGGATTCTCAGGCGGCGAGCCTTTTCCTGAATGGCGGTGATCGTCGAAGTGGAAGGCCCAGCGGGAGAGGTCACGCTCATGTCGGCTCCTTGGCTTCGTCTACAGTAAGGATGCAATTCTACCCGTTTCGGTCGCAGCGGGCGAGCACGTTCAAAGTTCTCATTTTGCCGCAGCTGCGTCAGCTTGTGTGAGAAAGGTCCGCGCCCTTGGCTTCTTTACCGAGGCTCGTGACAACCACAACCAACGCCGCGACGATCAGCACCGTTCCCGCGAGAACCGGCGCGTAGTTCCCCGAACAGCGTCTCTCGGCGAGTTTGGCCTGAATCACGGCGTTGCGCGAGGCCAGGAGATTTCCGACTTGGTAGGCGAAACCGGGGAATGTGGCGCGCACGGCCGGCGGCGAAAGCTCATTCAAGTGCGCAGGAATCACTCCCCAGGCCCCCTGAACCATGAATTGCATCAAGAAGCCGCCGAGCATGAACATCCCGGCGCTACGTGAGTACGCCCACAGCGGAACCGCCGGAAGCGAAAGCAATGCCGCCACGACGATGGCTTTCCGCCGCCCAATTCGTTCAGACCATGTCCCGAAGACGATTCCGCCCAAGAACGCGCCGACGTTGTAGACCACGCCAATAAGTCCCACTATCTCGGGCGTGAAGCCGTGGTTCTTCTGAAGAAACGTCGGATAGAGATCCTGCGTTCCGTGGCTGAACAGATTAAAGGCGAACATGAGCAAGGCAAGAAAGATAAAGCTGCCGGAATATTTCAGAATGTCGCGGCCGAGATGAAGCTCCGTTCTTCGATCGACGCGGCCCTGGACCCAAGCGGGGGATTCCTTCACCCGTGTCAGGATTAAGAAGATGACGGGGATCGCCGGCAGCGCGCCGAGAACAAACATCCCGCGCCAACCGACAATGTTAAAGAGCAGGCCATAGGAGAGAGCGGCCAGCAAGTAACCCAGAACGTAACCTTCCTGCAGAAGACCCGAAAAGAAACCGCGCCCCTCGACGGGCAACGTTTCGAAGGCGAGCGCCGCGCCGACGCCCCATTCGCCTCCCATGGCGACACCGAAGAGCGCTCGGATCACCAGGAATGCGGGGAGCGACGGTGCAAACGCGGACGCCAGCTCAAAGAACGAATAGCAGATGATGTTTGCGAGCAGAGCGGGCCGGCGGCCAAAGCGGTCCGCAAGCAAGCCAAAAAGGAAAGCGCCAACCGGACGCATCGCCAGAGTGATGAAGATTGCTTCGGCCACCGCGGAGACTTTGGTGTCGAATTGCGTTGCGAGGGCGCTGACGCAAAAGACGAGAATGAAGAAATCAAAGGCGTCGAGAGACCAGCCGAAAAGGCAGGCTAAGAACGTGTTCCGTTGCGGCGGAGTGAGCCGACGAAAGTTCTCAAAGACGCTGAGGCGGCCATTGGACTTGGGCGCGGGTGAAGATGTGTTCATCTCGACCCAGCCCGCTGCGGCAGGATCGATTTCGGATCGAGGATGGCGTCTGCGACGCGCGCCACTTGCACCATCTCTGCAACATCGTGCACCCGAACAATGTGCGCGCCACCGAGAATACTGGCGGTGACCGTGGCTGCGTTGCCCCACACGCGATCGTTGGCTGGCACATTGCCGAGGGCACACCCGAGAAAGCTCTTGCGTGATGTGCCGATGAGCAGGGGAAAACCGAGCCTGGCAAGCTCCGGCAAGCGAGTCAGCAGTTCATAGTTCTGCGGGTAGCTCTTGCCGAAGCCGATGCCCGGGTCGAGAACGATCTGCGACTTCGCGACGCCCGCGCGACATGCCACGGCAACAGCTCGGCGCAGACCGGAGGTAACGTCGCGAAGAACATCACGGGCGAACGGTCCCTTCTGCATCGTTCGAGGCTCGCCGCGCATATGCATCAGGACCAACGGCAGGCGGCGACGTCGCGCAATCTCGGCGATTCGCGGATCGTTGCGAAGCGCGGTGACGTCATTGAGGATTTCAGCACCCGCCTCGGCAGCGGCATCGGCCACTTCCGATTTCCTAGTATCGATCGAAATGGGGATTTTCAATTTTCCGCGGAGCTGTGCCAGCACCGGAAGGAGCCGGGACAGTTCCTCTTGCGCAGAAATGCCTTGGGAGCCGGGACGCGTGGATTCGGCACCGATGTCGAGAATGTCCGCACCGTGACGCTCGATTTGATAAGCACGTGCCGCCGCGGCATCGGGGTCGAAATGCAGGCCACCGTCGGAAAAGCTGTCCGGCGTAATGTTGAGCACGCCCATGACGAGCGTGCGGCTCCCCAGCACGAGCATGCGCGACGGAAGCCGCAGGCAGAATCTTTTCCGGCGGAGCATCGCGCACTATTGAATCACGATTCGGCCGTGAGCATAAGCCTAATGGGCTGACGCGGGAACGTAATAGGCGGCGCGGTGAGAGACGGATACGTTCGGCTGATCGACCATCTGCACGCCAAGGTGATGCCAACCAGCTCTAGCAGGCACGGCAGAATCAGGCTGCGGATAGTAGCCCAGCGTATATTCGGCGCGAATCCGCTGCGCGACTTTGCGGAACGTGTCCGCTAGGGTGGGCGCTTCGCGAAGAAAATAGAGCTGGCCCCCCGCTCGACGCACGAGTTCGGCGAGATAGAGGGTGTAAGTGGGGATTCCGGACTCGCGTGCATCAAGCGTGATGAGCGTCCGTCCGACATGCGATTCAAGCCACGCAGCGGTCATGATCTTCGGGCGATTCTCCGTGGAGACAGCAAACACCTGAATGTCTTGCGAGGCGAGGACGCGCGAGAGGTCGTCGAACGTCAGCCGATTTGGCGAGGCAGCCGACGGAGTGGCGCTTGCGGGATCAAGAGTCAGGCCGAGCCCGCTGTCTTGCCCGTCGGTAAGCAGAACGATAACCTTTCGGCCCGTGCGCCCCGGAAAGAGCTGCTGCACCGTGAGGTACACGGCTTCGTAGATGTTTGATCCTCCCGTGTCTCCGAACAGCTCGCGAACATTCACGCGTGCGACCGCGCGGCGCATGAGTTCGCGCACGTCGGAAAATGGCAGCAAGAGATACGCGTGCGCCGCAAAATCGACGACGGCGGCCTGGTCCAGCGGCGCGAGCCCGTCAACGAGCGCGTCGGCAGCAGTCTTCATATCGTCGGAATCACGAAGCACGCTGGGACTCGCGTCAATCACGATAGCGACGCTTGCAGGCTGGTTCGAAGCGTCGAAATAGGCAATCTTTTGTTCAGTGCCGTCGTCGAAGAGGCGAAAATCGGCACGCGTGAGGCCGGGCACGGAAGTGCCATCCGGCATCGCCACCGTGCACGTCACCGAAACCATTTGCGTTGTGCTGCGGATGGCAGCCGGCGCGGACGCCTCTGAGGCAGCCGTTTGCCCGGATTCGCTCTTGGCTACAACCGTCAGTTCGCCTGTCTCCGGATCGCGCTGCCAGACGATTCCTGAATCGAGCACTCGCGGCGTCGGCAATTTCTGCCTCTGGGGATCGTGCGCGCGCGGGAACGCAGGGGCACAAAGCGCCGAAAGCATCAAGAAAAGAACTGGGATTCTGTTTGCAACGTACCGCTGCGAAGCGCCGTTCGCTCGCATGGCAGTTTCAATCGAGATCGAAATCGCGGAGCGGCTTCTCGATCGGCGCGTCCTTCGCCTTCTTGAGGCCCTCGGCAAATTTTCGCGCCAGGACATCTTCCTTGGTTCGCTCGGCCTCGACGGAAGCGCGAAACTTTGCCTCGACGGCGTCCGCCTGCTCGCGAAGATGGCGCGCAGTGTCATCGAGATCGACTGAAGGAGGCGGCTTCGGCGGCGGGACATGAGACAGCACGACGCCAAGCCCTCGGTCGACGGTCAGCTTCGCATGGCAGCACGGGCAGTCGAGTTCAAAGGTGTCCGCCGGTTTGTTTGCCATGCCGCTATTCTACGACAAATCGGAGTAAGTTGGACTGACGGAGAATCTGAACGCGAGCGCTGGCAGTCTCTGAGTTCGACCGATTTGAGACTACCGCCTAACAGCATCGAACACGATTGATGCGACGATCCCGTTGCGAATTCCGCCGTTGCTATGCTGGGGCGGGCTTTTCGCCTTTGGCGAGGCCGGGGATTGGCCGCGGCTCGGGCCGCAACGTGAGCTGCGGCTCCTTGCTTGGCACGGGCGAGGCCGGCGGAGGCGGCAGCGGCTTCTCCGGCAGTGGCTTGCCGTCCATCAGGAGCTTGAGCTCGGTGGCGTCGAGGACCTCCCGGTCGAGGAGAGCCTGTGCGACGCGCTCAAGAGCCTCGCGGTTGGTCTCGAGAATGTTGCGGGCGCGCGAATAGCCCATGTTGACGATAGCGCGAACTTCCCCGTCGATCTTGATCGCGGTGTCCTCCGAATAATCTCGGTGCTGCGCGATCTCGCGGCCCAGGAAGATCGCCTCTTCCTTCTTGCCGAACGTCAGCGGCCCGAGCGGGCTCATGCCCCACTCGCAAACCATCTGCCGTGCGATTTCGGTGGCCCGCTCGATATCGTTGCCGGCGCCGGTCGTAATGTGATGGAGGAATATTTCCTCGGCGGCCCGGCCGCCCATCAAAACGGCAAGCTGTGATTCGAGAAATTCCTTCGTGTACGTGTGTTTGTCGTCGATCGGCAGTTGCATCGTGACGCCCAGCGCCATTCCGCGTGGAATGATCGTCACTTTGTGCAGCGGATCGGCTCCCGGCGTCATAGCGGCCACAAGTGCGTGGCCCGCTTCATGATAGGCGGTATTGCGTTTTTCCTCGTCCGACAGGATCATCGACTTGCGCTCGACGCCCATCAGGACTTTGTCCTTGGACATCTCGAAATCGGCCATCGTAACGAATTTTCGGTTCTGCCGCGCCGCCCAGAGCGCCGATTCGTTCACGAGGTTTGCCACGTCCGCACCCGAGAATCCCGGCGTGCCGCGGGCAATCACCGAGAGATCGACGTCGTCTGCAAGAGGAACCTTCCGGGTGTGCACCCGAAGAATTTCTTCGCGCCCTTTGACGTCCGGCCGCGGAACCACGACTCGCCGGTCGAATCGGCCCGGCCGGAGCAAAGCAGGATCGAGCACGTCCGGGCGGTTGGTCGCCGCAATCAGGATTACGCCTTCGTTCGATTCAAAGCCGTCCATTTCGACGAGCAGCGCGTTCAGCGTTTGCTCGCGCTCGTCGTGACCGCCGCCGAGGCCGGCGCCACGATGGCGCCCGACGGCGTCAATTTCGTCGATGAAGATGATGCAGGGCGCATTCTTCTTGCCCTGTTCGAAGAGGTCGCGCACCCGGCTCGCGCCGACGCCCACGAACATCTCCACAAAATCCGAGCCGGAGATCGAGAAGAACGGAACGTTCGCCTCCCCTGCAATCGCGCGAGCGAGCAGGGTCTTGCCCGTTCCCGGAGGACCGACCAGAAGAACGCCCTTCGGAATTCGGCCGCCCAGTTTCTGGAACTTTTGCGGATCTTTCAAAAAGTCGATGATTTCGTACAGCTCTTCCTTGGCCTCGTCAATGCCCGCGACATCCTTGAAGGTCGCTTTCTTTTGCTGGGCGGTCAGAAGCCGCGCGCGCGATTTGCCGAAGCTCAGCGCCTTATTTCCGCCGGCCTGCATTTGCTTCATCATGAAGATCCAGAACGCAACGAGCAGGATCAGCGGAGCGAAATTGATCATGAAGCTGATCCAGTTGGCGTCCTTCACTTCCTTGTAGTTGTAGATGATGTGCTGGTCTTGGAGGGCTTTCGTGAGATCCGGAATCGCGGTGTTCGCGACCGTAACGCCGCGGAACTTGGCACCAGAACTGTAATCGCCCTGCAGTTCGGCGCTGTTCTGGGAGAGAAAGATCGTAACATCCTTGACCTGGCCCGCGTGGACCTTGTCCAGGAAACTCGTGTACTGCGGCTCATCGTCATGCGCGGACTGGCCGCCTGTGGAGGCCATCCTCCACAACACGACTGCGAGCAAAATCATTAAGAGCCAGAATAAAATTGTACGTACTGTCGAGTTCACCGTGTTACCTCACCCCTCAGGATCCGCAACGTCCCAGTGCATCCTGAACCTTCAGCGTCCACTTACTTAGATGCCGTTGCCACGCTTTATATTCAGCTGGCTCAAGCATTGTCAGCTGCTAAGAAATGCCGCTACAGCAGATTCTCCTCGATCACCAGCCCGACGCGAGTGCCTTCGCGGGCGCAAAACGCTTTGGCAGCAGGCATTCCGCGCGCCCAAACCACGGAACCCGCACTCTCCAGAACCGGCCACTCGCTCCTCCGGCACTTGGGAACACGCGCGGCCAGGAACATTTGCTTCAGCTTGCGAGCCTGGCGTCGGCCGCAGGGCGTGTACGCGTCGCCCGGTCGCCAGTTCCTCAAGATCAACGGCGCGCGGAGTGAATGGGCATCAAGAATCTGGTCGCTTTCAGTTTCCCTCTCCGCACCAGCCCAGTCAATCAATTTCAAGCTGAAGCGGCTGCCGAGTTCCGGAACGGAAACAGTCGACGAACCGGCGCTCGGTAGTGTCACAACATAGTGATACGCAGCCGGTTGCGAAACAGTTTCCCGGGCGCTGTCGGCTCCAAAAACTAGATCATTGAAACGGCGTTCCACCAGGATCCCGCCCGGTAGCTCGACCTTGCGCCCGCTCCCGGACTTGCTCGCTAGACGAATCACCTGTTCGACATGATCAGAGCCGAGCTCGCGGCGGTCCCCTCGCACCTCTTCATAGAGACGGCGAATCAGGCGTTCGGTGAGCGCTCGCTGCGGGGAGCTGGCGCGACCCATGCTTTCTTCTGTGGCCTTCGTTACGCCTCCGGAATGCACAAGGGGCTCGACAAGCTCGCGGATCGAGACTGCAAGTGTGCCGTCCTTCGCTTTCACACAGGCCCGAAGGCGGTCTTCGACCAGCGTCGACCAAAAGACATCCTCTTCGCGTGCTAGCCGGGCGAGGTCGCACAGGTGGTCTACGATGCCCGGTGAGAAATCGCGCTCGAGCACCGGCAGAAGGTTGGTCCGCACGCGCGCCCGCATTCGGCTCACGTCAGCATTCGAAGAGTCTTCGCACCACGGCTGCCTCAGATCCGTGAGGTACTCCCTCAGCGCCCATCGCCGAACCGATAACAGTGGCCGCACAATTGCGCCCGCAATCGGATAGATGCCGGCGAGTCCCGTCGGGCCCGTACCGCGAATTAGGTGAGCAAGCACAGTCTCGGCTTGATCGTCAGCGGTATGGGCAACGGCGACGCGAGTTGCGCGGCCCTCGTCGACGAGGCCCCGGAAAAACCCGTAGCGCAACCGCCGCGCCCCGTCTTCCAGGTTCCAGCCGTTCCGCTGCGCTTCGGCGGCGACATCCTCGCAGTCGAGAGTCAGTTCCAAACCGCGCGCCCGTGCCAGATCGAGGACAAACCGAGCGTCCCGTTCGGACTCCTCGCCACGCAGCTGGTGGTTGAAATGAGCTACCGACAACGTGATTCCGAGTTCTGCGTGAACATTTTCAAGGATCCGCAAGAGCGCAACGGAATCCGCCCCGCCCGAAACAGCGACCGCAACACGATCGCCCGGCACAAACACGCGCGCATCACGAATGTATCGGAGTACGATTTGTTCGAGTGGTCTTCGCATGACCGCAAATCCATCCGCGAAGCGGATGAACTTATGGTAACAGCAAGGGCCGGAAGGAGGCGAGCGACACCTCAGTCGCGATGCAGCCGACTAGAGGCAGTCCGTGACCTGCTGCGTGAAAAGGTCTCGACTGTAAGAAATTCTGCGGTCAAGCGCCACCGCGGCGAAATACGAGCAGCTCTGCCGCTCGTTTTCCGTCCAGGCAGCAACGCTCGGAACGATGGGGCGGCTCATTCGGCCCACCACGTCAAGCAAGCCGTAATAGGCACCAACGACGCGGATCTCCTTGTGGTCATCCCCGCGCTCGGGACACAAGCGGACGAGCTGAAGGAGCCGCGCGAAGTCGTCGGCCGCGAGATTTTGGCTGGCAAGACCGACAACTTCACGAACGCGATCCGAAAGCTCAACCCTCCGGCTGTACGCCAGGATGGAGCGGCAATGCAGGACAAAGAACTGAAGCAAGGCCGCAAACGAGATTACGAAAATAAGCGCTGCGATCATCGGGCTCTCGCCAACAGACTGGCCGTTGCCAGCCTGGAGTCCTCCGGAACCTTAGTGAACGTGTACGCCCAGGCTAGCGGAAGCCACAGGCCCACGATCGGGAACAGGAATCGCAAGAGAGGCATGTACAAGTGCGGGAACAGATTGCCGATCGCATAGGTGCCCGCTGTACCGCTGAAATAGACGCCCAGCGCAAGCACGAGTTGAACCAGCCTGGTGCGCGTTTCTCGGAGCTTGAGGATAGCGCCCCACAGGAGATACGTCAGCACAACGCCAACGAAATACAGGTTCTGCCCCATTGCGACAACAAACCGTGATGTCAGATGATTGCGGTTTTGATGGACGACGCCGTACGAGAAAAAGGCAGTCGCAAGCAGCAGCAAAACGGCGGCCTTGCGGACGTAGCTGCTCGCTTTCAGTTCGCTAAAGACCTGCTGATAAAAGCTGATGATCACCCAGAACATCAGGATCGTCAGCAGACTGTCCGTGTAATAGTAGTAGTACGCGTAGGTGCTGGAACTGGTTCCGTATCGCTGTGTGCACAGGAAGAGACCAAACGTAACTGCCGCCTCGCATAACATGTAGAAATTAATAGCGATATTGCTAAAGAAGCTCTTCTTGAAGAGTGTGCACACCACCACGTAGATTTCCACGAGGAAACCTGCAAGAGCCATTACGTTGAAGAATGAGCCAAGCATCAATTCGTTCAGGCCTGGCCCTAGCCGATGGGCTGTTCCTCAGCCCATCCTCAACCTAGTTCCACGGCACCGAAGGCGGTGGTGCCGTCGTGTTGTTCCACGGAACACTCGGCGGCGGTGCCGTCGTGTTATTCCACGGAACGCTAGGCGGTGGCGCCGTCGTGTTGGCCAACATCACGGTCGACGAATCTGAAGAAATTGCCTTCAGGCCCATCGCCGCGGTCAACACGGACAGAGCCAACACTACCAACATCAACCACTTACTCATCTAGCTCCTCCGAGTAGGGAAACTACGCGGCGGAGTCTATAAGTGGTTGAATGCCGTCAAGAGGGAAATTTTAGGGGTGTGTGTCCAAACGGTACACACCCGCCCTCTTGGCTAGGCCAATGCCTGCTCCAAGTTCTGCGGGTGCAAAGTAACCTTCCGGAGTGATGCGGGTCAATGTTACGAAGGTACTACCCGCCAGGGCGGTTTCCAACCCGTCGCGAGTGGGATCTCAAGGGGTTAGAACCCGTTACGGTCGCTGCTTGACACTTTGCGCAGGGAAACCGTAGCATCGAAAATTGCTCGCGTGCCGGTGTAGCTCAGAGGTAGAGCGAGGGTCTCATAATCCCTAGGTCGTGGGTTCGAGTCCCACCGCCGGCACCATCTCTATTTTCCCGCAGTTGCGTGCCGCGTCCGCGCCGCACGCGTCCGACGCCCCTTTGCTGTCTCGACGTTCCTTGGAACTGCTTCTGACGGGCGTGGGCACCGCCCGCAGGCCGATAAAGACGCCTCGGCTGTCGCCTGGAAGTGGTAGCATACCGTCCCGAACGTTCCATATCAGAGCTACAAACTGGCGAATTAACGAGGTTTGCAGGGCTTGCATCCTAAGCTTCTGATGAAAACTATCAGGGTCCTTAATTCGCGAGGGCCGCGCCGCGCGGACATTTTAGCGTTAGCGCCCGACTGGTCCAGGAATGCGCTTCGATTGGCTCTCTTCTGCGCGACGCTGTTCGCAGTTGCAATTCCCCTCGAAGCGGTGTCTTTGCGGAGTGTCCCCGATGGTTACACTCGACGTGTCTGGCAGACGGAGGATGGCCTGCCGGAGAACACCGTTCAGGCTTTTGCGCAAACTCCCGATCACTATCTCTGGATCGGCACCAGCGGTGGCTTGGTCCGCTTCGACGGGGAACGGTTCGTAGTCTTCGACCGCGAAAATACCCCCGAAATCCACGACGACAGCATTTTTTGCCTCACCGTTGCTCGCGACGGCACCCTCTGGGCTGGCACGGACGGTGGCGGCGTCTTCCGATACAAGGATGGCCTCTTCCATTCGTATTCCAAGAGCGACGGACTGGCCAATGGTTTCGTTCGCTCGATCTATCAAGATAGTCGCGGCCGAGTATGGGTTGGAACCGATGCGGGGCTATTCCGCCTCGATGGAGAACGCTTCACACGAATCGATGGTCAGGGAAAAGTTCCCGCGCTGGCAGTGCACGATATTCGAGAGGATCACGAAGGGCGCCTGTGGGTAGGCGGATCGAAACTCTTAATGCTCGACGGCGACGACTGCCGTGAGTTTCTGTTGAGCGGAGGACGAAGCGCCAGTCGAGTGAAGTCGATTTTTGAAACTTCCGACGGAACACTCTGGGTTGGAACAGTTTCCGGCCTGGATCGAATGGCGCCTTCGCACTCGTTCGAAAGCCGGCAATTCGAAGAAGTTCCCGAAATCACCAGCACCGTGCGAATCCTGCGCGAGGATCGCGACGGGACACTTTGGATCGGAAGCATCGGCGCAGGATTGATTCGGTATCGCGACGGCCGCTTCACGCGCGTGACGACACCTGAGGATCCACCCAGCAGCACCATCCTCTCGGTCTTCGAGGATTCTGAGCAAAACATCTGGGTAGGCTTGCAGACCGGACTGCTCCGTCTCAGCCGCACGGCGATGAGCACGTTCCCTCTCCCCGGCGCGCAAAACGCGGATTTCGGCACGGTGTACCCCGATCGGGATGGATCGCTCTGGGTGGCGAGCACCCATCTCTATCGGATCGGGCCGAAACGCACTTCCTCGCAATTGGTTCCCGATCCCGGACCCGGGATCCGTGTCCGGAGTGTCTTCCGCGACAGCAGGGGCGATTGGTGGATCGGCACCGAAGGCCACGGAGTGTTCTTGACCCGGGGATCGCGCCGTTTTCATTTCACCAAACGCAACGGGCTCGTGAACGATTTCGTGCGCGCCTTTCTCGAGGGCCGCGACCATAGCGTTTGGATCGGTACGGATGAAGGAGTCAGCCGCTGGCATGACGGCATACTGACCAGTTACCGGGAGAGCGATGGGCTGGCTTATTTCAGCGTTCGCACGATCTCCCAGGACAGCCACAATGACATTTGGATCGGGACCGAACAAGGTGTCACACACTGGCATGAGGGCCGTTTCGTCAGCGATGAAGTGACGCAAACGCTTCGAGACGAGAAGGTGTGGACCATCCACGAAGATCGCGACAGTGGACTGTGGTTCGGAACCCGCGGAAACGGCCTGTTTCGCTGGCGCGACAGCAAAATGACGCACTTCACGACGGAGCAAGGTCTTGCGAGCAACAGCATCTATCAGATATTGGAAGACCCCCGCGGCACCTTCTGGATGAGCGGCCCGGACGGGATTTCGTCGGTCACTCGCCACGACCTCGATCAATTCGCGAATGATTCGAGGTTTCGTCCGGCGGTGACGCTGTATGGTCTGTCGGACGGCGTCGAGGCGACCCAGATGCATGGCGGCGTTCAGCCGGCCGGATGCCTCACGCCGAACGGCGAAGTCTGGTTTCCCAGCAATCGCGGCCCGGTGCGGATTGTGCCGGACCAGACGCGCCCAGGCAGTCTACCTCAGGTGGCGGTCGAGCGGGTTCTAGTCGATGGTCGCGAAGCTCCCACGACGGGCCGATTGATTGTTCCGCCTGGCGAAGGAAAACTGCAGATCGATTATGCCGCCATTCGATTGCGCTCGCAGGAGCGGATCCGGTTCCGCTATCGCTTGATCCCATTCGATCATCAGTGGATTGAGGCGCTCCGGAATCGCGTCGCTTATTACACCAATCTTCCGCCGGGTGAATATGAGTTTCAGGTGCAGGCATTCGAGATGAACATGCCGGACAACGTGACGGAGGCTTCGCTCGGAATCGAGTGGCGCCCCCACGTTTATCGCACCGCCTGGTTTCTGGCGCTGTGCGTGGCCGCCGTCATCGGACTGTTCTTTTTCGCGTACCGTTCGCGGCTTGGGCAGGTTCATAAGAGATTCGAGGCTGTGCTCGAGGAGAGAAATCGCATCGCGCGTGAAATGCATGACACGGTCATCCAGGGCTGCGCGAGCGCTTCCGCCCTTCTGGAGGCCGTTGTATCGCTCGAGCGGGACGAGGCGGGAGAGAAGCGGCAATTGCTCGATTCGGCGCGTGACCAGGTCAGAGCCACGGTCGACGAAGCTCGCGCCGCCGTGTGGAATCTCCGCAGAAAAGAGGAAACCGCTCCGGAGATCGGCTCGATGCTCGAACAAATCTCCCGCCAGGTGAGCCACCTCTCTCACGTGCCGGTTCAGTTCGAAACCTCAGGGAAATCAGTTCCGCTTGATGGCGTCGTCGAGCATGTTGTACTGATGGTCGCGCGCGAGGCTGTCTACAATGCCGTGCGTCACGGCCAGCCCGGCCAGGTGTCCATCAAGGTCCGTTTCGAGCCGCTTTCCATGACCTTGGAGGTGGTGGACGACGGGTGCGGCTTTGATCCGGTGGAGGTGGCGGCAGTGGATGACACACACTTCGGGCTGGTGGGAATGAGGGAGCGAGTTGAAAGTCTCGGCGGCCGGTTCGGAGTTCGAAGCGCTCCTGGACAGGGAACGCGTGTCTCCGTTGAGGTGCCCATCCGGCCCGTTGTGGCCGAGAGACGAGTAGCGGTGTAGAAACGATGCAAACGGTCACGAAGACAAGCGTTCTGGTCGTCGACGATCACCCGATCATGCGGCTGGGTGTCGCTGCTATCATCAATGCGCAGCACGACATGAAGGTTTGTGCGCAAGCAGGGACGGGCGAGCAGGCAGTGGAGATGTTCAAGAAGCTCAAGCCCGACATCACCTTGATGGACCTGCGGCTCCCCGGCATGAGCGGCCTCGAGGCCCTTCGCGTGATTCGCCGCATCGACCCTCATGCGCGGAGCATCGTCCTCACCACGTATGAAGGTGACGAGGACATCCATCAGGCGATTGCGGCGGGTGCGCTCGGGTACATCATCAAGGGCATGTCTCATGAGACGCTCGTGGACGCGCTGCGCAAGGTCCGCTCGGGAATGCGGTTTCTGCCGTCGCCGATTGTTCGGAGCCTCGCCGACCGCACGCCCAACTCGGACCTGAGCCCACGCGAGCGCGAAGTGCTGTCGTTGATGGTGCAGGGCAAGGCAAATAAGGAAATCGCTAGCGCTTTGGGAATCACGGAAGCCACCGTGAAGTGCCACGTCAGCGTGATCCTGCTTCGGCTCGGTGTGAATGACCGCACTCAGGCGGTCGTCGCGGCATTGCATCGCGGGCTCGAGCACTTGTAAGTCCCGGCCCGTGCCGGGGCAATGGCGCTCGGACTTGCTCCTCAATCCGACCTTAGGCTGATTCCCCTGGCCCTTCCTACAGATAGATTGTCGTGGGAGTTTGTGTCTCTCAGGCCGAGTCATGAAATTGCATGTGGTTTATAGCGTCTTGGCGTCGCTGGCGCTGCTAGGCGTTAGTGTGGCACATTCGGGCACGGCTCCCAGTTCATCGTCCCCCGACGTTGCGATTCGCGCGACCAAGGCACCTTCTCCACCGAGCCCGATCTCTTTCACCGCCGGCGGCCGCTCGCCCAAAGGCGAAGTGCTCTCCGTCAACAGCCGCTACCTCGTGCGCGACGGCGTGCCATGGTTTCCGGTGATGGGCGAGTTTCAATACTCGCGCTATCCCGAGAGTGAATGGGAAAACGAAATTCTGAAAATGAAGGCCGGTGGAATTCAAATCATCTCGACCTATGTTTTCTGGATTCATCACGAGGAAATCGAAGGGCAGTTCGATTGGGCGGGCCGGCGCAACCTGCGGCGATTCGTCGAGCTTTGCGCGAAGCACAGGCTCTACGTTTGGGCGAGAATCGGCCCGTGGGATCACGGGGAATGCCGCAACGGGGGCTTTCCGGACTGGCTGATCAAACGTTGCCCGACGCGGGAGATCAACGCGACCTACCTCGGCTACGTGAAGCGCTTTTATGGGCAAATCGGACTCCAACTGAAGGGATTGTTTTGGAAGGATGGCGGTCCAATCATAGGTGTTCAGCTCGAAAACGAATACAGCGCGCGCGGTCCGGGCAAGGGCGCCGAATACATTCTGGCTCTCCGGCGTCTCGCGCGCGAAGCGGGCATCGACGCGCCCTTTTATACGATCACGGGATGGGACGACGCTGTAGTTCCTTCCACCGGCGTACTTCCCGTGTTCGGCGGCTATCCTGACGCGTTCTGGAGCCGCAGCCTTACCGCGCTGCCGCCGAACGCCAATTATTTCTTCACTCGAATCCGCTGTGATGAAGACGTGATGGACGATCTGCGCTCGAAGCGGCCGGACATCGATGCCCTCGATTCGCACTATCCCTACCTGACCGCGGAAATGGGCGGCGGAATGGAGCTCTCCTATCACCGCCGGCCTCTGATAACCGCAGACGACATCGCCGCGATGGAGTTGGCAAAGCTGGGCTCGGGGGTCTCGCTGTACGGGTACTACATGTTTCACGGAGGAACAAACCCCGACGGCAAGCTTACGACCTTGCAGGAATCGCAGGCCACCGGCTATATAAACGATTCGCCCGTGAAATCGTATGATTTTCAAGCCCCGCTCGGCGAGTTCGGTCAGATGCACGACTCCTTTCGAAATCTGAAAATCTTCCACCTGTTTCTCAGTGACTTTGGCAGCAGTCTGGCGCCCATGACTCCTTACTTTCCGGGCAAAATGCCGGCCGCGAAAAGCGATACGGAAACGACGCGAGTGGCGGCGAGACTCGAAGGAGATCATGGCTTTCTCTTTATCAACAATTACCAGCGACTCTATCCGCTGCCGGAGCGGAAGCAGTTCCGCGTCCGGCTGGAAATGCCGCCGGGCACGATGGAAGTGCCGCAAAATCCCGTTGATATTCCGAGCGGCGCGTACATGATCTGGCCCGTGAATCTCAATCTGGGCCCGGCGGTGCTGCGCTACGCGACGGCTCAGCTTTTGGGTCAACTGAGCGAGCCGAGAACATTCCTGTTCTTCGCGTGGCCAGGCGTGTCGCCGGAATTTGCAGTGGAAGAGAAGGACGGCAGCTCGGTGGAGGCTCCGCGCGCACGCGTGCGGCGTGAAGGAGGTGTGATCTACGTCGATGGAATCGAGCCGGGATCTGGTTTGGCATTCCAGATTCGGGACCGTTCGGGAACGAGGACCCAGATCGTGGTGCTGTCGCGCGAGCAGGCGTTGAATGTATGGAAAGCCAAGTTGGCAGGCCGCGAACGCTTCATCCTGTCCCCGGCTGAGTTGTTCTTTGAAGGCGACCGCATCCATATGCGCGCGAGCGATCCTTCGTCGCTGAGGGCTTCGTTTTTCCCTGCGTGGCAGGAACCGCCCAAGGGCTTCGCGGATGCAGGCAGCGACGGCGTCTTCCACCAGTATGCGGCGACGGTATCGAATGCCGGGGACGTCAGCGCCAAGGTGGAGGAGGCGCAACCGGGAGACGATCCGCCGCCCGCGACGATCGGCAATGGCGTGCCCATGGCACCGGACGAGTCGGCCTTTGACAAGGCCGCGCGGTGGACAATCCATGTCCCGCACATTGATGCGAGCGACGTTCACGAGATATTTCTCAGGATTCGATATGAGGGTGACATCGCGCGGCTCTATGCGGGCGGGCATCTGTTCACCGATAATTTTTATAACGGGTCCGCGTGGGAAATCGGGCTCGGCCAAATTCCGCGGGAAGAACTCGATCGCGGATTGGAACTCAGAGTTTTGCCCATGCGCAGCGACACCACGATTTATTTGCCTCTTGGGGCGCGGCCGGCGTTCCCGGCGGGCGGCGAGATTGCGAAATTGGACGAAGTCCGAATCATTCCGGAATATGAAGTGGTGAGGGATTTAGGCAAATGAGCGACTCCAAATGGATGTTTACGCGAGCGGCTGAACTTTTCGTTCTCCTGCTCCTTGTCGCAGGGGCGGTTGTGCGTGCCTCTGAGAACAGCTACGCGGTGGGGGCGGACGTTTCGTTCCTGAAAGCGGCGGAAGACGGTGGAAAAGTGTTCCGCGACGAGGGCCAGGCGAAGCCGGGGCTCGAGCTCCTGAAGGACCACGGATACAACTGGGTTCGGCTGCGGATTTTCAACGCGCCGAAAGAGCTCCCGAATAACTTGCAGTACACGATCGCTCTCGCGCAGGCGGCGAAGAAGCTGGGATTCCACTTCCTGCTGGATTTTCACTACTCGGATACGTGGGCCGATCCCGGCAAGCAGTTCACGCCGGTGGCGTGGCAGGCGATGTCGCACGCGCAACTGGTGCAGGCGGTATTCGAATACACGCGGGACACGATTGCGTCGATGCGCACGGCCGGCGTGCTTCCGGACATGGTGCAGGTCGGCAACGAAATTACGAACGGCATGCTTTGGCCGGACGGCAAGCTGCCGGCGAACTGGGACAACTTTGCGGAACTGGTGAAGGCGGGCATCGCCGGCGTGCGGGTGGGCGCCGGAGATCAGCCGTGCCCGCGCATCATGATTCATATCGACCGAGGCGGCGACAAGGTTCGCACGAAGGAGTTTTTCGACAAGCTCAATTCGTACGGCGTCGAATATGACGTGATCGGACAATCGTATTATCCCTGGTGGCACGGCAGTCTCAACGATCTGCGCGACAACATGGTTTTCATGGCGCTCGAATACAAGAAGGACATCATCGTGGTGGAGGCCGCATATAACTGGAGACCTACGGTGTACACCAAGAAGCCGGGGCCATTCCCTGAGACGCCCGCCGGGCAAGCGGAATTTCTGGACGAGGTGAACCGCGTGGTGCAGGAGACTCCCAATGGATTGGGGAGGGGCGTGTTCTGGTGGGAGCCGGCAGTGACCGGCCCACTCGTCTCGCGGGGATTCTTCGACGAGAACGGCAACGCCCTGCCCGTGGTCGACGTCTTCGACAAGTACACGCGGCGCTGAGGGGTTCGCACGCGATGTAGCGCGCGGGCCGGAAGACACCTGAATACACCGCTCATGGCTGTTCCGGCGTATCGGGAATCTGTTCGTGACTCACGGGAGGGCGCTTGTTCATCTCCCGGTATATGATCTGGAGCCGGTCCTTGGCCTGCTTGATCTCCTGAAACAGTTTCATTTCCTTCGCGGATTCCTGGGGCATCTGCATCTTGCGGTATAGCGTGCCGAGGCGGTAGTGCGCTTCGCCATTGAGGGGATCGGTTTCGACAGCCATGCGAAGGTACTTCAACGCTTCCTCGTTCTTGCCCTGAGCCATCAGAAAGTGAGCAAGGCCCACCTGCGCGTCCACATCGGAAGGATTCAGAGCAAAGGCTCGCTGGTAGTGTTCAAAGGCCGCTTGCTGATTGTCGCGGCGGAGAGCGATCCGCGCGAGTTCACATTCGATCCTGGAGCTGTCGCCTTCCTCCTTGATCGCGGTCTGCAGCTCATTTTCGGCCTCCGCTTGCGTGGGGGGATCGGACGGCAACGACTGGAAAATCGCTTCCGCCAATTCGTAGTGGGCACCCGGCAGATGAGGATCCATCTGCAAGCATTTCTTGTAGTGCTCGATGGCGTGCGGAAGGTCGCCCAAGTTCACCAAGTGCTCGGCAATCACCTGCTGCATGCGAGCGGAACCGGGCGCGATGATCGCGAGCTTGTTCAGCGTCTCATCGGCGAGTTCGTTGTAGACGAGCTGTGCGAAATACAAGATGTCGACGTTGTCCGGATTCAAATCGACGAGAGATTGCGCCGTGGCGGCGGCGTGCTCGAGGTCGCCGTTTTGAAAGTAGAGTGTGGCGAGCTCCATGCCGACGCGCACGCGAAGGTTCTTGTCCGTCAGTTTCGGAAACGAGCTTGCGAGGAGGCTTTCCGCATCGGCATGGCCCAGCCGCTTCTCGCAGATCCCGAGCATGGCTTTCGCTTTGAGAAGCGACGCGTCGCCGGCGAGGGCCGCGCGAAAATCGTCCGTCGCGCTCTTGCAATCGCCCCAGACCAGATGGATGGCGCCGCGGTTCGAATGGGCTTCGGCATTTTTCGGGTCGAGAGCGAGAATCGCATCGAACTCCTCCAGCGCCGACTGGGGATCGTTCCGTTTTAAGTCTTCGGAAGCTTGCCGGAAATGATCCTGGATCAGCGAAGAGCGGGAACTCCCGGACTGCGCAGCGAAGGTTCCGGGCGATGAGGTGAGTACCAGGACCAGGGCCAGAACAGATGTCGATATGAGTTTCATTTTGGGAATTGAAGACGACGAAAGTCGATTTTTTGGCGATTAGAAGGGATCGCCGTCCTTTGTTTCCAACAACTTAGGTGCGGTTCTAATATTCGAATTTGGCGATTAGGATTTGCCACAGAGACACAGAGACGCAGAGCCAAGGAGGCAAGAAAGGGCCGAACCGGCGGGCTTGGAAGGCTGGCGGCTGACCGGTCGCGGGCCCGGAAAGTGTACCGATTGAAATTTTTCATGTTATTGAATTGCAAGGAGTTGCGGCGATTTCCGTTTGCAAAGTGTACCGATTGAATTTTGGGCGAAGCGAAGACGGCCGTGCCCGGAGGGAAAGAGGAGGCAGGGAATGGCCCGCCTACGGACAGGGGCGTCCGCGTTGACTGCGTCCTGCTACCGGTCGTCAATTTCTTCATCATCGCATCCGGGCCACGGTAGCAGAGCTTTGCGAAAATTAGCAACGAAATAACATCGAACGGGGATTTTGAGGGGGCGAACGGCGAGGGTGAAAGGCGAGCGGGGCGGGTTTCGTCGCCACAGCGACTGGTTCGCCGTAAGTGGTGGGTGCGGGAGCCGGGGGTGGAGTCGGCTCCCGCAGGGGTGAATACGTCAGAAAAAGAACTTCGCGCCAAGCTGAAAAACGCGCGCGCTGTTGGCTACATCCGTAGGCGAGATTGTTCCAGCCGCGCCATCGACCAGACGGAGGGTGTAGCCGGCTCCGCAGGGGGGCAGGGTCCCTGCTCCGCTGGTCGGGTAGCAGAGATAGGTCACATTCGCGTCCGGATTGCCGTAGTCAACGTGATTCAGGAAGTTGTAAGCGTCGGCTCTGAATTCGAGCTTGAAACGCTCTGTGATGTTGAACGTCTTGCCGATGCTGAAATCCATGTTGAAGAAGCTAGGCCCGTAGAGGCTGTTGCGAAGGTTGTCGCCGAAGCTGGCCGCCGCCGGATCCGCGAAAGCTGCGGGGCTAAACCAGTTTCCAGGCGCCTTTTGACCCGATACAGCGGCGCTGCCCACGCGAACCGGGAACAGTGTGCAACTCCAGCAGATACTCATTGCAGGAGTCAGCATGCTCTCGGTGGTGGAGTCGCCTATCACGGGCGTGAAGGGAAGCCCCGTGTGCCATTGCAAGACGGAAGAGACACGCCAGCCTCCGGCGATCTGGTCGAGCACGCCATTGAGTGCGTGCTGGCGGCCGCGGCCGAAGGGGAGTTCGTAGAGGACCTGGCCGGCAATGAAGTGGCGCAGGTCGGTGGCAGAAGCCGCGTAGTTTGCGAGCGGGCTGTAAGCGTTCTGATAGACGTCCACGCCGCCTGAGCCCCAGCCCCGGGAAGTGCCTGTGTCGAGAGATTTGGAGAAGGCGTAGTTCGCCTGGAACTGGAGTCCGTAGGACATCCTCTTCTGGACACGGAACTGAAGGGCATTGTAGTTGGACCAGCCGTCGTAAATCATGCCGGCGATGTACGGGAAATTCGGGTTGGGGTTGCAGGCATACCAGCCACCGGTACAACCGAGGTTGCTTTCCGTGGCCGCGTCCCAATCCGTAGTGAAGTTGAGATTCGTGCCGCGGGTGTACACATAGCTGCTATCCAGGAGAACGCTTCCCGGGAATTCATGCTGAACGCTAAACAGGAACTCCTGGATGTATGAAATCGGCATGCTGCGAGGATAAAAGGCGATGTAGCCGCCGTTCTCGACTTCGGGCGTCGAGGTTGCGAGCGTGGGGTACTGAACGGTGCTTGCGGGTGGGCCGACATCCAAGCTGAAAGCAGGGGTCGAACTGCTGTAGCCGAGGTACGGGCTGAAGGGATTCAAGCCGAGACCGAGCGTGCCGCCGTTTCCTCCGCCGTAGATATCGGCGTCGCGCGGAGCGTCGAAGATGCCGTAGCTGGCGCGGACGGACCAGTTGGGACGCGGAGACCAGGCGATGCCGACGCGGGGCGCAAATTCTTTGTAGACACCGTTCTCGATCGTGTTCAGGTTGCTCACGCCGTAGGCCTTGTCGCTCTGCCCGCCGAAGAGAATGGCGCCGTTAAAAGCTCCCGCGTTCCAAGAGTTGGGGAGGTTGGGATCGAAGATGCCGAACAGGTTGTGCTTGACGCCCCAACCGGAGATCATCTGCCAGCGGAGACCGAGATTGAGAGTGATGTTCCGGGAGATCCTGAAATCGTCCGTGGCGAATAGAGCGGAAGTCCATGAATGGATGCTGGTGGGAACGTATTCCTGGACGTGCCAGGAGTAGACGTCGCCCGACAGGAAATCCGCGTAGGGAATGCCCGTATAGGCTCCGCTAAATTCGAAATGGCCGGAGTCCAAGTCGCCCCAGCTTGTGTAGTTCTGGTAGAGACGGTCGTACTCGCCGCCGACCTTGATGGTATGGCGGCCGTGGACGAGGGTGAGGACGTCCGAGGTATTAAACGTGCCGTCGCCGAGGATCGCGTCAATGTTGCCGTTGCCGGTCCCTGCGCCCAGCGCGGTGGCGTACTCCGTTGAGCCGGAATCGATGGTGATATGCGGAAACAGGTTGGCGTCGGGCGGAACGTTCGAGCCGTAGGCAGGTTCGAGGCCGAGGGATGTCGGGTCGTTCTTGCCAAGGGACCACGGCTTGTATTTATCGAGTTCGCGGGCCTCGCCGATGCGGAACTCGTTCACGAGGTTCGAACTGATGGTCCAGACGTGGGACAACTGGCCGGAGAGATTGTAGTTGTTGCCTTGCGCGATGGCAGAAGCGTCGTTGGGATAGAGCGGATCGGCCGGAACGAAAGTGGCGAGAGTCGGGAAATAGTTGAAGGTAAAGGAAAGGCGCTGAGAGGAGGAAAGATTGTAGTCGACTCTGCCGGTGTACCAGGTGCCGCGATTGGGGCTGCTGCCGTTAAAGATGTAATTGTAGTTTGTTCCGGGCGCCACGTTGCAGGTCTGAGCCACGGTGGGTCCGACGTTCGCGGGACCGGGGCAGCCGGCAATCCAGCCGGACGAACTGATCGCCTGGATGGATTTCTGCAGATTCGAGGCCACCGTTGAGTAAGTCCCTTGCAAAATGCCGTTGGCGTCGAAGAAGCCGGCATTCATTCCTGGCATGCCGTAGAAATCGCCGGCCTGCATCGCGGCCGTCGGGTAGTAATAGTTGCCGGTGACCGGAGTCGCGGAGGGATTGCGCTGATAGGTGAAAAAGAAAAAGAGCTTGTCTCGCAGGATCGGCCCGCCCACGCTGCCGCCGTAATTGTTCCAGTGCTCGACGTTTTTCGGCTCGGGCGCGGGATTCCCTACGCTGCGGGCGTTGAAGACGGTGTTCTGGTTGTACTCGAAGATGTCGCCGTGCCACTGGTTGGTGCCGCTCTTTGTGATGACATTAATGGCGGCGAGGCCATTGCCATACTGGGCCGGTGCGTTGCTGGAATTGATGCTGACTTCGGACATGGAATCCAAGGGCATGTAGAAGTTGCTGCTGTTGTAGTCGCGCGGAGCGGTGGCGGCCGAGCCGTCTATCATGAAATTCATGTTGTAGGCCTGCGTGCCGTTGATGCCCACTCCCTGGCCACCAGCCGAGGAGCCGCCGTAGAGGCCGGGGTTCACGCCGGGGATCAACTGGGTCAACTCGCCGCGCCAATCGGTCCCGGTAATGGGTGCGCTTGACACCGCTTGCGCGTCGATATCCAGGTGCTGATCGCTGGTTTCGGTTTCGACGAGCGGCGGGGCGGCGTTCACGACGATTTCCTGAGTGGAGACGCCGACCTGGAGCGTGGCATCAATCTCGAGCGTGGTGATCTGGAGAACGATGCCCGAGCGGACAAAGTCGCGAAAGCCCTGCTTCGAGAACGTGATGGTGTAGTTGCCGGGCGCGAGAAAGGGAACGTCGTACAGGCCGGCCTGATTCGTCGTCGTGGGAGTGACGACTCCAGTCAGATCGTTCGTGATTTTGACCGCGACTCCGGGCATGAGGGCGCCTGAAGGATCCGAGACCGACCCTTTCAGTTCGCCCGAGTTGGCGTTCTGCGCGCTTGCGACGCGAGGTGCAAGACCCGCGATCAGCGCGAGGAACAGACAAATGCCGACGTACTTGCCGAATTTTCTCCGCATCGAGCCTCCTATGCCAGAACGCATCGCAGCGTTAGCGGTGACCAGAGACGCACGAACATGTCCATTTACGGAAGCCAGGATTTGGCACCGCCCTCACCCGAATCGACTGGCCGAATCTTAGGCCCGATGGGCGAGCTTGCAAATCAGACAAAAGTAGGATTGCACAAAGACGGGCGCCAATGGCCGGGATCGGCGCGCGCAGTTAGAAGGCCCCTACTGGGAGACGTCGATCAGGATCGCCACGCTCTGCGAGGAATTGGCGCTTCCACTGCCGGAGGTTGCGGTGGCGTTGGCCGTGACAGTGATGAGGGCGGGACCGAGCGGAGTGGGGGTGGGCGGCGGCGGAGGCGGCGGGTTGATGACGGAGGAGCCACCGCCACAACTGGCGAACGCGAGGATGCAGGCGAGGGAGACCGTCAGCGCAAGCAGGCGAACGGTGCGCCTGACGCGATCGGTTGACGATGTGATGCCGAGCGCGAAAAGCAGAAACAGGATCAAGATACAGAGGATTTTCGGAGCGGATGTGTCCGGCAGGCGCGTGGACGGAGCCGGCGCCACGCCGCTGGCGCCCTGCGTAGTGATTGTGAGAGCCGTCGTCTGGACGGTGTCTTTTCCGTCGAGTGTGACCATCGAAGGCGAGAAGGTGCAGGTGGCGTTCGCCGGAAGGCCGGCGCAACTCAGGCTCGCCGTTGCGGCATAGCCTCCCGACGGCGAAAACGTGATGACGGCAGAGCCGTTATTGCCACGGACGATCGTCAGTGACGGCGGATTTGCCGCGAGCAAGAATGACGGCGCACCGGCGGCGCCGATGTGGACCGGTACGATTTGCCACTGCTGAGTCTGGCTCGAGGCGCTCTGCGTTTGCTGGACGGCAAGGCCGCTCGCATTGAGATCGAGGACGAGGCCGCTGACGCGGTTCACAAGATTGAAGTATCCGTTTCCGGCGGAGACGATGTCCCATTCCTGTTCCTGCGACGTACTCGCGGACGCTTGTACGACCGGACTGCCCGCACTCTTCGCGCCTCCGGAATCATCGAGGACGTTCGGGACTCCGTTCTGCGCGGGGTTCAGGCTGGCGATGCGGAAATATCTGTCGCCATTGCTCGAGATCAGCCATTGCTGGTAGAGAGTTGCCATCCCAGTGTCGGCGGCGGTGTCCAAGGATGCGCCCGGGGCCGACGAACCCTGCTGGGCTTCGAGGATGTCGCCGTTCGAGAGATTGACGAGCTTGTACGCGAGCGACGCGTCGAACTTGCCCCCGAGCGCATCGACGCCCGGCAGGAGCGCGGAGTAATTCGAGGCGTTCACGTTGGTGGTCCCGGACGTGTCCGCGTTTTCGAAGAGAGTGAGGCCATTCCACGCGTAGATCGCGTTCGGGAGATTATCGCCGTTGAGGAAGCCGCCGGCCGGATTCGGAATGTTGACGCCGGCAGGATCCCAATACTCCATGCCCATGGCGAGATTGTTTGGGACGCTGCGCAGCACGGAGTCGAGGTCTATCAGGAATTGCCGCTGCACGGCTTCGGTGAGCGGCGAGTACCAGGGATCGTTCGATCCAAAGCCGTTTTCGTAGTGTTCGCCGACTTCGATGAGGAAAATCGGCTTGTTGATTGTGCCGGCGGCTTGGTTCAAGACCGTCTGTTCCACCGGCTTATTGCCGGGATTCGACGCGGCCGCCTGCGCGGCAGTCAACGGGCCGTGATAGAGAGGGTAGTAACTCTGGCAGATCGCGTCGTAGGGAATGGAATTGGAATTCGCCTCGGTGAAAAGCTGCGTGAGGTTCCACGCCGGCGTGATGTGGATGCAGAGAAGCGGCGCCGGAATGGCGGGACCGATGGAAGTGTCCGCGGCAGCGGCGCGAACGGCGTTCATCGCGGTGATCTGGAGCTGGGAGAAATTGGCGAAGCTGGCGCCGGGATCGTTTCCGTTCAAGAAGCCGGTGTCCACTTCGTTGCCGATGGCGACGAGATCGGGCATCACGCCGGCGCTGCGATAGCTCTCGATTTCCTGGAAGACGTAATTGTAGAGGTCGGTCTGGAGTTGTGCGAAGGAATCGTTCGCCCACGCGGCGGGCATCGAGGAGGAGCTGCCGCCGTCGAACAGGAGCGTGAGCTCGATGGTCAATCCGAGGTTCTTCGCGCGCCTGGCAAGATCCAAATCCTGGGCATCCGTTTCGGCGTAGCAGAGATTTTGGATGCATGGGCCGCTGGAAGGCTGGGTGGCGTAGGGCGGCATCGAGGTCGGACGCAGGCGGACGGTGTTCAGGCCGTGATTCCTGAGCATCAGCAGCAAGTCCTGCGGATTGCCGGCGTCTTTCCACCATGTCAATCCCTGCGAGACGCGCGCGGCCTCCTGCTTTTCGAGCAGGGCGTTGTCGACTCCGCGAAGAAAGACGGGGCGCAACAGCCACTGCTGAGATTGCGTCGCAGCCCCGCTCAGAGATGATTGGTCGAGCCAGGCGCCCGCGCCAGCGGCGGGCTGCGAAGAGACGTCGAGCACGAGGGCCGTTCCCTGATTCTGAACCGTGTAATAGCCGTTCGCGGTGGGATTGAGGGACCACTGCTGCGTCGCGGTGGCGGCGCACGGGTTCTGGACCGACCAAGTGGTCTGACCCGAGACGGATGCGTCAAGGCAGAGGCCGTTAAAGATGTTCGAGATCTTCCACGAGCCGTTGGTGAGTTGCGTCAACGCCCATCGCTGAGAGAGAGATGTGAAGCTGCGCTGCTGTTGCAGAATGTGGTCGCCGGCGGCGGTTGAGCCGCTGTTCAAATCGGCCTGAAGGCCATCCGACTGGTTGATGAGGTAGTAGGTCTCGCCATTCAACGGGCTGACGTCTGTCGGCGGGGGCGGCTGCTGGGCAGCGAGCGAGGCGCCATAAAGGAGAAGCGCGAACAAAACTGTCCGGCAAGCGTAGAGCAGACATGTGCGGAGCATTCGCTTCCTATTGCGAGGAGGCCGCAACTCGGCAAAGTGGCGCATCGCACCGCCCAACCCGTCGGTATCTACCCTTCTAGACGCACCCGCTATCCTATGCACGCGCGCGCGCGCTGACACCCGTCGAAAGTCGGATACGACCCGGCAAAGGCCAGAGGCGAGTGAGCCAGGGCGCCTCGCCCTGGCCGCAGCCCGTCTTCCGGTTTCCACCGCCTGATTCGGCACACAACAGTATTCCCAGCGTGCTTCCGTGCAGTACAATCCGGCCCGGCATGAAACTCAGGCGGACTTTCATCATTGTGACGTTCTGGGCGCTCTTGGCGACCGGCGCGCGCGCGCAATCACTCACTCCGGACGGAGCGCAGCAGTTCGCATCGTTCGGGGATTTTAGATTGGTGAGCGGCGCCGTGATTCACGACTTCCGGCTCGGCTACCGGACCATCGGGAAACTCAATGGAGATCGCTCGAACGCAATTCTCTGTCCCACATGGCTCGGCGGCCGGTCGGAGAACTTGCTTGCGCTCGCAAAGCCAGGCGACTGGCTCGACCCGGACAGATACTACGTGGTGTTCATCGACGCGATCGGCGACGGCGTGACGACTTCGCCCTCGAACAGCAAGGCGCAACCGCTCATGGCATTCCCCGAATTCACGATTCGGGACATGGTGGAATCGGAGCATCGTTTGGCGGTGGAGGTGCTCCATCTCTCGCATGTCCATGCCGTGATGGGTATTTCGATGGGCGGTATGCAAACGTTCGAGTGGGCCGTCGCTTATCCCGACTTCATGGACGAAGCGATTCCGATCGTCGGATCGCCGCAGTCGACTTCCTACGATAAGCTGCTTTGGACTTGCCAGATCGACGCGCTCGAGCTTGATCCAGCGTGGAACGGCGGGAAACCGACGGGTTCAATGGCCCGCGGATTCGCCCTGGAGAACGAAATCGGCACGATGAACTCCACGTCCCCCACCCAGCGCGTGCGTCAGACGAGTCCGAAGGATTTCGGCGCGTTCCTCGCGCAAGAACGGCAAGTCCAGGGGCGCGATGGCGGCACAGCGGCCGACCACATTCGGCAGAGGCAGGCCATCATGAGCCTGGACGTCGCCAGCGAATTCGGGGGCACGCTGGAAGAGGCGGCCAAGCGCGTGCATGCCCGGCTGCTGGTGACGGTGTCGCCCGAGGACCACGTGGTGAATCCGACGACTGCGCTCGCGTTTGCAAACGCAATTGGTGCGCCCGTGATATTGCTCGATTCGCCGTGCGGACACGCAAGCCCGAGCTGCATCTCCGCGGGAGCGGTAATCACGCAGTTTCTGGAGAATCCGTCGTCGGTGCGCAGCCAGACCCTGCACGAGGCACCGGGCTCAAGTCCCAAAGTCAATTAGGACAAGCGCTGACGCCACCTCCACGGATGAAAGCCAGCACAATCGTAATCGTGAATCCCGCGGCCGGTGGCGGACTCGCGCGCAAGAGTGCGCCTGCCGTTGAAGACTACCTTAAGAGCCAGGGCTTGCGCGTTGAGCTCTCGGAATCGAAAAACCCGGAGGACCTGCGTGACCGGGCAGCCCGCGCGGCGGCTTCCGGCTTTCAGCACGTAGTCGCGCTGGGTGGCGACGGCACCTTCCAGAAGGTGGTGGAGGGAATCCTGGGAACAAAAGCCGTCGCGGGGTTCTTTCCCGCCGGCAATGGAAACGACATGGCGCGCGCCCTTGGGATTCCGCGCGATCCCGTACGCGCCGCAGACGCCTTTCTGCATTCGCGTCCGCGAGCGATCGACATGGTCCGCGCGCGACTATCCGGCGGCCGCCACGCGCATTACATCTGCGCGGGAGGAATGGGCCTTGATGCCGAGGCCGCTTACCTTGCAAACACGCGCTTCAAGGACTTGCCGGGAGCGAGCCGCTACCTCGCGGGCGCCCTGCGGTCCTTTTTCGATGGCGCGGCATTCGATCTCAGCGCGGAGATTGACGGGACGAAATGGTTCGGGCGAGCGATGCTGGCAGTCGTCGCGAATGCCCCGTGGTATGGCTCCGGCTTTTGCATCGCCCCGCGCGCGGAAGTCGACGACGGCTGGCTTGACGTTGTTCTCGTTCGAGAAGTGACGTGGACACGCCTCTTCGAAGCGGTCCCGATTCTTCTCACTTCGGGCGATCTTCAGTTCGAGGAAGTGGAACGCTTCCGCTGCTGGCGGCTCAAGCTCGAGACGGATCGGCCCGTGAAAGTGCACGGGGACGGCGAACTGCTCGGTGAGTCGCCTGCGGAGTTCGAAATCCTTCCGCGAGCGGTCCGCGTCATGATTCCTTAGTGCTCGTTTTTCTTGTGCGAGAGCTTCAGAACCAGGTTGATATCGCGGCGGGAATCGTAACTCGAGATCGTACGAACGGCTGACATCAAGTCATTGTGCTCGGCGTGGATCTGGTAATCCACGTTCGGATCGAGCCCGCTGAACCGGTATTCTCCGGCGTCGTCGGCAATGTACGTCTTCACTCCCTGTGTCTTCACATTCTTCAAGTAGACAACGCTCGACGGAACCGGATTCTCGTCCTTATCGACAACGCTCCCGTGTACCGTGCGGAGTTCCGGCTCCTGCGAAGGCAGGGCGCCCGCGGAGAGGGCGCAAGCCAGCGCCAACGCCATCGCAAGTGCCAACCAGACCGATTTCACGGCAAACGACGCAGATTCATGCTTCCGAGAGAAGCAACGCAAGAAGCCCTGGTGTAGAGAGATTCGGAGCGAGGTCATTCGGCCTCTTCTTCCTCTTCCTCGTCTTCTTCTTCTTCTTCGACGCTCGACTCCTCGTCGTCGGTTGCCTCTTCATCCTCATCCTCGTCTTCGGAGAGAACGATCAGGTGGACCGGGTGCGTCTGAGTCACCTCGAGTTCCGAATCGCACTCGGGGCAACTCAGAATCTCGCCCTCTTCCACCTCGTCTTCGTCCAAGTCGATTTCAGCGTCGCATTCGGGACATCGCGTCACGTCAGGTCTCTCCTTCCAAGGACGAATCTCGCACGGCAGGGCGTATTATATAACGTCCGTGTCAAGCTTTCCTTCGCGGAAGAGGCCATTGTGCCGGACAGCCGTGAATACCCCGAGCGCCCCGTGGTGGGAGTAGGCGGCGTGGTGATCGCGAATGGCCGCGCCCTATTGATCAAGCGCGGACACCCGCCGCTCGAAGGCGAATGGTCGATTCCCGGCGGGACCCTGGAGCTGGGGGAGACGCTGCTCGAAGGCGTCCGTCGTGAGCTCGCTGAAGAAACCGGGATCGAGGTGCAGGTCCTCGATCTGATTGAGGTATTCGAGAGAGTTTTTCGCGACGAGGCAGGCAAGACGCGCTACCACTTCGTGATTCTCGACTACCTTTGCGAAGCCGTCCGCGGCCACGCTCACGCAGGAAGCGACGTGGTCGATGTCGCGTGGGCTACAAAACCGGAGCTTGCGAAGTATTCTCTCACGCCTACCGCAACCAGGGTGATTCGGAAGGCCTTCGAGATGGCCCGAGCGCGCGGCAAGTGACGAAAGAAAGTACGCCTTGCTTCAGCTCGCGAGGCGCAGGTACACCTTCTTGTGCAGGACGCTGTCCTCATCGCCGATTAGCAGTCGGCCTATCCACGAGGGTTCGGTCGGAGAAGAAATCAACAGCTTCAGTCCCTGAGTTCCGGCGGGAACGTCGAAGACGAGCGGGGTCACGAACGATTCGCCGGGACGCAGCGGCTGCGTCAACGGCGTCCAATAGCTGCCTAGCGACGCCTCGAGGGCGGTTTGAGCTGCACCTGCAACAGCGTATTTGCGACCCTGACCGTCGACCAGCGCAACTTCTCGCGGGGACGGCGTGAGCGGCCCGTTGCCTCGGTGAGCCGAGATCGTGTGCTCGTCGAAACGAGTGCGCACGTTCACGACGTAGAACGTGCCGCTTGCGGTCTCCTGATTTGCGCCATCGCCCACTTTCTTCGTTTGCTCGACGCTCACGACGGAATAGGCAAGGTGACAATCGGTTTCGCAGAAATACTTTTCTTCGCCTCGAGCCAGCGTCCATTCATGGCTCGCGGCGGACGACGTGACGAGTACAATTCCGTAACCTGTTACAAGCACCAGCCCGACGAGCACGAGCTTCCGCGCCAAACCCCAGCCCCCGAACACCCAACTCGAGATGCCGGAGGTCCAACGGGAGAGGCGCTCTTCGCCGGTGATCTTGGCAACGATCACCGCGGCGACGGTCGCCGCGAGCACTGCGAACGTTCCCAGAAAAGCAAGGGCTCCGAAGACAGCCATCATCTGCTTCGCTTGCATTGTCTTCACCTCCAGGCGGCGAGCCTGCCGGGTGCAGGTTCGACGCGCTCCTAGCTGGCCGCGGCCTCAGGCAGTCGGCCGAAGCGGCGTTCGCGGCCGAGAAAATCGTCCACTGCTTCCGCCAGATCGGCCGCTTCGAATTCCGGCCACATGCGCGGAGTGAAAAACAGTTCCGCATAGGCGCATTCCCACAGCATGAAATCGCTGAGGCGGCGTTCGCCTCCCGTGCGGATCAGGAGATCCACATCGGGCGTGGGCCCATCGGCGTATGTCACCTCGCCGAGCCGCTTCGCAAATTCGCGCTCCGAGACTTCCAGGCTCGAGAGCATCCAGCACGCAGCCCTCAGAATGGAATCTCGCGAGGAGTAGTCCAGCGCGATTCGAAGATCGAGCTTCCGTCCTGCCGCTGTCGTGCGCTCGGCGGATTCGATCGCCGCGACCAGCGAAGGAGGAATCCGGTCGCGCCGGCCAATCACGCGAATGCGAACGCCTTCCGCCGCGCACTTGGGCGCCTCAGCGCGCAGGAATTCCTCCAGCAGGCTTAGCAGCGAAATGACCTCGCTTGCCGGGCGATCCCAGTTGTTCGACGAGAACGCATAGAGCGTGAGGACGCCGATGCCAAACGAAGGAGCCGATCGGACGACGCGGCGCACGGCGACCACTCCGGCGCGATGCCCTTCCGAGCGCGGAAGCCCGCGGGAAGAAGCCCAGCGGCCGTTGCCATCGAGAAGGATGGCGACGTGGAGTTTCGGGTTCGAGATGACGCCTAAAGTACTTTTATTCATAAAGTATAATCGCGTATCAAAATTCCCTTTCTGGTGCCGCTCAGTTCACCTTCTCGGTGGAATGCTTCTCGGAGCAGGACTGCTTCGAGCTTTCAGCGCTCGCGCGTGGCCCGGATCAGCGCCTCCATGTGGTCCAGGTACTTCTCGAGCGCGCGCCGGCCCGACGCCGTCAGGCGGTATTCCGTCTTCGGCAGCCGGTTGGCGAACGATTTCGTGCATGCGATGTAGCCCGCGTCCTCAAGCTTTCGAGCGTGAACGCTCAGATTGCCGTCGGTAGCTCCGAGCAGCTCTTTGACCTCGCTAAACGTGAGCGAATCGTTCACGGCAAGCGCACTGATGATCGCCAGCCGCGTGCGCTCGTGGATCAGGCGATCCAGGTTCGCCGGCGCCGTTTCCGCCGGATTCCCCGCCGACGTGATTCGCTTCGGTTTTTCCTCCCGCTCAACGCGGGCTGCGTTCGATTTAGCCGCCATATTTCCTCGCAATCACCGCTCCAAAAGCAACGTGCAATCCCCCGAACCCCGCCGCCAGAAACGCATTGCTCCAGCTCGAAGGCGAGAAAAGCGCTACTGCGCCGAGAACCATGAAGCAGAGTCCCATCAAGGGAACGATCCGGATTGAAAACGCACCGCCGGTCACAACGGCCGTTCCGTACAGAAGGAGCCACATTCCTGCGATCGCCGCAACCAAGTCCATACGTACGAGCAGAAGCGTCAGCAGGGCGCCGACAAAAATAGGCGGCGCAAAGCTGTAAACAAACCGCCGGCCCGGTCCGGAGAAGAGAGAGAGTCCCGATTCGCGGGCCTTCGTGAACGTGGTCCAGGACGCGATTCCGATGGCCACGACGGCCTCGACCATCCACACGATGAGCCACCCCATCGGCGTTGCTTGCCGCGAGGCGATCGCTGCGGCACCGAACGCGGTGATCCCCATGGCCACACCACCCCATCCAGGCACGGCCGTGAATGACCCGGCACGCTCCATCGTTTCCCGAATGAAGCGAAGATTGTCTCGGGCGCGGTCATCCAAAGCGACCGGATCGCGTGGGTAGGGGCGAAAGGGCTGCTGACCGGACATGAGCACAGTCTAGAGCAACGGCCCTTGCGTGTCAAGTACTTTGTGAGGCAAAGTACAACGGCTCCCTTGTGAGTTCGCGCCTCCGGGACTATCCTCGGGGGCCGACATCATCCAAGGAGAAGAACATGAAACAGACGATTCTGGCGATTGCGGCTATCATCCTCTCCCCGTTTGCGCTGTTTGCTCAGGGCGCACCGCCGAGCAAGAATCCGGTTTCCGATGCGGTGCGAAGTCTGGTGGAGCGCGAGTCGAAGAATCTCGTCGCAGCGGCGGACGAGATGCCGGCGGACAAATACAGTTTCCATCCCACGCCTGACCAGATGACGTTCGGACACTTAGTGGTCCACATGGCCGGTTCCAACAATTTTCTCTGCTCGAAGATTTCCGGCACGCCCGCGCCCACCGGCGAGAAACTGAGTGACACCGATCCGAAGGACAAACTCCTCGGCGCGCTGAAGGCTTCGTTCCAGTACTGCACGGAAGCGCTCGCCAAGGTGGACGATTCGAACCTCGGCGAGGAACTTACGCTGTTCGGCGGGCGAACGATGACTCGAGCCGCGGCGATGATCGCGTTGACCAACGATTTCGCCGACCACTACAGCATGGCAGCCACGTATCTGCGGCTCAACAGTCTGTTGCCGCCCACAGCCCAAAAGAAGAACTAGGCTGCGCTACCGGACGGACAGCCGCTTCGGGTAGCGGCCGAGCAGCCAGTTCCAGCGGATATAAATCAGATCTCCGAACATCGTGAGGCTGTCCCGAATCACGTGGACCTTCGTTGCCGGATCGTGCGCCCAACGCACCGGCACTTCCACGCTGCGCAGGCCGTGGCGCTTGGCCAGAAACAGCACCTCAGGGTCAAAGCCGAAGCGCTCGATTCGCTGCTGTTCGAACGCGATGCGCGCCGGCTCGCGCTCGAATGCCTTGAAGCCGCACTGCGTATCGTGAAACGGCAGCCCGGTGAATATCCGCACGAAACAATTAAAGATAATTCCCGCGAATTCGCGAAACGGCGATTGGTGCGTCTCGATGAGCGAACGATCGAGAGCACGCGAGCCAATCGCCACCTGGTTCCCCTCTGCGAGAGCGGCGAGCAGCTTCTGCGACTCTTCGATCGGCGAGGAAAGATCGGCGTCGGTAAACAGCGCGATGCGCCCTCGCGCTTCGAGCATCCCGTGCCGGACGCTGTAGCCCTTTCCGCGATTTGTGCCGTTCGGCACCACGCGCACGGACGGCATTTGCCGTGCGCACTCCTCCGCGACCTTGATCGTGCCGTCGGTCGAGCCGTCATCCACGATTATGATTTCGACTTCGGGCAGGGCCTGCGTGGCCGCAAAGTAATCGCGAATTCGCGCTAAGGTGCGAGGCAGCCGCTGCTCCTCGTTGTAGGCGGGAACGATGATGGAGAGTTCCGGTGCGCGCTCGCTCATCCGCGGATGCTTCCTGTGTCCTAGCGCCAGCCGTAGTGCCCCAGGAGCGGCACGAAGCGGCAAGCGTACAGCGACTCCTGCGATATACGACCGCCGCGATTTACAACGCGCAGCAATTCCTGGTGCTCGGCACGGCCCACGGGAATCACAAGGCGCCCGCCGTCCGCAAGTTGCTCGACGAGTGGGGGCGGCACCGCAGGAGCGCCGGCGGTGACGAGAATCGCGTCGTACGGCGCACCGGAGGGCCATCCGAGAGAGCCATCCCCTTCTTCGACGCGAACGTTCGCGTAGCCCAGGCGCGCTAGACGTTCGCGCGCCAATTCCGCAAGAACCGATTGAACCTCGACCGCGATCACGTCGCGCGCCAACAGCGAGAGCACAGCGGCCTGGTATCCGGAGCCCGCCCCGATCTCGAGGACGTGCTCGCCGCCTTCAAGCGACAGCGCTTCGGCCATCGCGGCCACCATGAACGGCTGCGAAATCGTCTGGCCCTCGCCGATGGGAAGCGGTTCGTCCTCATATGCCGCGGAGACATATTCTGGAGGCACGAAGAGGTGGCGCGGAACGGACTGCATGGCCTCCAGCACGCGCTGCGAGTGGATGCCCCGATCGCGAATCTGCTGAGCAACCATCTCGCGGCGCTCCCCCTCAAAACTCAGGCTGGTATGCGGAGCGCGATTGCCGTTATTCCTCACCGATGCCCCTCAAGGCGTCCTGGGAGAGTCCTCGCTGCGCCGGAGATTGAGTTCAGTTCACGTTGACGCGTGGCCATCCCTCGTTGAACCTATCACAGCCGTGTGCGAACCTGCCACCCAAAGGCCAGAGAGAAAACCGAACGATGACGCAGAACGTCAACTTCGCTAGAATGAAAATCTGCGCCCAACGCGCCAGCCCCTAAGGAGAACACGCAATGACATTTAAGACTGCAATGCTAGCTGTGGCGTTCCTCGTTCCCGGCTGGACCATGGCGCAGACGTCGTCGCAACCTCCACACCAGCCAGGAGTGGCAGCCCCAGCCAAGCCCCAATCGAAACTGGAAACGCTGGGAGATGCGCAGGCTCCGGCGGGACAAGTCGATCCCGCGAAGGAGAAAGCGATTCGGCAACTGATGGAGTTGACCGGGTCGGCGAAACTCGGCGACAGCATGACCGAGGTGCTCACCTCCCAGGTAAAGACAGCCGTGGGCCGCAACATGACCCAGGACCGCCTGCAAAAGTTCATGGAGGACTTCAACCAGAAGCTCAGTGCGCGCGCGCCCGCGGGTGCGGTCACCAACGCGGAAGTGCCCATCTATGCGCAGCACTTCTCGATGGAGGACCTGCAGGGAATGATTCAATTCTACGAGTCGGCCATCGGTCAGCGGATGGTCAAGGCGCTTCCGCAGGTGATGCAGGAATCGCAGCAGAAGGGCGCCAACATCGAGCGCGGCGTCGCACTCGACACCCTGAAGGAAATGGCGGGCGACTACCCTGAGCTGAAAGCGTTCTTGCCCGACGAGCAGAAGCCAACGCTCGCTCCAGGCTCGCAGCCCGCGCCTGCTAAACCTCAGGTGCCGAATCAACCGCCTCAGAAGCCGCAGCTCTAACCAGCGCCGCGATTTCGATCCGGATTCAAACGGCCGCAAAAAACAAGCCAGTCTAGGCTGATGCGGCTACAATCCTGTGGCCATGGATTGGTCCCCCGTCTGGATCTCGCTGGCGACGAGCGTCACCGCAACGCTCATCACGATGGCAACGGGCCTCGCCGCCGCGGCGTGGCGCGAGCGCCGCACCGGGGCGACGATGGCCTTCGTCGATGGCGTGCTGCTCCTCCCGCTCGTTCTTCCGCCCACCGTCGTCGGGTTCTTTCTTCTGCTGCTCTTCGGCCGCAATGGTCCGCTCGGGAAGTTGCTGCTGCGTTTCGGAACGACAGTCGTTTTCTCCTGGCCCGCGACCGTTATCGCGGCGGCGGTCGTTTCGTTTCCGCTGATGTACCTCACCGCGCGCGCCGCTCTCGAGCAGGTCGATCCTCACTTCCTTCAGGCCGCGCGGACCCTCGGTGCATCCGAATGGCGCGTGTTCCGCGAAGTGGCGCTGCCGCTCGCCTGGCCCGGTATTCTTGCGGGAACAATTCTTTCGTTCGCGCGCGCCCTCGGCGAATTCGGCGCCACGCTAATGCTCGCCGGCAACATCCCCGGCAGGACCGCCACGATCCCCATCGCCATTTACTTTGCGGTTGAGGCGAACGATCTTCAGCGCGCGATCGCCTGGTGCTCCGTCGACGTCGGAATTTCGTTGGCGCTGCTCGGGGCGCTCTACTATTGGACTCACGCGCGCGGCCCTGCGCGATGGGTGCGGCGCTAACGTGACCCTCGAAGTCCAAATCGCGAAGGAACTGCCGAATTTCACTCTGGACGTCTCGTTTCACGCGGAAGCCGGTGCGCCTCTCAGCGTCCTCGGACCGTCGGGCTCCGGCAAGACGATGCTCCTGCGATGCATTGCGGGGCTCGAACGGCCCGCTCGCGGGCGCATCGCTCTCGACGGCCGCGTCCTGCTCGACTCCGAGCGGAAAATTCGCGTTCCCGCGCGCTTGCGCCACGTGGGTCTGCTGTTCCAGCACTACGCGCTGTTTCCTCACCGGACGGTCCTCGAGAATCTTGCTTTCGGCGTGAGAAGGCTTGCGCCGGCGGATCGGGAGCGCCGCATCGCGGGCGTAATCAGCCGCACGCACCTTTCCGGCCTCGAACACCGTTATCCGCGCGAACTTTCCGGGGGTGAACAACAGCGCGTCGCGCTGGCGCGGGCCCTCGCGATCGAGCCGGAAGCGCTGCTGCTCGATGAGCCGCTTTCGGCGCTCGACACGCATCTGCGAAGCCAAATCGAGGGACAACTGCAGGAAACGTTCGCCGAGTATCGCCGGCCCACGCTTCTCGTCACCCACAACATGGAGGAGGCGTATCGCCTGTGCGACCGGCTGCTGGTGCTTTCCCGCGGACGCATCGCCGCCTGGGGAGCCAAGGAGGATATCTTTCGCAGGCCCCCGACCGCCGAAGTCGCTCGGCTCACAGGCTGCAAGAATCTATCGCGCGCGACGCCGATTTCCGACGACACGGTGGAGGCCGTCGACTGGGGCTGCCAGCTTCACGTCGCGCGGCGAACCGCTTCTCGCCCCCCCGCATTCGTAGGGATTCGCGCGCATCACATCGATTTCGCAGAGTCCGCGATTCCCGGCACATCGATGGAAAACGTCGTGCCCTGCTGGCTGGTGCGTTCGTCGGAGACGCCCTTTCGCATCACGCTGTTCTTGAAGTTGCACGCGCCTCCGGCGGGCAACTCGACGGAATTTCATCTTCAGGCGGAAGTCTTCAAGGAAAAATGGGAGCGTTTCCGTGACCAGCCGATGCCCTGGCACGTTCGGCTCGCGCCCAGCTCGCTCTTCCTGACGCCCGAATAGCGCGGGAATAGCTACTTGACGTGCTTGACCCACTTGATGTCGAAGCCGTACGTCCCGTTGATGTCGCGCAGGAACTCCACGGAAAGCTCGCGGCTCACGTCATACTGCACCTGGATCAGTTGGTACTGGTTTGTCGTCGCGGCGTTCGTCGAGTACGTGATCGTCAGGTCGCGCGCCACCTGCTCCTGAATCGTGACGCGCGCCGCCGCGTTCGATTCCGTCGCCGTCCCGGCCACGAACGGATCCACGCGGAACTGGCTGATCCCAAACAAGTGCTCGATTCTGCCGCCGATCCCGGTCGAGATCGCCTCCGATAGCAGCGCCGTCGCCCCGTAGTTCTGCGAGCTCGCCGATTGTTGCCGCAAGCCCGCTTCTTCCCCGGGGCTGCCGAGCGCAAGCAGCGCGATGATGTCGCTGTCCGGCAGCGGCGGATCGGACCGGTACGTCATCGAGAGGCGGCTCGCGGGTCCCGAGAAGTTGATCGTCACCTGGTACTGCGCGATCGTCGACGTCGCCTCCACGTTCAGCACCGGATCGAGACGGAACGGGTTCGCGAAGTTGATGTCGCCGCGTGTGAGATCAAAGTTGTTTCCGCGAAACGCCATCTGCCCGCCGAGCAGGTGCACGTTGCCCAGCAAAATCGGGCGGTCCCAGGTGCCGCGAAGGCGAACGTCGCCTTCGATCCCCACCTGTGCGCCGGTCCACTGGATCTGCGCTCCCGGCGCGGTTCGGCCTTCGATGTCGAACGAAAGATTGCGCAGAAATGTGGAACCGGAAGGCGGCCCGACGGTCGTCTCCGACGCCGTCGCGAAGAACGACGCCACGTCCACGCCTTGCGCGAACAGCAGCCGCTGCACCTGGATTCGCCCACTCAGCAGCGCCGCCGTGCTCGATCCCGATAGTTGCAGGCTGCCGCCTGCCAGCCAGCTCATGCCGACGGGATATCGAATCCGAACCAGTGGAGTCGACACATTCACCTCGTAGCGAGGTCCCCCTTCGCCATACACGACGTTGCCACTCAGCGTCAGTTGCCCGCCACCTGATTCCGCCGTAAGCCGGTCGAACAGCAACCGGCTCTCGTCGAAAACGATATCGCCGTTCACTTTGCTCAGCCCGACCGGAAAATCCGCGTAGCTCGCCGACGCATCGTGAACGCTGGCTCGCCCCGTAATGCGCGGCCGCGACATCGTGCCGCCAACCGAAACATTTGCCTTCGCCTGCCCCTGAGTCTCAAAGTCAGGCAGGAACCCCGCGAGCAACCGCAGATCGAGGACACCTTGGACGGCCAGGCGCAGCGGCCGGTCGCGATCGAAGCGCGCCGAGCCGCTCACCTGCAGGTCAGTGTCGGGACCATGGAGATGAGCCTGGTCGATGCGAACCTCGTTGCGGTGATATGTCAGGCGAATGTCCTGATCGTTCGTCAGCCGGACAAGCTCGTAATCGAACGAGATCCGCGTGACGTCTGCAACGACCTCGATGGAATCCGGCTGGCGCAGTGCGCCCGAAATGGTGAAGACGCCGTCGGCGCTGCTGTGCTTCGTGATCTGCTTCAGGTGAAGCCCCGCGACGATGAACGGGTCCAGATCGAACTGCTCGAGTGACAGCTTGCCGGAAATCGGCTGGTCGTCCCCCAGGCCGATGGTGGCTTGCCCGTGAAGTTTCGCCTGGGCGGATTCCGAATCGATCGACACGTTCGCGTTGCGGCCATCCGATACAAGCTGTCCGTGAAAGTCGCCTTCCACGTCCGTGCCCAGCCGCAGCTTCAGGACGTGCAAGTCGCCCTGCCCGGCCGGCGCTCGCAGCGGGCCGCTGCCTCGCAGATCGAAATTTAGCTCGCCGCCGATGGGAATCGACGCGCTCTGGATCGAGCCGATTCTCTCCAGCGCGATTCCGGTACCGCTGACGTTGAATTCCGCGGTTTGCTCGCCGGGATGATAAGTCACCTCGCCGGTGATCCGGCCCGTGTCGCGCCGCAGGTCTGCGTTCGACAATCGCACTTCGTCGTGCGCCAGGTGAAGGTTGCCGGTCAACCGGTCAAAGTGCATCCCTTTTGCGTCGATATTTTCAAAAACGAAGTCGCCATCCATCACCGGGGACGCGCGCGTCCCTCCGCCGTGGAACGTCCCGGTCAGCAAGCCGCTCACCGGATAGTCCATTTCGAAAATCTTCTGCAGGTCCTCGGTCGGAGAGTGATCCAGCCGCGCTTCGAGTGACCACGTGCTGCTTGGCAAGAAGCTCCAGGCGCCGTCGAGATGAAGCACAAGGTCCATGGTTGCGGACGTGCGTCCCCGCCGTACGTCCGTGTTCGTCAACCGAAAATCGTCCGGCGAGTATTCCAGGTCGCCGTTGATTGTGTCCCAGTACAGTTTGTCGTACGTGGCGTTTGCCGCCTGCATATGCCCGGTAAACGTCGGACCTCCGAGCGGGCCCAGAATGCGCCCGCGCCAGTCCACCCTCCCTCCGATGGGCAAAGCCTCGCTCTCGGGGCCGCGCAGGATGTTGATGAAATCATCCCAATCGTGAAGATCGTCCGTGTGAAGTTTGAGTTCGAGGCCCGAATCGGCCGCTCCCAACGGGCCGTAAAAGGAGAGCTGCGTCTTCGGCATCGAGATTTCGCCCCCCTCCCGAATTTCGACCGCGCGGCGGTCCGTCGAATAGTCGTAGTCGATCTTCGCCGAAGCCGGAATCATCCCCGGCGCAAGAGTCGGCGGCGGCGACCAGCGCGTTTCGCCTTTCGTTTCGAAATGCTTGAAGTTCTTCGACCACGTATTCACGGAGTCGACGTCCACCAATCCGTCCCAGTGCAGCGTCCGAACTGGAAATCCCGGATTGTCGAGGGCCGCGAGCACTCCTGATAGGCTGGCTCCGCGAAGTTGCGTCTCCGTCCGGAACGCGAGCGTCTGAAGGTCCATGTCCAGCTTGCCACTGAGGAAGCCGCCGAACGCCGTTACGCGCAGGTTCGGCACCACCAGCTTCTGCTGCGCCACTTCATAGTCGCCCCAGGTTCTCATGCCGCTCGCGTGGAACCACAGATAAGGCATCCGAATGTCGTGTCCATCGTAGTAGCCGTTCGTGGTCCACTGCCCCGTCGCGTAGTGTGCCTGGCCGGAAAAATCCGCGATGCCGCCCGGAGTCGTCGGCGCATGAAGAATCGTCGCCACATCCTCCAGGGAGAGCCTCCCGCGATACCACAAATCCCAATCCGGACGCTCAAAACTCGGCATCTGCCCTCGCAGATTCAGTTCCGAATGCGGCAGCTTGCAGGCGAGCTCATCCAAGTCGAAAGAATTCCGGTGCAGGGTGAACTTGCCGGATACATCGAAGGCGAACGGCGTGTCGTGCCGCTCTGCGATGTGAACCTTCTCAAACCGGAAAGTACCCAGATACACGTCATCGCCGGGCGTCGTCCCGTTGTAGCGCATCGTGAAGTCGAAATTGTGGGCTTCGAGAGAAAGGGGCACGCGGCGATTGTTGAAGTTGGCGGCGCCGTCGTGCAATTCCAAGCGGCTGATCTGCAGCTTGAACAGCGAATCCTGCCACGGCCCGCTGTTTGCGCGAGGCTTTGGGCGCGGGACGTTGCTGTGCCCGTCCGCATCCACGCGAATCGTAAGCTCGGGGCGCTCGACCACCAATTCGTCGACGGAGTATTTTCGCGCGAAGAACGAGTCGATGCGGATGCCTGCGTCGACCCGATCCGCGTGAAAGAGCGGCGGTGCGACGGAGTTCTCGAGGCCATGTAATGTTAAGCCGTCAATTTCGGCCTTCAGGCTCCAGATGCGAAGGTGGAATCTCTTCATCTCGACGCGCGCGCCTGTGTGCTCCTCGATCCCACGAACGATCGCGTGGCGAACGTACCCGTGCACGAAACCGGTGACGACCGCGAGATACACCGCCAGCGCTGTCCCGGCCACGAGCAGCACCGTGAACCAGATTCCGTGTTTCCAGCGGAATTTCACGGTCCTTCTCCTTCCGGAACGATTTCAACCTTCAAGCGCTCGCGCGTGTCTTCGAGCCACTTCGTTGCGCGATCGTTGATCGCGCGCTGGATCAGCACCTCGCGAATCGTGTCCTCCACGTCGTCGACGGGCGGCACCGGCTCGCCTCGCGCCTTGAGTTGCGGAGCAAACTCCTTCTCGTAGTAGTCCTCGATCTGTTGCCGGTCGACCTGCGCCGCGGGCCGGAAGCGATAATCCAGGAACCGCGCCAGATAGAGCTGCTCACGGAGCAGGCGGCGAATCACAGCGTCGCTCAGGTTCAGTGTCGCAGCACGTTCCTGAAACGCGGCCGGTGAGCCGAACTGTTTTGCCAGCGCATCGTACGCGCGATTCACTTCCTCATCGGCTGGCTGCCTGTAGTTTGTCGCCGTCGCCTCCTGCCGGACGATCCACTGGTCGGTCAGTTCGCGAATGATTTCCCCGCGGGATTTGGCGCGCCCGTCGACCAATTCCTGGAAGGCGGCGAGTTCGCGTACTTCGCTCGACGTGATGATGTCGTCTTCGATTCGCGCCGCAATGCCGTCAATCGTTCGGTCCGCGCGGCCGTCGGCAAGATCGGCGGGGGTTGACGAAGGCGGCCGGGCCTGCGCGAGGGCCGGCTCCGCGGCGAAAGCGCCGAGCGCGGCGAGCAAGCCGAGAATCAGGATCGCGCGAACCATCAGAAAACCGGTCCTATGTTGAAGGAAAACTGGAAGTGGGGCAGACGGATGTTTTGAAGCTGCTGCGTCGTCCCATTGTAAAACTGGTACAGCGCCGGGTTCAGTTGATAGCCAAAGTCCACGCGCACGGGCCCCACCGGCGTCGGGTACCGCAAGCCGAAACCGACGGTATGGGAAAAATAGTTGATCTCGGTCACCGACGGCGGTTTCCAGGCGAAGGAAATGTGATTGAAATCGGTGAACACGTTGCCGCCGTCGTAGAACAGGGTGCCGCCGAGGCGATTGCCCACGAACGGCAGCTTCATCGGAAAACGCAGTTCCTGGTTCAGCGCCAGGATCGCGAGCCCGCCCACCGGAAATCCCGAGCACGGATCGCGCGGCCCCGCTTCGTTCAGCCCGAAGCCTCGAAGGGATGTTCCGCCGCCCGCGAAGAATCGTTCCGGCAGCGGAATCACCTCCTGCGTGGGAGCGGGCGTTGTCGCCGTGCATTGGGACGGATCGAACGGCGCGTTTCCCTCGATCGTATTGCCCAGCGTCTCCTCCACGCCGAGGCGCGCCGACCGCGCGAAGACGAAGTCGCGGCCGAAGGAGGTGAACGATGAGTTCTGAAAGAATCCGCGAAAGAAGCTCGCGCTGGACCCGAGCGTAGTGGACGCGACGCTCACGTCCGCCGTATTGAACGTTCCGTGTTTCGGGTCGCCCGGATTGTCGCGATGATCGCGCGCGTACGTGATGCCGAAGCCGGAGACGAGAGTCGGCTGGCTCAAGAGAGGAACTTCTTCGAGAGTCACCTTCAGGTTTGCCGCAGTGACGTGACGGTAAAAGTAGCGGTACAGGAGCGCACTGAAAGGCGACACCTTCTGCACCAGCTGCAGCGCGCCCTCATAGCGAGTGGAATTGAACGTTGTCACGTCCTGCGCCTTTTCGGCGAAACCCGTGAGTTGAAGGCTCAGATTTCGGTTCGTCAGGAAGTTGTCCGCCGTGTATCCCAGCGCCCCGCGGTATTCGAGCGTGCTTGCGCGCGCCTTGAACGAGAGCGTTTGTGCCCGGCCGAACATGTTGGAACGCGCGATTTCGAAGATTCCTCGTGGGCTCGCTGCGAGGACGGTTGCGTTCGGGTTGCACGTTGTCGTGGTGCTGGAGCTGTTGCAACTTGCGCCGATCCGCTGCACTTCGAAGCCGAACCCGTATCCGACGGTATAACGCTTCCCTTCTTGGGCCTCGACGACCACGACCTTATCCGGGTCCGTGCCCTCGGGATTCTGCGGCGCAATCTGAACGCGAGTAAAAACTCCGAGGTTGTAGAGCTTGCGCTGCGTGTCCGCGACGTCGCCTTGACGCAGCGGCTGCCCCGGATGAATCTCCACCTGCCGTGCGATGATGCCGGGACGCGTGAACTGATATCCCGTCAGCAGCACGTTCGATACCTCGATCTGGGGTCCCTCCGTAATGTGGTAGACCAGTTTCAGCCTGTCCGCTTCCGGCTCGCCAGCGGGCGTCACTTCCTCCTGAAACCGCGCTTTCGGAAAACCCTCGTTGTAGTAGAGAGCAAGGATGTTGTTGCGGTCGCTGGCAACGTCTTCCGACGAATAGGGCTGGCCGGGTGTCGAACCGACGACCGCGAGCAATGCGTTAGTTGAAATCGCGTGATTGCCTTCGATGCTGAGCGACGCAACCCGGCTTTGCGATCCCTCCACGACGTGGAACGTCACGAAGAGACTCCCCTTCTTACCTCCGTGGCTTTCGTCCACGTCCGCGCTCACTTGGACGTCGCGGAAGCCGTTCGAAGTGTAGAGAGAGCGAATCGAATCGACGTCCGCGCGAAGAAGCTGCTGGCTGAACCGCCCGCTCGAGGCAAACGAAGCCGTTTGAATCTGGAGGATTCCGGAAAGCAAGTCCGGGCTGAAGTATTTGTCGCCCACAAACGCGACTCCGGCCACGCGAAAGCGGTCGCCGCGGGAAATGTTATAGACGATCAAGCGCACGTTATCCGCTGCGTCCTGGGACCGTACTTGCACGTTCGCGTCGAAGTAGCCTTGCCGTTGGAAATAATCGCGGATGTTCCGGCGGCCCTCCTGGAGCAGGTCCTCGTCGACTCCGCCTTCCGCATAGATCGGCAGAAGCTTGCGGATCTGGCCCTTACTTAGGTGTGCGCCCTCGATCTCCACCCGAACGCGCGGCCCCGTCGTGACCGAATACGACAGGGGCACTAGGTTCGTTTGCGAATTGTATGAGCCGGGTGTGATCGCCGCTGTCGCGCCCAGATACCCCTCGCGAACCAGGTGCTGCTTCAGCCGCTGCGCGCCGCGCGAAATGCGCGACGCAGTGAACTCCTGCTTCGCCTTGATCTTCGACCGGCGAAGCAGTTGCTTGTCGGAATAGGGCGTGTGATTCTCGATCGCCACGCCGCCGATGCGCGCCCGCGGCCCCGGATCCACGGTCACCAGGATGTCCATTTGCCGCGTGTCCTCATGCGGACCGAGCAACCACTTGACGTTGGCCAGGTAAAGGCCGTCCGCACGCAGCGCCTCTTGCAGCCGCTCGATTCCCTCCAGCAGCGAGCTTTCGTGGTACGGCTGTCCGAGTTCGAGGTGCATCGCCGCAAGCCCCGCGGATTCCGTCGGGGGCTCTTTCAATCCCTCGATCCGAATCACGTTGTTGTAGAAGTTCCGTCGCACGACGAAATCCACCCGCACGCCGGAAGCCTCGAGCGTGGCGTTCACGCGGATGTCTGCGTAGTCCCCGAGATGGTAGAGTGCGCGAAGGCTTTCACGTTCTGCCGCAAAATCGAACGGCTTTCCGGCTTCAAGGGCCAGTGGCGGCAACGGATTTTGCACCTCGCGGCCTTTCTCATCGATCACGTGCACCGCCGTCACGGTGCGCCCTTCAATCGAAACTTCCGCCGCGTGCACGGAAGACGCAAGCGCAAGACATTCCACTGCGACGACGAGGATTCGACGCGCCGCTCGCCGCGAAAGGAAGCCAGCCGTGAATTTTGTTTTGCGAGCGGTCGCCATCGCCAAGAGGTTAAGAGAAAAGGTTAGCACGCCGCGTTGCCCGCCCGATGCGAAAAGGCGCTATGATGAAGTTCGAGCCTGGAAACATCGCATGAATCGCGAGCAATCCGACCGATATTCGCGCCAGATTCTCTTCGCCGGCATCGGCGCCGCTGGTCAGGAGCGGCTGCTGGAATCCAGCGCCGTTCTCGTGGGCTGCGGCGCGCTGGGGACCGTCGTCGCCAATTTGCTCGTCCGTGCGGGCGTGGGCCGGCTGAGGATCATCGACCGCGACCTCGTCGAGCCTTCCAATCTGCAGCGCCAGACTCTTTTCGAGGAATCGGACGCGGCCCAGGCTCTGCCGAAAGCCGTCGCGGCCGAACGCCGCCTGCGCGCGATCAATGCCGATGTGCGCGTCGAAGGCGTCGTCTCCGACGTCACCTCGCGGAACGCGCGCGACCTTCTTTCCGGATTTCCGCTCATCCTCGACGGCACGGACAACTTCGAAACGCGCCTTCTGCTGAATGACGCCGCGATTTCTCTCAGCGTTCCGTGGATTTACGCGGCCGCCGTCGGCAGTTACGGCGTGACCATGACGATTCTCCCGGGCGACACCGCCTGCCTCGCTTGCCTCCTCGAAGCACAAGCGGAGAACGCCGCGATCGCCGCGGAAGAGACCTGCGACACGGTGGGCGTTCTCAACGCCGCCGCGAGCGCGATCGCGTCGCTCGAAGCGGCCGAAGCAATCAAAATCCTCGCGGGGAAATTGGGAGCCCTCAGCAACCGTCTCGTCTCTTGCGACGTTTGGGCCGGTCGGTTCCAATCAGTTCGCGTCGCGCGCAACCCCGACTGCCGCGCCTGCGGCCGCCGTGATTTCCGCCACCTGCAGGTCGACGCCCAGCCGCACATCACGATGTGCGGACGCGACTCAGTGCAGATTCACGAGCGCAGCCGCAAACTCGACCTTGCCGAACTCAGCCGCAGGCTCGTGGCCGCTTCACCGGGCGACGTCCGCAACAACGAATTTCTGCTGCGCTTCCGCGTTCCGCCGTACGAGATGACCGTCTTCGCCGACGGCCGCGCCATCGTGAAGGGCACCAGGGATCCCGCGATTGCTCGTTCGCTGTACGCCCGCTACATTGGCGCGTAGAAAATCCGGAGGGAAATCCCGCGGAAGGAATCAGCCGACGAATCGCCGCACGGCGGACTGCCTCATTGCCGCGCGGTCCATGTTTTCGCGGCAATTCATCAGCGTCAGAAGCGTGCTCAGAATCCGCGCCTTGATTTCGTCGCTCATCGAAAAGCCGCTCGTCGCCACGTTAACCAGCACCTCGCCGCGGTCCGCTATCTTCTTCATGAACTCACTTTGCCGCTCGTGGCTTGTCTTGCCGAGGTTCGATTCGCGCCGCATCTCGGCGCACTCCTGCTCCACGAAAAGGGTGAAGTGGAGAATGCACATCCGCTCCGCGGCCAGACCCGCGGGCACGGTCGCCTTGCAACCTTTGGCTGAGCAAATTTCCGGCACGGACACACTCGGGAAGCGCATCTGCTTTGTAGCATTAACGGCCCCTCGATTTCCATACGCCCGGCCCAGCCCTGCGTCGAATTCGTCAGCACCCCCGCCCGGCCGTCCCCTTCGAACCTCCCCTGCCCTTCGCGCATCTAAACTCTTGAGCCCAAGCGCCGAAGCGCGCAGAAAGGTGGTGCAAAATGTCCACATCGTTTCGTTCCCGTTCAAACGGTTTCCTCGCAGCAGCCGTCGTATTGACGTTGTTCGCGGCCTCGGCAGGCAGCCTCTTCGCCGCGGCATCGAAAAACCAGGCCCCGCGCGACCCGCAACACTATGAGGAGTGGCTCAAACAGGAAGTGCGACACCGGCTCGTCATGCTTCCGTGGCTCTCGATCTTCGACAACCTCGAATACAAGGTCGAGGGATCGAAAGTCACCCTGATGGGCCAGGTGGTTCGCCCGGTCCTGAAGGATGACGCCGCGCGCACCGTGAAAAGCATCGAAGGCGTCACCGAAGTCGTGAACCAAATTCAGGTTCTGCCGCCTTCGCCGATGGACGACGGCATCCGGCGTGCTGAATATCGCGCCATCTACGGTTTCGCCGATTTGTGGAAGTACGCGATGGGCGCGCTGCCGCCGGTTCACATCGTCGTCGACAACGGCCGCGTCACGCTCTACGGTGTGGTTGACAGCGAAGCCGACAAGAACCTCATCGGGCTTCGCGCCAACACCGTGCCCGGCGTTTTCAGCGTCACCAACAACCTCATCGTCGAGAGCGGAAAATAACCGGCTCGCCACACACTGAGCCCGCTCTCTACTGCGCAGCCTGCGCGGCGTGGTCCCCGGCCTTGAATTGAGTCCATGGCCCGGCGTTCATGTCGCGCAGGACCGGCGCCTGCCACGAATAATCGGTGTGCTCCTCCAGGAATTTCGTCGCGTTGAAGTTCGTCCCGCACGGATGCCCGATGCGCGCGATGAAGCTCATCGCCTCGGCCATCTTGCTGTCGGTCACCTTCGCTTGCACCGCGCCTGACGGCCGGAACGGCTCCTTCTCATTCGTCGGATCGCCCGGAGTCTCCGCGTCGCCGTGCCCGCACAGCGTGCGGCGGTTTCCGGTGGTTTCCTTCTTCGCGTACGAATCGTAGTGGTCCGATTCGAACGCCTCCGCCATCGTCGTATCGATCTTCCCCTTGTTCTCCGCCATCAACTGGTCCCACCGGACGTGCCGCGCGTTCGCCGACGCCGCCATATTCGCCGAATCGAACGTCGTCTCGTCTTTCAGCACGTCGGGATCGCTCGCGAAATTCGACCCCACGAAGTAGCCGTCCTTCGTGCGCCACACCTTCGTATGCTTCAAGCCGTTTTCGAACCGCGCGATTTCGCCGGTCTTGCGGTCGCCGAGCAGCCAGTCGTTCGCGTACCCGCCGTTATTGCCGTCGAGCATGATTTTCACGAAGTCGTCGATCGAGCCCGCATACTGCATCGCCTTGCGCGCGCGGACGAATTCCGCCTTGCCCGTCGGATCCCATCCGTGAAAATCGGTGATCGTCGTCTCCGTCACCATCAACCCCGCCGAATTGATCGTGAAATCGTCGTCGCTGACGATCACGCCCGGAAAACCGTCCATCAACATCCGGTAGCCCTTGTCCGGCATGATGTCGAAAACAATCTTCCAGCGCTCTCCGTCGGCGTAGCTCGTCCAGTTGTTGTGCGCCATGACGATCTGGCCGCCCTTCGTCCAGCTTCCCGTCGCCACAAACGCGCTGCACGCTTCCGGCGCCTTCAGGTTCGGCGGATTCGCGGCCTTCGTCACCGAGTTCAGCCACGGGACGTAATAATCCGCCAGCTCCATGAACCCGTTCATCGCCACGATGTCGTCGATATCGAGCTTCACCTTCTGCGCTTCGAGCCCGCCGACGATTCCCTGCAGCTCCGCCTGATACTCCGGGTCGATGCGGTGCCAGATCATTTCGTGCGCCGCGCGGCGGAAAAAATCCCAATCGCGCCCGCTCGCGTGCGTCATCTCCAGGCTGACGGCCGCAAACGCGTCCGCGATTTCGTTCGCGAGCAGGTAGCCGTGCTGGTAGCCGAGGTCGTACGGCGTGCCTTCCAGGTGGACGTACGTCCAGCCGCCGCGATCGAACCGGTACGCCTTCGCCAGCCGCGGATCGTCCGGGTAGCTTTGGTAGTGTGAGTCCGACGGCGTCGCTGCGCTCGATTGCGCCGCAGGCGCCGACTGCGTTGCCGCAGCCGATTGCGTCGCGGGCGCTGCCGCTTGCGCCTGCTGGCCGTCCGCCGCCCGCAGCGACGTCGCGAAGACCTGCGTCGCCGCCAGCGCGACGCCCAGCGCCATCACCAAAACCATTGCGAGCCGGTTCCTGTCGTTTCGCATCAACGCTCTGCTCCTCTTCGCCCCGTGCATTTCTTTCGCCCCATTCTGAACGGCTGGGGCGATGGAGGCAAGAACGCAGTCGCCGGGAGCGCCACCTCTTCCTCATCTCGTGGGTCTGGCGGGATGAATCTCCCAATTGGCGTTCTTCGGTTTTGACTCACTCCGGAAAACGCCTTTGTACCGCTGGCGTCCCGCCGGCTCAATCTCCCGCTTGGCCTCTTGAGCGCCGGAGGCGCGATTGTACTTAGCCCGGCACGCAGCGCAGCGGAGTGCCGACTCATCGTTCCTGCCTTGCTTTGGGGTGGGAGCCCCCGACTTCAGTCGGGGGAGCACGACCGCTTTTCGGTCGTGCGAAAGAAGCCCCAAAACTCGCAGGGGCTTTAGCCCCGGCCGTTTCCCCCGGGGGGATCACACCTTGACACCGTTGCCTATTCGATCAACGATCCGGCCTGTCCGGCATTTTAGGGGGTCGGAGCTTTAGCTCCGACATGACTCCGCCTTTTTTATTTTTGGGGGGGGCTTCAGCCCCTGAGGACTCCCGGCTTGCCCTTGCCCAAAACCGCTCCAATCTCACACGCTTCCCCCTCCGACGCCGCTTCCTCCCCGCCTCTCCCCGCTCCCGTTTTTCACGACGCCGCGCACCACATCAAAATCTATCAGGGCGACTGCCTCGAAATCCTCGCCGCCATTCCCGAAGCCTCCGTCGACCTCATTTTCGCCGACCCGCCCTACTTCCTCTCGAACAATGGCATCACCTGCCACGCCGGGCGCATGGTCAGCGTCGACAAGGGCGATTGGGACAAATCGCGCGGCGCTGACGCGAATCATCAGTTCAACCGCGACTGGCTCGCTGCCTGCCAGCGCGTCCTGCAGCCGAACGGCACCATCTGGGTCAGCGGGACCAGCCACGTCATCCATTCCGTCGGCTTCGCCATGCAGCAGCTCGGCTTCAAGCTGCTCAACGACATTTCCTGGGTCAAGCCCAATCCGCCGCCCAATCTTTCTTGCCGCTACTTCACCCACGCCACCGAAACCATCATCTGGGCCGCCAAGAACTCGAAGAGCCGCCACACCTTCAATTACAAGCACATGAAGCAGCTCGCCGGCGGCAAGCAGATGAAAAGCGTCTGGACCATTCCGCCTCCCGAGCCTTGGCAGAAGAAATTCGGCAAGCATCCCACGCAAAAGCCCGTCGCCCTCCTCGAACGCATCCTCCTCGCCGCCTCCGCCGAAGGCGACCTCGTCCTCGACCCCTTCTCCGGCTCCGGCACGACGCTCGTCGCCGCGCTTCGCCTCTCTCGCCGCGCGCTCGCCGCCGAATTCGACGCGACCTGGATTCAGTTGGCCCTCGTTCGAGTGTGTTCCGATCTGGTACAGGTGCGGATTTTCGCTGCCTGCCTTCACTTCGATCTTGATCCCGACCGCGACCCTGTGGATCGATCCAGATCGCCCGTGCCCGACGCTCCGCCAACTCGCCTCGTTCGCCGCGACCGCAACTTTCATTTCGTCGGCGCATCGCAGCGCGACGTTGTCTTCTCGGTCACCGCCGACGACCTGAGCGACGCATGGACGAGATTCCATTCCAGCGCCACATCGAAAACAGAGATTCTCTTCGTCATCAAGACCGAAACCGAGATTTATCTCGCGCAGGGAAAATGATCTAATGCGGCGGTGCAACTTGCCCTTCCGACCAAAGGCCTCGCCGCATATACGAGCGCATCCCAACGGGCGCGTGTCGCCACAGAGGCATGGGGCCTCGAAAATCTCTACTGCGCGAACTGCAGCTCGCGCGCGCTGAATCCATCGCCCCCGAACACGCCGGCAATCGATTTCGAGTGCCCGAAGTGCCGCATCCGCTTCCAGCTCAAATCGCAGTCGCACGGGTTCGGCGAGCGAATCCTCGACTCCGCCTACAACAAGATGGTTCGCGAAATTAAAGAGAACCGCACGCCGAACCTCTTTGCCCTGCACTACGAACTCGATTCATGGAGAGTGGCGAACCTGCTCCTGATTCCGAGCTTCGCCTTCCCCCTCTCAGCCATCGAGAAAAGGAAGCCCTTGGCGCCGACCGCGCGGCGTGCAGGCTGGGTGGGTTGCAACATCCTCCTTGGTGCGATTCCGGGAGATGCCCGAATCCCGCTCGTCATCGATGGCGTTCCGTCTCCCGCGAAACAGGTGCGCGAACTGTACGCCCGAGTGCGTCCGCTGAAGGCGCTCGGAGCCGAACAGCGCGGATGGACTCTCGATGTGTTGAATGCGGTTCGTTCCCTCGAAAAGACGGAATTCTCGCTGGCCGACGCTTACGAACTCGAGGACGGGCTGTCGGCCCTCCACCCGGACAACCGCCACGTCCGCGACAAGATCCGCCAGCAGCTTCAGATTCTCCGCGACATGGGCTTGCTGCAATTCCTCGGCGGAGGCGCGTACAGACTCAGGCGCTAGCGAAGGTCTTAGGTTTGGGGTGGAAGCCCCGGACCTTCAGTCCGGGGAGCATCGCGCCTTTTGCGATGCGAAAGAAGCCTCAAAATTAAATTGGGCTTTAGCCCTGGGTCGTCCGCTCAAACCATGCCGGCCGCGCATCAACCTCAGCTCCCGGGGTCGCCGACGAATATGGATATTTCTCCGCTCGATCGACAAGAAACCTCGCGACGGGATTCTCCCAAATGTACTTGCGATGGCTTTCGTAGTCTCGAGCGTCCTTGATTCGACGCTCACCGAAGCCCGCCTGCCAGATCTCCGTTTTCACTCCGAATTCCTTGCCTGCGCGAAACGAAAATCCGCCTTTGATGTATTGAACGGCTTTTTCCACCGGAACGTTTTCTGCGGGTGTCACGAGCACGTGAAAATGGTCCGGCATCACCACGAACTCGTGCAGCAGGAATCGCCCTTTCTTCCTGTTGTCCTGCAACACATCCAGGAAGAGTCGCGCCATCCTCTCCGTTTGAAAAACTCGACGCCGATCCTTCGCTGTCGAAGTGATGAAGAACGTGCGAATTTCTTGAGGAGCGTGCGCCATTAGAATTCCCGGGGCTAAAGCCCGCCGTATCCTAACGAACTTTTCCCGGGCCTGAAAGGCCCGGGCTTCCACCCTAAAACCCACGCCACACCCCAAAACCCCACGCGCCCCGTCGAAGCTCTCAAGTTCGGGTGGCTGTTAGCTTTTAGGGTGGAAGCCCTGCGCTTTAGCGCAGGGAGCATCGCGCCTTGTGCGATGCGAAAGAAGCCCGCCCCCAAAAATTGGGCTTCAGCCCCGGGACTTCCCCCTTGCTTTTCCACATTCCCTTGGGTGTAGAATCCGCCCAATTTCGGACCCGGACAAAACGATTCAGGCGTGACAGGGGGCAAGGGCGATGCCGCACTTCACGTGGGCGTTTCGTTTGTCGGCCATTTTCAGTACTACTGCGCTTCTCGCTGCGGCTTCGCCGCCTCCGGCGCAAGCTCGCCCGCAACCTCCCTCACCGCAACTCGATTCCGTCCAGCGCGGCATGGCGGAGAACATGCTCACCGAAGCGCACGATGTCCTGAAGCGCAACTATTACGACTCCTCGTTTCACGGCGTCGATATCGACGCGCGATACCGCGCCTATGCCGACCGTCTCCACGCCGCGCCAAATCTCGCCGCCGCTTATCGGACCATCGCCGCGTATCTCTCCGGACTCAACGACTCGCACACGATTTTCGTGCCTCCCGAGGCCGGCAATCGCGTCCTCTTCGGCTACCGCCTCCAGATGTTCGGCAATAGTTGCTTCATCACCGCCGTTCAGCCCGCTTCCGATGCCGCTCAAAAACTCCATCCGGGCGATCAGGTGCTGTCCCTCGATGGATACGCCGTCGACGCGCAGGACCTTTGGCAGCTTCAATACTTCATGAGCGCCATCGCGCTGAAATCGCGGTCTGACTTCGTTCTGCGCGGCACTGACGGGAAAATCCGCCGTGAGAGCGTCGAGTCCGGCGTCGAAAAAGGACAGGACTTCCGTTACCTGAGCCTCACGGACGGACACGGAGACACGGATACTTGGCGCCTGAGGCTCGACCGCGAAGAACAGCTGCGGCTTCGCAGGTCCCGCACCGCCGAGGAAGGCAACGTCCTCCTCTGGAAGTTTCCCGCATTCTTCGCGAGCGAAGCCGAAATCGACCATCTATTCGGGCTGGCGCGCAAGCACGACACCGTGATTCTCGATCTCCGCGGGAATTCCGGCGGAGCGGAAGAAGTTCTCGCGCTGATGGTGGGAGGTGTCTTCGACCATGACGTCACCATCGGCCGAAAAATCATGCGCAAGGGCGAGAGGCTCCTGAAAGCAAAATTGCACGGCCATGACGCATTCACCGGCCGCCTCATCGTTCTCGTCGACAGCGGCTCCGCTTCGGCGGCGGAAGTCTTTGCTCGCGTTGTGCAGCTCGAGCATCGCGGCACCATCGTCGGCGACCGCACCGGGGGCCGCGTGATGGACGCCAGCGTCTACCCCTTGCGAGAAGGCATCGGCGCCGCGCTTTTCTATGCCGTCATGATCTCCACTGCCGACCTCGTCATGTCCGACGGCAAAAGCCTGGAAGGAGTCGGCGTCACGCCGGACGTTGCCGTTCTGCCCACCGCTGCGGATCTCGCCGACGGCCGCGACCCTGCCCTTTCGCGCGCCGCCGAATTGGCGGGCATCGCCATCGACTCCGCCGCTGCCGGCAAAATCTTCCCTCCCGCCTGGCCCCCGAAGTAGCCCCTGGGAGCGTCACCCCTTCCTCATCCCGCGGGTCACGCGGGATGAATCCCCGATTGGCGCAGTTCGCGTGATGATTACAGGAGGTCGGGGCTTGTGATCGCTCTTGGGTGGGAGCCCCCCACTTCAGTGGGGGGAGCACGGCCGATTCTTGGCCGTGCGAAACACGCAGTCGGCGCGCAGCGCCTACCTCAGTCGAGCCTCTCCCGGCGCGCAGCGCCTTGCCTCCCGCTTGGCCCTCCGAATAGCTTCCGGCTCGCTTTGCCTTTATCGCCTTTGGGTGGGAGCCCCCCACTTCGGTGGGGGGAGCACGGCCGATTCTTGGCCGTGCGAAACACGCAGTCGGCGTGCAGCGCCTACCTTAGTCGGGCTTCTCCCGGCGCGCAGCGCCCACTTTGCTGCCGTTTATCCTGAGCGGAGTCGAAGGGCAGGCCGTCGCGCAGGACGCAAGTCCGGAGCCACGCGCGCTGGCCCTCGGAAGAACCTTCCCTCGCGCTTGGCCCTCCAAATAGCTTCCGGCTCGCCTTGCCTTACTGTGGTCGCCTTTGGGTGGGAGCCCCCCACTTCAGTGGGGGGGGGGGAGCACGGCCGATTCTTGGCCGTGCGAAACAAGCAGTCGGCGCGCAGCGCCTACCTTAGTCGAGCTTCTCCCGGCGCGCAGCGCCTACCTCTCTGCCGCCGCGTTCTCCTGGTTCTAGGACTACTACTCGAATTTTGAACCTACCCATTTTTCTCGACTCGTGCTACCGTGGCCCGTTTTTATGTTTGGCAAAAATGAGCGCAGAGGGAGCAGGGTTTCAGGGTTTGTACTTGCAAACCCTGAGCTAAAGACGGCCGGAAAGGAGAGCGCTGTGACGAAGTCGCAGTTCACGGGTCGCCGGGCGCAGATCGCCGATCGCGTGGTTCTAATATACAGTTCCGCGATTAGAAATCGCCGTAACTCGTTGAAAACACGGGACCGGCGCCATGTCTAATATACAGTTACACGCGACACGACCTGCGAAGAACAGCCGTCCTCTAAGGGGTCGGAGCTTCAGTTCACCCAGAGCCCCGAAGGGCTCCGACATGAGCTGCGCTTGCTTATCAGGGGTTTCAACCCCTGAGGCCAGCGTTACAGCCCCGCCCGATCGCGGGCTTCTAACCCCACCCCTCGCCCTCGCCCCTAGTGCCTGCTTTTCTAATCGCAACAAAAACGGGAATTCGGCAAAGCCGATGTGGCCGGCTTCGTCCTCTGCCTCCTTTGCTTCCTCCACCTCCTCTGCCTCCGAATTCAATCGGTACACTTTGCAAACGGAATTTCCCCTAACTCACACAAAACAAAGGACGCCGGAAATTTCAATCGGTACACTTTTGGGGAGATCTCTTCCTTGCCTCCCTGCCTCCTTGTATCCTTGCGTCCCCCTGTCACTGGTCACGCGCCACTGCCTTCATGTATTCTGCTGGGCCTATGCTGGATTTGGGATATGTGCGAGAGCACCTGGACGTGATCGAGAAGATGGCGCGGGACCGCGGCGCGACGGTCGACGTGGCGCTGTTTCGCGAAATCGACGGCGAGCGCCGGCAGATCATCACGGCGACGGAGCGGTTGAAGGCGGAGCGCAACAAGGCCAGCGACGAAATCGCGCGGCTGAAGAAATCGGGCGGCGACGCGAGCGAAATTCTCGCGCGGATGAAGACCGTCTCCGAAGAGGTGAAGCAGAACGACGTCCGCATCGCGGAGCTGGACGAGCGGCTGAAGCAATTTCTGCTGACGGTGCCGAACATCCCGCACGCGAGCGTCCCGGTGGGCAAGGGGGCGGCGGACAACGTGGAAGCGCGGCGCTGGGGCGCGGCTCCGCAATTCGATTTCGCGCCGAAGCCGCACTGGGAGCTGGGCGAGGCGGCGGGAATCCTGGATTTTGAGTCGGCGGTGAAAATCGCGGGAGCGCGGTTCGCGGTCTACAAGGGATTGGGAGCGCGGCTCGAGCGCGCGATCGCGAACTTCTTTTTGGACGTGCACACGCGGACGGCGGCGGGAGGGCACGGGTACCTGGAGATTCTGCCGCCGTTCATCGTCAACACGGCTTCGCTGACGGGCGTGGGGCAACTGCCGAAATTCGCGGCGGACATGTTTCACCTGGAGGGCACGGACCTGTGGCTGACGCCGACGTCGGAGGTGGAGTTGACGAGCCTGCACCGCGACGAGACGCTCGACGCCGACCGGCTGCCCGAAAAAGTTTGCGCGTGGACCGCGTGCTTCCGCTCCGAAGCGGGCGCGGCGGGCAAGGACACGCGCGGCATCAAGCGGCAGCACCAGTTCCAGAAGGTGGAGCTGTTCAAGTTCACGCGGCCGGAGCAGAGCTACGACGAGCTGGAGTCGCTGGTGCGCGACGTGGAGGACGTGCTGCAGAAGCTCGGGCTGCACTATCGCGTGATGCAGCTCTGCACGGGCGACATGGGATTCGCGTCGGCGAAAACATACGACGTGGAAGTGTGGCTGCCGTCGAGCCGGGAGTTCATGGAGATTTCGTCGTGCTCGAATACGGAGGCGTTTCAGGCGCGACGGTCGGGGATACGGTTCAAACCGAAGGGTGGCGGCAAGAGCGAGTTCGTGCACACGCTGAACGGGTCGGGGCTGGCGGTCGGGCGGACGTGGATCGCGATTGTCGAGAATTATCAGCAGCGCGATGGGTCAATCGTGATTCCGGAGGCGCTGCGGCCGTACATGGGAGTGGACAAGATTGAACCGCGCGGGTGACATGCGAAAGCGGGGAGTGCGGCAGGGGGCGAGAGCGGGAATCGCCGTCGCCCCTCGACCGCGGCAGTTCTACATCGCCATTGCGGCGGCGATTTTATCGACGTGCACCTGGCCGTCTTCCATCACGTGGCCGGTGACCTTCACTTCCATCCCGAGGTTTGCCTCGGTGACCGCATCCTGATTGTGAATCTTCATAATCTTCTTCGACTTGGTGTCGACGAAGACGTACGAGGCGCCCTTGTCCTTCACGCACTTCATGGCGCAGTCCTTGTGGCCGGCGTTCGCGCCCTTCGCGCCGCACATGCTGTCGCTGATCCAGCCGGTCCAGGTCATGGTCTTCGCTTCCTGGGCGTGGCTGGTGGATTTGGCCGTCCACGCGGAAGCGGTTACCGTGGCGAGGCCGAGCGTGGCGAGAAGCATCGCAAACAAACTACAGATCCTGAGAGCTTTCATGTGACGTTCCTCCGTTAAATCATCGCAGGGCCGGGCAAGCCGAGCTTGCGCCATCAGCATACTCAGATTCTGGTTGCATGTCACGCGCCCGATGGCCCGTGGGGGCCAACGGGTAGGGGCCAGTCGAATTGGGGGCGGCGGCTCTGGGGTGCCTAGCGGTATCGTAAGGTGCTTGTTTACAATATCTTACGAACATTCCGAGCGCAGAGCTTGTGGACCGCCGCAACACGACAATTTGCCGCCGGGCCGTGGTTTTCATTGACATCCACCGCAGCTTGACTAAACTTCGACAGGTCCACGACTTAGAGCGGCTCGAACGGCTGGCGAAAGTTGCGCCGGCAGGCGTTGCCGCCTCGGAGGCACCGCAGGAGGCAAGATGGCCACGTCGGTCAAGCCAGCCCCACAGCCGATTCCGCGTATCGCACCCCGCGAGGATTTGAATCCGCACCGCATAGCGCAAATCCAGTTCGACATCGCGGCCGAGTACCTGAAGCTCGATCAGAGCATGCGGCAGATTTTGCGCACGCCGCGGCGCATCCTGGAAGTGGCCGTGCCCACGAAGATGGACAACGGGCAGGTGAAGGTGTTCACGGGTTTTCGCGTGCAGCACAACACCGCGCGCGGACCGGCGAAGGGCGGCATCCGCTACCATCCCAACGTCACGCTGGACGAAGTGAAGGCGCTGGCAACGTGGATGACATGGAAGACCGCCACGGTGAATATTCCCTACGGCGGTGCGAAGGGCGGCGTGATTTGCGACCCGAAGCGCATGAGCAAGAGCGAGCTCGAGCGCATGACGCGGCGATACACGTCCGAGATTCTCCCGATTATCGGCCCCGAGCAGGATATTCCCGCGCCGGACGTCTACACGGATTCACAAACGATGGCTTGGATCATGGACACGTACTCCATGACCAAGGGCTACTCGACGCTGGGAGTCGTAACGGGAAAGCCGGTATCGCTCGGCGGCTCCGAAGGGCGGAACGAGGCGACCGCGCGCGGCTGCCTGGTGACGTGCGAAGAAGCATGCAAGGTGAAGCGAATCAACTTGCGAGGCGCGAGCGTGGCGATTCAAGGCTTCGGCAACGCGGGATCTATCGCGGCCAAGCTGTTCGCGGAGAAGAAGGCGCGCATAGTGGCAATCAGCGATTCACGCGGCGGCGTGTTCAACTCACGGGGTATCGATCCGCTGAAGGCGGTGCGGTACAAGGAGCGGTCCGGAACCGTGGTGGGTATGCCGGGAACGTCGAGAATTTCAAACGACGACTTGCTGGCGCTGAAATGCGACATCCTGATTCCCGCGGCGCTCGAAAACGCCATCACGCTTAACAACGCCGATCAGGTGAAGGCGAAAATCGTCGCGGAAGCGGCGAATGGACCCACGACTCCGCATGCGGACGAAGTTCTGACGCGCAAAGGAATCATGGTGCTGCCGGACATCCTCGCGAACGCGGGCGGCGTCACGGTCAGCTATTTCGAGTGGGCGCAGGACTTGCAGGGTTTCTTCTGGTCGGAATCCGAAGTGAATGCGAAGCTCGAATCGGTGATGCGGCGCGCGTTCCACGAAGTCCACGAGACGATGCGCAAACACCGCACGAACATGCGCACCGGCGCATACGTGCTGGCAGTGGGACGCGTCGCCGAAGCCACGCTCGTCCGCGGCCTCTTCCCGTAGAATCCTCTGGGGTTTTTCAGGTGTTTGCAGATCGCCGCGTTGCGCCCTGGCTAGCAATCGGGGGAATGTGTCTCGTTGGATTGGGAGTCTATTTCAATTTCCAGCTTGAGCGGCACAGCTTGGTCTCAACAAGAGACCTAGAATTCGTCTTTCTGGAACATGCCTTCCTTCCTACTTTTGCGCTCGGGCTAGTCACGTCTTTGGCCTGCGGGGCGATCTGGGCTTGGCAAACCTCAGCGAAAAGCCTGATCCTTGTGGGCCTCTCCCTCGTGATTTTCGTCGGCGGAGCAAGTGATATGGTCGACATCAACATCCATACGTGGACCGGCTGCCTGATGGTAGTTTATGCAGCGGGCGTGTTGGCCGGCGTGTTGTTCATCGCCGTGGGGCTTGTACAGCAACGCAGATCTTAGCGGCATGGAAGCTAACTGGCGCCCCTAAACAAGATTGACCCGCATATGTTCAGGAAAGGCCTGAGCCAGAGAGCGGTGTGTTCCGCGCGTTTAGCCGCTTGCGTTCCCAACGCAAAGCGTGGCGACTGCATCTGTAATTGCGTGAAAGCAGAGCTGAGGTTCGGCATCCTGCTCAGCGTTGGGGCTGCCTGTGTTCTCGCGGGATGCGCTGCGCGCGAATCTGCAAAACCTCCAACCCAGGCGATGCTCTTCCCTGCCAACCACGAATTCGTGGATCTTCAATCGAGCTGGCGCATTCGAGTTGTCACGCCAATCTTCAAGTCGGGCAAGTTCATCGCGGACGAGCAGGATCTACAAAAGAATCGCGTTGGCAGCGACTTCGTGGGATACGAAGTCGCATTTTATTCCGTTCGCGCTCGGCCAGGTGGTGGAGTCTCCATCCGCTTCTCGACGGCTGAGACCGTGAAGAACGGAAAAACAGTCAGAGAGTCACAGCCGATCGTTTCCCTGTTCGATTTTCCACCAGAGCTGCGATTCGTGAGGCTGATCTTTCTGATGCGGGTGAGCAAGGCGGATCACAATGAAGGCATCCTCGCGGCATCGTCACGTGAAGAACTCGATCAGCTGACGCGAGGAGTCGAAGATGATCCCACGCAGACGTGTGAGGCACGCAGTAACGCCGCCTGCTTCTGGATTCCGGCAGGAATCGTGGCCCAGCCGGAGAAAAGGGATCCCACCCATCGAAAGGAGTGGGTAGCGACCTGGTAGGCGGTTGGTCAGCCGCGGGGTAACGGGCAGCCTTACCGAGACTCTCGGGCTCCCGCTACTTTCCTGGGCCTTCCGCCCAGCCTGCCATTTGCTTTGGATGCGGCCTGCTTGGCGCGGCTGGTTGATCTTCCACCAGCCCGACCCAGTCTGGCTGCCATCCATTTTCTCGAGCCAAGGAGACCCTCCAGGAGACCGGGAACGTAGAGGTCGGCGTCCAGCTTCGGGAAGTGAAGGCCGAGACCCGACGGGCTGATCTGGATGGGCTCAAGTTGCGACGGCTTGGAGTTCTCCAGGCCTTCCGCGTCTTTCGGCGAGAGGCTCAATTCCAGATCAGGCTCGAGCCTGATCACGATGCGGCGGCGCTGTCTGTCGTAACGAGCGGAGACGACCGCCGGGACGGACGCTTGAAGCTCCTTCCCTCGCCGATTCGCCTCTGTCAACCCGTCATTTTTCGCCATGAATTCTCTCCCATGCCCGGCAGAGTACCCTCAGATGGTTTCTCAGCGTTGAGCGGATCTTCTCCAATTCGGCGCTTCGAAACCCATAATTCTCGCGGAGCGCTGCCGGGCAATTCAAATTGAACACGGCTTCGCGGCCACGCTCAATCACGTGAACGTGTTCTGGCCGATGGTCGTTCGGATAGATTGCGACCCGCAGCCCATCGAACCTCAGAGCCGTCGGCACGGCCGATATTCTATCATAATTCCCAAGCGCTTGGGTTTAGTCCCTGCACCAGATAGCTCATTTGAGAACGAGTCCGCGAGCTAACTACTCGGTTGGAAGATCATCCGCTAGGGGGCGTGTTTCGCCCGGGCATCCGGGCGGGCGAACTGTCGTAATTCCCGTGATCACGAAATCGTCTGTCCCGCGCCGCCGAATTGAGACATACAAAAGGTTCGAGACTTTGGGAGCGCCCTTCTCAACCGGAATTGAAAGTCCGATCTGCCAAGCCGTCGCCGATTCTGCTTTCTCGCAAGGCTGGGAGAAATCGATTTCGGGCCTGGCGAGTTCGTCATGCGTGGCTGCCGCAAGTGCTGCGTGCCAACCCTGCGCAGTTTTCGTGGAGTTATTCGCTTCAATCCAGCGGGCTGCTTCAGCCCAAGGCAGATTCACCCACTCGTCGAGAAAATCCTCTGGCTTGGTTCCAAGAGGTGGAACGCGCACTGGCGGGGTCTTTGTGACGTCGTAGGTGACGATGCGATTTCTGGCCCATAGGTCAGCATCCAGCCGTTGCCAGGTGACAAAGACGAGTTGAAATGTGGTGGCCGTCGCCTTCAGCCTTACCGGATAGGTACGGTTGCATCCCGCGTCACCCGCGAGAATTACATGAGGCTCGTAAGCAGCACGCCCGGGCTCGACCACTTTGTAGTGGAGGCTACCCCAGGCTGAGGTGCACCATGGCGAATCCCAAGACTCCGCCAGGTACCACCGGCTGGCATGGCTCAGGGGGACGATCGAATATTCGAAGCCTTCCCGCGCTCCATTGACTTGCGGGTACGGCTTTGATTCGTCCGCCAAGGCAAGTATCCACCGATTGTCTTTCTGCTCGAAGATGTACACCGAGGAATCCGCGCCACATGGAATATGCAGGGTGGTCACAACCGCAATGAGATTGGGAGCTTCGGTTGGCCGCTCGACGCTAATGTCCTCGATCAGGCCGTACCGATCGAGATCAGCGCTCGGTGGATTCGGATTTGGTCCTGCGGTCACGGGCATTAGCTTCACGTTTTCCTGGCTGAGTGCGCGAATCACGAAATCCCGAAGCGACCTGGGCGTGGCGGAAGGTCCCTGGGCAGAGAGAGTGTCTGCGATCAAGTCTCTCAGTTCGTGTTTGAATCGCTGGACGAGTGGCTGAACGCTCGCGGGAACGTCGTACGGCATGTCCTCCTCGGAGCTGTCAACCACCTTGATCGCTTGCAATTGCCTGGAAGTCTCGGCCACTTGTTTCGCCTGAGCAAAAAGCAGCGATGGCAGCAAGAGCGCGACTGCGAACGCGGCGGCGTGCGCGATGATTCCGAGAACCGATGAGAAACGCTGCTTCACAGGAAGAATTCTAATCCAGACAGAACGACGCAAGACGATTGCGAAAATTATTGTTGCGCTGCGAGCGACAACACGCGTACATTGCAAATTGCCGGCATGTCCAGCGAGCAGTGCGGTACCTGCTGTGGGGCGTAGCCGGCATTTGTGCCTCGCGCGGAGGGCACGACGAATTTGAACAACCACGCCAGCCAAACGCCACCCATTCTTCTGACGATCGCTGGATTCGATCCTTCGTGCGGCGCGGGTGTCGGCGCGGACCTGAAGACTTTCGCGGCGCACAACTGCTACGGCGTCGCGGCGGTGACGGCGCTTACGGTGCAGTCGACGCAGGGCGTGCGCGATGTGCACCCGACGCCTTCGGCGACGCTGCGAGCGCAACTTGACGAGCTCGCGGAGGACTGCACGATTGCCGCGATCAAGATCGGGATGCTCGCGAATCGCGCGAATGCGTCGGTGGTCGCGGATTTTCTCGACAAGCACACCTTCCCGCACGTGGTGCTCGATCCCGTCTCGCGGCCGACAGCGGGAACCGGCGAATTGCTCGACGCCGCCGGGCTGAAATTCGTGCGCGACGAGCTTCTGAAACGCGTAAGCGTGGTGACGCCGAACATTCCCGAGGCGGAGTTTCTGACGGGAATGGAAGTGAAGGATTTGAACGCGATGAAGGCCGCGGGGCAGAAGCTGCTGGAGATGGGCGCGCGCGCCGTGGTCGTCACGGGCGGCCACCTGGAAAAGCCGATTGACGTTCTCTGCGACGCAGCCGGAGTGGAGACTTTCGGAGGAGATCACTTGAAGAGTCCGAACACGCACGGTTCGGGCTGCACGTTCTCGTCGGCGATCGCCGCGCAACTGGCCTGCGGACAGCAACTCCGCGAGGCCGTGATTCTCGCGAAGGCTTACGTGACGAAGGCGATCGACAAGTCCTATCCGATCGGCAAGGGTGCCGGTCCACTGAACCAGCTTTTCCGGTTCCACCAGGAACCGCCCGCTCGAGGCGTCCACGAAATCCCGCAGCACGGCATGCACCCCGCCGCCGAACCCGCCGCGCAGTAGCTCCCGGTCCTTTCCGTTTTCCTGTTGCGCCTTTGCCTACACGAAATGAACGCTAGCGGCGGAAGAGTACGCGGCCCGCGGCGATTGTCGCCATAGAGGCACCGCGGAAGGGGCGGCCGTCGAAGGGCGTGTTGCGGGACTTGCTGGCGGATTCGGCAGCGCGGAAGGTCCACGCGTGGTCCGGAGAGAAGATGGTGAGATCGGCGGGTGCGCCGGCAGCGATCCTGCGCTCGATTCCAAGGACGCGCGCCGGTCCCGTGGTAAAGAGTTCGACCAAGCGCATCAGCGACAGCTTGCCTTTGTGCACGAGCTCACTCAGGCCGAGCGCCAGCGCCGTCTCAAAACCGGTGATGCCGAAGGGCGCGCGATCGAACTCGACATCCTTGCTGGCGGGATGATGGGGAGCATGGTCCGTGGCAATCGCGTCCACGCTGCCGTCAGCAAGGCCTGCGATGAGGGCGTCGCGATCGGAACGCGAAGCGAGCGGCGGATTCATCTTGTAGCGCGAGTCGTAGCGGACATCCTCGTCCGTCAGCGTGAAATGATGCGGCGTGACTTCGCAGGTGACGCGGAGCCCCTGGCGCTTCGCGGCGCGGACGTACTCGAGCGAGCCGAGCGCCGACATATGGGCGACGTGGTAACGCGCACCGGTGAGCAGCGCGAGCTCAACGTCGCGGCCGACGCAGATCGATTCCGATTGCGACGGGATTCCCTGCAACCCCAGCCGTGCGGCCGCGGGGCCTTCGCGCATGACGCCGCCGGCAAACAGCGACGCATCCTCGCAGTGGTCGATTACCGGCAGGCCGAGCGTGTTGCAGTAGTCCATCACCTGGCGCATGAGCCGCGCGGTGGCAATCGGCTTGCCATCGTCGCTGACGGCGACGATTCCGGCGTCCTTCATCGCCGCGATTTCCGCGAGCGCTTCCCCTTTGCTTCCGATGGACGCGGCTCCGATCGGCCACACGCGAACGCCGTTCACCGCGGCGGCTCGTTCGACGATGCCGCGCGTAACCGAGGCGCTGTCGTTCACGGGATGCGTGTTCGGCATGCAGCAGACCGCTGTGAATCCACCGCGCGCGGCCGCGCGCGTACCCGTCTCAATCGTTTCCGACATTTCCTGGCCCGGCTCGCGCAAATGGCAGTGCAGGTCGATGAAGCCGGGCGCGATGACGAGGCCCGCGGCGTCGAAAATCTCGGCATCGGGCGCGGAAAGATTCGCTCCGACTTTCGCGATTCGTTCGCCATCGAGCAAAACGTCGAGCGTTGAGTCGCTCTTGCTCGCGGGGTCCAGGACACGCCCGTTCTTAATCAGCAGCATTCGATCGTTCCTTCGCGGGATGAGGCGCGTCCGCCGGCGCGCCGCCAATGAGATGGTAGAGAAGAGCCATGCGGATGGCGAGGCCGTTCGTGACTTGTTCGAGGACGCACGATTGCGGCCCGTCGGCGACCGCCGGGTCGATTTCGAGGCCGCGGATCATGGGGCCGGGATGCAGGACCATCGCGCCGGGGCGCGCAAGCCGCAGGCGCTCCTGAGTGAGCTGGTACAGGAGCACGTATTCCTCCGGCGCGATTGCAGGCTCGTGGATGCGCTCGGTTTGGACGCGCAGGACGATGACGACATCCGCGTCCCGCAACGCATCTTCGATCCGAAGGACGCGGCGAATATTGGGAGCGAGCGTCTCGAGTTCGGGCGGCACCCACATCGCCGGGCCGCACAACGTAATGCGGCTGCCGAACTTCGTCAGCAAGTGGATGTCGGAGCGCGCCACGCGGCTGTGCAGGATGTCGCCCAGAATGGTGACGTTCCAGCCTTCGAGCGTTCCCTTGCGGTCGCGAATCGTGAGGGCATCGAGCAGGCCCTGGGTGGGATGCTCGTGCGTGCCGTCGCCCGCATTCAGAACGGGGATTTCGAGCCGCTCGGCAACGAATTCCGCCGCGCCCGATGCCACGTGGCGCATGACGATGCCATCGGGGCGCATGGCCTCCAGGGTGCGGACGGTATCGATCAACGACTCGCCCTTCTTGAGGCTCGAAGACTCGGCTTGAAGGTTCATCGTGTCCGCGCCGAGGCGCGCCGCCGCCGTCGTGAAACTGATGCGCGTGCGCGTGGACGCCTCAAAAAATGCGATCGCGACGGTTTTGCCGCGCAGCGTCGCCAGCTTCTTCAAGGGGTGGCGCTGAAATTCCTGGAAAGGCTTGGCCTGGTCGAGAACAAAAGTGATTTGCTCGCGGCTAAGGGGCTCAATTCCGAGCAGGTGTTGCAGGCGCTGAACCACAGTCTCCCTTTATCGTTTCATCTCCGCACGCTCGCCGACGGCTCATGCAACTCGGTCCACCAGCACGACGCGCTCTTCCTTGTCGATTTCCTGCAGGCGAACTTCGACGATCTCGGTGTCGCTGGTCTCAACGGTCCGGCCAACGAAAGTGGCCTCGATCGGCAGTTCGCGGTGGCCGCGATCGATCATCACGCACAGGCGGATGCGCCGCGGGCGGCCGAGATCGAAGAGTCCGTTCATCGCGGCGCGCATCGTCCGGCCCGTGTAGAGGACGTCATCGACGACCACCAGGTCGCGATCGTCGACCGGGAAGTCTATTTCGGTCGAATGGACCACGGGCTGCGGGCCGACGGTCGAGAGGTCGTCGCGGTAGAGCGTGATATCCAGCGTGCCGACCGGCACTTCCGTATGTGTCACGTTGCGCATGATGGCCGCAAGCCGGTGCGCGAGCGGCACGCCCCGACGGCGCACTCCGATCAGCGCCAAGTCCTTTGTTCCGCCGCTTTTTTCGACGATTTCGTGAGCGAGCCGGTTGAGCGTGCGGCCAATTTCCTCGGCCGACAGGAGCTGGCGTTTTTCGACGACGCGCATTGGGCGCCTCATCCTAGCACAGACCGCGGCGAGTTCGCAGCGGCGTCGGCCGGAGATATCCACAGCGATGCCGGCGTGTCCTTGACCCACGTGGTAGACTCTTCCCGGTGAGTTCGCCCGAGTTGGCAAGCCTTTCCACCAGGCCCTCGGGGGTTGACCTCCGAGTCAGCGTCGGTTCCCTTTCTCTCAAGAATCCCATCATTGCGGCGAGCGGCACGTTCGGCTACGGCGTGGAGTTCGCCGGTATAGTCGACCTGAACCAACTGGGCGCGATTGTCGTCAAGGGTCTGTCGCCCAAGCCAATGGCGGGCGCGCCGGCACCGCGGATGTGCGAAACGCCCAGCGGGATGGTCAACGCGGTCGGGCTTCAAAACGTGGGGGTGCGCGCCTTCGTCAGCGAAAAGCTGCCCCAGCTCCGGCACTACAACACGCCGATCGTAGCCAACGTCTTCGGCTGTACCATCTCGGAATACGTCGAGGTGATTCGTGTCTTGGAGGATACAGAGGGGCTGGCGGCGTATGAGCTGAACATATCCTGCCCTAATGTAGAGAAGGGGGGAGCCGAGTATAGTACCGACCCAGGACTCACGGCGGCGGTTGTGGGTGCCGCCAGGAAGGCTTCGAAGCGGCCTTTGTGGGTCAAGCTTTCTCCGACTATTGGAATCATTGGACTTATAGCAAAGGCTGCCGAGTCAGCTGGAGCGGACGCTCTGGTCATCGCCAACACATACCCGGCGATGTGTCTGGACGTACACAACCGAAGGTCACGTCTCGGTAGTACCGCCGGAGGGTTGTCGGGGGCGGCCATCAAACCTATAACAGTAAAGCTCGTCTATGAGGTTGGTCGGGTAACAAATCTCCCGATCATAGGGCTTGGCGGTATCGAAAGCCCTGCCGATATAGCGGAGTATATGCTGGTCGGCGCTTCGGCTGTCGAGGTTGGCACAGCGCATTTCGTTGACCCGCGAGCCTCAGAGAAGTTGGTCGTGGGCCTCGAAAAGTGGTGCCAGCAAAACAAACTGTTCGAAATCAGCAGTTTGCGGGGAGCCTTACAGAGTTAAAGTGGTTGGCAAGACAGGCTCTGCAAGGTTACAATATGCTGATTAGAATAAACTTAGGGTGAAAAATGAGAGCTAAGGCCTTTGTTGTTCTTGAGTCGGTGTTCTTAGGTTTGGGTTTGCTCGTCTTGACGCCGTCGGCCAATCCTACGGTCGCCGGAAGTCTGAGCAACCCTTCCCATACGGCAACGTCTCTGCAGAACAGCCCAGTCCCCCCGGTTTCCACTACAGACTCGAAACACCAGCCTAAGCCGCTGGCCGTTTGGGAGTGCACTACAAGCTGGTACGGGGAGGACTTTGACGGCCTACCGACCGCGACGGGCGAGCCATACGATATGTATGCCGCCACAGCGGCCCACCCAACCCTGCCTCTAGGTTCCATCGTCCGGGTCGTGAATACCCGGAACCACCGCAGCCAGGTGGTCCGAATCAATGACCGCGGACCCTACATCGAAGGACGTGAGCTGGACGTTTCCTACGAAGTCGCCCGGAAACTCGGCTTCGACCAGCGCGGGCTCGCGAGGGTTCGCCTGGAACTTCTGGAGGTACCCTCACGCCCGAGCCCGGATCATCGCGATTAATCGTTGCCCTCGATTATGACCGGCTGACGCCTGCGTTGGATGTGGCGCGTCGGCTCAGGGGGGCGGTTGGCCTCTGTAAGGTCGGCAACCAGCTCTTCACAGCCGAGGGTCCGCGAGCCGTTCAGGAGCTCGCGGGCCTTGGCTTTGAGATCTTTCTCGACCTGAAGTTTCACGACATTCCCAACACCGTAATAGGCGCAGTGGCCGCCGCCGCGAACCTCCGCAACGTCACGATGCTGACCGTACACACGTCCGGCGGGCTGGCCATGATGCGGGCTGCGCGCGAGGCGCTGGCAGGCAGAAAGGCTGGACCGGCGCTCCTCGGGGTTACCGTACTGACCAGCCTGGACGCGGCGGCGCTGCGGAGAATCGGAATCTCCGGCACCCCGGCTTCGCGTGCCTTGGCTCTCGCGAAACTGGCGAAAGAGGCTGGGCTCGATGGCGTCGTGGCCTCGGCGCACGAGGTGCGATCGATTCGCCGCGCCTGCGGGAGCAACTTCCTGATTGTGGTTCCCGGTGTCCGACCTGTGGGATCGGCCGCAAACGACCAGTCACGCGTCGCCTCCCCGGCGGAGGCGATCCGCGCCGGAGCCAGCTACCTTGTTGTCGGCCGGCCGATTACGGCCGCAGAAGATCCCCGAGCGGCAGCCCTCGGCATCGCCAGCGAAATCGAACCGCAACTTTAGCCGGCAAGCCGCACGGCCCAAGGCAGCCCCCTTCAGAGCGACCCGGACTCGATTATCAATTGCCTGCGACGCGAACAAGACTAACATCCGTCTCAGTGTCCGGCACGGCTCCCAATCGCGTGCAGGGTTGACTGAGATCGCCTGGTTTGACCGTTGTTCCTTCCTCCGTTAGCATCGAGCGGATCCCGATGATGGAAGCTCCCAAGCACGTGATCGTTGGAACCGCGGGCCACATCGACCACGGGAAATCCGCGCTCGTTCAGGCGCTTACCGGAACGAATCCCGACCGGCTCGAGGAGGAGAAACGCCGCGGGATCACGATTGATCTCGGGTTCGCCTTCCTGAACCTCGATAGTGTGCGGCTGGGATTTGTCGACGTGCCGGGCCACGAGCGTTTCGTGCGGAACATGCTCGCCGGCGTGGGCGGAATCGATTTGGTCGTGCTGGTGATTGCGGCGGACGAATCGATCAAGCCACAAACGCGCGAGCACTTCGACATCTGCCGCCTTCTCGGGATTCCGCGGGGGCTGGTCGCGATCACGAAATCCGACCTGGCCGATTCGGATGCGCTCGAACTGGTGCGACTCGAAATCGAAGAATTTGTGCGTGGCTCATTCCTCGAGGGTGCACCCGTCGTGCCGGTCAGTGCGAAAACGGGCGCGGGGCTCGACGCGCTGAAGCAACAGCTCCTACGCGTGGCGAACGACGTGCCGACCAAAGATGCGTCGCAGCATTTTCGCCTGCCCATCGACCGCTCCTTCGCCATGAAGGGCTTCGGGACGGTTGTCACGGGGACGCTCGTTTCCGGCTCGCTGAACGTGGAGGACGATGCCGAGATCTATCCCGTGCATCGCAGGGTGCGAATTCGAGGGCTGCATTCGGGCGGGAAGGCCGTCGCGCGCGCCGTGGCCGGTCAGCGAACCGCCGTGAATCTCGGCGGAATCGAGCACGGCGAAATCCAGCGCGGGATGGCGCTGAGCGTTCCCGGAATCTTCGAGCCGACGGTAGGATTGGACGCGCGAATCGCCCTGCTGCCGTCCGCGCGACCATTGAAAGACCATGCGCGTGTGCACTTCCATCAGGGCACCGCGGAAACGGTTGCAGAGGTTGTGCTGCTCGACAAGAGTGCCTTGTCCCCAGGCGAGTCGGCCTTCGCGCAGCTGCGGCTCGAGGACAAGGTCTTGTTGCTGCCGGGGGACCGATTCATTCTGCGGCAGTTTTCACCGGTCGTGACGATTGGCGGAGGATCCGTAATCGACGCCTGCGCGCTGCGGCACCGCCGGAACGATCGCTCCATCGCGCCCTTTCTCGAAACGCTCGAACGCGGAAGCCGCGAGCATGTTCTCGCTGCGCGGCTCGAAAGGGCCCCGCGGGGTCTCGAACTCAAGGAAGTGATGGGGCGAACGGGATGGATGGAAACTGAGGTTCGAGCCACCGCGGCAAGGCTCGTCGCGGAAAAGCGGGCTCGCGTGGTAAGCGAGCAGCCGTTTCGACTCGCCTCTTTCGGCTCGGTTTCAAACTGTTCGGCAGCCATGGGCAAAACGGTGGAGGACTTCCATCGCGCGAATCCTCTGCTGCCGGGAATTCCGAAACAGGAACTTCGCGGCCGCGTCGGGAATCCCTCGCCTGACATTTTCGAAGTTGCGCTTGCGGATGCGGTGAAGGCAGGCGCGCTTGCCGTCTCGGGCGACTTGGTTCAGCGGGCCGGGCGGGAGATTGCGCTTTCTCCCGAGGAAACGCAGGCCAAGGAAGTGATCGAGCGCGAGTTTGAATCCGCCGGCCTGGCTGTCCCGAGTTTTGCGAGTGTGCTTGAGAAGCTTCCCGTCGAAGCGCGGCGCGCGCAGAAGATTCTGCAGATCCTGCTGCGCGACAAGGTGCTGATCAAAGTGGCGGACGACCTCGTGTTTCATCGGTCCGCCGTCGGGCGGCTTCGCGAGCTGGTCAGCAAGTACAAGCAGCAAAAGGGGGCGCGCTTGCCGGTCCCCGCATTCAAGGAACTTACGGGCGTTACCCGGAAATACGCGATTCCGCTTCTCGAATACCTGGACCGCGAGCACGTAACTCGGCGCGTGGGCGACGAGCGTGTTATACTGTAATTTCGGTGAGTTGCGAGGGGAGCTGCCCTGTGGTGCGAGGCCTCCAGCTTCGCACTGGGAGGTATTGCATGGAATTCAGTCCGATGCATCTGTTCATCGTTCTGCTGATCGTGCTTGTGTTGTTTGGAGGCCGCAAGTTGCCCGAGTTGATGCGCGGTCTTGGCCAAGGCATCCGCGAATTCAAGGAAGGAATGCGCGACCAGCCGACGCCAACCAATCCGCCCGCCAGCACCACTCCGACGAATCCTCCGGCCGCGGCCCCGACGGAGCCGAAAAAGTAGCGCGACGAAATCAGCCAGAGCAAATTCGATGGAACTCGAAGCGGCGGCCGCGTGGCCGCCGTTTCTGTTTTGGCGCGATCCCGCCCGCCGGCCCTGAACCGCCTAACTGTGTTGTATGGCAGTCCGCAAGAAGGAGATCGGGCCGCGCTTCCAGCCCGTCCATCCGAACGATTCGAGCATCGACCAGACGCGCGAGAGCGGCAGTCCCATCACGTTGAAATAACAGCCGTCGATTGAGGCAACGAAGCGCCCGCCGATGCCCTGGATTCCGTACGCTCCCGCTTTGTCGAACGGCTCGCCCGTCGCGATGTAATCGTCGACATCGGCCTTCGAAATCTTTAGGAAGCGCACGCCAGTCGTCTCCACGTGATGGTGTTCCCTGCCGTCCGGCACGGACACCATCGAGACGCCGGTGAGAACCTGGTGCGTCTTGCCGCTCAGCAGGCGAAGCATTCGCCGCGCCTCTTTCACGTCAGCAGGCTTGCCGAGAATTCGCCCCTGCGCCAGCACCACCGTGTCCGCGCCGATCACGATCGCCGCGTGCCCCCTGCGCTTCGCGTGCTCCGCCGCAACGTGGGCCTTCGTCATGGCCAGGCGCCGGACGTAGTTTCGCGGAGACTCGCGCGGGCGCCGCGCTTCGTTCACGTGCGGGGCGTGCACGTCGAAATCGAAGCCGGCGTGGCGCAGGATTTCCGCCCGGCGCGGCGAATTCGACGCGAGAATCAGCTTCGTCTGCGGCTTTCGCATCCCGAACATCGAGTGGCCCTCACTAGGTGTGACCTTTCAACAGGTTGTCCATTCGACCTGAACGGGAGATGCTGATTGTGCTGAGCAATCAAATCTTCCCGGGAGGTCGAATGGACATTCATAAGAATGCCCGACTTACGGTGCATGG
>Ga0335081_10000323_pt1 | contig 88717 bp, 82 predicted proteins | sample Lox_Sample_35_FD_206713 | JGI IMG/M metagenome (GOLD analysis project Ga0335081, IMG submission 206713) | Soil microbial communities from Loxahatchee National Wildlife Refuge, Florida, United States - Lox_Sample_3.5 | ecosystem: Environmental > Terrestrial > Soil > Wetlands | place: USA... | reverse complement strand
CGACGTGCTGCGGTTTGGGTCCCCTCGACACACAACCTCCTTGGCAACATCCCCATATTAGCACGAAAATGCATCGGTCAAAACCTGCTCAGAACTTATGATCAGGTGTACTAGTACCCCACGAAACGTGATTATTCCGTTCGACTGGGTCAACTGGAGAGCCAACATCACGGCAGAACCGTCTCAAAAGCTGTCGATCAACAGCATTCAGAAGATCACCGGCAACATCGTGGTCGGCTTCCGCGGCATTCCCAGCGCGATGCACTACTTGGAATGGAAGAGTGAGATCACGAATAGCACGTGGACGGCTTGCGTCAGCGACATGCCATTCGCTGTTGGGACGATGCAGGCGACCAATTCGGTTCCAGACGGCACGCAGCAGCGATTTTATCGGGTCAGGGCGAGCTACTAAGCCTCAACTTGGGAGCGCGGTCGTGGCCGGCCCGTGATCCGGGCGGGAACGTGGAATCTCCGCGTTCACGGCTGGATAAACGGCTGCGGCTGCGCTCTCTCAAAGAGCGGTGGGTCACCCGGAGTCAGCGTTGCGTTTGGCGTGCAGGCCGTAGAGGATCAGTTTCTCGCGCATCGTGGGACGGGAAACGCCGAGCCATTTGGCGGCCCGGACCTGATTGCCCTGCGCCAGTTCAATGGCCTGCGAGTATAACTCGCGCTCGGTCGCTTCGGTCACCGCGTCCGCCACGTTCTCAAGTTCACCGCGCACGGCACGGTTCAAAAGATCCGAGACGTAACCCGCCAGCGTCTGGTTGAGCGCCGGCCGCGGGAGGTTGGTCTGCGCGAGCGCGGCCCGCACTTCGTCGGGACCAATGGTGAACCCGCGCGCCAGCAGCAACGCCTTGCGCACGACGTTTTCCAGTTCGCGGACGTTGCCGGGCCAGGATTGTTGCTGGAGGAACTGAATGGCTTCGGGGGCCATCGACGCCTTGAACGAGCCGAGTTCCGCTCCGTACCGCTGGAGAAAATGGTGCACCAGGGCCGGAACGTCCTCGCGCCGGTCGCGCAACGGCGGCACGGTGATGACGGCGACGTTGAGCCGGTAGTAAAGGTCTTCGCGGAACTGGTTTTCGCGGATGGCCGCTTCCAGGTCGCGGTGCGTGGCGGCGATGATGCGGACGTCCACCGGAATCATTTCCTTGCCGCCGAGGCGCTGGATGATTTTGTCCTGCAGCACGCGGAGCAACTTCGCCTGCGTGCTCATCGTCATGTCGCCAATCTCGTCGAGGAACAGCGTGCCCTTGTTGGCTTGCTCGAACCGCCCGATGCGCCGCGCCGTTGCGCCCGTGAAGGCGCCTTGTTCGTGGCCGAACAGTTCGCTTTCCAGCAACGTCTCGGGGATCGCGACGCAGTTGACCACGATGAATGGATGCTGGGCGCGGTCGCTGTGTTGGTACAGCGCGCGGGCCACCAACTCCTTGCCCGTGCCGGTTTCGCCGCGGACGAGGACCGTGACCGGTTTGGAGGTAAGCCGGCCGATTTCTTTGTACACGGCTTGGATTGCCCGGCTGTTGCCGACGATCGCGTCGCTCGGAGCGGCGGTGTCGCCCAGCTCGACGGGTTCTGAAACGAGCCGGCTGCTGGCCACGGCTTTGTCGATCATGTCCAGCAACTCGGCGGGGTCGAACGGCTTGAGCAGGTAATCGTAGGCCCCGAGTTTGGTAGCTTCGATGGCGGTCTCGGTCGTGTGATGCGCCGTCATGAGGATAATGGGCAGTTGCGGTTTGGCGGCCCGGACCAGGTGGATCAATTCGAGGCCCGCTTTGTCGCCCACCGCGCCGAACCCGGGCAATTGCAGGTCGGTGACGACGACGTCGTACTGCTGATCCTTGGCGCGGGCCAGTCCGTCGTCGGCCGTCAGCGCCGTCTCGACGTTGTAGCCCTCGACTTGGAGGACGTGCTTTAGCGACCACGCCAGCGACGTGTCGTCTTCGATAATCAGGATTTTCGATCGCGGTTTCATGCCGGTTCTTGCGGCGCTGGCAGCACGATGGCGAACGTGGTTCCCTGACTCGGCTGCGTCTGAAACTCCAGTTTGCCTCCGTGGTTGCTGACGATTTGTGCAGCAATTGACAGGCCGAGGCCCGTGCCGCCCTCTTTCGTGCTGAAAAAGGGGTCAAACAGACGTTTTTGTACCGCCGGGGGGATGCCCCCGCCGGTATCCTGCACTTCGATCACTACCACCTGCGCAGGCCGATCGGCGAGGCGGCCCAGATCGCGCCGGGCCCGCAGCGTGATGACCCCATGCACCTCGATGCTGTCGGCGGCGTTCTGGACCAGGTTGATCAATACCTGCTTCATTTGTTGGGGATCAGCCAGAAAACGCGCTCCGTCCGCGGATTCGACCTTCAGTTCGATCTCCTGCTTTTCACACTGGCGCAGAAAGAGGTCTTTGATCTCGTTCAGGAATGGCTCGGCGCTGAGCGGGACCAAGCGCGGCTCGGCGGGGCGGGCCAGTTGCAGAAAGTCGGTGACGATTCGGTTGAGCCGGTCGATCTCGTTGCGGATGACGAGCGCGTCCTCGTGCGCGGTTGTCCCCGCGGCCAACGTCTTTTGCAGGGTGAACAACCGGGCCCGGATCGCCGTAAGCGGGTTGCGGATTTCGTGCGCGACGCCCGCCGCCAACTCGCCGAAGTGCGCCATCTTCTGTTGCCGTTCGATGATCGTATCGCTCTCGATGAGCTTTTGTCGGAGCGGCGAGACGATCCGACGATAGACGATGACCATGAGCCAGAGGCCGATCGCCAGGAGAATCAGCAACGCTCCGACCAACACCTGCCGCAGCCACGGGAACCAGGACCGCGAACCGGACAGGAAAATTTGGATGGCTTGACCCTGGGCCCGAGCTTGACTGGCCAACGCCAACAACGGCCGCGACTGCTGGCGGACCTTGTCGTTGGCCGCGAGCGCGGCGCCGGCGTCTTCGGCCAGCGCACCTTCACGGGCGGCCTTGCGGGCCTCCGAGACATACGTGTCGTAGGCCGTGCCGATCTTGTCGAGGAGCGCCCCGATGTCAGTCGTCACCTGTACGGGCTGCAACATCGTGACCTTCGTTTTCAGCGACGACGCTTTCTCCTGGTCGATCCATTGCTTCAACTCCTCGCACTTGCGGAGAAACCGGTCCCAGTCGGCCCGGTCACGGCGAGCGGTGAACCAGGCAAAAGTCTCATTCAAGTCGTTGACCGCCGGTTCCAGCCGGTCGGCAATGTGGAAATAGGCCTCCGGCATCTGGCGAAACGTGACGGGAATACGGTCCACCTGCCGCACCATGCGAAAGGCGCGCAGGGCCGCCCACCCAATGGCCAGCACCATCAGAAACAGAAAGGCCTCGAAGAGGGTCAACCGGAGTCTGCGTTGCCTGCTCATCTCGCCACCGCGCCCGCCTGCCTCCCACTCAAACTGTCCTGACCGAACATCTTGAGGCTGGTAAAAACGCCCCGCCGGTTCGACAGTAGAACGCCCGCCGTCGTTTAAGACAACACAAAAATGGCGTCGCCATGCGTGACAAACTTTGCGTCCTGCATTACTCTGCCGCGGCAAATGGAAGCTGCGACGACAGGAATCCAATCGGCTCCGCGCCCGCGTCATCCCGACTGGATTCGCCAGCGCCCGCCCGGCGGCGAGCGCTACGTCTACCTGAAAAACGTCCTCCGCGAATTCAAACTGCACACCGTTTGCGAGGAAGCGCGGTGCCCCAACGTCGGCGAATGCTGGAGCCATGGGGCGGCAACGTTCATGCTGATGGGCGACGTCTGCACGCGCCGCTGCCATTTCTGCGCCGTGGGCAAGGGCCGACCCGGGCCGCTTGACCCGGCAGAGCCGGAACGCGTGGCCACCGCCGTCGAGATTCTGGGGTTGGACTACGTGGTGCTCACGTCCGTTGACCGCGACGACCTGCCCGATCAAGGCTCGACGCATTTCGCGGCCACCATCGACGCGATCCACCGGCGGCGTCCGTCGTGCGGCATCGAGGCGCTGATCCCGGATTTTCGCGGCGACCGCGATTGCCTTGCGCGGGTAGCGCACGCGCCGTTGCAGGTGCTGGCGCACAACGTCGAAACCGTGCCGGGCCTGTACCAGCCGGTCCGCCCCGGCTCGGTCTACGAGCGCTCGTTGCAGGTGCTTGCGTTGGCCAAGGAAATCCGCCCTGACCTGCTGACGAAATCCGGGCTGATGCTCGGTCTGGACGAAACCGACGACGAAGTGTTGGCTGTCGCCCGCGATCTGCGGGCCCGTCAATGCGACATCCTCACGCTCGGGCAATATCTGCGGCCGTCGCCGAACGAGTTGCCCGTCCAACGTTATTTGACGCCGTTGGAGTTTACCGAATTACGCGATGCCGCGCTGGCGCTCGGTTTTCGTCACGTCGAGTCCGGCCCGCTCGTCCGCAGTTCCTACCACGCTTGGGAACACGTGCAGTAGGACGAGCATCTTGCTTGTCCATTTCGGCACAGTAGGATACTGGCGGCGCAAAGAAGAACTCGAAGATGCGGAGGAAGCGGCGAAGGGGTGGTAGAGGAGCGGGCGTTGTGCTGGGTCGGGAGAGGGCGAGGGGGTGCGGCAGCGAACCTTCGCACAACAGTGCACGCGGAAGACGGATGGCGGACAAGCGAGACGCATGTCCTCCGTACGACGAGATCTGGACAGGCGGGACGCCTATCCTACGATCTACCCTTCGCGAAATAATCGATCTGCTGGCAGATGCGGTGCAACACGTTCACGTCGCGTTTTTCCAGCGGGGCGCGGCTCAGCACCCGACGCAGCGACCGCACGAACGATTCCGGATCGCCTTGGTGCGGACGGAATCCGACTGTCGCCAGCGATTCGGACAGATGCTTCAACACCGATTCGACTTCGTCTACGGTGGCGAGGTTGTAACGTGGTTTCGGTACTTCGCCGAGACTGGCCAGATAAACCTCATAGGCAAACAGCATCACCGCCTGCGCGAGATTGAGCGACGGATGATCGGCCGCCTGCGGCACGCTGGCGATGTCGTGACACCTGCGCAGTTCGGTATCGGTCAGACCCGTTTCCTCGCGTCCGAACACGATTCCGACGCGATGCTTGTGAGATAGCTCGGCAATTTTCACCGCTGCCTGTCGGGCTTCGACGATTTGGGGGAACTGCGCCCGGCGTTTCCGGTGCGTCGTGCCGACGAGCCAATGGAGGCCATCGGTCGCCTCGTCCCAGGTCGACACGGCGCCGGCGTGTTTCAACACATCTTGTGCGCCGTGACCCAACATGATCGTTTGCTGGTGATCGGCAAAATTCTTCGGTCCGTTGAGAACGACGAGATTGCGGAACCCCATTGTTTTCATCGCGCGTGCTGCCGAGCCAATGTTGCCGGGCACGGCCGGCTCGACGAGGATCACCGTGACGTTGGCCAGATTGCCCGGCGCGCCAAACGTCAGCGCCGGCTCGGGATGTTTTTCGGTGGGTTTACGCATGGGCGTGTAGGACGAGCTTCCAGCTTGTCTCTTCTGCGGATCGTAGGACGAGCTTCCAGCTTGTCTCACCTGCTGGCAATCGTCTCATTGAACAGGCGAGCTGAAACCTTGTCCTACGGGCCAAGGACATATTCGCCCTCCTTGAGACAAGCGGATCTGGGATTGTCGCGGATGTACTGCTCGAATCTTAGCAGTGCCTCCTCATTGCGCACGATGTGGTCGAATGACTCGCGCTGCCAGACGGGGCCGCTTTGGCCCAGGAGCCGATTAATCTGATTGGCCGTGTACGATTTCCACGAATACAGAATTGCCGAGGGTTCGTTGCCCGGCAACGGTGTCATCAGGACGTGGACGTGGTTCGGCATCACGATGAAGGGCCCCAGGTGATATCGTTGCCCGTCAAATTGACGCAAGGCGTTCGCGACCAAACCCGCAACTTCAGGGCGACGCAACAAACATTGTCCCGTTCCCTTATCCAACCATTGCTGAATTTCCTCCCGAACGAGATCCCGGTCAGTCAACTGACTCCACTGCCGCAACTTTTCCATGGGCAACGAGTCGGCCAGTCGAAACGTGATGAAGTAGGTGCAACCGGGTTGTGTCCAGTGCGGCATGTGCCGACGTGAATTCCCAACCGAGGCAGAGGGGTCGAACGGTTGCAAGACGGGCGGATCGCTTGTCTCAGGCAATGCCGGGTCGGAAGGAGACAAGCTGGAAGATCGTCCAGTGTTGTCGATAGTTTGGGATTGAGACAAGCCGGAAGCTCGTCCTAAAGTTTCTGCTGGTCGGGATTGAGACAAGCTGGAAGCTCGTCCTACACTTTCCAACACAATCGTGACCGGGCCATCATTCACCAATTCCACGTCCATCATGGCCGCGAACCGGCCCTCGGCGACTTTCAACGGGGTGGCGCTGCGCAGTTTCACCATGAAATTGTTGTAGAACTTCTCCGCGTCGGCCGGCGGCATCGCGTCGGTAAAGCTGGGGCGGAACCCCCGGCGAATGTCGCCGTAGAGCGTGAACTGTGACACGACAAGGATTTCGCCGCCGATATCGGTGACCGAGCGATTCATCTTGTCGTCCTGGTCGGGAAAGATGCGCAGGTTCAGCAGCTTGTTGATCATCCAGTCGGCATCCGCTTCCGTGTCGCTTTTGCCGATGCCGAGCAGGACCAGCAGTCCCCGGCCGATCTGGCCAATCGTTTCGCGGGCCACGCGCACCGCCGCGCGCGACACCCGTTGCACCACCGCTTTCATGGGAGAGTGGAATACGCGAAACCGGCGAGGGTTGTCCAGCCTTGAAGGCGCAGGGGTCTGTGATAGGCTCTGGCCGTGAAGATCTCGTTTCGGTGTCCGCACTGCCACCGCGAGTTGGGATTTGACGATTTGAGCCAGGACGAGTCGCCTTGTCCGCTGTGCGGCGAGGCGGTGAAACTCCACATCACTGAGCGGATGCGCCGCGACAACGTGGTCGATCGCTGTGCGGTGTGCGACTGCCAGAAGGTCTACGTGCAAAAGGACTTCAATCGCACGCTGGGAGTGACGATTTTCGCAGCCGGCGCGCTGTTGTTCCTGCTCTGCGCGTGGAAGAACCGTCTCGTCGAGGGCACGTTGGTGTGGGCGGTATTCGTGATTGCGGACGCGCTGCTCTACAAGTTCCTACCCGACGTGACGATCTGCTACAAATGCTACGCGCAATACCGGGAGGTCTCGTCCAACCCCGACAATCAACCGTTCGAACTCGGGCTGGCCGAGAAATACGATCCGCTCGACAAGCGGGACGCTGCGGAGAATCCGGCGGCGGAATGGAAAGGCCGCTAGCATGAGACGCGCATTCCTGCGCTTCGCCTGGCTGTTGCCGGCGATTCTGCTCGCCGGGCGCGCGTTCGGCGACGAGGACCCGCGCGAGGCCGAGCGGCGGTTCCGCTTCCTCCTGGCGCGAGGCGAAGAACTGCAGGCGCAATCCGCGGACCTGGGCCCGGGGGCTTCGGGGGCTGAAGAGGCCCGGATGGCGGCGCTCCGCCGCCGACTCGAGAATGATTACCGCCACTTCTTGAGCGATCATCCGCAGCACAGTCGCGCGATGGTGGCGTTCGGCAGTTTGCTCTACGATCAGGGCCGGGAAGCGGAGGGGATTGGTTGGTGGGAGAGAGCCATCAAGGTCGACCCGCGTGAAGCGTATGCCTACAACAATATCGCCAATCACGACGGGCACAACGGCCGCGCCGCCGAGGCACTCAAGCTGTACGACAAAGCGATCGCTTTGGAGCCGGCCGAACCGGTGTTCCGCTTCAACTGGGCGACGACGTGCGTAGTGTTCCGCAACGAAGCGCACGCGGTGTATGGCTGGACGACCGGGGAAATCTACCGGCATTGCCTGGAACAATTCCGCAAAGCGCGCGACCTGGCCCCGCAGGACTTCGAGTTGGCCACCGCCTACGCCCAGACGTTCTACCAGATGCCCCAGCCGGACTGGCAGGAAGCTTATCAAGCGTGGAAATCCTGCCTCGACCAGCCACTCACCGACGAGCAGCGTCAGTTCGTCTACGCCAATCTGGCCCGAACCGGCCTGAACTCGGGCCGGTACGACGAAGCGGAGCAGTGGACCGCGAAGCTTACGAACGACGGCAAAGGCTCCATCCGACGCGCACTCGAGCGACGGATTGCGGAGCGGCGAAAAACCCTCGGTCCAGCAGCGATGACCAATTCGCCTACGCCCGCGGCCACTGGCGCCGGCGGGAAACGCCCGGACCCGTCACCATAACGACGCTCCCGGCGCCGAACACCAGGCAAGCAACCACCAACAACCCGCGGCTCTGGGTCGACCGGGCCGGCGGCGACGCGGCGCGGACAATTTCGTGGGCATAGAACTTCGCGTACACGGCCCGATGATCGCTGGCGTTGTCCCATCCCTCGACGTCGGCGATGCGCGCGCCGTCGGGCACGTACTCGTTCGCCATGCCCGGACTGGTGATGAGATAATCGATGCGGCTGAACTGGTTGCGGTACTTCCAGTAGTACGTGTCCTGTCCGCCCTTGCTGTCCACCGCCAAGAGTTCGACCAGCGCAAACGGTGGTTCGCCGACGATCGCGCGGATCGGCGCGGACTCGGGTGTGTCGTTGAAATCGCCCATCACGATCAGGTTGAGCTCGGGATCGTCCTTGAGCGCTTTGCCGACGTGCGCCCGGAGCAGCTTCGCTTCCTCGAGGCGCATCACGGTCTGATCACCGATCTCCACGTGCCGCTTGGATTTCAGATGGGCGACGACGGCGCGAAACGCGTAGTGATCGTTGACCTGGATCTTGACGTCGATGATGCCGCGCTCGATGCGCTGGGGCTTGCCGTTGAGCAAATAGTTGTAGTCGGTCCGCGAGAACCGTTCGACGATGGGAAACCGTGAGAGGACGGAGACGTGTCGATTGGTGTCGGCACCTTGGATCCATTCGCGGTACGGCAGATCGATCCCGTGAGCGCGCAGTCCGTCGGCCAGGTCTGCCAGGTCGTTGGTCGTGCCCATTTCTTCCACGCCGAGCACGTCGGGGCGGATTTGGGCGACCACCTGAAAAAGCGCGTCCTTTTCCGACTGCGGTTTCGGCTGGTCCGCCTTGCCGTGCCGGTCCATCGAAAGCCAGTTCTCGACGTTGTAGGCGGCGACGATGAACGTATTGGTGTCGGCCGACTGGGCGGCGAGTCGTGTGGCCGCCAGAAGGCCGATCAACGCAATGGGTAGACAGGCCGTGGTGAGCTTCCGAAGATGGCGCATGGCTCCTCCCGAAATCAGACCTCGAGGTTAGCACGCGCCGCGTCCAATGCCAGCACGTTTTGCGGGGGCGTGTGTGCTTCAGGGGCCGGCAATGCCGATCACGCCGCAGGCGACCGCCGGGCCTACGTTACCTGACGGCTGCGATTTCAGGTCGTCGGCCCGTTGATGTACAGTAACGGCGCGGCCGACAATCGAAGTCGGGCCATCCAGGAGGATCATGGTGTTCACCGCATCGTAGTGTGCCTTGCCGGATGCGTCGGCGAGGACGTTCCCCAGGTCGCCGACCTGGCGGTAGGGCCAGTTCGGCCCGGCGTGCGGCATGCCGGATGGATTGAAGTCGCCGCCCGTCGAAGATGCATCGGGAGCGCCACAGTTGCCGAACTCGCGGATCTGGAACCCATGCAAGCCAGGGGTCAGTCCCGACATGTCGGCCACAACGCGTACGCCGGCTGGAACTTTCGTGAACGTGACCGTGCCCGAGACGCTATTGGCTTCGGTCGGCACCAGCACGGCTATCGCCCTTGTGACCGCTGGCTGGCCCGACGCGAGCGTGCCCGACGCCGTCCGCGCTGCCACAACCGATGCCACGACCAACGCCATCGTCAGAATCCCAACTCTCATCGCGTTGCCTCCTCTTCGTTTGCGTCAAAAGCTAGCACGCTGTCAGTGCCGGGACAAATGCCTCAGCCGAACTTGTAGTGCTTGCGGACCGGCTTGAGGACTTTCCACGTACACGACATCCCTTGGGGGAACGTGACGAGGTCACCCGTGCCAAAGCGCACCGGGTTCCCGCCTTGCGGAGTGACGATCACGTCGCCCTCCAACACGTAACACGTCTCCGTCTCGTCGTAGTGCCACGGGAACTCCGAGACTTCCTTTTCCCAGATGGGCCAGGCCGAGATCTTCAGTTGATCCAATTGATCCTTGTTGGGCGTGTGATTGACCGTGATGCTGCTCATGTTGTGTCTCGGTGTTTCGTGCTCGTCGACGCCAGCGATTCTAGCACCTTTTTGATTTCCGTCAGCTTTCCTTCCGGTTTTGTCGACGTGAGGCGCGGGAATTTGCCGTCGACTTGGAACAGGACGCCGCGCTGCGCGAGCATGATTCTGTCGGCGCGGGTTTCGACGGTATTCACTTTCGCCGCCGCGGCGAGCAGCCGGACCTCGGCGCATTGCAGCAGCAGCTTCATTTCGCGCGGCAACGGTCCGTAACGGTCGCGGAACTCGGCCCGCAACGCGTTCACGTCGGCGAGTTCGGTGAGCTGGGCGATCTTCCGATAAGCTTCGATGCGGAGGCGGGAGTCGGTGATGTAGGCCGAAGGGATGCGAGCAAGAGTGTCGGCTGCCAGTCCTCCATCTGTCGCCGCGAACTTGTCGGGAAGGCCTTCGCCTGCCCCGGAAGTCTTCGGGGCAAGCTGAGGATGACACGCCAAAAGGAAATCCAGTTTGAGGGTGACCTGCGGCAGGTACCGCGGCTTCTCGCCTTTTAGTCGGGCGATGCTAGCCTTGAGCAACTGACAGTACAGGTCGAACCCGATGGCGGTGATGTGGCCGCTTTGTTCGGCGCCGAGGATGTTGCCCGCGCCGCGAATCTCGAGGTCGCGCATGGCGATTTTGAATCCGCTGCCGAGGGACGAGTACTGTTTGATGGCGCTGATGCGTTTGCGCGCGCTCTGGACGAGTTGCATGTGACGGGGCAGCAGAATGTACGCGTACGCCTGGTGCTTCCAGCGCCCGACCCGGCCGCGGAGCTGATAAAGATCGCTGAGGCCGAACCGGTCGGCCCGATCGATGATGATGGTGTTGGCGTTCGGGATGTCGAGTCCGCTCTCGATGATCGTGGTGCACACCAGCACGTCGACCTGGCCGTTGACGAACCGGTGCATGACGTCCTCGAGTTGGTGTTCGCTCATTTGGCCGTGGCCGATACTGATTCGTGGAGCGTGAAGCGTGGAGCGTGGAGCGTCGTCGCTGAATAGCCGACTCAGCCGCTCGGCGACGGCGTCGATGCTCTGGACGCGGTTGTGGAGAAAGTAGACCTGGCCGCCCCGGTTCAACTCGCGTTGGATGGCGCGCTTGATGAGCCGTTCGTCGTACGGCGCGATGATGGTCTCGACGGGCAGGCGGTCTTGCGGTGCCGTTTCGATGGTGCTCATGTCGCGGGCCCCGGTCAACGCCAGGTACAACGTGCGCGGAATCGGCGTGGCGCTGAGCGTGAGCACGTCGACCAGTTTGCGGAGTTGTTTGAACCGTTCCTTGTGCAGCACGCCGAACCGCTGTTCCTCGTCGATGACCACGAGCCCGAGGTTCTTGAACGTCACGTCGGCGCTGAGCAGGCGATGGGTGCCGATGATGATGTCCACTCCGCCTTCGCGCAGGAGTTTCACCGCTTTCTTCTGTTCCCGCGGCGAGCGAAAGCGCGACAGCATCTCGATGGTGATGGGGAAGCCGGCCATGCGTTCGCGGCACGTGTTCCAATGCTGTTCCGCCAGCACCGTGGTCGGACAGAGAATGGCCACCTGGAACCCGTTCATGACCGCCTTGAACGCCGCGCGGATGGCCACTTCGGTCTTGCCGTAGCCGACGTCGCCGCAGATGAGTCGATCCATCGGTTTCCTGGATTCCATGTCGCGTTTTACTTCTTCGATGGCGGTTTCCTGATCGGGGGTCTCGTCGTAGGGGAAGGCCGCTTCGAACTCGCGTTGCCACGGCGCGTCGGGGGCGAACGCATGGCCTTCGAGCGACTGGCGTGCGGCCTGAATCTCCAGCAACTCGCTGGCGAGATCCATGATCGCGCGTTCGGCGGTGAACTTCTGGCGTTGCCAGAGCGCGCCGCCCAGTTGATGCAATTGCGGGATGCGTTTGCCGGCGCCGATGTATTTGCTGACGAGGTGCGCCTGATCGACCGGGACGTAGAGGCGCGCTTCATCGGCATACTCGATGGCGAGCACTTCCTGGCGGTGGATGACGGCCGGCTGCGCTTCGAACGGGTCTGCCGCCGGTGCGGCCACGTTGGCCTCGATGGTGCGCAAACCGAGGTATTTCCCGATCCCGTGCTGGATGTGGACGACGAAGTCGCCCTCCTGCAAGTCCGTCCAGTCGGTCGGTTGCCCCATTTGATGAAACTTGCGACGGGGCCGCACCAGCTTGTAGCGGCCGAAGATCTCCGCGTCGGTGACCACCGCCAGTTTGGCGTCGGGCCAGAGGAAACCCCGTGAGAGCGTGGAACCCGCCGCGGCGGGCCAGCGTCGGGCGTGGAGCGAAGAGGGAAACGAGCGGAATTGTTCACGCCAGAGTTCCTCGAAACGTTGGCGTTCGCCGTCGGTGCCGCAAAGGACGTGCAGCACGTATCCCTCATCGATCCAGCGGCGCAGTTGGTCGAAGAACTCCCGACGCATCCGATCCGCCACTTCCGGCTCGGGCGCCCGCGCCTCGAGCGGCCGGAACGCTTCGAGCGATACCAACCGGAGGTTGAGCGGGCCGGCAGAAACGGCCGGCGTCGCCAAGCTCTCGGTTGCGATGGCTTCGGCCAGGTGAACCTGCTGGAGCTTCGCGCCCAGAGTCTTCTCCCACGGCTCGAAGAATGGATCGGCATCGGGAATCTGGCGCGCGTAACTCGCGGCGGCCTCGGCCAATCGCTCGGGTTCGTCGAGCACCAGCAAAGTACCGGACGGAAGCAGTTCGAGCAATGAGACCGCTTTGTCGGGCGTCCGTTTGAGAAGGCCGACTTCGCCCGCGGGGGTGACGAGGACACCTGGCAGTTTGTCGCGCGATTGTTGTGAGGCGGCGTCGAACACGCGGACGGATTCGACCTGGTCGCCGGCGAATTCGGCCCGGACGGGGTCGTCGCGCTCGAGCGGGAAGAAGTCGACGATGCCACCGCGGTGCGCCATGTCGCCGCGTTCGTTGACCTGGACCTCCGGACTGTAGCCGCGCTCGATGAGCGCAGACAGCAGCGCGTCTGGTTCGAGAGTCTGTCCGACCGAGAGCGGAAAGCGGAGGGCAGAAAGGGCGGCAGCGGAGAACGTGCGCTGGAGGAGAGCCTGGACCGACGCCACGATCACCCAGTTGTCATTCCGAGCGGAGCGAGGAATCTCACGCCCGTGATCGTGTGTGAGACCGTTCGACTTCGCCCCGGCATTCGTCGCGTCTTCGCTCAGGCTGACAACCTTGGACAGGACGCGGAGCCGATCCGCGATTGTATCGGCGTGGGGAAGGACGTCTTCGTGCGGCAATGTTTCCCACGCAGGGTAGAACAGCGCGTCCGGAGCGAATGCCTGAACGTCGTTGAAGAATGATTCTTGGGATTTGAGGCCGTCGGTGACGACGAGGACGGGGCGATTTGAGATTTGCGAGAGCAGGGCGACGACGAACGGCTTGGCGGCGTCGGCCACGGAATTCAGGCGCAAAAAGTCCCCTGCATTGAGTCTCCGGTTGATGGGGGGTACCCACGGAGACCCCCGCGCGGCATCGAACAGCCGATTCTCGGTCACAAATTGTCCGACTCGTGTCGGTTGGAAAACCTTACCAGCAGTCGCCGATGCGCGCAACCGGCGGCAACGCGACCGCAATCCGCAGGGCCTCAGGGAAACATGACGGCGCGGTAGAACCTTTGGGTCAGACCTGTCGCTGACGCGTCGATTGCCTGTTGGATGCTCCCGCCGGTCATGTTGTTAGTCAGAGTGTTCCAAGTGGCAGGGCTGAGGCTATCGGTATATTCGACGCGATAATTCATGCCGGTAACCGTCGTGAAGCTGACGCCCATGCTGCTCCCGATGGGGCCGACGGCGGTGATCTGTGGGGCGGGTGCGGCCAGGATTAACGCGTTGTAGGCGTCCACTTTTCCGTAACCCCAGGTCGGGTTCGGTGTTGGGCCCGTGAAAGAGTCCGTGCGGGCCGATTGTTGGAGGATGGACTTCACGGCCGGAGCATCAAGCCTCGGGTTCAATTGCAACATCAGCGCGACGACGCCCGTCACGATCGGATCGGCGGCGCTCGTGGCACTGGCCCGACCGTACAACCCGCCGCCGTCTTGAATGAGATTGAACCGGAACGTGTGCCAGTAGGAGTTGGTTGCATAGCTGGTAAACACGCTGTCGCCCGGCGCACAGACGTCCACGCCAACCCGTCCGTCGAACGTTGGGCCGGTGCTACTGCCCTGCCAGATGTTACTGACCGACTCACCATCGACGTAACGTATGAATCCGTCGATATCCGTGTAATTGGTGCGAACAACGTAGTCGCCCGTGCATATGTTGTTGAAGGCCGTGGCGCCATCCCAGATGTTGCCCGGTGCCGCGAAGTTCAGGAACTGATTGAGATTGGCAGACGAATTCCAGAACTGGGAGGGATTCAACGTGGCATCGAATCGGCCGCTGCTGACCGTCGAGCCGATCAGGCCGACCGTGTAGGTGCCGAGCGGGCCATCGAGGCGCATATAGATTTCGCGTTTGCCATCCGCAGCGTTGTAGGGGTCGACGTTCGAGCCGTAGTGGTAGTAGGTGAAGTCGGGCGTCTGGTGAGAATCAAAGCCGTTGTTGTCGGATGGCGAAATGAACGGGCCGTAGTTGTTGGTCGGCGACTGGATCGTTACATCGAATCGGTCGTTGCCGAAGTACCACAAATCCAGGACCGGAGACCCGATGTTACCCTTGGTGATTTGCAGCAAGTTGGTTGCTCCCCGGGCGACCTGGCCGCCCGCGCGGTTGGTCATGCCGCCGTCGTCGCCCGCGCCGGTCAGGAAAACCAGTCCTGGTATTCCCGGTCCGACGGTGCTGTCGATCGCTTGGCAAAGGGCGCTGGTACCGTCTGTTGGACCCGCTTGCGAGCCGAGGTCGAGGGTCATGACGCACGGCATACCCAGTTCGCGGGCTTTGTCGCGGACAAAGTCGATCGCGACCGGGATGCGAGACAGATCGAAGAAAGGGGCCTCCGCCGGTTGATCGTCGTGCGCGGGCGCGCCATCGGATGTGATTTTCACGACGATGATGGAAGCATCGGGCGCGATCCCCCGGTATTTCTGGCCGACGCTGTTGCGACCGTTGCCGCAGGCGATACCAGCGGCGGCAGTGCCGTGGCCCACGGCGTCGCGGGTGGCAAGGCCCGGCTCACCGCTCAGCGCCGCGTTAATCTGCGCCTCGGTATAGATCGTGCCCATGCCGTAAGTGTTGCCGACGGCATTGGAACCGGTGTCATCGGTCAGGTCGAAGATATACTTGATGCGCGTCGCGCCGTTGGTGTTCCGAAAATCGTCATTTCGCCAGTCGATGCCGCGATCCATGATTGCGACGAGCACACCTTGTCCGGTGACGCCGAATCGGGCAATCGCATCGTCTGTACGCGTCTCCATGCGCACCCGATCCATGGCCAGGCTGGGAAAGAGGAAGGCTGACCACGCCGCAACGAGAGTTATCGCCAGCGTGCAGCCCTGCGTACAACGATACGTCGCCGTATGTCGCAAATACATAGAAGCCACGACCCGCGCCCGGTCACGGCGACTCTACATCGCATGCAAAACGAACGCAAGTTACCGAGGGGGCAGATTGCGACGCCGATACTTTCCGCCACTACAAATTCAACCGCTTGACGTTTTCCAGCACGTGGTTGGCCGACTTCTTGAGCTGGGCGAGTTCATCGGCCGTGAGCTTCAGTTCGACGATCTTTTCGCCGTCGTTGGCGCCGAGGACGGCGTCGCGGTCATGATGCGGCTTGGACCAAGGCATGCCGCACGGAGGACGGCAGCTTGACCGGGTGAAACCAGTCTTCGGGATAGAGATAGTCTTCTCCAGATTCGTCGATCACGCGGGTCAGGCCATGCTTGGCGGCTTTTGCGTCCGCCAAGACTTGATAGACCTTCCCGATCTCCAGCGACGCTTGGTAGTCCTCGTTGTTCACGCAGACCGCGAATCGAATTCTCCCGTTTGCGCGTTTCATGGCGTTCAATCCAACAATCGTTTCACCTTCAATTCTCGACGGCCAATCCCGTGGGCCTCGTACCAATGTAGCTCAGCCCGATGAATTGTGCCATCGCCCAGTCGCACGGTGGCCCATCCTTTGCACTTACGCCACCGGTTCGCCCCGTAGCGTTTCCGCAGGCGTCGCAGGTCGCGGATCGAGCGGCCAACGGCAATCGTCTCCGCGTCGTGGATCGCTTCGACCAATTCAAAGTGCACGCGCGCACAATTCCAGCTACAAATTCAGTCGCTTGACGTTTTCCAGCACGTGGTTGGCCGACTTCTTCAGTTGGGCCAGTTCATCGGGCGTGAGGTTCAACTCGACGATCCTCTCGACGCCGTTGCGGCCCAGCACGCACGGGACGCCGACGAACATATCTTTGATGCCGTACTGGCCGGTGCACCACGCCGCACAGGGCAGCACCCGATGTTCGTCGTTCAAGATCGGGCGGACCATGGCCACCACCGAAGCCGAGGGCGCGTAGAACGCCGAGCCCGTCTTCAGCAGGCCGACGATTTCGGCGCCGCCGTTGCGGGTCCGTTGCACGAGGGCCTCGATGCGGTCCTTCGGCAGCAGCTCTTCAACCTTCACGCCGGCAACTCTGGCATAGCGCACGAGCGGCACCATGTCGTCGCCGTGGCCGCCGAGCACGATGGCTTCGACGTCGCGCGACGACACGCCCAGTTCCATGCCGACGAAGCAGCGGAAGCGTGCGCTGTCGAGCACGCCGGCCATGCCCATCACGCGGTTTTTGGGGAACCCGAGTTTAACGCCCGCCAGATAGGTCATGACGTCGACCGGGTTGCTGACGACGATGACGACGGCGTTGGGTGCGTGTTGGCGGACCGCCTCGCAAACGCTGCTGACGATTCCGGCGTTGGTCTTGAGCAGGTCGTCGCGGCTCATGCCGGGCTTGCGCGCGACGCCGCTGGTGATGACGACCACGTCGCTGTCGGCGCAGTCGGCGGGATCGTTGGAACCGCGGACTTTACTGTCGAATCCTTCGAGGCAGGCGGATTCCATCATATCGAGCGCTTTGCCCTGGGGCAGGCCCTCGACGATGTCGATCATGACCACGTCGGCCAATTGCTTTTCTACGATGCGCCGCGCGGTCGATCCGCCGACGAACCCGGCGCCAAAGATAGTCACTTTTAGCTTCATCAATTACCTCGCAGGTGTGGTTGGTTATGCGTCGCCAAGCCGGCGCCCGTTTATTGAAAAAAATCGTGGCAATGTCGAGCCGGAATTGCCGGGGCATGGAGGCGTTGACGGTGCGCGGGCGATATGGTAATTTTTCGGCCTGGTGAGTGTCTTCTGGAGACCTCCGTCGTGAACGTGTTGAACGAGAACGTATTGGTGCTCAACCGCCTGTGGCAGGCGATCAACGTCTGCACGGTGGAACGCGCCTTCACGCTGCTGTACATGGGCCACGCCGAGGTGGTCGTCGAGAACGGCGGCGAGTTCCAGACGTTTGATTTCCACGAGTGGCGCGATTTCACGCAGGACCACGACGGCGACGACGTGGTCCACACCGTCTCGTTCAAGATCCGCATTCCGCGCGTGATCCTGCTGCTGTTCTTCGACCGGCTCCCGCACAAGGAGGTCAAGTTCACCCGCCACAACATCTTCGAGCGCGACCGCAACACCTGCCAATATTGCGGCAAACGGTTCGACCGGCGCGACCTGAACCTGGACCACGTCATCCCCCGGGACCGGGGCGGCACGACAACGTGGGAGAACATCGTGTGCGCCTGTGTCGAGTGCAACACGCGCAAAGCCAACCGCAGCCCGCAGGAAGCGGGCATGCACCTGATCCGCAAGCCCAAGCGCCCGAAGTGGCGTCCGTTCGTCAACGTCACCATCGCGTCCGTGGCGCACGATAGCTGGAAACACTTCCTCGATTTGGCGTATTGGAACGTCGAGTTGGGCGAAGATGTGAAGTAAGGGCGGCTGCAGATTAGCGTTCTGTTCCGCGGACAATGTTGCTCCACGCATGGAGGGTGAATTGGACGACACCGAGATGGGAAGCGACGGGTTAAAGGTTTGCGAGTATGTTAAGTCGCTCCAACAGTTTGCGTTTGCCAAGCCCAACTACCCGTATGGTCACATGGGGGCGACCATACTGGACGCATCGCTTCAAGCGGGCTTGAAGTACGACCTTGTCGTCGAACCTCGCGTCAGAAAACTGATGCGATGCTACCCGCACTTCGTGACAACAAGCGAATTCTCCGCCCTATTGAAGATCGTTCCGCTCAACCAGATCGCCGAGTGGAAGCATGAAGAGAAGCTTTCGCGAATCCAAGCTGTTCTTAACCTCTTTCTCAAGGAGAACGTCGAAACAGAAGGTGACTTATTCGAGTGGATCAAATCGGAGGACAATCAAAGGAAGCTGAAAGAGTGTCATGGGGTGGGGGACAAGACACTTGACTACTACAAGCTGCTCGCAGGGCATTCGACGCTCGCGATAGACAGGCACTTGTACGCTTTTCTGGCCGAGGCTGCCGTGAAAATCCAAGACGGTGAATACTCAAGAGCCCAGGATATCCTCGCTGTGGCCGCCCGGTTACTAGATATTGAGCAGCGGGTCTTGGACTATAGCATTTGGAAATACATGAGCGATAAGTCGTCCAAGAAACAACGCTTTGGGGGCCACTGCCTCTCTTCAGGTGCGCAAACTCGTTGCGCGCCGGCCTCCTGACCGCGCTCTTTGACCGACCGAAGGTCCCCCCATCACGCCGTTTCGATTGCGCGAGGGCGCTGGGACGTGCTATTGTCTCGGTTGTGACGGCCAAACAAAAGATGCTCGAAGCCGTCCGGGCTTTGCCGGACGACGCGTCCATTGAAGACGCCATGCAACGGCTGTTGTTGTTGGCCAAGATCGAGCGTGGCCTGCAGCAGGCGGACGCCGGTCAAACCATCCCTCATGCGCAGGTGAAGGAGAAGATGGCCAAGTGGCTGAAGTAAGGTGGACGCCGCAAGCCTTGGGCGATCTGGAGGCCATTGCGGAGTTCATCTCACAGGATTCGCCCCATTACGCCAGCCTCTTCGTCATCGACGTATTCACCGCTGTGGAACGGCTGGGGGAGTTTCCGCTTTCCGGTCGGGTTGTTCCTGAGAAGAACGATTCGAAGGTTCGCGAAGTCATCCTGGGGAACTATCGGATCGTTTACCGCGTTCGCGACGACGTGGTGGAATTGCTCACCGTATATCACGGGGCGAGGTTGCTCGATCCGTCGAAACTTGGCTGAGCTGACCGGCCTTCCGCTTTGACACCCCTGTGCTTCGGCGATAGAATTCCGTTGTGGTCGCCAAGCTCGAACAATTGAAAACGCTTCTGCGCGGCTGCGGTCGGACGCTGGTCGCGTACTCGGGCGGCGTGGACAGCGTGTTGCTCGCAAAGGTGGCGCGCGACGCGCTCGGCGACGACGCGCTCGCCGTGATTGCCGATTCGCCGAGTCTGCCCCGACGCGAACTGGATGAAGCGCTGGAGCTTTCCCGTCAATTCGGTTTTCCGGTGCGGGTGATCAAGACCGACGAGATGGCCGACGAGAATTACACGAGCAACCCGTCGAACCGCTGTTACTTCTGCAAGACCGAGTTGTTCGGCAAGCTCGCGGAAATGGCGAGTGCCGAGGGCTGGCAGACGATTGTGTATGGCGAGAACGCCAGCGACGTGGGCGATTTTCGGCCCGGCGCACAGGCAGCCTCGGAATTCGGGGTCCGGGCACCGTTGAAGGAAGTCGGGTTGACGAAGGCCGAGATCCGCGAATTGTCGGCGAAACTCGGGTTGCCGACTGCCGACAAGCCGCAGATGGCCTGTTTGTCGTCGCGGATCCCGTTCGGGGAGCCCGTGACGCCCGAGGTGCTGGCGATGATTGAAGCAGCGGAGAACGTTTTGCGGGACGCGGGGTTTTATGATGTGCGGGTGCGGCACCTCGCGATGGGAAACTCGAAACTCGAAATTCGAGATTCGAACGGCGGCCGCGAGAGCGCGAAACAACACTTGGCCCGGATCGAGGTGGGCGCGGACGAGTTGACGCGGCTTCTGGAGGACGAACTGCGCGAGTCGATCACGCGAGCGTTGAAAGAGATCGGCTATGCGCATGTCACAGTGGATTTGCAGGGCTACCGGCGGGGCGGCGCCAATAAAACATTGGTGAAATCGGAGGAGATCTGAGCATGAACGGCAAGATAATCGCCAGCGGCGCGTTGAGTGCGGTGATCCTGTTGTCGGGTTGCGGTCGAGAGACCGAGCAGAAGCTGGAGCAGACCCAACAGCAATTGGCGGCCGCCACCAATGAAATCGCCGCCACGCGGGCCGAACTGGCCGAGGTCAAAACCAAGATGGAAGCGCAGGTCTCCGACCTGAAGCAGACCGTGGCCAAGTTGAGCGACGAAAAGGCCGACGCCGTGAAGAAGGCCTCGGTGCTCCAGAGCGAGCTGGCGAGCACCCAACAACAATTTCAACGGGAGAGGGCCGACCTCACCGGTAAACTCAAGGAAGTGACCGACCGTCTGACCGAGGTGGACCAGAAGCTGGCGGACTTGGAGAAGACGCACGCGACGACCGTGGCACACTTGCAAGCAATGCGGGAAGAGTACGTCAAATTGACCAATCAGAAGAACGCGCTCGAAGCGATGCTTCACGATTTGCGGTCGCTCAAAGAACAGATTCGAATTGTGAAACAGGACATGTACAACCAGCGGGTCGCCGAACGGAAGCGGCTCGACCGCGCGGAATATGCGATGGGCAATCACGGTTACCTGCTCAAGAACGGCTCGTGGGTCGCGCCACGGGTGCCCGGCAAGTACCCGCTCACGCAGGAGATTCATCTGCCCGAATGACCGACAAACCCCAACGGCTACGCATCGCTCACCGCGACTTCAATTCGCGGCTGATCATGGGCACGGGCAAGTTCGCCTCGGGCGAAATCATGGCTGCGGCCCTCGAAGCCAGCGGCGCGGAACTGGTGACCGTGGCGTTGCGGCGCGCCGATCTCTCGGGCCAGCACGGCAAGTTTGCGAATATCCTGACGTTCGTTGACGCGAAAAGGTACGTGCTATTGCCCAACACCAGCGGCGCACGCACCGCCGAGGAAGCCTGTCGTCTGGCGCGGCTCGGCCGCGAGGCGACGGGGTCGGCGTGGCTCAAGCTCGAGATTCATCCCGACCCGCGTTACCTCCTGCCCGATCCCGTCGAAACGCTGAAGGCGGCTGAGGTCCTGGTGAAGGAAGGGTTCACCGTGCTGCCGTACATTCATGCGGATCCCGTCGTGGCGAAACGACTCGAGGACGTCGGATGCGCCACGGTCATGCCGCTCGGTTCGCCGATTGGCAGTGCCCGCGGCATCGAAACGCGCGCCAGTATCGAGATCATTATCGAACAGGCAACCGTGCCGGTCGTCGTGGACGCGGGACTGGGCGCGCCGTCGCACGCCGCGGAAGCGATGGAGATGGGCGCGGACGCGGTACTGGTCAACACCGCCGTGGCTGTGGCGGCCGATCCGGTGCGGATGGCCCTGGCGTTCAAGGCCGCGGTGGAAGCCGGCCGTGCCGCCTACGAGATTGGACTGGCTCCGAAGCGGAGGGACGCCGAGGCGACCAGTCCGCTGACCGGATTCCTGAACGAGCCATGAGTTTTGCCTCGGAGTTCAACAGCTTGGCGGTCGCGGAACTTTCCGCGTTCGCCCAGAACGCCACGGCGGGCGACGTCGAAGCGGCGTTGGCCCGCAGCGGGCGGCAGCGAACTTCGCCCAGCGATTTCGCCGCGTTGATTTCGCCGCGAGCGGCCCAGCCCCAGTATCTGGAGGCGATAGCGCAACGGGCGCATGAGCTGACGATCAAACATTTCGGCCGGGTGATCCGGTTCTTCGTTCCGTTGTATCTCAGCAACGAGTGCATCAACATCTGCAAGTATTGCGGGTTCTCGCGCGACAATCCGATCCTGCGGGTGACGTTGACGCTCGAGCAGGTGGTGACGGAGGCGCGGTATCTACGCGACCAGGGGTTCCGGCACATCCTGCTGGTGGCGGGCGAACACCCACATTTCGTGTCGGACGATTATCTCCGCGACTGTGTGGCGCGGCTGCACCGGGAATGGCCGAGCATTTCGTTGGAGGTCGGGCCGCTGGAGGTCGAACAGTATCGGCCAATCGTGCAGGCGGGCGCCGAAGGACTCGTGGTGTATCAGGAAACGTACGACCGCGGCATTTATGACGCCTTGCACGTGAGCGGGCCGAAGAAGGATTTCGAGTGGCGGTTGGAAACGCCGGAACGGGCGTACGCGGCGGGCTTTAAGCGGCTGGGGATTGGCGCCCTGCTCGGCTTGGGACCGTGGCGGAATGAAGCCGTGGCGCTGGCGGCGCACACGGCACACCTGCTCCGGAAATGCTGGATGTCCCAACTGACCATCAGCGTGCCACGGATGCGGCCTGCGGCCGGCGGATTCAAGCCCGCGGTCAATGTAAGCGACCACGAGTTGGTGCAGTTCGTGTGCGCCTTGCGACTGACGTTTCCCGAGGTGGGAATCGTCTTGAGCACGCGCGAGTCGCCCAAACTCCGTGACAATTTAATCCCGTTGGGTATCACGTTGATGAGCGCGGGGAGTCACACGGAACCGGGCGGCTACACGGGGCAGGGGAGGGAAAAGTTGCACGTTACGAAGGGTGGGCGCTTTGTGAAACCACCGATGCCCGTGATCGAGTCGGAGGGCGAACACGCCACGGTTCAATTTGAGATTGCGGACAATCGCACGCCGGCGGAAGTCGCGGTGCGGTTGGAAGAGATGGGCTACGAGACTGTCTGGAAAGATTGGGAGGGAGCGCTGAATGGCGTCTGAGCGGGCAGCCGTACGGGCAAATGGACAACGGCGGGAGATAGACCTGCCGTGTTCGGTGGCCGATTTTGTACAAGGTTGCGGCTGGAAGACGACTCAAGTGGTCGTCGAGCACAATGGCGCCGTGGTCGGTCGCCAGGAACTCGGCCGCGCCATGCTCAAGGATGGGGACCAACTTGAGATCATCGTGCCCGTGGCAGGCGGCTGACGTCCTTCACGCGCGAGTTGCCTGAAGTACGCATCGCTCAGGTTGTAAGCACACTCGAGACAATGGGGAGCCGCTCGTCGGTGCAACTGGTTTTGGATGGGCGAAGGCCGTTGTAGCTCTAGCGACTATCGAAATCCTCGCCGGCGACCTCCTGCACTTCGTACCAAAGTGCGGTTCGAATACCTTGGTCGGCAAGCAGATGCTTCTTTACGACCCGGACAATTGGGCGTCGATTCTGCCAGAGCTGGTCGCTTGTGTTTTCTAGCAAGGCCTTGTTAATTCGGAGGCTGATTATCTCCAATATGCCAAGTTCAGATAGATGTCGCTCTCCCCATTTGACCTCGTCCGATAACGCTTTCAGATCGGCCCGTCCCTCCTTGGTTACCAGATCGAGGACCTCCGTCCACAGGACATAAGGACTCTTCAATTCATCTAATGGACGCATCGATAGGGAGATACGACTGTAATTCCAGTCCTTGTCCGGACATAACGCCAGCGTTTCATTGAGCTTGGTTACCACTTCCTCAGGGGTGGCGTCCATCGGCCGTTGTAGCATCTTGTTCATAAGGCGGTACGTAGAGATGAAAAATCTAGTTGCATTCCAGCGCGGTCAATCTATAATCTCTCGGCGTCAAAAGAACTTAACGGATTCAGGAGTTTGCACGTTCTTCAGAGGGGTTCCCCACCCCCACCTCCTTGGCGTGCAACTCCTGAATCTGATTTTTTTTGTGTTGAATCCCTCATCGGTAGTGTAAACGGTGTTTCTCTCTGGCTGACATCCGTATGAGGCGACGGCCTCGGTCCCCCGAACGGCTGCCGTACGCGAGAGGGTGTGCGACACGTTCGCCGTAGAATCGCTGGCTGCCAGCCGGACAAGACTGTCGTGCGGGACGCCGGCGCTGTGATGATTCATGTTGGCGGGAATCCCGTAGTTGATAACCCGTATGTTGTGGTTCGGGGGAGAGGGATTCGGTAGCAAAGGTTTTCGAGCTGTGCTCATCGGATCACTTTGTGGGCGCGCCCCGGCACAGGGCGCCGTTGCGCCGTGCAATCCCCGAGACGTAATAACATCGGCGATGCGCCGAATGCTGAGAGCGAGGCCAGCGATCTTTCCCTTGGAGGCGAAGCGGGCGGCAAACCGCGGGAGGAGCTTTCGAGCTTGCGTTTGCCATACCCTTCACCTACAAGGTGAGCCGAGAGTAGTCAAGAGTTGGTGATTCTCAACTTCAAATTCTTTCGGCGAGGAGATTTATGGGTCAGGTCTACACCGACATCACCAAGACGATCGGCCAGACACCGTTGGTGCGGCTGAACCGGGTGGCGGCGGAACTCGGGGCCGAGATCGCTGTCAAATGCGAGTTTTTCAATCCACTGAGTTCCGTCAAGGATCGCATCGGCGTGGCGATGATCGAGGCTGCGGAGCGGGATGGACGGATTGGCAAAGGGTCGACGATCATTGAGCCGACCTCGGGGAACACGGGAATCGCCCTGGCGTTCGTCTGCGCGGCCAAAGGGTATCGCTTGGTCTTGACCATGCCCGAGACGATGAGCACCGAACGGCGGGTCTTGCTACGGATGCTCGGCGCGGAACTCGTTCTGACTCCCGGGGCCGAGGGAATGCCCGGCGCGATCCGCAAGGCGGAGCAACTGGCGAAGGACAGCAAGAACGCGTTTGTGCCCCAGCAATTTAACAATCCGGCCAACCCCGAGATCCACCGCCGCACCACCGCGGCCGAGATTTGGAACGACACCAATGGCCGGGTCGATGCCATTGTGGCAGGTGTCGGCACCGGCGGCACCATCACCGGCGTTGCCGAGGTGATCAAGGGCAAGAAACCCGGGTTCAAAGCCGTCGCCGTCGAACCCGCCGACTCGGCAGTCATCAGCGGGGGCAAACCGGGACCGCACAAGATCCAGGGTATCGGGGCCGGGTTCATTCCCAAGAACCTGAACACCTCGATCCTCGACGACGTCATCACGGTGACGAACGACGACGCATTCGCCATGGCGCGGCGTCTCTCAAGGGAAGAGGGCATCCTTTGCGGAATTTCGTCGGGGGCGAACGTTTGGGCGGCGATTCAATACGCCCGGCGCCCCGAGAACAAAGGCAAGCTCATCGTCACCATCGCTCCGTCGACGGGCGAACGCTACCTCAGCACGCCACTCGCGGCCGAGGCCCGTGCTGAAGTCACCAAGAACGCGTAAGTGCCGATGGTGAAGACCGCTCTCCTTTTTGCTGGGCAGGGCAGCCAGACTGTCGGCATGGCGCGCGACCTGTGCGACCGATTCGAAGGCTGCCGCAAACTGTTCGCGCGGGCCAACGAGATTCTCGGCCGCGACATCACGAAAATCTGCTTTGAAGGTCCCGAGGAGGTGTTGACGAAGACCGACAACGCGCAGCCGGGCATCTTTCTTACGAGCCTGGCCTGTCTGGAAGCGCTGCGATCCCAAATTTCCGATCTGAAATTCGAGGCCACGGCCGGGTTGTCGCTGGGTGAATTCACGGCGCTCACCGCCGCCGGGGCCGTGAGCTTCGACGACGGCCTGCGCATGGTGCAACTGCGGGGCCGCTTCATGCAGGAAGCGTGCGACGCCACCAGCGGGGGCATGGCGTCGATCATCAACATGGACGACGCCGCGCTGGCGGATGTCTGTCGTGAAGCCGACGTAGATATCGCCAACATCAATTGTCCCGGCCAGGTTGTCATCTCGGGCGACAAAGCGAAAATCACCCGGGCCGTCGAGTTGGCCAAAGCCCGTGGCGCGAAACGCGCCGTCCCGCTCGTCGTCGCCGGCGCGTACCATTCCCGGCTCATGCAGGGCGCCCGGGGGAAGGTTGCCAACGCGCTCGCCGGCCTGCCGATGCGCGATCCGCGAGTGCCGGTGGTGTCCAACGTGACCGCGCGGCCCGCAGCCGGCGTGGCGGAGATCAAGGACCTGCTCGTTCGTCAGGTCACCTCCCCGGTCCGCTGGAGCGAGTCGATGGAGTGGTTGGTTTCGCAGGGATTCGCCCGGTTCATCGAGCTGGGCCCCGGCAACGTGCTCGGCGGTCTGATGAAACGCGTCAACAAGGATGTGGAGATGCTTTCCGTCAGCGATTCCACGACGTTGGACGCGGCTGTGAAGAGGGTGACGGGATAGCTCCGGGATTTTTACCGCGATTCATGTTGACAAGCGGGCGCGGGGCTGGCTAGGAAAGCCGCGTGCAAAAACTCTTGGAGAACCGGGTAGCAGTGGTGACCGGCGCAGGTCGCGGCATCGGAGAAGCCATTGCGCGGCGGCTGGCGGGCGAAGGCGCAGCGATTGCGGCCTGTGATGTGATGCTGGAGAACGCCCAGCAAGTGGCCACCAGTCTCGCCAAGGGCGGGACCAAGGCCAACGCGTACGCGGTAAACGTGACCGACAGCCAGCAGGTCAAGGAAGTCTGCGACAAGATCGTGGCGGATTTCGGACAGGTGGACATTCTCGTCAACAACGCCGGCATCACACGCGACGGTTTGTTGCTGCGGATGAGCGACGAGGATTGGGATGCGGTGCTGGGAGTGAATTTGAAGGGCGCGTTCTTGTTTACCCGGGCGTTGTCCCGCACGATGTTGCAGCAACGCCGGGGCGTGATTGTGAACATCGCCTCGATTGTCGGCGTGATCGGCAATGCGGGACAGGCGAACTATTCGGCGTCGAAAGCGGGTTTGATCGGGTTTACCAAGACCATCGCCAAGGAACTGGCCTCGCGGGGGATTCGCTCCAACGCAGTGGCGCCGGGCTTCATCCAGACGGCGATGACCGACAAATTGAGCCCCGAGGCCAAGAAGGCACAGACGGATTTCATTGCGCTGAAGCGCTTGGGTTTGCCGGAAGACGTGGCCAACGTGGTATTGTTCCTGGCCAGCGACCTGTCCGGCTACGTGACCGGACAGGTGATCGCCGTGGATGGCGGGCTCGCGATGTGAGCCGTGGTGGGCGTAAACAAAACTTTGACAACGCAGCAAGTTTTCGCATAAACAAACGAACGTCCTTTTTGAACCAGGAGGAAGCCAATGGCAGATAAATCCGTAGCGGACCGTGTGAAGGAGATCATCGTCGAGCAACTCGGCGTCAACCCCGATCAGGTGACCCCCGAAGCGAAATTCATCGAAGATTTGGGCGCGGACTCCCTCGACACGGTGGAATTGGTGATGGCTTTTGAAGAGGAATTTGGCGCAGAGATCCCCGACGAGGACGCCGAGAAACTTCAAACGGTCGGCGACGTCATCAAATACATTGAGGAACGCGGCGAGAAGTGACGGGATGTTTGTGCCCTGCACGAAGCGGGGCGACGATCAGGGGATCCGGCCGGCTTGTGGGGCATAAAGTAGGTTGCTATTTCGGGCTTTATGCCCCACTTTTTTCAGGCTTTTACCGACCATGAGCGAACGACGGGTTGTCATCACAGGCATGGGAGTCCTCACACCGCTGGGCTGTGACCTGGAGGTGTTCTGGAAGAACCTGCTCGCAGGCAAAAGCGGCATTGCCCCCGTCACCCGCTTTGACCCGACGAATTTTGACTGCAAGATCGGTGGCGAGGTCAAGGACTTCAACCCCGAAGAATTCATGCCGGTCAAGGAAACCCGCCGCACCGACCGCTTCACCCAGTATGCCGTTGGCGCCGCGAAGAAGGCCGTCGCCGATTCCGGCCTCGACCTCTCGCAGGCGGACGCCAACCGCATCGGCGTGCTCATCGGTTCGGGCATCGGCGGCATGGAAACAATTGAAGAACAATCGGCCATCCTGCTCAAGAAAGGCCCCAGCCGCGTCTCGCCGTTCATGATCCCGATGCTCATCGTGAACATGGCCAGCGGCTACGTCTCGATGCTTCTCGGCGTGAAAGGGCCGAACCTGGCCGTCGTCTCGGCGTGCGCCACGGCGACCCACGCGCTCGGCGAAGCCACCCGCGCCATCATTCATAACGACGCCGACGTGATGATTGCGGGAGGGACCGAGGCGGCCATCACGCAGTTCGGTTACGCCGGCTTTTGCGCGATGAAGGCGATGAGCACCCGCAATCACGAACCCGAACGCGCCAGCCGGCCGTTCGACGCGCAACGCGACGGGTTCGTCATGGGCGATGGTGCCGGCGTCTGTATCCTTGAATCCCTCGAACACGCGCGGAGACGCAACGCCAGGATTTATTGCGAAGTCGTCGGCTACGGCATCACCGGCGACGCCTATCACATGAGCGCGCCGGCGCCGGAAGGCGAAGGTGCGGCCCGGTCCATGTCGATGGCGTTGCAGCACGCCCATTTGAATCCCGAACAGGTCGATTACATCAACGCGCACGGCACGTCGACGCAAGTCGGCGACAAGTGCGAGACGCAGGCCATCAAGACCGTGTTCGGCGCGCATGTCAAGCAACTGGCCGTCAGTTCCACCAAATCCATGACCGGCCATCTTCTCGGGGCGGCGGGTGCCGTCGAGACCGCCGTGTGCGCCCTGGCGATCCGCGACGGCATGGTTCCGCCAACGATCAATTACGAAAACCCCGATCCCGATTGCGACCTCGATTACGTGCCGAACCGGGCGCGCGAAATGACGGTCTACGCTTGCGTCAACAATTCTCTCGGGTTCGGCGGTCACAACGCCACCCTCGTCGTCAAGAAGCACGAGTAAATTCAACTTGCAACCCGCGGCGCGCTCCTGTAGATTCGCCCGCCCTGACCCATGAGAGCAAAGATCCATCCTGAATACGTCGACGCCGTGATCCACTGCGCCTGTGGCAACGTCATCAAGACCCGGTCCACGCGCAAGGATATGCGCATCGGCATCTGCTCCAAGTGTCACCCGTTTTTCACGGGCCAGCAGAAGTTTGTCGATACCGCGGGCCGCGTCGAGCGGTTCCAGAAGCGGTACGCCAAGAAAACGAAGTAGCTGCTTTCACGAAAACATCACGCTACGGATCATCAAGCGCGATGTTTTTTTCTTTCTGTCATGAACCATCGAACTGCAACTAAGAGCAACTGGTAGGGCGCGACCGCCGGGCGCGCCGCGAGCGATGAACGCATTGCCCAACATCGACAAGTTTCGCAAGCGAGCGGTTGAATTGGAAACCGAGCTCGCCAATCCCGCGGTCTATGCCGATCAACGGCGCGCCGGCGACCTCGCCCGCGAACTCCAGCGTCTCAAGAAGCTGATCGCCGACTACGAAGCGTGCAGCAGCGTGCAGAAGCAGATCGCGGAGAACCGGGAACTCGCCGCGTCCGACGACGCAGAAATGGCCGCATTGGCCCGAGCCGAACTGGACGAGCTGCAGCGGAAGCTGGAGGGGCTCCGACACGACGTGGAGATCGGCCTCGTCCCGCCCGACCCGAACGACTCGCGCAACACGATCCTGGAAATCCGCGCCGGGGCCGGCGGCGAGGAAGCCGCATTGTTTGCCGCCGACCTGTTTCGCATGTACTCGAAGTTCGCCGACGCGCAGGGCTGGAAGGTCGAAGTCATGGACACCAGTCCCAGCGAACGCGGCGGGTTCAAGGAAATCGTGTTCTCCGTGCAGGGCCAGGACGTGTACAAAAAGATGCGCTACGAAAGCGGTGTCCACCGGGTCCAGCGCGTGCCCGAAACCGAGGCGCAGGGTCGCGTTCATACCAGTACCGCCAGCGTCGCGGTCCTGCCCGAAGCGGAAGAAGTGGACGTGCAACTGAAACCCGAGGACCTGGAAATCACCGTCTGCCGCGCGAGCGGGCCCGGCGGTCAGGGCGTCAACACCACCGACAGCGCCGTGCAGATTCATCACAAGCCGAGCGGATTGATCGTCCGCTGCGCCGATGAACGGTCGCAGTTGAAGAACAAGAACAAGGCGTTGCGCGTCCTGCGGTCGCGGTTGCTCGCCCACAAACAAGAAGAGGAACAGGCCAAGATGACCGCCGCGCGCCGCAACCAGATCGGCACCGCCGACCGGTCCGAAAAAATCCGCACGTACAACTTCCCCCAAAACCGCGTCACCGACCACCGCATTAATCTCACCATCCAGAATCTGCCCGCCATCATGGAAGGCGATCTGAGCGGTTTGATCGACGCGTTGATGACCGACGACCTCGCCACGCGCCTCGCCGAGACGACGGCGTGACCGTTCGATCCACCTGGATTGTGGCTGGCATCCCGCCGCCTTTGCGTGCATATCAAAACTGTGATTGACGAACGGGCCATCACCCGAATGACGCAGCAAATCGCCGCCGCGTATGTGGACACGCAAGCCATCCAATACCGTTTCGTTCCCGAACCTCGATTAAAAACGACGGGCGAGGGTTACATGAAAAGTCTTGGCGCGGCTGAGTTTGCCAGCCGGAATGAAACGGTAATGTTGCTTCCCAAGAAATGGCTTGAGCCGATCCCGTGGGACGTGGTCGAGTTCATCAATCAGTCGGCGTGCACCCGGGGCCAGGCGCAATTCGGTCACACGTCGGACGGGTATGCGCAAGCCCGGCAACTTTGGGAACAAGCGATGGACCGGGCCATATCCTTGGAAGAAGCCCTCGACATCTGCCTGCGCTGTCGTCGGCTCGCCCCATTTCTGAATTTCAACGTCAACACCTTTGCGGGTATCGCCAAGGCCATGGTGCGTGAAATCCTACCGCATCTCGGCCCGAAACTTTCGCAAGCCTTCGAGTCCGTCGTGGGGCATTACGTGGCCGGCACGGAAGGGCATGAGGCCCTGGTCTCAGTGGTTGAGGAAGTGAAACGGAAGCTTGGTTGCTCAACATAGGCCCGATAGAGATGGCTGCGATCTCATGCCAAGAGTTTCTGTAGACATTGATCCAGCGCTTGACCATGCCGTGTCCATTTGGACGCAGGAAGAATGCTATCGCTTCTACGTTCGTCAACGACGTCTCTACTGTAGCTACATGGAACTGCTCGACCTATGGCTGCAGGCACCAGTTTGCGTGGATTGCATACAGTCTGACCCATTCGAATGCCTGCGGCTACCCGACATCGGACCCGAGGCATGGGAGGAGGACATTCTCATTACGGTAGGAGAGACGACACTGACTCAGACACAAGTGCTGTTACTGAAGAATCCCGATTTCGCTTTCGAGTGCAAGAAGTGTGGTCGTTCCCTCCGTCCGTGGAACGGTGATGAAGTGTATGTGGTCGATAACCACGTCGAAGGGTATTACGGACTCCCCATGGAAACGCCCGGGAAACGACAGCCCTCTGGGCGACTTCGCAGACGAATTATCAAATTGTACGGAAACGAATGCTTCAAGTGTGGGTTGTCGGGTCGAGAGACGAAGCTGCATATCGACCATATTCGCCCACAAGCCTTGGGTGGGGACGCTGCGTTTCGAAACTTGCAGCCGCTCTGCGAGAAGTGCGGCGGAGAAAAAGGTAATGCTGAGCCGAGCGAGAGGGCCGTTTACAACACTATTTATTTTGGGCCACAACCTTCAGACGGATACGAAGGGCTCTTTTGGTGAGCTGAATCACGGGCCTGCGGGTTTCACCTTTTCACCGATTTGCTGATTCATGTATTCTCCCGCCGTGCGCATCCTGGACGTCATCAACAAGACCACGCCGTTTTTCGAGAAGCAGCGCATCGAGAGCCCCCGCCTGAACATCGAGTTGTTGCTGGCGCATTTGCTGAAGAAGAAACGGCTCGATCTGTACCTGGAATTCGAGCGCGAGTTGGATGACGCGACGCTGGAAAAACTGCGGGAGATGGTGAGGCGACGCGCCGGGGGAGAACCGGTGCAGTACATCACAGGGGAGACGGAGTTTTGCGGACTGAAGTTCATGGTGGACAAACGGGTGTTGATTCCCCGGCCGGAGACGGAGTTGCTGGTGGAGACGGTGCTCGAAAGGTTGAAGGCGGAAGGTACCAGTCACCGATTACCGGTCTCCGATCGCCGATCACCGCTCACCATCCTCGACGTGGGGACCGGCAGCGGGTGCATTGCCATCGCGCTGGCCAAGAAACTACTGGCTCCGGGCGGAGACGTGCGGGCCAGATTTTTTGCGACCGACGAGAGTGCGGAGGCGTTGGCGGTCGCCCGGGCCAATGCAAAAACTCACGAAGTGGAAAAAAACATTGGCTTTTTTCAGGGCGATATGTTAGAGGCGTTGTCCAACAGCTTGCGGGCGGACGTGATCGTTTCGAATCCGCCGTATGTCGCTGATGGGGAATTAGCGAAGTTGCCCAAGGAGGTTAGAGACTTTGAGCCTGTACGCGCGCTTGCGGCGGGTGAGGATGGACTCAAAGCTATCCGACGCTTGGTGATGAACGCCAAGCGTTTCATGTCTCCCTCCGGGTTTGTGGCGCTGGAGATCGGCGCGGGACAGCGGCCGGCTGTCGAACAGTTGTTCGAAAACAATGGCTGTGTCGTAACCGAAGTCGTCAAGGATTTGCAGGGGCACGAGCGTGTGATTGTCGCCGTGCCGAAGAAGCAGGAGTCATGACGGAGTAATGGAGTGGCGGAGTGATGGGTCAGGCCGGGGAACCTGACAGACCACCAAGGCTCCTGGTTCTCCACGACTCCAAGTTTGCGACAGTGCGTACCAAGGAGGGGGCAGTGGAAAAGATCATCATCAGTGGGGGAAATCCGCTCCGCGGGACCGTTCAGATCAGCGGCTCCAAGAACGCCGCCCTACCCATCATCGCCGCCACGTTGCTGACCAGCGAACCCTGCGTCATCCGCGGCGTGCCGAATCTCAGCGACATCCAGTTCATGTGCGACATTCTGCGCTGGCTCAGCGTCAAGGTCACCCATCACAAGGACGACGGTGTTATCGAAACCCGCGCCGGCCATCCACTCGGAGTCGCCCCCTACGAACTCGTCCGCAAAATGCGCGCGTCGATTTGCCTGCTCGGGCCAATGCTCGCCCGGCTCCACAACTGCAAGGTCTCGTTGCCCGGCGGCTGCGTCATTGGCGATCGCCCCATCGACCAGCACATCAAAGGCCTCAAACGCCTCGGTGCCGAAGTGGTGATCGAAAACGGCTACGTCCACGCCCGGTGCAACGAATTGACCGGTAACGACGTGTTCATGGGCGGACGGTTCGGCTCGACCGTGCTCGGAACGGCCAACGTGATGATGGCCGCGGTGCTCGCCAGCGGGACGACCTGGATCGAAGGCGCCGCGTGCGAACCGGAGATCGAGGACCTGGCGAATTTCCTCGTCAAGATGGGCGCCAAGATCAAAGGCGTCGGCAATCATATTCTGGAAATCGAAGGCGTCCCGGAATTGCACGGCGCCGAGCACTCGATCATTCCCGACCGGATTGAAGCCGGCACGTTCATGACCGCCGCCGCCATCACCAACGGCGACATCGAAATCAAAGGCGCCCGGGCCGAACATCTCTGCGCCCTGCGCGACAAGTTGGAAGAAGCGGGCGTTACCGTCGAACGCATCAACGGTTCGATTCGCGTCAAGGGCAATGGCGATTTGAAGCCCGTGGACGTCATTACCATGCCGTACCCCGGTTTCCCGACCGACATGCAAGCGCAGATGAGTGCCGTGATGACGGTCACGCCGGGTATCAGTGTGATCACGGAAAAGGTGTTCCCCAACCGGTTCATGCACATCAGCGAGATGGCCCGGCTCGGAGCCGATGTTTCCCTCGAAGGCAGCAGCGCCATCGTCAAGGGCGTCAAACACCTCAGCGGCGCGCCCGTGATGGCCAGCGACCTGCGGGCCAGCGCGGGGTTGGTGTTGGCCGGACTGGTGGCCGAGGGCGAGACGGAGGTCAACCGGATTTACCACGTCGATCGCGGCTACGAAGGCATCGACCACAAACTCCGTCAACTCGGCGCGAAGATCGAACGCGTCGCAGAGTAGGACGGAGGAAGGAGAGCGGGAAGCGTAGAGCATAGAGACTCTCGCTCGGCAGTAAGGACGCATGATTACAATGAGAAAGCGAACGAACGATGTGGCGTTGAAGACCGAGCGGGGCCCCTCGGGCCATGCCGAGCGCGCGATTATCGCCACCCCGGATGTGTTGCGCCTGCTGGGATCGCAGGTCATCGCACAGATCAATTCGGCCGGCAGAATGCCCAGGCGTCTCCCATCGATCCAAGAGGCGAATCGCCGGCGTTTTGTGGTCGACCCCTGACGTCGCTGACCCAAGTTCCCCCCTCCTAATTTCCTTGCCCTCTCTCGTCTCACCGTCGATATTGCGCGCGGCGAGTGGACCATGTTTGATTCACTTTCGGACAAGTTGCAGGGCATTCTCAAGAACCTGCGCGGGTACGGCAAGCTGACGGAGAAGAACGTTGCCGACGCGTTGCGCGAGGTGCGTCTGGCCCTGCTCGAAGCCGACGTCAACTACAAGGTCGCCAAGGATTTCATCGAACGCACCAAGCAGCGCGCGCTCGGCCAGGAAGTTCTCGCCAGCGTCACGCCGGGCCAGCAGATCGTCAAGGTTGTGTACGACGAGTTGGTCGAGTTGATGGGGGGCGATGCATCACAGGCAGGGACGCCTGTGCCACCGAAGCCTGGCCAATCACCAGTCGCCGCCTCCTGGCTCATGGTCGGGTTGCACGGCTGCGGGAAGACGACGACGTGCGCGAAGTTGGCGAAACTGCTGGCGAAGCAGGGGCGCAAACCGTTGCTCGTGGCGTGCGACGTGTATCGGCCGGCGGCCATCGACCAACTGGAGACGCTCGGCAGACAACTGCAGATTCCAGTTTACTCGCTACGCGGGGAGAAGGACGTGGTGCGGATTGCCAAGCAAGCGACCAGCTTCGCGCAGGTGCAGGACCGCAACGTGGTGATCTTCGACACGGCGGGCCGCCTGCACATCGACGACGAACTGGTGCAGGAACTCGTTCGGATGAAGACCGCGCTCGCACCGCAGGAAATCCTGTTGGTCGCCGACGCGGCCACCGGGCAGGAAGCGGTCAACATCGCCGAGCATTTCGACAAGGCGCTCGACATCACCGGCATCGCGCTCGCGAAACTCGACGGCGACGCGCGGGGTGGGGCGGCGTTGTCGATGCGGGCGGTGACGGGCAAGCCGATCAAGTTCGCCGGGGTCGGGGAGAAGCTCGACGACCTGGAGCCGTTCCAGGCCGAGCGGATGGCGGGCCGGATTCTCGGCATGGGCGACGTGGTGGGGCTGGTTGAGAAAGCGCAGGAGACATTCGACGCCAAGACGGCGGAGGAACTGCAGAAGAAAGTGGCCGACCAAAGCCTGAATCTCGAGGATTTCCTGTCGCAATTGCAGCAATTGAAGAGGATGGGGCCACTGGAGAATCTGCTTGGCATGTTGCCCGGAATGGGTAAAATGCCCGACCTTGGCGTTGGCGAGACGCAACTCAAGCGCATCGAGGCGATCATCCAGTCGATGACGCCCGTGGAGCGCCGGCGCCCGGAGATTTTGAACGCCAGCCGGCGGACGCGCATCGCCCGGGGCAGCGGCACCAGCGTGGCCGAGGTGAACGATTTGCTGAAGCAGTTCAATGCGATGAAGCGGATGATGAAAGACATGGGCAAGATGCAGAAGGCAATGGCGCGAAAGGGCGTGTTGCCGAAGTTTGCGCGGTAACCGGAGCGGCGCTCGATCAGCGCCGAGGTGAACGGAAACAGGAACAGCGGTCGTAGACCGCCGCTACAGCAGGAGACCAACAGTGGCAGTACGAATTCGATTGCGTCGAGTGGGAACGAAGAACGTCCCAGCCTACCGCATTGTGGTGGCCGATGGACGCAGCCCGCGCGACGGGCGGTTCATTGAGAATATTGGGACGTACGATCCGCGGAAGGCCGGCGACAATTTCAAGGTGGACCTGGAACGCGCCAAACAGTGGATCCAGAAGGGCGCGCAACCCAGCGACACCGTGCGTAGCATCCTGAAGAAGGCAGAACGGGCGTCCAAAACGGCCTGAACGGGCCGGCGGTTGTCTGTAGCCGCAGTGTAGGCTGCGGGCGGAGCTCGCGCCCGGATTACGGGGTGAACTTCGGCTACGGTTGTAAGCAGGAGCGACATGAAAGCGTTTGTCGAATACGTGGTCAAGGCGTTGGTCGATCATCCGGAACAGGTCGACGTGCGGGAAGTGGACGGGGACCGTGTCGTCGTCTTCGAGTTGCGACTCAACCAGGGCGACATTGGCAAGGTGATCGGCAAAAGCGGGCGCACCATCACGGCCATCCGCACGCTGCTTACCAGCGCGGCGGCCAAACTGGGGAAACGGGCCATGCTCGAAATCGTCGAGACCGGCGGACGGAGCAGCTCCGAAGAAGCGCCGCCGCCGAGCGAACCGCCGCCCGAGCCGACGGAATAACCGCCGTAGCGACCGCGAAAGCCGGCGATGGAAATTGACGTTCTGACGTTGTTCCCGCGCGTCTTCGAGGGGCCGCTCGACGAAAGCATCCTCAAGCGCGCCCAAGCCCGGGGATTGGTAGCCGTCCGCGTGCACAATTTGCGGGAGTTCACGCACGACAAGCACCACGTCGTGGACGACAAGCCGTACGGCGGCGGCCCGGGCATGTTGATGAAGCCCGAACCGATCTTTGAAGCCGTGGAGAAGTTTCGCCGGGAGAACTCGTGCGTGGTCCTGATGACGCCGCAGGGCGCGCCGTTGACGCAGACCCGGGCGATGAAGTTTGCGCAGCAACCGCACCTGGTCATCATCTGCGGCCATTACGAAGGTGTGGATGAACGGGTGCGCGAGGCACTCGTGGACGAAGAGGTTAGCATCGGCGATTACGTGCTGACCAATGGCGCCCTGGCCGCGGCGGTGTTTGTGGACGCCGTGGTGCGGCTCGTGCCGGGCGTGCTGGGCGACGAATCGAGCGCCGACGATGATTCGTTTGCCACCGGGCTGCTCGAAGGGCCCCAGTACACGCGGCCGCCGGAGTTTCGTGGCATGCGGGTGCCGGATGTGTTATTGAACGGGCACCACGAGGAAATCGCCCGCTGGCGCAAGGAGCAGGCGAAACAGCGGACGCAGCTGCGCCGGCCGGATTTGCTGAAGTAAGAGTAGAATGGGCGTCACGCCCGTTCGTGTGGATTTGGACCAGAGGCTGGACAGCATCGGACAGGAGCCGGACATGAATGTGATTGAGAAGATTCAACAGGAGCAGTTGCGGACGGACCTCGTGCCGTTCAAAGTGGGCGACACCATCAAAGTGTACTCGCGGATCAAGGAAGCGGATCGGGAACGCGTCCAGATGTTTTCGGGCATCGTGATCAACAAACAGGGACGCGGCGTCGCCGAGACGTTCACCGTGCGCCGCATCAGCTACGGCGAAGGTGTCGAACGCGTGTTCCCGTTGCATTCGCCGTTCATCCAGAAGATCGAGATCGAACGGCCGGGCAACGTCCGCCGCGCCAAGCTCTACTACCTGCGCAAACGGATCGGCAAGACGGCCACCAAGGTCGAAGAAGGCTAACCAACAAACTTCGCCCCATGCTCCGGTACGAAAAGAAAGCGTACAAGAACGGGGCGGAGATTATCGCGGGAATCGACGAGGCTGGACGCGGACCGTTGGCGGGCCCGGTCGTGGCGGCGGCGGCGATCCTGCCACGGACGTTTCGCCGACACAAAACGCTCACCGACTCGAAGCAACTCACCGAGCAACAACGCGAGGAAATTTACGCCGAGCTGACGTCCATGCCCGAGTTCTACTGGGCGGTTGGCGTATCCGACGTTGACGTGATCGACCAGTACAACATTTTGCGGGCAACCTGGCGGGCCATGCAGATCGCGCTGGATGGCCTGTACGTTTATCCCGACCACGTGTTGGTCGACGGATTGCGCGTCCCGCTCATGGGCGTGAAGCAAACGGCAATTGTGGGGGGCGACGCCAAAAGTTACTCGATTGCGGCGGCCAGTGTCGTTGCCAAGGTCACCCGCGACCGGATGATGCTGAAGCTGCACGAACAATTTCCCCAGTACAACTTTGCCCAGCACAAGGGCTACGGCACCCCGGAACATCTGGCGGCGCTGGAGCGGTTCGGTCCGTCGCCCGTGCACCGCAAATCGTTCGCCCCGGTCCGGCAAACAGTCGAGCCGGTCCAGGTCGAGTTTGCCATTGGATAGGGTGCGTCCGTCGGGGCGTCCCTTTGTTCAGCGTCGGTCTCGCTTCGCGCGACAAGGGATGCCGTCGCCTCAACAGGGGACAGCCCACTCCATGGTCGCATCTTGTTAGACCGTGTCCCGCCCGCTAGAGTTGCGCGCATGGCGTGGAACTGGTTCCGCAGCCGGGCTCGCAACCCCACGGAGCAGCTCGTACTCGGCGAACGCGGGGAAGATTTTGCTGCGCGGTTTCTGCGACGCCGCGGCTACAAGGTTCTCGTCCGCCGGTTCAAGAGCCGCGGCGGCGAGATCGACATCGTTTGCCGCGACCGCGACTGGCTGGTGTTCGTCGAGGTCAAGACGCGTGAGACCGAAGAGTTCGGCGCGCCGAGCGAATCGGTGCAACGCGAGAAGCAACGTCATCTGAGCAAAGCCGCGCTGGATTATCTCCGGTTGCTCGACAACCCGCGAATCCACTGGCGATTCGATGTCGTTGAAGTGCTGTTGCGTCAGGAAGCCCGGCAACCCGACGACCTTCGTCTCATCCGGAACGCGTTCGATTTGAGCGAACCGTTTATTTACTGATGGTTCACCACCGAGGGCACGAAGTCCACGAGGCAAGGTTATTCCGAACCTGCGGCGGGTTGGACTACGACACGTGCTCGATGTTCGAGGTGACCAACTCGATCTCGTCGCGCTTGAGGGACAGGGATTCGGCGAAGAGTTGTGCAGACCTGGTTTTTATCAGATTGTCGAGTCGGTCCTTGTCCAGGGTTTTGCGGCCCGCGCGCAACGCCACTCGCAGCTCGAGGAATGATTCTGCGCTGCCCGGTGTCTCGGCGACTTTCAGGACCACCTGGTGGAGCTTGCGCAACTCCGCCTCGTCGTTCGTCCGCCAGCGGATCTTGAGCCTGAAATCTCTGGCCTCGGAATAATGTGTCGGCACTACCTTCGTCAGCGGTTCGCCGTAGAGCAGTCCCTTGGACTTCGTGCAGATATAGCACTCGCCGAGATCGGTGCGGCCAAGTTGCTTCAGTTTCATGAGCGAGACTGTGTGACGCCACCGTGGACCCGACGCTAGGGTAACCTACTAATCGCAAACGTCAATAGGGAGAAATCCCGGGCCGGAGACGACGCAAAAAAACGCAATCGACATGGGCGCGGGTCTCGTGTATCACCAACGGCGGAGAAGCCAAGAGAAGCCAGGAGAAGCCATGCTCGCCAAGGTTCATTCTGCGGCAGTCTTGGGCATCGATTCGTACCCGATCGAAATTGAAGTCAACGCCGGTTGGGGTCAGCCCGCCGTCATCATCGTCGGACTGCCCGACGCCGCCGTGAAAGAATCTCGTGATCGGGTGAAGACCGCCATCGAGAACAGCGGGTTCAAATACGTCATGGGCCGGACCACGATCAATCTCGCGCCCGCCGACGTGAAGAAGGAAGGCCCGAGCTTCGATTTGCCCATCGCCATCGGCATCCTCGCCGTCAGCGAACAGATTGTGGCGCCGAACCTCGACGAATTCACCATCGTTGGCGAGCTGGCGCTCAGCGGCGAAGTGCGCAGCGTCAACGGCGTGTTGCCGATTGCGATTTGCGCCCGCGACCAGAAGAAGCGCGGTCTGATCGTTCCCGCCGACAACGCGCCCGAGGCTGCAGTCGTGCAGGGGATCGACGTGTATCCCGCCCGCAACTTGCGCGAGGTGGCGGAATTTCTCGGGGGCAAGCCCGCCAAAGACACGGCGGGCAAGCCCGCCAAGGACTCGGCGAGTAAACGCGCGCTGGAGCCGCTCCGCGAGGATCCATCGCAGATTTTCCAACAACGGCGCAACTACGATGTCGATTTCGTCGACGTGAAAGGCCAGGAGCACGTGAAACGCGCGCTCGAAGTCGCCGCGGCCGGCGGCCACAACATTCTAATGATCGGCCCGCCGGGCAGCGGGAAGACGTTGCTGGCGAGACGGGTGCCGACCATCATGCCGCAAACCACGCTTGATGAAGCGTTGGAGACCACGAAGATTCACAGCATCACGGGACTCTTGCCGAAAGGACAGGCGTTGGTCGCGACCCGTCCGTTCCGCGCGCCGCACCACACCACCAGCAACGCGGGTCTGCTGGGCGGCACGGCCAATCTCACGCCGGGCGAAATCAGTCTGGCCCACAACGGCGTGCTGTTCCTCGATGAGTTGCCGGAGTTTCATCGCGACGTGCTCGAAGCGCTGCGCGAGCCGCTCGAAGAAGGCCGGGTCGTCATTTCGCGTGCCACCGGCACGATGGCGTTCCCCGCCAACTTCATGCTCGTGGCCGCGATGAACCCGTGTCCGTGCGGGTTCTACGGTGACCCGAAACGCGAGTGCCGGTGTTCGCCGAACATGATCACCAAGTATCGGAACAAGATTTCCGGGCCGCTGCTGGATCGCATCGACATCCACGTCGAAGTGCCCGCGGTCAAGTACAAGGAAATGGCGGGCGGGGCAACGGGCGAAGTGTCGGAGAAGATTCGGGCGCGAGTCGAGGACGCGCGGGCCATCCAGCGCGGACGGTTTGCGCATGTTAACGCGCGAATTGCGCCCAAGGAGATGAAGGAGTTTTGCCAGCTTGACGAGGAGTGTCAGCAGTTGCTGAAGATGGCGATGACCGAGTTGAGCCTGAGCGCGCGGGCCTACGACCGCATTCTGAAGGTCTCGCGCACCATCGCCGACCTCGGCCGCAGCGCCTCGATCCAATCCGACCATATCTCCGAGGCGATCCAATACCGGTCGCTGGATCGCCAGATGTGGGTCTGAAAGGTGCCTGTGGGGTCACCCATTCCCGTTCATTTCCGTTCCCAAACAATTGAGGTTCTTGCGCTGACTCTTTCGGATTTGAAAATTTCCTGTCCATCCTCCGAAATGATCAGTTGTATCCAATCCGGACTGTCCGAATTCTTTTGGACGATGCAGCTTTTGATGGAATCGCCCCAAAAGGCCTTGCTGATATTTCCTTTGCCGCTGAGGTCTTCTTTGATTTCCTTTCCATTTTTCACATACACATAGGAACCGGCGAACGTCCCAGCGTCCGGCATCGCCGATCCCATCACCAACACATTGATGCTTTTTGCCCTGATTGCCGGCAGGGCGGTTTTTTCCTCGATGGTACTCGCAAGGTAAAAGACGCCGTCTTTTGTGCCGTACGGCATCTTCACCGCATTGCCTTTCTCAGTGTACTCCACATCCATCATGCCAACGGCGGCCACGTTGAGTAGGTAACGGACTCCATTCAATTCATTGGTTGGTTGGAAATCAGCGGGCAAACCGGACAATTTCACGGCGGCAATGTTGTGGTTGCACATATCTGCAACAATGAAATCACCTATGGATTTCATATCCTTGGAGACACCCTGTTGGTTAAAAAGCGACAAGACGACGTTTTTCTCTTTTGCTTTCAGCGCCGACTCCAACAGGCTCCGTAATTCTTCCGCCGAAGCCGGAGGCTTGTTAGCAAACGCCGATGGCAGATCAGAGTTGACACTCGGTCTTGAACCCTCGGCGGGCAACGGCTCACCGGATGATGACGCGCCCGTGGACCGGAGGTGGGCCAAGAATCTGCCATCGTTCTCGTCAAGACTCTCCGCTAATTTGTCCGGTTCAGCTTGGGTGCTCGACCAGCGAATAATCTCCGGATCAAACGGCGGTTGGCCGTTTTGCGACGTCCACCATTTCCCCCAGGCTTTCCAGTCCTTGCCGAAATTCTGTCCCGTCAAGCGCACGAGTGAAATCTGTGCCCACCAACGCGTGTTCACGTTGTAGTGGTAAAGCAGATAGATCAGTTCGGGCACAGATTGCTTGTCACCGAGAAGGCCGAGCGCCCGGACGGACCGCCAGCGGTCGTGATTGTCCCGTTCCCGGCGGTCGAAGGCCATCTCCCGGAGCGCGGACAGGGTCTTGGTGGAATACTCGTCGAGCGACCCGGCGAATTTGCGGTCGGTCCATTGCGCCACCAGCCGCTGGTCTTCGTTTAACAGGTTCCCAGAAGGATTTGATCTGACAAGGTCAGTTGCCGCGGTCGTCGAGGTTGATTGGGGAATCTGAGCACGAAGGCCTTGGATCTTAGCATCAAGGATGCGTACCGTTGCCCTGCCCTCAGCGATCGACTGCTCGGAAGATATTATGTCGGCTTGCACTTTGGCGACGTCGGGATTGGGGACAGTTACATATTTGCCAGTGAATCTCGACCCCGAGTAGATGGGTTCTCGTATCTGGCGGGGAAGAGTTTTGAGCTTCGTGTGCAGGCCCGCCAATCTTCCTTCCGCACCGGCGATACTGACGGCAAGCGAATCACGCTGCGTTTGAAGATCAGCCAGTTGTTGTTGAATGGATTGCAGCTTGTTCTCCCGTTGTTGTTGCAGTGATTGTAGCCTCTGCTCCTGCTGTTGTTGTAGTGACAGGAGATTCTTCTCCGCTGGCAGCATCCATCTGCCGGCGAATTTCACTTTACCGCTCTCAAGATTGGCGGCTTCGGCTTTCCAGTCGGCAAGTTTGCCGCGGATTTCCTCGACATGACTTGAGTTGGGATGGTCGGACAAGAACTTCTCGAATGCATCGATGCCTTGTTTGTATTGGGCGGCGGTCAGTTCTTGGGATGGGTAGAGTTTATACTTGTCGAGGGCGCAGTAGGCCGCTTGCTGTGCCTCTTGTTCGGGCGTATCGCGGACGATGGACTTGACATCGGATTTTTGCAGTACGCGAGTGAAAATGATCGTGCGGTTTTCATTGGCCATTTGGAGACGGATCTCCGCGTCGGTTTCGGAGAGGATCGTGCCTTCCATGATCTCTCCAGAATTCATTGTGATTGTAGCGGCAAATGCGACAGGGGTCTTGAGTGGCAGTAACAGCCATGCTAGCCCGACGGCAACGGCAAGCCTCTTCATAACTGGCCTCCTACCTTTTCACCCGTTGATTGTCTTCGATCAGCCGGAGCGTCGACGGCCACTCCGCCCAAGACTTTCGGTTGTTCATATGTCTATAAAGCAAACGCAACGGACGGTTACGAAGGCGACACGGGCCGGGAATCGGTCAGGGTGCCTGTTGCTTCAAATGTCCGATGAATTTGCGGTCCCTTTCGTCAAAGCTCTGAGCCAATTGGCCCGGTTCAGTCTGCGTGCTCGACCAGCGAACGATCTCCGGATCAAATGGCGGCTGGCCGTTCTGGGCATTCCACCAATTCCCCCACGCCTTCCAATCCGTGCCGAAATTCTGTCCCGTCAAGCGCACCAGGGAAATCTGCGCCCACCAGCGCGTGTTCAAGTTGTAGTGATAAATCAGCTGGATCAATCCAGGCACGGACTGCTTGTCGCCGATAACGCCGAGCGCTCGGACGGCCATCCACCGGTCGCGGTTGTCCTTTTCCCGGCGGTCGAAGGCGATCTCCCGCAACGCCGGCAGTGCCCGGGTGGAATGCAAAGCCGCCAGCGTGTTGATCGCCTTGTAGTACTCGTCCGAACGCGGCCCCTTGAGAGCGTCAATCAAACGTCGTTCCAGCTCAGCACGCTCGCCAGTCGACCAACCGTCAAAAGTGCGCGCGTCAAAGAACCTGCTGTATTTGCGGTCAGTCCATTGCGCCACGAGACGCTGGTCTTCATTTAACTTGTTCCCAAAAGCCTTCGATTTGGCAAGGTCGGTGGCCGCAATCGACGGAGCGAGTTTCTGGGCAACCACATGTTCCGGGACCCGGATCAGAGGGGGTGAGGCAACGACGGTTGCGCGCCTGCGCATCATTACAATGCCAACGGTGATCGCAATCAAGACCAACACCACCGCGGTGAACCACCCCCAGAATCGTCTGGGTTGCCGGGTTGACAGCGGGGTGCCCGCGACGGGCGGAATGGGCGAGGGAAGTCCAGATGGTTTCTTCGTCACGCCGAAAATGTCTTCGTAAGCGTACATCAACGCCGCTAAAGCGACGGGAGCCGTAACCAGAGAACCCACAACAAACACCAGCATTCCTGCCAGCTTAATCAGCGACAAAACGATGATGAATCCGAAAAACTTCCACCAATGTTTGGAGACTGTCTTACGGCTCAACCCCATGGCCCGCCAAAAGCCGAGTCGTTTGTCGATGACCAGAGCCAGTGTGAAGATCCACGCAATCACAAAATAAAGGCCGGGTAATATCAGGCAAAAAAATCCGGCGATCGTGAGCACCGTTGTAACCAGACTGGCGAGGAAGAGTGGCAGGAACACACTGCTGAAACCGGAGAAGGCGGTTCCCAGGCCCGGTTGCTCGCCGCGGATTCTCTTCAGGAAATACAGGCACAATCCACCCAGGAGCGGGCCGTTGACTACAACCCCGATCAAGGCGGACAGGGCGGCCGCTCGCAACAACAGGATCAGCGCCGTGACGCCCGCGACCGGCCAAAAATTGCTTCGCACCAAAGCCCAGCCACGGCGCAGGCAACTGCCAATGTCCAACGTGTAATCGCCCGCCAAAATCTCCGGGGCGAACATTGCCGCGTTCGCTGTCGGGGCGGTGGTGCCGGCAATTGTCTCCACGTCCGTCTTGACCTGACTGGCCTGTTGGTAACGACGCTCCGGCTCCTTTTCCAGGGTGCGCAACACGACCTCATCCAGCCGCACGTCCACCTGCACTTTCTGTGATGGCGGCTGAAATTTTCCAATCGGGAGTTCGCCGGTAAGCAATTCGTAAAACACCACACCCAGCGAGAAAATGTCCGCCCGGTGATCCACGGTCTGTGGACGTTCCAGTTGCTCCGGTGCCATGTAATGCGCCGATCCCACCACGTCTTTTGCGCCGGTCAAGGAGATGTCCTCGGGCGCCTGGTCCAGAATCTTGGCAATGCCGAAGTCGGCGATCTTCACCCGGCCCTTTTTACCGATCAGGATGTTCTCCGGTTTGATGTCGCGGTGAACGACGCCTTCGTCATGCGCGAACTGGAGCGCCTCGCAAATTTGCACGACGATCCGGAGCGCCTCCCACGGGAACAGTTTCCCGGACTGCACCACCTGCCGCAACGCAAGGCCATCCACGTATTCCATGAGGAAATACGGCATGTCGCCAGCCTGGCCGAAATCATAAACGGCGACGATGTTGGGGTGGTTGAGCCGGGCGAGCGCACGCGCCTCGCGGTTGAAACGTTCGGCAAATCCGGGATCTTCGGCACTCTTCGGCGGAAGAATTTTAAGCGCCACGAGACGGTCGAGGGCTGGCTGCCGAGCCTTGTACACAGCCCCCATCCCGCCCTGGCCCAGCAACTCGATGATTTCGAGCTGCGGAAAAAGTTTGGCCAACTGCCCAACGGGTGGTGGCACAAAGACTGATTTGCCGCCCCCGAGTTCTTTTCCCCCCTTGGTTTCAAAACCGGATTTCATCAGGCACTCAGGGCAGAGGCCGTGAGGCGCCTCAGGAACCACCGGCTTTCCGCAAATGGGACAAACCCGGGTCGCATCCATAATGGTTCTTCTGCCCTATCTATAAAGGAAAGCGGGCGGCAGGTTACAGCGGAAACGACAAGCCATTTTTGGAGCAGAACGCTTGTGCACGGCAATCAGCTCATCGTCTGGACAGCACGGCAAACAAATAACGTAGTTCTTCCTCAACCTCTTCCGGCGTCGCGACCGTGTGGGCGATTTCATCCCGGAGCAATTGACGATACCGCTGGCGCAGCCGATGCACCGCCACTTTGACCGAGCCTTCAGTCATCGCCAGCCGCGACGCCAACGCTGCATACGGCTGCGCCGTGCGTTCGCCCAGCAGGCAAGGTTTTAACGCTTCGAACAATTTGGCCTTACCGTCCCGGGCAAATTCAGCGCTCAGCCGGTTCATGACTTGGTCCAACACCGCCAGCGCCCAACGCCATTCAAAACTCTGCTCCGGAGTGAGATTGTCGGCCGGTTCCCGGGCGCAGCGGGTTTCCGCTTCATCGCGTTGCAGGGACACGATCCGTCCGCCCCCGCGCTTTTGCGTTCGAGCTTTGTCCCATTCGTTTGCCAGAAAGTTGCTCATGCTGGTCAGCAGGAACGAGCGAAAACGACCCCGTTGCCGATCAGCCCGTTCCAGCCACTTGCGCTCCAACAGCCAGGCAAAGAACGCTTGGGTCAGGTCTTCGGCGTCGGCTGGGGAGTAGCCGCGCCGACGCACATACGCATAGAGCGGGTACCAATAGGTTCGGCAGAGTTGCTCCAGGGCGTCCTGTGCCTGCGGGGCATCGCTGCGCCCCGCCGCCAAGACCACCGACCAGTGTGTGGTTGCGAAGACGGGCTGATGGCCGGCTTGATTACCGGCGTGGATTGCCCCATCCGAACTGCCTTTACCGGAAACGCTCAACAGCTGGAGGCTAACGCATCGCGCCCGGCAAAAGCAAGCCAGGGCGGCCAAACCCGGCTGCAGCCCGACGATCCAGTCCGAGCACATCGCCGAGGCGATTCAATACCGCTCGCTCGAACGGCAGATGTGGGTGTAGGATGTGCGGGCTGGGGATGGCCCGGCAAGAGATGTGGGGTCCGGTAGGGCTGCGCGGCCGCACATCGGACGCGGGTACCCGTCCCTACCACAGACCGGACACCGGTCGGACGATTCTTGAATCCAAAATGGCCGTTCAATGCGTCCCACGTACAAAGAGGAGAACGCCACTTAATGAAAAACACATTCCGAAAATCGATTGCTGCAGTTCTGTTTCTGGTCGCGTTGACACCGATGCGAGCGCCGGCAATGGCGCGCGTGTACGCCGATGAACCGCCCACCGATGCCGTCCTTGCGACTTCCGAGCCGGTAACCCAGCCCAACGCTCCGGCCACAAAAGCCAGTGAGACCAACATCCCTTTGTCCGAAAAGGCGACCGTCCGGATCGACAGGTCCGGTGTCCACATTGGCGGACCGCATCCGGTGGACATCAACGTGCCGTCCTTGGCGCATCATCGAGCGGACAACGCGATGGGGATTGATGTGGTGGGGATCGTGGGAGTCGTATTCGGGTGCACGGTTCCCATCGCGATTGTCGCCATCGTGTTCTACTCCCGCCATCGTCGTCTCAAGATGCATCACGAGACCATACGCGCCATGGTCGAAAAGGGAATGCCCATACCCCCGGAGATGGCCGCCGGCACCCGAGGCGATCTCCTGTTGGGAAATAGCGACCCGCGCCCGGGACGCAGTGATTTTCGGGGCGGCCTGATGCTGGTCGCCATCGGAGCGGCGTTGCTGATGATCGCTGGCAAAGTGGGATGGATCCTGGTGTTTATCGGCACTGCGCGTTTGGTTGTGTGGTTGATTGACGAACGAAATCCGAAAGTCTAAAAGCCACACGGAGCGCCGTGTCCGTGACCGACGCCGATCTCATCGCCCGGGTGTTGGCCCGCGAAGACCATCATGCCTTCGCGGAGTTGGTGCGGCGCTATCAGTCGCCCGTGCGCGCCTTCTTGGCGCGCATGGCGCGCGGCGATACGCATCTGGCCGATGACTTGGCGCAGGAGACGTTCTTGAAAGCGTGGCGAAAGTTGCATACGTATCGCGGTACAGCACAGTTCTCGACGTGGCTGTTCGGGATCGCGTTCAACGAATTTCGCAGCGCAGCGCGACAGCGGAAGGAATTGACGGTGGATGACGTGGACGAATTGCCGGCGGAGGCGACCCAACCGGCGGCCGGTTCGGGCAACGATTTGCGCCTGGATTTGACTGAAGCGTTGAAACGGTTAAGTTCCAACGAGCGGGCGGTCGTCGTGCTTTGTTGTCAGAACGGGTTGTCCCACGAAGAAGCGGCCAAAGCGTTGGATTGTCCGCTCGGTACCGTGAAAACCAACGTGCTGCGCGGGAAAGAGAAACTGAAACGATGGTTGCAAGGCTATCAGCATTATGAATCCGCCTGAAGACAGGCAATCGCCTGATAAACGGGATCCAATCGACACGATGTTGCGCGAACAGAGCACCTACATCAACGATGACGGTTTCACGCAACGCGTCATCGCCGCGCTGCCGCGACGCCGGCGGACCTGGCTACGCCCGGCGTTGTTGCTCGGGTCGGCAGCCATTGGCTGGGTGCTGGCGGTTCTCTGGTTGCCGTGGAGGAATCTGCCCGCAGTCGATCTTTCCGCGCTGCTCTCGCTGAATCCTCAGGTGCTGACGCCGTGGGCGCTGGTGCTGACGGTGGCGGCGTCCCTCGTGTGGGCGATGGTGGCCGCCATTCAGTGGGACGATTGAGCCCCGCGCCGCGCGTACTGCACGAACGCACATTCGGGGCCGTCTTCGCGCGCAATCTCCTGCCATTGGCTGCGGTCGTAGTCGGGAAACTTCGTGTCGCCGGTGACGGGCCGGTGCACTTCGGTGAGGAACAACTTGTCGGCGACCGGCAGAGTTTGCCGATACACTTCGCGGCCTCCAATCACGAAGACGATCTCCTCGCGTTGCTTGCGGCAGTGATCGAGCGCGGCGTCGAGGCCATCGAACTTCAACACCTCGGGCGGCGTGGCAAAACTGGGACTTCTGGTCAGGACGATGTTCGTGCGGCCAGGGAGCGGTTTGCCGATGGACTCGTAGGTCTTGCGTCCCATGATGATCGGGTGACCCATCGTGAGACGCTTGAACCGTTTGAGATCGCCGCTGATGTGCCAGGGAATCTTTCCCCTGTCTCCAATCGTGCCGTCTTCGGCGATCCCCGCGATGAGTATAATTGTCATTTGGAGTGCTGCGGCTTGACGCACCCTTGCTGTACATTCACGCCGTCAAAGGAGGGCAAAGCGCCGTCAAGCCGGCGCACTCCAAGTCGCTCAATCGCCACCGGCCTCATACCGCCACCTTGAATTTGATTTTGGGATGCGGGTGATAATCGAGCAACTGGAAATCCTCGAATCGCAACTGGTCGATCGGTTTCTTCGCGATCACCAGACGCGGCAGCGGACGCGGTTCGCGTTTGAGTTGTTCGCGCAACCCGGACACGTGATCGTACTCGGCGAGACCGCTCTCGGGACTGGCGGTATAGATGTGGGCGTCGACGATCGTGTGGCTGAACCGACCGACCGTGAGACCGACCTCCTGGGCGAGCATCTGGGTGAGCGTGGCGTAACAGGCCAGGTTGAACGGAATGCCGAGCGCGATGTCGCCCGAACGTTGCGTGAGATGACAGCACAGTTTGTCGTCCTGCACGTTGAACACGAAGCTGTAGTGGCAGGGTGGGAGTTTGCTGGTGCCGGCATTGCCGGGTTCCCACGCGGTGACGACCATGCGGCGGCTGTACGGTTCCTTGCGCAACGCGTCGATGACGAATTGGATCTGGTCGACCTCGCGGACGCGCCACTCACCGTCGGCGTCCTTGTATGGACTGGGAAACCGTCGCCAGTAACGGCCGTAAGCGGTGTCGAGATTCCCGTCGGCATCGGCCCACGCGTCCCAAATCTTCGTGTGCTTGCGCAGGTTGCGAATGTGATCTTCGCCCGAAAGATACCAGAGCAACTCGCGCAGGACCGCGGGCCAGTTGACCTCCTTGGTGGTGAGCAGCGGGAATCCTCGGGAGAGATCGACCGTGTAATGCGCGCCAAAATACGAAATCGTGTCGATTCCCGTGCGGCTCTTCTTCAGTTTGCCCTGGTTGAGGACAAGCCTCACCAGATCCAGATACTCTTTCATGTTCGTGAAACGCCTCGCCGCGCGGATTGTAACGACGCGACCAAAAAAATCCAACGGATTTGTGCGGATGCATTTGTAGCGGCGCTCTACGAGCGCCGATTCGGCGGTCACAGACCGCCGCTACAGCGCGCAGCACATCATTCCTCGGGTGGCTTGGACTCTTTCCGCACGACAAATTGCCTTTCCCTTGCTAGAACAGGCAGGGATTGCACCATGAACCGCGAGTTGTCGGCCCTGACCGGGCAAGAGTTTGACGTGTTGGTCATCGGCGGCGGCATTTTCGGGGCCGGCGTGGCCCGCGATGCGGCCTTGCGCGGCTTGCGGGTGGCGTTGGTCGAACAATCCGACTTCGCCAGTGGTACATCCAGCCGGTCCTCGAAGCTCATCCACGGCGGCTTTCGCTACCTGGCGCAGCGCAACTTCCGGCTCGTCTTTGAGTCGTGCCGCGAACGCCGCATTCTCCAGCGCATCGCGCCGCATCTCGTGCATCCGTTGCCGTTCCTGTTTCCGATCTATGCCGGCAGCCCGGTCTCGCTCGGCAAACTCCGGCTCGGCATGACGCTGTACGATTGCCTCGCGCTGTACCGCAACGTGGGGCCGCACCGGACGCTGTCGCCCAGCGCGGCGCTGGCGGCGGAGCCGGCGCTGTCGCGCGACGGATTGCTCGGCGCGGTCCGGTTCTATGATTGTCAGGAGGACGACGCGCGGTTCTGCGTCGAGAACGTCCTGCACGCCGCTGAGCTGGGCGCGGTATGTGCCAACTACTGCGCAGTAACAGGTTTCGCGACGCGCGGAGATCGTGTGATCGCCGCCAGCGTGGCCGACCGGTTGGGCACGGACACGTTCGAGGTGGCAGCGCGGGTGTTCGTCAACGCCGCCGGTCCGTGGGTGGAGAAGGTCTGCTCGTTAACGCCATTCGGCGCCACGCAACCGCTGTTGAGTCCGGCCAAAGGCGTTCACCTGCTGTTGCCCAAGTTGACCGAGCGGCACGCAATCGTGTTTTCGAACCGGCGGGATGGCCGAATCCTGTTGGTCGTCCCGTGGGGTGACGGCTCGTTGGTCGGGGCCACGGACACGGATTTCCGGGGTGATCCCGGCGCGGTACGCGTCGAACGGTCGGACATCGAGTACTTGCTGACGGAGGTGCGGGCGCTGTTCCCGGATGCATCGATCTCCGAGTCGGACATCGTCGCCACGACCGCGGGCGTGCGCCCCTTGCTCCGCTCCGACGCCGCCACACCCTCGGCGCGGTCGCGCGAGCACCGCATCGCGCGGCACGGACGGAATCTCCTGAGCATCGCCGGCGGCAAGTACACCACCTTCCGGCTCATCGCGCAGCAAGCGGTCGATGCCGTCTATGAGATGCTCGACATGATGCCCGCGCCGTGCTTGACGACGGAAGAACCACTGCCGAACCGCCGACCCGCGCAAGCGGGCGAGACGGTTTCCGATTCGCCGGTCGTTCATGCCAGCGACGTCGCCCACGCCTGCCAGCAGGAAATGGCGGTGACGCTCAGCGATGTGATGCGCCGGCGCACCCCACTCGCGCTCAGCCGAAACGGCGGCGCCGAGACGGCGGCGCGGGTGGCGCGGTTGATGGCACCGGTCTTACACTGGAGCGCCGACGAAGAACGGGTCCAACTCGACCGCTACCTCAGAGTAGGGAAACAGGATCGCCCGTGAAGAGCCGTCCCCTCATCATCGCCCATCGGGGGTTCAGCGGCCGTTACCCGGAGAACACGTTGCCCGCCGTGCGCGCCGCGCTCGATCTCGGCGTGGATTTCGTGGAGATCGACGTGCACGAGACCCGCGACGGCGAATTGATCGTGTTCCACGATTACCGGCTGAAACGGATTTGCGGTGTCCGCGGAAAAGTGCGCGACGCAACCTTGTCGGCGATCAAACGTTTGAACTCCCAGGTCCCGACTCTGGCGGAAGTGTTGCGCGTGTGTCGGGGCCGGGCGCGGGTGTTGATCGAGATCAAGCGGGCCGACCCACGGAAAGTTGCCGCGCTCATCAACAAGCTGGGGATGGAACGGGAGGTGATTGTGTTCTCGTTGTCGGTACCGCGCATGAGAACCCTCGCCGAAGCGGCCCCGCACGTGGCGCGCTTCGGCCTCATCGCGCGGAACCTCCGCTTCTCGCTCCACGCTCTCCGCCGCGGCGGGCCGGGCGGCCCCACGCTCCACGTACGCGGTGTCGCCTTGAGCCGCCGGCTCGTCACCGCGCCGCGCGTCGTCCAGGAGATCCATCGACGCGGCTGGAAGCTGTTCGTGTGGACGGTGAACCGCGAATCGGAGATGGAACAGCTCGCGCGCTGGGGCGTGGACGGAATCATAACGAATCACCCGGACCGGGCTCTGGCGTTGACTTTTTAACGCTTTTAACCCGTCTCACGTTTCGTTATAGTCGGCCCATGCTGCAGATCATTTTCAATCCCGTGAGCGCGAAAGAACTGGCCGCGTTGCCGCGCAAACTGCAACTGGAAGTCATCGACGGGTTCCAGTTGTTCCCGCACGACTTCGAGAAGGACGACGAGAAATTCGGCCAGCTCACGCGGGGCGGGAAGAAGATTTACCGGTACCGCGTCAAGGACTACCGCATCTACTTCGAGCGGGACGGGGACATCATCAACGTGCGCTGCATCCTCAGCCGGAACTCGCTCAAGGATTTCTTCTACCGCAGCAAGCTCCCGATCTCCGAAGACCAGCTTCTCCAGGAAAACCCCAAGTTCTGGCAATTGCTCGAAACCAGCGGCGACAAGAAGTAACCTCCCGCCCGGAGTGTCTCGGAAGTCCCGCCTACGTCGTGCCGCCCATCGGAAAAACGTCATACTCCCGTCCATACTGTGCCAGGTAATGGAGCGAGTAGGATCTCTTGAACGCCGCGATGGGCAACAACAGGACGGTGCCCAGGTACGGAATCATGATCACGCAACAAGCGATGCAGCAGGTGACGACGATCGCCAGCAGCACGAGCGCGCCGATGGCCATGGCCAGCACGACTTGGAACAGCAGATATAACACGAAATTGGTGACGTTCACTGAAATCAGGGCCAGCAATTCCTGCCACGCCGCCAGGCACGTGCCGCGCCGCAAAACCATGATCGGCACGACGAAATCCGTCGTCAGCTTGGCGACGACGAGGAACATCAGACCCGTCATCACCATCATCAACGCGACCCCGACCAGCACCAAGACACCGCGGAAGTCGGGCCCGCCTCGGTTCACCATCCTCAGGACCGTGGCGGCCCCAATCGCCACGGCCGGCACCATCGGGGCCATCCCGATCAATCCGAGCACGAGACGGAATACGAACAAGCTGTTTCCTTCGCGGGCGAACTTGTGCCAGGGCACGCCGACCTCCGCTTTCTCCAGTGCCACGCAGTGGAGGAACATGAACTTCCCCCGGCTGCTGAGCCACAGGAACGCGATCCAACACGCGACGCCGATGACCGCCAGCGCGACGGCCAACGGCAGAACCCAATAGAGATTGGCCATCACGTATTCCCGGGCGTGCTCGAACGCCGCACGCAGGTTTGTCTCCCGTCCCCGACGCGAGCCAAGGTTGTAGTTGAATCGAAACGTGGCTTGGCCGAGGTGGGCCAGCCAGGCGCAGAAGCCGATGGTAAACCACCGGCCCAGGTCGAACGGTCGGAACAACAACCGCTTCGCCCGGTCGACGGCCTGACCCACGGGCACCGTAACGCTGACAGTTGTTGGCCGAGCCGCCATGGGACGCGCCTACGGTTTTAGCGCCGCCGTAAACTTCGGGACCAGTTCGAACAAATCGCCCACAATCGGGAAGACCTTCGGTCGGGCCCGGCGTTTGTTCAACGTCATCAACGGCGCCTCGGGATCCTTGTTGAAGGCGATGATCGTGGCCCGCTCGCCGATGTAATCGATGTGCTGGGGCGCGCCGCTGACGCCGATGGAGATGATCAGCCGGGGATCCACGGCCGTGCCGGTCTGGCCGATTTGTTGGTCGGACGCCAGCAGCCTCAATTCCTCGACGACCTTGCGCGTCCCGCCCAGCATCACATTCTTTACGCCGATTTCCTTCAGGCGTTTCATCAACGGCGCGATCACCAAATCGAAGTTCTCCTTGTTGCGGACGGCGTAGCCGACGTCGACGATAAACTCCGCGTCGGCAACGGATTTGGCTCCGGCGTCGGTTTTCACGGTGGCCAGGGCGTTCGCCATCTCATCGCGGCTGTGGTCGTATTCGAACTCGATGGGCACAAGAAACACGCGCTTCTGGCTTTCCGCGGCGGCGGACGAGTCCGCTGGCCGCCGACCGCTTTCCGCCCCACTGCCCACCGTGATCACCAGCGGGTGCTCCGCCGTGGACGCGACCGTCGCGACGCGTTGTACCTTGCCACCGAACGCGGGAGAAATGAGGTGCGCCGTTCCGTTGTGCCGCGCCACGACGACGACGTTGTAGTGTGCTTGCACGCGCGGGAACGCCCGGGCAAACTGCGCCAGGAGTTCGTCCGCCCACGGACCGGCGGCGAGCATCGGCGGCAGGGTGTCTTTCCAGATGGCTTGCAGCGCGGCGAGCAGCGAAACCGGCGTCGCCTCTGCCAGATGCGGGCTGCTCGCGAAGTGGATGGACTCAGCCGGCACCTGGGGCGCAAGGGCGCGAACGGTTCGCTCGTCGAATTGTCCGAGCAAGACCACATGGAGTGGTAGCATCAACGCTTCGGCGCCGGCGGCGGCCGTTTCGATCCCTTCGAGTCTCTCGGCAGTGGCCACAAATACCGCCGCATCGCGCGTGGGCAGCTTCGATTTCCCGGCCAGTTCCACCGTGCCCGTGAACGAGCCGGCCCCGCCCGTCGGCGCCGACTCGATCCCGGCAATCTTTCGCACCAGCGCCGCGGCGGCTTCCGGCGTCGCCTCGATCGTCTCCTCAACCGGGGGCGCCTCGGGCAACCGGTAGCGCATTTCGAACCGGGGTTGCATGGCCAATTCGTGCGCGTCGACGATCTCCAGCGGCTTGTCGAGCGCGTCGAAAGCATCCTCGACGGTAAACTCCAACCGGGCGGGTTGTTCCACAAGGCTCAGCACCACCGGTTCATCAATCGTCAGCGAGACTTCAGGTTTCTGGGTCGTGACCGTGGTTTGGTCGCCGGTGACGACGAACTCCTTCACGTCGACGAGATGGGAAAGCCCCAGGTTCCCGGCCAACACCGCCGCCAGAACCGGCTCGCCGCACAACACCAGATCGCACGCCAGCGGTTCTTGTCCGACGCGATCGGCGACGAGCTGCGCCACGGCGAGCGGATTGCCGGTCAACCCATCCGTTTCGATGAGCACCGCGTCGTCCGCGCCCAGCGCCAGGGTGCGCTGGAGCAACTCTGCGCCGTAACGCGGCGCGACGGCCATGGCTGTAACGCGAACAGTGGAGCGGGCGTGCCGCCGGTCAGGGCGCCCAGATTGGGCAGGCGAGACGCCTACCCCACCGATCTTCAATTCGATCGCGCGCTCCAGCGCCGTGCGACTGGCCGGCTCCAGGTCGAAGTTGGTTTCGAGCAATTCGCCGTTGATCACCCGCGGCCGCGGTGAGAGAACCGGGGCGACGTTCAGGACAACGAGCACATGCCACGGGCGCGTGACGCGATGCGCCGGTAATGGTGGCGGGTTTGTGTTTGCGGCATCCTCGGCCTGCAGTGCCAACTGGGCGACGCGCACCTCGGGCGGATAGAGACCTTGCTTGAGCAGGGTGAAGTCGCGTTCGAACTCATCGTGCAAGCGCCTGATTTCACCCAGCGCGTGTTGGAGGTAGATCGCGCAGGCGTCCCCGGCCAGGCGGGCGTGAGCGGTTCTCGATTCTCCACCATTCTTCTTCAGCCAGTCGATCCGCCACAGCGCCGAGTCCATCACCTTGATGTAGCCCGCCATCTCCGCCAGCTTGAACATCGTCGGCTGGAAATTTGCGTTCTGCCACACCTGCGGCCCAAATGTGTCCACGGACCGGCGCAGCGCCCCCCGGAGACGATTCTTCGCGTCGGCCAGCGGCGCGGGCTCGGTCGCCGGCGCGTCTGTCTTCCATTTCGGCAGCACGTTGTCCACCAGGTCGCGCAGAATCAGGAACCGCTGGACCTCGTTCGTGCCCTCGTAAATGTTGAGCACCCGGGCATCGCGCCGGTGTTTCTCCAATTCATGTATCTGGGTGCAGGCGTCGATGCCGAGGATCTTTTCCGCCGCGCGGATCGTCCGATGCAACGCTTCGCTCGCGTAATACTTGCCGATGGCCGACTCGGTGCGAATGGATTTTGTGCCGTGATGGTCGGCACGGCCGACGAGTTCGTATGCCAGCGACTCGATCCCGTACAATTCGGCCGTCATCCCGCCGAGAGTGCGCTGGACCCAGTCGGCCTTCTCCAGACCGCGCTCGGTGACGAACGTCCGCGTTTGCTCGACGATCTTGGCCATCATCGACACGGCGCTGACGCACAGGCCCATGCGGCCGATGTTGAGTGTTTCCAACGCGTTGACCTGTCCGCGGCCTTCGATGCCGATGACGTTCTCGCGCGGCACGCGGACGCTGGTGAGGCCGAGTTCGTTGGTCGGCGAGCCGCGCTGGCCCATTTTCTCCTCGTCCTTGCCGACGACGAGTCCCTCGGCGTGGCGGTCCACCATGAAACCCGTCGGACCTTCGGGCGTGCGGGCGTACAGGCACATCACGCCGGCGACGTGGCCGTTGGTGATCCACATCTTCGCGCCGTTGAGTTCGTAGTATTCGTAGAACTCCCGATCGCCCTCGCGGCGGACCCGGGCGATGTCGTGGATGGGGACCCGCTTCCCGTTGTGCTGGTAGTAGCGGAACTTCGTGGGATCGTCGGTCTTGTAGTCGTACTCGCGGTAATCGATCTTCGTGAGATCGATGGTGGCGGAGTCGATGATGTTCTTGCGCTCGTTGCCGAGCAGGAAATATTTCACGCCGTCGCTGTCGGTGAGCACCTCGGCGCGCTTGAGCACGGCCCGCGTTTGGATGCCGCCCGAATCGCTGCCCGCGCTCGGCTCGGTCAACGCAAACGCGCTGATTTGCCCCGCCGAGATCAGGCGCAGGAACAACTTGTGCGCTTCGGCCCGGCGGTCGAGTTCGGCGATAACGGTCTCAGCCCGCGGCCGCAGTGAGTCCAACGCCGGAAGTGCTGCCGCGAGTTCGGACTTGAAATTGGCGAGGTCCATTCGCAGTCCGGCGCGGCCGGCGTCCATGAAGTGCGCGAGAAACTCGGCGGCGATGGCGCGAAGCATCGGCTTTCGGCCGATCTCAGATTTCACGTTTTCGCCGAGGGCGGTGAACACCTTCTTCACCTTGAGGGCTTCGGGCGATTCGAGCATGCGGAGGATCTTTTGGATTTCAGATTGGAGATTTGAGATGGCCGAGGGATTGTCGAGAAACTCCTGGAGGTCGGCTTTGGCGCGGGGCAAATCCTGGTTTAATCCGAGCAAAATTGGGGTCGTTCCGATGCTGGAGTGTGCCATGATGGTCAGGGCGTAGGACGGATCGGCATAGCGCATCGAGAGCGGGCAGAGGATGTAGTAGTGCGCCTTGAGCAGGCCTTCGCCGCCGAGTTCTCTGGGGATGTACATTCGGGTGAAGCCGCGTCCGATCATGTCGCGGACGTCTTCGAGCGGCACCATGTGCAGTTTCTCGACGAGGCGGAAATACGGGAGCCCGTCAAACCGGCGGTTCCAGTAGCGTTCGGTAAAATGCTGGTAGAGTTGGTCGTAATACGCGCCGAGCTCGGCGTCGGCGTGGAGCATTTCCGGCACGAACCGCCACGCGGTCGCGTCGAACGGTTTCACCAGGAAATCGCCGTAGTCATACTCCTGTTTCGTGTCGAGCGCCTCGCGGTAGTTGAATGTCGGCGGATCCGGGAGCGGGCCCTCGATGTAGCCGTGCTCGATGACCTGCGCACCGAGGAGGTGGGTTGCCGAATTGTCGGAGGGCCCTCCCGGGCTCGATTCACCATCGACCGGTCGCGGCGTTGCCGCCGCTCCCGCAAACAGCTGTGCAAGCTCAACATCCAATTCGTCCGTGATGGGCAGTGCCGACACGACATTGTGCGCAAAGTCGCGCAGTGTCTGCTCCGCGTCGGCCCCGATTTCCCGTCTCAGGTCCTCGTCGTCGTAGAGCAGGTGGGTGAAGCACACGCTATCGCGGTAAAATTTCGACAGCACGTCGTCCTCGCTGTAGGCGGTCCCGCCAAAAATCTGGCCGGCGTTGTAGGCGAGGCTGCCGGGTTCGGGACCGAATGCTTCCGACGCGAGAATCTTCACCAGCGCCGGCTCTTTGTCAGCGTGAGACGCCAACGCGGCGAGCAACCGCACCTGCGCTTCCATTTCGCTGAGCAGTTGTTTTACGGCGCCGAACTTGGCAATGCCGTCGCGTCCGTCTTCGTCTTGGAACAATCCCGGGAACTGGATCCGGCTGGTCGCGTGGGCCCGGCATCGTTCGAGCAAGAGTTCTCCCGCGCCGTGAGCGATGGCGCACACGTCGGCGGCGACCTCCACCAGGGCCGGCTTCCTTTCCGGGACGAACTCCTTCCATGCGCCGCGCGCGGCAGTGAGCCCGATCCAGGGTTGCTCGGCCAACTCGGGGCGCGCGTCGATTTGCGCGGAATAAATTCCCGAGACGAGCGCAGCCAGCGCCGGATCACGCCGGGCGAGTTCGCGCAGGATCACGGGACGCGGCGGCGACGCCGCGTCGGCGAGTACCCGCAGGAAATTCCGTTGCTCCTGCGTCAGCGGCTGGCCGTGTTCGAGGTTCTTGATGGTTTGTTTGGGGAAAAGTTTGTCCAGCCGGGCTACCATTGCGGACCGGGTGGGTTGCGCCGCTTCCATCTCGACTGGGGGTGGCGGCGCCAGTTGATCGAGCAACTGCCGTGCATCGGCTTCAGCCCAGAAGAACTTGCGGTGCACGGCGTGGGCGACGATCCGGGCCAGGTGCTGGTCGATGCGCGGGTTGTCGAGTTCGCGCGCTGTGGATTGGGCTTCCGTGAGCAGCGACTGCAACCAGCGCGAGCGCCCGGCGTCGATGTACCGCGGCTCGGCGTAGACGGCTTCGCAGAACCGGCGAAGCGTGGCGGCGAGACGCGGCGCAATGGGTAATGGTTGATGGTGGATGGTTGAGGGGGAACGAAACCGGCGGCCATTGTGTTGGATCAACTCCAGCAGTTTCCTGTTCGCTTCGGTCGGCGCGCTGAACACCAGGCGTTGCTGCCGCTGGCGGGTCCAATCAACGTCGTCCGGGGCAGACCGCCAGCAGGTCTCGCACTTGATGCAGTTTTCGAAGTTGACGATGATTTGGACCTGGCCGAGGTCGTCCACCTTGTCCTCGTAGACTTTGGCGGGGCACACGTGCCAGAGCGGTGATTCGGCGAGCTTGGTGCGGTTCTCGAAGTTCTCGGGCCGGAACACCTTGATATGGGAATGCGTTTCGGAGGAATAGCGGATGAGCGAGAGTTTTTCTTCCCACGGTTGGTCGACCTTGACGGCGTCGGGGTCGAGCCGGGTTCGTTCCCGAACCAGCGCGCGGTATTTCTGGAAGAAGCTCGACAGGAATTTTTCAGGTGACGGGCGCGTGACGACGAGTTTGATCAGTTCGCACAGCCACTGGACCGGCGCGAGGAGGCAGAGGACCAGAGCGAAGCCCGTGACGGCCAACACGTCGCCCAAGCCGAGTTGCCCGGTCAACGACCGGATGGCATGGCGCAGTTTGTAAGGCAGCGGGGTGGTGTCGTTGCGGTAAAGGTGGTCGGCTGCGGCGGCGAGCATCGGGGGCGCCGTCGCGAACAAACGAGACAGCGGCCAGAGAAAACCGGTCTGCGGTTGGCCGTCCACGCGGAATTCCAGTTGAACCTCGCCGAGCCCCGGGGATCGCCCTGACGAATCAGCCGGGGTGTTCCCGGCGGATTGGGAGGCGTGTTTCAGTCCGAGAGCGTCGGCCTGCTCGCGCACGTCGCGGAGGAATTCTCCCCAGCGTTTGAGCGGGAGCGTCTCGCGCACGAATTTGGCGAGTTGCCAGAGTTTCTGGTGTGGACGCAGCGACGGATGGCCGGCGATGTAGAGCGTACCGCACTTCAAGTCGACGAACCGGCTGAAAAACACCCGGGTGTGCTCGACGTACGGGGGCCATTTTTCGAGGAACTCGACGTTCTTGAAGTAGTGCGTCTCTCGCAGAGGCGACTCGTAGAGTTCTTCGAGGCGGGCCCGGCTGAAGACTTGGTCGGTCGCGCGAATTTGTTTGACCGCGTTAGCGAAGAGCCGGCCCATCGCCGTGGCCGGGCCGGTGAAATTGGGGTAGGGGAAATCGAGGCCGATGCCCGTGGCCGCCCCGCCGATGGCCAGGCCGTCGTCGACCAGTTGGGGCAGTTCGCGGAACCCGCCGCCGCGGATGATCTTGGCGCCGTAGGCGACCGAGCGGCCGTGGTTGGTCCAGCGGCGGACTTCTGGCAGGCCCTTGAACCATTCCATGAGACGGTTGTGGTCGCCGCCGAATTCCCGGCTGAGATTATCGAGGGGCAGCACGAGGCCGAGCGAGAGGCTGGCTTTGTTCGTGTAGAGAAACCCGCCCATGTTGAGACGGGCGGTGCCCCGGCCCGTGCCGCGGTCGGGGTTCCGCAACAGGATCTCGAATGCGGCGCCTTCGCCGCGCGGCAGTTGGAATACGCGCTCGATGTAATCGGGGTCGACCTCGATGACTTCCTTGATGCCCTGGAGAAAATGCGGCGTCCCGCCGTGGCGGGATTCGTAGCCTTCCTTGGTAACGAGTTGCGAAGCATCGCCCTCGGCGAGGAACACGACGTCGGCATAGATCGGGCCGCGGTCGGTATGGACGCCGACGATGCGGTTGGCGTCGTCGCGCACCAGGCCGTCGGCGGTGGTTTCCGGGAGAATCGTGGCGCCGAGACTCTTCGCGAGCTCAGCGAGGTAATGGTCGTAGGTGGGGCGAAGAACGGTGTAGCAGTTGGCGAACGTGGTGGGGTTGCGGTAGCTGAGGCCCGCAAGCGAGTGGCCATTGTAAATGTAGAACCCGCGTTTGGTGACGGGACGTTCGTAAGCGGAATCCCGCACGGCTGGTTCGCCGAGCACGTCGGGTTGGGCGAGGTTTTCGGTGAAATAGACCGCGCCGGACCAATTCTCGGCGCCGGGGAAGACGCCGGCCTCGACGACCAGAACCGGGATGTCCGCCTTCGCGAGTGCGATGGCCGCCGTGATGCCCGCCGGCCCCGCCCCCACAATGACGACATCATATTTCCAGGACGCCATGCGAGCGCATTATAGGTTCCCGGCGCAAATTTGAAAGCCCGACCGAGAAAATATCGCCTGTCGGGTCGAATTCCTGTAAACTGTCGGTGTCGGACTTTCACGGAGGAAGCAAACTATGAAGTTACACAGATGGATGATGATTCCCTTGGCCTTCGCTTGCGCCGCCGCTCTCGCCGCCGAGAAACAGGAGGAAGGCCTCGCGCTGACGATCTACAACCAGAACTTCGGCGTCGTGCGCGAGAAACGAAAGGTCGACGTGCCGGAAAAGATCGGCCTGATTCGCTTTGCCGACGTGGCGTCGCAGATCGACGGAACCAGCGTGCAGTTCAAATCGTTGACCGACCCGAACGCGACCGTGCTGGAGCAAAACTACGAGTACGACCTGGTGTCGGCCGATAAACTCCTGGAGAAATACATCGACAAACCCATCGCCGTGCTGACGAAAGACGGCTCGCGCTATGCCGGCACGCTTCTCAGTTTCGACGGCAACCAACTGGTGATTCGCCAGGCTGGTGAGAAGGCCGAGATCGTCATGGTACAACGCGGTGACAACGTGAAGGACATCCAGTTTGGGGCGTTACCCGAGGGACTTATCACCAAGCCGACGCTGGTGTGGAAACTGGCGACGGAGAAGGTCGGCCCGCAACTCATCGAGGTGGCTTATCAAACGGGCGGCATCAACTGGCAGGCCGACTACAACGCCGTGCTGAATGACAAGGACACTGCACTCGACCTCAGCGGGTGGGTCTCGATCGACAACCAGTCGGGTGCGACCTACAAGGACGCGAAATTGAAGCTCATCGCGGGGGAAGTGCGGCGGGTGGAGCAGCCGCGGGCACCCAGGGTGTATCCGATGGCGGGAGCCATGGTCAAGCAGGCGGAGGGGTTCGAGGAGAAAGCGTTTTTCGAGTATCACCTGTACACGCTGGGCCGGCCAGCGACCGTGTCGCAGAACCAGACCAAGCAGATCGAGTTGCTCAAGGCGGCCGACGTGCCCGTGAAAAAGGTTTTCCTGTACGACGGCGCGCCGCAATACCGGTTCTACGGCGGATTGATCAGCGACGCCGGCTACGGCAGCGAGGAATCGAACAAGAAGGTCAACGTCATCATCGAGGTCAAGAACGCGAAGGACAACCACATGGGCATGCCGTTACCGAAAGGCAAAGTCCGGCTGTACAAGCGCGACCCGGCCGACGGCTCGCTGGAGTTCATCGGCGAGGACCAGATCGACCACACGCCGAAGGACGAGACCATCCGGCTGCACGTCGGCGACGCGTTCGACATCGTCGGCGAACGCAAACGGACCGATTTCCACGTCGACACCAGCGCGCACGTCATGACCGAGAGCTTCGAGATTCGCATCCGCAATCACAAGGACGAACCGGTCGAGGTCCTGGTGAAAGAACCGCTCTATCGGTGGAACAACTGGGAGATCACCAAGTCGAACCAAGAATGGACGAAGTACGATTCCGATACCATCCACTTTCCGGTCAAAGTGGCCAAGGATGGCGAACAGGTCATCACCTACACCGTGCGGTATACGTGGTGAATGGAGCCGTTAATCGCTGCGGCGGCGCCGGGGTTTCATCATGATACTCAGGACTGGACTTGCTCTGGCGATCGCGTCGATGGCATTGGGAACGACGCCCGCGTTGGCGGTCGACGTTGCACCAGAAACGCGCGCGTCTGGCATTGTTTCGAGCCTTGGAGAAACGTTGAATGAACGCCTCATTGAAGCGGCCCGCGCCGGTGATTCGGATAAGGTCGCGGCGTTGATCCATGAGGGCGCCAAGGTCGATGCGCGCGATGACTCCCTATCGACGCCGTTGATTCTCGCGTCGTCAACCGGTGCCGTTCAAGTCGCGCAGACCCTGCTCAAGGCCGGCGCCGACGTCAACGCCACAAACGCCAACGGATCAACGGCGTTGATGGACGCGGCCGGCATCGGTTGTGCACCGCTCGTGCGCATTCTTCTTGATGCGAAGGCGCAGGTGAACTTGAGGAATGATTTGGGTCGCACCGCGTTGCACCGAGCGGCGCGCGAAGGAAAGATTCCGATCATGGAACTCCTGCTGGCGGCCGGGGCCGATCAGTTGGCCCAGTCCGACATCGGAAGAGCATTTGACCAAGCCGTCATCGGAGGGAGCTCCGACGCGGTTCGCTGCTTGTTGCGGCACGGATATCCCGCGAATATTCGCGACAGCAACGGCACAACCCCGCTCCACTTCGCTGTGGCTGAACAACGCGCCGACACGAACTTGGTCAGGATCTTGTTGGAAGCAGGGGCCGACATCGATGCGCCGAGTGCTCTCGATGGCCAGACGCCGTTGATGTGGGCTGCGCAGTCGGAACAGGTCGCCACGCTTCAGTTCTTGATCCAATCCCACGCAATGCTCAACAGGACGGACAACCAAGGTTGGACCGCGCTGATGTGGGCCCGCTACTCTGGCAACGATGAGGCAGTGAAAACCCTGAAACAAGCCGGCGCCGAGGAACTCACGAATCTCACATACGCCGCGGCCACGGGTGACCTTGCCGTCGTTCGATGGTTGGTGGCCAGGCATGGCAGCGGCCAGCCAAAACAGGCGGAACTCGACAGCGCGCTTTGCTTGGCTGCAGAGAAAGGCCGGGCGGTTGTCGTGAAGGAGTTGCTCGCCCACCACGCCAATCCGAACGCGCGGCAAAACGGTGAGTGGACGCCGTTGCTCTGGGCCTGCTGGAACGGCAACGTGGAAATTGCCCGTCAACTTCTCGCCGCGGGTGCGGATGTCGATCGATCGAGACTCTCCACCAAGATCACACCGGGACCCACGCCTCTCATGTATGCGGCGGCGAGCATGCCGCCGGAGTTTCTGAGCGAACTCATTGCCAAGGGCGCTCACGTGAACGCGATAACTGAAGATGGGACCACGGCGGTCGGGTGGGCGGTATTCCGCGGAAGGTTTGAAAACATGAAGTTCTTGGTGGACCACGGAGCGGAGATTAACCTTCATGTTGGCAGGCCCGATGGATGGCCGGGATGGCCGCTCATTCAAGCCGTCTCGCGAGGCGACGCCAAGATCGTCGATTTCCTGCTCGCTCACGGTGCGGACGTCAACGTAGCGGCCAGCCACGCCGAAACGCCGCTGATGTACGCCGTGCGGAATGACAGGGTGGATGTGGTCAAACTCCTGATCGCGCGCGGCGCGAACGTGTCGGCTCGGGCCGACTACGACTACAACAATACGGCGCGCAAACTGGCGGAGAATACCGGCAAAACGGAGATTGCGGGGCTCTTGCGTATCCTGGAATTTGTGAGCCGCTCCCCGAACGGCCCGCGACGCTGGCGGGCGAAATTGGTGAGCGCACTGGCCGAATCCACGCGGGCGCAACTCGATGATCGCCCGCCGTCCAGCGCCGCCTTGCTGGAGTTGACGAAGGAACTCGTTGCGGCTCCTGATGCTCCCTCAACGGCGAAGGCCGATGCGCGTTACCTTGCGGCAATAGCCCACTTGGAAGCGCTGAAAGCGTCTGGCGATGTCAGCAACACCACTGCGCGCGCGGCGGTGGAAGCCGACATCCTCGAACTCCGCAAGAATCAGCCTGACGACGTTCGCACTGCCATGGTGCAGCAGCAATTGGAGGTAGTGCTCGTGACGGGTGCCCAGATGCCGCTTAATCTGAAGTTCCGGGCCGTTGACGGCACGGACGTCGACTTGGCGAAGCTTCGCGGCAAGGTCGTGCTGATAGATTTCTGGGCGACGTGGTGTGGTCCGTGCCGGGCGGGAATCCCCAGGCTCGTGACCGCGTACAACGAATTACATAAAGAGGGATTCGAGATCATCGGCATCTCGCTCGATTCTGACAAGGAACAGTTGGCCCGGGTCACGAAACAAGCCGGCATGACGTGGCCGCAGTACTTCGATGGCAAGGGCTGGCAGAACCAGATTAGCAGCCGCTACGACATTGACTCGATCCCGACCACTTGGCTTGTGGACAAACAGGGAATTGTGCGCTTGAGAGATTTCCCGGGCGAGACCTTGGCAGCGCAGATCAAGAACCTGTTGGCGGAACGGCCGCGTGGCGTCCGCCAGAGCGCAGCCGAGGATCGTTAGAAGCCGAACGAGAACCAATCGCTGCTGCTGCCGCCACCGCCGTGGTGGGGGACTCTGGGCAACGTCAGGCCGGTGTAGTCGCCGATGACCTTGGCATCGTAGGGCGCGTCGAGTTCGTTGGTACTGGAGCCGGCGACGCCGATGGTCCCGTAACTGAACACGATTGTCCCGTCGGGGTCGACCTCGATGACCTGGTGATTGAACTGGTCGCTGATCAGTGTGTTGCCCTTCTTGAGGCGGACGACGTGCGAGGGATTGGGATCGGCAACGCTGCCGGGCCGCGCGCTGGTGACGTACTCGAACACGTTGGAGCCGGTCTGGTCGAGCTCGACGATGCGGTTGTTGAGCGAGTCGGCCACGAGCGTATGCGGACCCTTCAACCGGCCGGCATAAGTCGGGCCGTCGAGCGCGGTGCCGTCCCCGAGCGTATCGAGTTGCGCCATCAACTTATCGTGGCGGTTCACGATGATGACGCGGTTGTTCCCTTCGTCGGCGATCACGGTATAGTTTCCCAGGCGCCGCTCGGCGCTACTGGGATTGTTGAGTTGGTTGGTGTCCGAGCCGCTGACGCCGGTGGTCCCGTATTGCCAGGCGATGTTTTTCTTTCGCGTGACATCGATGACCCGGTTATTTCCCTGATCGGTGATGAGGTAATGGTGGCGCGGGAGGAACCGTGCGGAGACAGGGCGGTCCAGCTCGTTGGTGCCGGAGCCCGTCAGGCCGGCCTGCCCGTACTGCCAGACGATCCGGCCCCGCTTGTTGACGACGATCACCCGGCTGTCGGCACAGCCCTCAACACAACCGGGTTCGGAACCCGGCGTCGCCCCCGTGCAGGCGATGAGCGTGAGTCGGTGGAAGCGTTCGGCGTCGTGCGGCGCAAAAATGGTGGTGGGGCCGGGGATCGCGCCGCCGTCGCCAAACTGCCAGACGATCGCGTGGGTGTTGGTATCGACCTCGATGACACGATTGTTGAGTTGGTCGGCGATGAGGATGTTGCCGCGCCGGTTGAAGCGACCCCGGCTCCGGGCTGGCGTCGCGGTCGCGCTGCCGAGAGCGGTGACGCCGATTACGAACAGGACAACAAAACGTGATGTCATGGTTCCTCCCAACAACTGCGGGGGGACTGTACGGCCAAATGGAGCCCACCGCCAGACTTAATTCCACTTTGTTGTGACCCGGCTTGGGGCCGAGTCGCCTTCCGGATTGGCATTTTCGCGGCGATGTGCTTTCATCGCGGTTCCCATGGCCATCAAAGGCGTCATTTTCGACATGGACGGCACGATCACGGCGCCGTATTTCGACTTTGTAAAGATCAAGGACGAGGCCGGGATTGGCGACGTCGATATGCTGGACTATCTGCGCTCGGCCACGGGCCCGGAGTACGACCGGGTCCACGCCGTGCTCACGAAGTTCGAAGAGGCGGGCGTGGCGAACGCGAAGTTGAACCGCGGCGCGCGAACGCTCCTGCGGTTCCTGGCCCGGCGCAAGATTCCCACCGCGCTGTTGACCCGCAACTCGCGCAAGTCGGTGGACGGCGTCTGCCGAAAATTGAACCTGAGGTTCGACGTGACTGTCACAAGGGAGGACGGGCCGCACAAACCGGCTCCCGAGCCGATCTTGGAGATTGCGCGGCGCTGGGGAGCCGCGCCAAGCGAGGTGCTGATCGTGGGCGACTACAAGTGGGACGTGCAATGCGCCAGGAACGCCGGCGCACCGTGCGCGCTGCTCATCAACGGCGGCGGCACGCCCGAGTGGGCCGAGCAGGCGGATTTCATCATCACCAGGCTGACCGAGGTAATCGGCCTCGTGGAAGGGAAGACGCGATGACCGACGTTGTGGTCGGGATGGTGACGTGCGCGACCCGCGTCGAGGCGCGCCGGATCGCCCGGGCGATTCTGACGAAGAAGCTGGCGGCGTGCGTGAACGTCGTGGATGGGTTGGAATCGTATTACTGGTGGCAGGGGAAACTCGAACGCGCCCGCGAATGCCTGTTGCTCATCAAGACCACCCGGGCGCGAATTCCTGCCGTGACCAAGACGGTGAACGCCGTGCACAGCTACGAAGTGCCGGAGGTGATCTTCGTGCCGGTCGCAGCGGGGGACGGAAGGTATCTGAAATGGGTTGGAGCATCAACGAAAGGAAAGGTGTCATGCTGAACTTGTCGAAGCATCTCGCAATTGCAGGGCGCATGCCGGCGCGTCGGGGGACCCTTCGCTCCGCTCAGGGTGACAGGCTTAGGAAATGGGTGGCGTGGTCGGCCTGTTTGTGTTTGCTGGCATCCGTCGCCCGCGCGGATCGCGTCGACGACCTCGTGGGGCAGATCGGCAGCACGAACGAAGAGGAACGGGCTGACGCAGCCGACGCGCTGACGCGCATCGGCGGTCCGCGCGTTGTCAAGCAGTTCCGTGACATGCGGGCGTCGTCGAATCCCGAACGGCGGCAGATGGGGGTGGCGGGCCTCCTTCAGGTGAGCGACGCCGACGAAGATGTCGAGCGGGTGCACGCGGCGCTCAAGGACGAGAACTCGACGGTGCGTTGGTCGGCCGTGGTCGCCCTGCAGCAGGGCGGACGGACCGAGGCGGTTCCGTGGCTGGAGGAAGTCGAGAAATCGGACCAATCCGATTCGGTCAAGGAAGCGGCGACGGAAGCCGGTGCCAAACTGCGGGCGAGCATTTCCTGGCTGCGGTCGTTGAGCGACGCACAGAAGCAGGCGCGGCAGCTCAACAAGCCGATTCTGGCCTACTTCTTCCTTCGCGGTTCCGAGTTCTGCCAACAACTCGAAGAGGGCGTGTTGGCCGACAAATCGGTGGTGGACGCCGCGCAGGAGTTCGTTTGCGTGCGGATCGATGCGGCGCAGCAGAGCGGCGAGGCGCGCCGGCTCGACGTGCGCGGGGCGCCGACGATCCTGGTGTTGGACGGGCAGGGGAACGAGATGGAGCGCGTGGCGGGGTTGGTCGAGAAGGACAAGCTGCTCGCCAAACTGTCGGGTACGCGCCAGGGCAAGTTGAGCTTCCGCGAAGCGCGTCGGTTGGCGCTGCAGAATCCGGGCAACGTGCAGGCGAATTGGAAGGTCGCCGAGACGTACCTCGAGGAGGGCCGCGAGGATTTGGCCGAGCCGCACTTGCGCAACGTCATCGCCCACGACGACCAGAACCAATACGGCTATACCGACAATGCCATGTTTGCGCTGGCCTTTGCGCTGGGCCGGCGCGGCGAGTACGCGCAGGCGATTTACAGCTTCGAGCATTTGCTGACCCGCTGGCCCGAGTGCAAGGACAAGGACAAAGCTCTCTACTGTTTGGGGCTGAGTCAACTGGCCATCGGCCAGAAAGACAAGGGACGGGCGACGTTGCAGCAGTTGGTACGCGAGTTTCCCGAGAGCTCGACTGTCGCGAGCGCGCAGGCGGCCTTGGAGAAGTTGAACGCGAAACCGGGGGATCGATGAGAACCGCCGGCCGAGCGTGGGGGATCGCAGTGGGGGTGGCGCTGTCGACGCTGGTGCTGGCGGCGCGGCCGACGGGCGTAGGCGCCGAGGATCAGCCGGGCTTGGCTGAAGCCAACAAGTTCTTCCAGCGCGGAAACAGGTTCTTCGAAGACAATTCGCTCCCGCGGGCGAAACTGGAATACGAGAAAGCACTCAAGTTGTACCCGCAGCATCTCGACGCGTTGTACAATCTCGGCGTGGTCTGTGCGCGGCTGGGCCAGAAGGATGAAGCCATCAAGGATTACCAGCGGTATCTCGCGATCCGGCCGAACGACGCGGACGTGTGGACGCAGATCGGCGTGCTGGACGACGAAACGGGACGGAGGCCCGAAGCCCGTGAGGCTTACGAGAAGGCGCTCGAAATCAACCCAAAATTTGGGCGGGCCCACCACGATCTCGCGGTGCTGTTGCAGGAAGACGGCGACTTCAAGGGGGCGGAGCAGCATTTCATCACGTTCATGAAACTCGAGGAGGAAGCCGGCCGCCAGAACGGCGACGCGTATTACAGCCTCGGCGTATTGTATCTCCGGGAACTGCGCGAACTCGATGCCAAGCTGATGCTGCAGAAGGCCATCGACACCGACCCGACCGTTCCGCGCTACAACAATGCGATGGGCGACACCTATTTGCTGGAGAAGCGACCCGATCTGGCCCTGGTGTACTACCAAAAGGCGATCGAGAAAGACCCGAAGTACGAATTGGCCTACAGTGGGATGGGGGACGCCCATGCGCAGCTCAAGGAGCGCGACCAGGCGGCCGCTGCGTATCGCAAGGCGCTGGAGTTGCGGCCGGACTACGACCTGGTGCACTACAAGCTCGGGTTGCTCTACGAAGACAGCAATCCCGCCGAGGCGATAAAACAGTTTGAAAAGTACCTGCAATCTGGTAAGAACCTCGAGTACCGCGACGAGGTCACCGCGAAAATCGAAGCACTGAAACTGGCACTAAAACCGTAGCTCGGGAAGTCACCATGTCACAACATCGCAGTTTGAAGTCCGCCAACAAGATCCAAGCGCGCCGCAACGTCATGAAACGGTTCGAGCGCGTGGAACTCCTCAAGAGACAGGGACGCTGGAAAGACGGCCAGCGCGTGTTCGGCCTGCCGAAGACCAAACCGGAGTGAGATTTGGCAGGGACGGACCGCCGGGCCGTCCGAAATAGGAACAACGGCGCGCCCGGCGGTCGCGCCCTACCACCGTGTTGGTTCGGCTCCAGAAATTCCTTGCGGAAGCGGGCATTGCCTCGCGGCGGCGTTGCGAGCAATTGATCCAGCAAGGCCAGGTCGTCGTCAACGGGCAACCGGTCCGCGTCCTGGGCAGCAAGATCGATCCCGACCGCGATACGGTAGCCGTCGCCGGCCAGCCCGTGGTTGTCGAGCGCAAGGTGTACATCGCGCTCAACAAACCTGCCGGCGTTCTCTGCACGAACTCCGACACGCATGGCCGTAAACGCGCGGTCGATTTGTTGCCGCACTCGCTGCCGCGGCTTTACACGGTCGGGCGGCTCGACAAGGATACCGAGGGATTGTTGTTGCTCACCAACGACGGCACTTTTAGCTTGCGGCTGACCCACCCCCGCTACAAGATGAGCAAGACCTATTTGGTAGAAGTCGAGGGGGAATTGAAGAGCGCTGAGATCACGCGGTTGCTCAAGGGAGTGCGAAGTGAAGGCGAGTTGTTGCGGGCGGACGGAATTGTTCAGGTGCACGCCCACAGCCAGACCACCGAACTGCGATTGGTTCTCAGCCAGGGCCGGAAACGACAGATTCGCAGAATGATGGCAGAGGTCGGGCATCCCGTGAAGCGTCTCGTGCGTCTCGCGGTGGGACCGGTCGTGCTGGGCAATTTACGAACGTCTCAATGGAGGTATCTAACTCATGAAGAGGTCCAACAACTCATGCAGGTTGCACCGGCCGCTGGCCGGTAGCCGCAGGCTTTATGCCTGCGTTTTGCGCACCCGTAAAGGGTGCGGCTACGGTGGAGGACGAATGTTGCAGGCGGCACTGATGTGCGCCGCGCTGGCGCTGGCGCAGTCCGCCCGGGCGGATGTCGGGCTGGCTACCCAACCCGTGGCGCTCGCCGCGTCCGAGACCGGCCACGGCACCGTCAAAGCCGGCCGATGCAACGTCCGTTCGCGCCCGAGCCTGAACGCCGAGGTCGTGGTCCAGCTTCACAAGGGCGACGCGATCGACGTGCTCGAGCGCAAATCCGTTACCGAACACGGCAAACCGATGGACTGGCTGCGCATCCCGCTGCCCGCCGCCGCAAAATGTTTCGTAAGCGCCAAATTCCTGACCGACGGCGTGGTGAACGTCGACGATCTGTATGCGCGCTGCGGTCCCGGCTCGAACTATCGCGACATCGGCAAGCTGGCGAAGGGCACGAAGGTCGACGTCGTCGAGACCAAAGGCGCGTGGACGCAAATCAAGCCCACGCCGGAGTGCAATGGTTGGATTGCGGCGGAGTTGGTGGAGGTTGAACCCGCCGCTGCGCCGGTGGCTGCGCCTGCACCCGCCGCGTCTCTGAGCGCGCCCGAGGTCGTCACGCCGCCAGTGGCCGTGGCCGGAACGACGCCCGCGCCTGCTGCCCCGTCGACTGAGGCGCCTGCCGTCAGCGTGGTCAACATCGATCCCGATGTCCAGGTCCAGTACGTGGTGAAGGACGGTTATCTGTGGCCCGTGACGGCGTCGAACGCCCCGGCCGCGTACGAGTTGCGGACGGCGGAAGTGGACCGGATCAGTTATCGCATTGCATATTTGGAGTTATCCGAGACGAACCTGAAGAAGTACGAAGGTAAACACGTCCGCGTCATGGGCAATCAACGCTGGCGCAAGGGCGACCGCGACCCCGTGATCGTCGTCGAACGCCTCGACCGGGTCTGGTAAGGGCCAAGAGTGGTGGCGCAGGCGTCCCGACCTGCGTTTCAATGGCTGCCCGAACACAGGCAGGGACGCCCGCCGCAGCGGGCAAGTCTGTGCCACCACATAATTATTGGAGTGCATGACCGCCAAACTCATTGACGGCAAAGCCATCGCCGAACAGATCAACGCCGAGACCGCGGCTGAGATCGCGCGCCTCAAGTCCGAAAAACGCCCGACGCCGGGTCTGGCCACCATCCTCGTCGGCGACAATCCGGCCAGCGCCAGCTACGTCGCGATGAAAGACAAGATGTGTGCCCGGCTCGGGCTGCATTCGGAGCGCATCAACCTGCCCGCGTCGACCAGCCAGGGCGAATTGCTGGCGATCATCGACGATCTGAATTTCAAACGGGAGATTCACGGGATTCTGGTCCAGTCGCCGCTGCCCAAGCAGATTTCGGAGGACACAATCTTCTCGGCCGTCGATCCGGGCAAGGACGTCGACGGCTTCCATCCCCTCAACGTCGGCAAACTGGCGCTGGGCGATCCGACCGGTTTCGTGCCGTGCACGCCGGCGGGCGTACACGAACTTCTCATTCGTAGCGGCGTGAAACTCGACGGCGCCCACGTTGTCGTCCTGGGCCGGAGCCGAATCGTCGGGCGGCCGCTCTCGTTGATTCTCTCGCAAAAAGCGCCCAATGCGAACGCGACCGTGACCGTGTGCCATTCCCGCAGCAAGAACCTCGTGGAGATCTGCCGTTCGGCCGACGTACTCATTGCCGCCATCGGTTCGCCGCGATTCGTGAAAGCCGACATGGTGCGGGAGTCGGCAGTCGTGATCGACGTGGGCATCAACCGTGTCGACGACAAGACCGAGGAAAAAGGTTATCGGCTCGTGGGCGACGTGGATTTCGAAGCCGTCGCGGCGAAAGCGTCGCTGATCACGCCCGTGCCCGGGGGCGTCGGCCCGATGACCATCGCCCTGCTCATGCGCAACACGGTCCGCGCCGCCAAAATGCGGCAGGGGATTGTCTGACCAATCTGCTGTAGCGGCGCTCTGTGAGCGCCGAGGGACGGCGGGGGGAATAGCCACAAACAGGCGCAAGAAGTTCGAGAGGGCGAGTCTCACTCGCCTGACGCGGGTAAAGCCCAGCCCGCTGCCCCACCTGAGTAGAGGCTTTTGTGGCGGTGAGCCCGATGAAGGGCGTTTGTCTCTGTAGCGACGATTTGTGATCGCCGTCCTGCATCGGGTGCGACCAAGACGCCGTGCTCAATGGCTTGTCGCTGGAGGGCCCCGTTCGTCTCTCTTCTTTCTTGGCTGAATCTGCCGGACTGAGACTTACGACCTGTGAGATGTGGCCCGATTCCCGCAGAGTGCAATCCTTTAGAGCGTCAGATAAGGGCCTTCATCTAGCCAAGCGGTGAAAGACTTGTAGTAGGTCACATTGCGAGCTAGCTGTAAGCTAACCCTCTCATCTTTCCTAAAGGCTTCTGGCAAGAAGCAATCCATGAGCTTTCTGAAGATACGCTCGTGATTCGGATCGGCTGTCGCAACGTGCCATTTCTTGGTCGCGAACTGGTCGACTTGCTCAATTAACGAAAAGGCATCTCTCAGGGTGTGGCGCAAGAGCGGATGCTTAATCCAACAACTTCTGCATGATGTGAACGTCCAACAAGCGGCCGAATTTCCGGCCCACCTCTTTGAGCGTGCCAACATGAACGAAACCGGCGTCCTCGTTGAGATGGACGCTCTCGCCGCTGCCCTCGGCCACGCGCGCGAGGAGCGTGTGATAGCGCAACCGGCGGGCCTCCTCGATAATCGCCGCCTTGAGTTTCCGACCGATCCCCCGCCCGCGATACGTCGAGTGCACATAGAATGAAGTCTCGGCAGTATCCTCGTAAGCGTGTCGCTCGGACCAACGCGTCAGCGCCGCCCAGCCAACGACCTTCCCGGCCATCTCAGCCACCAGCACCGGATGTCTCTCGTCGTGCGACTGCAACCATTCCGTGCGCTCGGCCACGCTCTTCGGTTCGGTATCGAACGTGGCGGTAGTCGTCAGAATTGCCTCGTTGTAAATGTCGGTAATAGCAGGGACATCAGCCAACCCGGCCCGGCGAATTGTCACAGATGGATCATTGGTCATGGCGTACAGAGCAGTTTCGCTTGGGCGTGCCGCGCAATGTAACGAGATCACCGATTCCTCGACAAGCTCGGAATGACAAGGCTCGGAATGACAAAGGGGAAAGACCACGATGCCCACCAGGAATCCTTCGCCCGCCTGCTGAGTAATTTGCAGGCGGCGGATACGAAGAAGTGAGGAGAGGACGGGCGGGACGCTGGCTCGGGAGGAATCGGGGCACTGAGGCCGCTCCCACATTCGGAAATGGACAAGCAGGATGCATGTCCTACGTGGGGATGGAGCGAGCTGATAACTGAGAGCTGAAAGCTGAGAGCTTCCCTTACCACGTCTGTTCCTGCGAGGCGGTGACGGCACCGGCGCGTTTGGCGGCGGGCAGATAGGCTTGCTGGGCATACTCGCACACCATCCGCGCCGTCGAGAACCGCGGCGTGATGGTCGCAATCGAGGCCTTCATCATCTTGACCCAGTCGACGGGCACATTGTTGCTGTCGCGCTTGTAGTAGAGTGGCACGATCTGGTTTTCCAGAATCTGGTAAAGCGATTCGCTGTCCTCGGCGTCCTGCCGGCCGTCGTCATGGTACTCCTGCGCTTTGCCAATGGTCCAGCCGGCGCCGCTGTTCTGCACTTCGCACCACCAGCCGTCGGCCACCGAGAAATTGATCCCGCCGTTGACGGGCGCTTTCATGCCGCTGGTGCCGCTGGCTTCGAGTGGCCGACGCGGGTTGTTGAGCCAGACGTCGACGCCCTGTACCAACATGCGGGCGACCCGCATGTTGTAGTTCTCGACGAACACGATGTGACCGTGCAGATCGCTGTGACGCGAAATGTCGAAGATGTGACGGATCAACTCTTGGCCGGGCTTGTCCGCCGGATGGGCTTTGCCCGCAAAGATGATCTGGACGGGGTTCTCGGAAGATTTGAGAATGGCGCGCAGGCGGTCGATGTCCCGCAGAAGCAGGTCGGCGCGTTTGTAGGTCGCGAACCGGCGCGCAAACCCGATGGTCAATGCCTCGGGGTCGAGCAATTGTTCGACGGCGCGGAGGTCGTCGGGCGACGCGCCGTGCCGGGCCAGGTGAGAGCGTTCGCGGCCGCGGACGAACCGGATCAGGTTCTCCTTCTGCAAGTTGTGAACTTCCCAGAGTTCCTTGTCCGGAATGTTGGCCATGCCACGTTTCCAGAAGAGTTCGTCCATGAGATTTTCGCGCCAGGCGGGCGTCAAATACTTGTCAAACAATTCGGCGATCTGGTAGCCCATCCACGTTTGTGTGTGAACACCGTTGGTGATGGCTTTGATGGGCGTCTCGCCAGGTTTGAGGTTCTTGAACACGTCCCGCCACATGTCGTTGCTGACCTTGCCGTGGAGTTGGCTGACGCCGTTGCAATACGTCGAGAGCCGGATCGCCAACACGGTGAGGCTGAACGGCTGTCCACCCCGGCCGGGATGAGCGAGGCCCAAATCGAGGAGCTGGTTCAGCGGGAGGCCAATCTCGTCGCAGTAGTGCTTGTAGTATTTGCGGATCAAATCGAGGTCGAACGCCTCGTTGCCGGCAGGCACGGGCGTGTGGGTGGTGAACACCGAATTCTTGGCGACTTCCTTGCACGCGTCGGCAAACCGCATGCCGCCCTTGACGAAATTGCGGACGCGTTCGAGTCCGAGGAACGCGCAGTGGCCCTCGTTCATGTGCCAGCAGGCCGGCTCGATGCCCAGGGCCTGCAACGCGCGCACCCCGCCCGCGCCGATGACGATCTCCTGGCAAATCCGCATCTCGCGGCCGCTGACGTAAAGTTGGCCCGTAATCGGCCGGTCGGCCGGATCGTTCTTGGTCGTGTCGGTGTCGAGCAACAGCACAGGCACGCGCCCGACCTGCGCCAGCCACACCCGCGCATACACGGCCCGGTCGGGAAAATCGACGCTGATGATAAGTTGGCGTCCGTTGTCGCCGAGCAGGGGCAGAATCGGCAGACGCGAGAAGTCGTACGCGGGATAGAAATGTTGCTGGCGGCCGTCGGGTTCGATTTCCTGCACGAAGTACCCGTTTTTATAGAGCGGGCCGACGCCGATGAACGGCAGGCCGAGGTTGCTGGCGGACTTGCAGTGATCGCCCGAGAGCACGCCGAGGCCGCCCGAATACGTGTGCAGGCTTTCGTGGAAACCGAACTCGGTCGAGAAATAGACGAACGGGCCGCCCTGGTAGCCGGGGTGGTTCTTGGCGAACCAGGTTTCGTTCAGCGATTTCATGTACCCTTGGAACTCGCGCAACACGGTCTTGTACATCGTCAGGAACACATCGTCCTCGAGCAACGCTTCCCAGTGATGCGGCTCGATGTTGATGAGCAACTCGACCGGGTTGCGGTACATGGCCCACAGGCCGGGCTGAATGTGCGCGAACATCCGCCGCGCGGGCGGGGTCCAGGTCCACCACAAATTGTACGCCAGTTCGCGGAGCCCGGAGACCTCCTTGGGCAGTTCGATGTCGGCCTGAGGCGGGCCGGACCGGAATTTAAGCGGCGCTTTGTCCATAACGTTCTAGGTTGCTCGGCTCCTTGGAATTGCCATGCGTTCGAACGGCAACGCAAGAATCGTGCTCACGAACTGGCCGGAACGGCTTCGCTGGCGGCGATCATTTCATCCACGTTGATGCCGCGCAAATCGAACAACCGGCGCACCGTGTCGTCGATCAGGTTGTTCGGGCAGGAAGCGCCCGCGGTGATGCCGACGTAGCGGTTGCCCGCCGGCAGCCAGTTTTCCGTCATGACCTCCTCCTGCTTGTGGAGGTTGAAATGCAAAATGGCTTTCTCGGAGAGAATCTTGCTGGCGTTGCGGATAAAAAACGTCGGCATCCGCTCCTCGCTCATCTCGGCCAGATGCGACGTGTTGCTCGAGTTGTAGCCGCCGACGACGATCATCAGATCGAGCGGTTCCTGCAACAGATGAATCAGCGCGTCCTGCCGTTCCTGGGTGGCGCCGCAGATCGTGTCGAACATGCGGTAGTGCTTGTCGATTTCCGCCGCGCCGTAACGGTCGATCATCGCCTGACGCAGCCGCCCTTGGATCTCTTCGGTCTCGGTGCGCAACATCGTGGTCTGGTTGGCGACGCCGATGGATTCCAGGTGCCGCTCGGGGTCGAATCCCGGCGAGTGCGCCCGGGCGAATTTCGACAGGAACTCCGCCTTGTCGCCCCCGTGGCGGATGTAGTTGCAGACGTAATCGGTCTCGGGAAGGTTCAGCACCACCAGGTAATGGCCGCCGCCGTTGGCCGTGGCGCGGGAACTGGTGGCCTTGGTTTCCTCGTGCTTGGCCTTGCCGTGGATGATGGACGTGAACTGTTCCTTGGCGTTTTGCGTGACGCGTTTCCACACGCTCATCACGTCGCCGCAGGTCGTGTCCACGAGCTGACAGCCTTTGGCCTTGAGTTTGTCCATCGTGGCGACTTCGGCGCCGAACGCGGGGATGATGACCACGTCGTCTTCCTTGAGGTCGTCGATGTTCGCGCTCTTGATCGGACCCGAGAGAAACTTGATTCCCATGGCCACGAGTTGCTCGTTGACTTCGGGGTTGTGGATGATTTCGCCCAGAATGTAGATCGGCTGGTTGGGGAACACCTTGCGGGCTGCGTACGCCAGATCGATGGCGCGTTCGACGCCGTAGCAGAAACCGAATTCCTTGGCGAGCCGCACCTTCAACCCGCCGGCCTCCAGCACGCCGCCACGCTGGCGCAGTTTCTCGACGATCTGGCTGCGGTAGTGTAGCTCGACCTGCTCGCGCACGGCTTCCATGATGTCGGGCCGGCGCAAGTTGACCCGTTTCGGTTTCGGCGCTTCTGCGACGCTTAGAATACTCATCCGGCAGCACTAATACTTGAAGTTAGTTGATAGTTCAACAAAAACCCTTGCGACGAGGGTTCAGGTCAGCGAGCGCGGCGTGACACCGAGAGCCAAGAGTGCCCGCACGAGCAAGTCGAGTGACACGGACGGGTCACCTTTTTCCATCATGGCCACGCGGGGCTGACTGGTGCGCAACTTGGCCGCGAGTGTTTGCTGAGTCAAACGTTTGGCACGGCGCGCTTCGGCGAGTTCCCGCGCGAGCGCAAGCTTCATTTCGACGTAAGCTTCTTCGGCAGACGTGAGCGCGAGGAAATCCGTCGTGCCACCGACGCGCCAGCCGGCCTTTTCCAGTTTCTTTCGCTTCTCGGCTTTCATTGATTCATTCTCCTGCAACTGCATCATAGGCGCGAAGTCGTCGCTGACAGGCGTCAATCACCCGTTGCGGTGTGGCCCGCGTCATCTTGGCGAACACGTCCGCGATCACAATCGCGTCAGCGTCCAACCGGTAGATGATGCGCCATTCGGCACCCTTGTCTTTCACGCGAAACTCATGGCAGCGTAGGCCGATCACGGGCATGGGCCGCGAATGCGGCAAGCCCAGCGATTCGCCGCGCTGCAACCGTCGCAAGAGGCACCCCGCTTCGATTCGGGCGTCGGCAGAGAACGGCGGTGTCTTGATCTCGCCGTGCAACCACACGAGCGGTTTGTCCTCTTCCATGTCATGGGGAAGGGTATATCAGAATTGATATGTGGTCAAGAGGCAAGAAGACTTGTCGGAGAGGAAGCCAAAACCCTTGATGGCACGAACGGCGCGCTGTATCTCGTAGTCTTTTGATAGTCATATGGGGCGCGCGGTTATTCGGGCTGCGGCAAGAACCGAATGCGACATGAATGCAAGACTCATCCCGTTCACGGCTGTCGGGCCTTCGTTTTTGCCGACTATAACGGGTTTGGCGGACGGAAAGTCGGATGTGTCGGGTGAGTGGATGCGTTTGGGGGAGTTGTTCTATCTGATAGCAATTCTCTCTTTTGCTGTATGGCATTTCCTCGTCCACTTCACCGGAAGAGTGCGCGATCGTGACACATTCTTGGTGCGTTTTCTTTCAGTCTTTCCCGATGTAGTTTTGCTGTATTTCTTGCTCTTGTACGAGTTCTCCGCCAGACCAGCGATTAGAAATCGCTTTCGGATGCTGGGCTACCATGAACTGCCTTCGCCGACTCACCTCCTGTTAGACGTTATTCCCGCCGGAGCTCTCTCTTCGGTCTTGGCATTCTTGATAATCCTCTGCCTGTGGTTGGCGCACACCAAAGGGGAGCCAAGGCTGATTTCCGGTACGCGGTCGGCCCTGTTCGTTTACGGACCCTTGCTTTTACTGGCGATCCCAATTGTGTTGACCATGCCTGTGCTCCGAGCACCCGTCCGGCAGTGTCGATTTAACAGTCGGTTAGCTCTGGAGACATCAGTAGGGAAGGGCGGCCAGTTAGGCGCTCGGCGACGAACAGATCACCACAGCGCGCGATTCTTATTCGTTAATCGTTCGCCAGATGCGTTCGGGGGTCGCCGGCAGGACGCGGACCGGTTTCCCGATGGCGTCCTGGATGGCTGACAAGACGGCGGGGCCGGTGGCGATCAGCGGTGGTTCGCCGACGCCGCGTGCGCCGAACGGGCCGCCGGGATCGGGATTCTCCAGGATGATGCATTCGATCTCGGGCACGTCGCGGATCGTCGGTAAAATGTAATCGGTGAAACCGGCGTTGAGGATCTTGCCGTCCTTCATCACCACTTCTTCCATCAACGCCATGCCGATGCCCTGCGCGACGCCGCCCTGGATCTGGCCGATGACCTGATCGGGATTGATCGCTTTGCCGACGTCGTGGCAGGCGATGTAGCGTTCGACCTTGACCTCGCCGGTCTCGGTGTCGACGAGCAACTGGCAGGCGTGACTGCCGAACAGATAGGTCACGAACGCCCGCATGCTCTGGCCCGTCTTCGTGTCCTCGGGCATGGTCGGCGGTTTGTAGACGCTGGTGGCTTCCAGCGAGAACCCGCGTTTCCGGCCCTCGCGAATCAGCTCTTTCAGGGTCAGGCGCTGTTCCGGGCGGAACGCGTTGTAGGCTTCGCCGTTCTCGATCTTGATCTCGTACACCAATTCCTTCAGGTGCGCCGAGGCGATGTCCTGCAATTGTTTCTTCAGTTCCGACGCGGCCAGTTGGACCGCCGAGCCGGTGAAATACGTCTGGCGCGTCGCCGAGGTGCTGCCCGACTCCGGCGTGAGCAGCGTGTCGGCCAGAACGGGCCGGATCTTCTCCAGGGGCACGCCGATCTCTTCGGCGGCGATCTGCGCGACCATGTTCGTCAGACCCTGGCCGACGTCGATGCCGCTGGAACAAACTTCCACGATGCCGTCATCGGTCAGCCGGCACTTGGCGCGCGACGCGTCGGGAAACCCGTCGCCGTAGCCGAGTCCGAAGCACATGACGCTGACGCCGTAGCCGCGTTTCAGGTGCGGGGCCGGCGTTTCGTAGCTGCGGTTCTTCCAGTCGATCCGTTTCAGCACCGCCTCGAAACATTCCACCCCGGTCGCCAGCGGCACGACCTGCCCGGTCGTGACCGCGTCGCCGGACCGGATCAGGTTCTTCATCCGCAAGTCGACCTTGTCCATGCCGAGTCGGGCCGCCAGCCGATCCATCAACCCTTCGTAGGCGATCGCCGTCTGCGTCGCGCCGAACCCGCGCATCGCCCCGCACGGATTGTTGTTGGTGAACACGCCGATGACATCGACCCACACGTTCGGCACTTTGTACGGCCCGGTGGCATGGCTGGACGCCTTGCGCATTACGGCGATGCCGGTCGAGGCGTACGCGCCCTTATCGACGTAAAATGTCACCTGCGCCGCGACCAACGTGCCGTCCTGTTTCGCGCCGAGTTTGTAGTGGATGCGGACCGGATGGCGTTTGTGACGGGCGATCATCGATTCCGCGCGCGGATACCGCAGGCACACCGTCTGGCCTTTCAGTTTCAACGCCGCCAGTCCGAGGTAGATCTGAATGGAAATGTCCTCGCGTCCGCCAAATGCACCGCCCGTGGCGGGCTGGATCAGGCGCAACTTCTCCAGCGGCAACCCGAGCGCGAGCGCAATCAGCCGCCGTTCCTCGTGCAGCCATTGACCCGAGACTTCGATGGTCAACATTTTGCCGTCGTACCGCGCCCGGCCGGCTTCGAGATCGAGAAACGCGTGGTCCACCGTCTGCGTCTGAATCACGTCCTCGACCACCACGTCAGCTTCGCGCAGCGCCTTGGGGGCGTCGCCTTTGCGAAGATGTTTTTCGCCGAGCACGTTGCCCTCGGCGTGGATCTTCGGGGCATCGGGCCGGAGCGCGTCCTCGATGGTGAGTACCGCCGGCAACGGTTTGTAGACCACCTTGATCTTTGCCAACGCGGCGGTGGCGACCTCTTCGGTCCGGGCGACGACGACGGCGATGGCGTCGCCGAGGTACCGCACTTTGTGGCTGCACAGAACTTCCTGGTCGCGCCGGATCAATCCGTGGAGATTCGTGCCGGTCACGTCCTTGTGCGTGAGTACCGCCAGGACGCCGGGCACCTTCTTGGCCGCGCGCACGTCGATGCCCCGGATCTCAGCATGCGGATACGCGGCCCGCAGCACCTTGGCGAACCGGTATTTTTTGTCGAACAAATCCTGGCCGTACTTGATCCGGCCGGTGGCCTTGTCGACCGCGTCGAGACGCAGCGCGCCCTTGCCGACGACTTTCATCGGCCCGGTTTCGTACGCCGACGAGCTTTTGCTCGTCGCGTGCAGTTGGGCGATCGCCCTGTCCAGCGCGTCGGTCGATTGGCTCATTTCTTCTTCAATCCCATCTCGTCGGCGGCCAGTTCGCAGGCGCGGAGGACGGTGTTGTAGCCCGTGCACCGGCAGATGTTGCCTTCCATGCCGACGAGAAACTCTTCGCGGGTCGGGTGCCGATTGGTCGCCAGCAGCGCTTTTGCCGCCAGGATCAGTCCGGGCGTGCAGTAACCGCACTGCACGGCGCCGCATTCGACGAACTTTTGTTGGACGATGTCGAGGTGGCCGCCTTTGGCGAGGCCCTCGATCGTGATCACCTTGCGGTCTTGCACCTGCGGCACGAGCATCATGCACGAGTTCATCGGTTTGCCGTCGACGAGCACGTAACAGCTGCCGCATTCGCCTTCGAGGCAGGCGCCTTTCGTGCCGGTCAGACCCAGTTCGAGCCGCAGGAAATCGAGCAACGTCTGATTCGGCTGTACCCGGCGGGAGATCTTCTTGCCGTTGATCGTGCACCGCAGCGGCCAGAGCCCGCCGCCGTTTTTCGTTTTCCGTGCGCTCATGCGTTCACCAGGTTCTCCAACAATCGCCGCACCATGACACCCGCCAGATGCGTCTTGTAGTCGGCGCTCGCCCGATGGTCGGTGATCGGTTTGATCTCGCCCCGAAGAATCTCGATGGCCTTCCGAATCGAGTCCGCGCCGAGGCCGGCCTCCGCGAGAAATCGTTCGGCTTGGTAGCAGCGGGTTGGAGTCGGTGCGACGGACGCCAGGGCGATCCGCACGTCTTTCTTCGGGGTGATCGCCACCGCCGCCGCGACGACGGAGATGTTCACCGCGCCGCGCTTGCCGTTCTTGGCCCAGTCGGTTTGGTAGGTGGTCGGAATGGACACCCGGGTGATCATCTCGTCGGGTGCCAGCGCGGTTTTGCGGTAGCTCACAAAGAACTTGTCGAGCGGGAGGCGCCGCGTGCCGCGCACGCTGCTCAGTTCCACTTCGGCGTCGAGCGCCAACAGGGCCGTCGAGCCGTCGCCGGCGGGCGAGGCCGTGGCCAGATTGCCGGCGATCGTGCCGAGTTCGCGGATCCCGGGTCCGCCGACGCTGAGCGACGCCTGGGCGAGGCAGCGGACCGGCAGCCGGCCGCATTGGGCGTGGGTGACGTTGCCCGCCAGATCGAGGGTGCCGTTGTGACGGTGGATCGCGTTGAGACCTTTGACGTGGGTGAGGTCGATGAAGGTTTCGGGCGCAGCTTTCCCCGCGTTCATCAGCACGACGAGGTCGGTCCCGCCCGCGATGAACGAGCCACGGTCCTTCAGTTGGGCCTTGCGCTCGAGTGCTTCCTGAACCGTCTTGGGCTGATAAAACACGTGTTTATTATCCTCGTGACTGCCTTGACGGGCAAGACACAATGCGCACTTCCGGACTCCCGAAGCGACGCGACCCCCGACGTCTGGTCTCTGGCCGGTGATTACTCCATCGCGCCGAGGACGAGCGCCAGCAAAGCCATACGCATCACGACCCCGTTGAAGGCCTCCTGCCAGTAGCGTGCGTGGCGCGTGGCATCGACATCCGGAGGGAGTTCGTCCATGCGCGGCAACGAGTGCAGAATGATCGAATCCGACTTGGCCTTCTTCGCCAGGAGGTCACGGGTCACTTTGTAGTTGGCGGGAGTCAGCCCGTACTTTTGCTCTTTCTCCACGCGCGACTTGGTGTAGTCGGCCTGGACGACCGGCTCCATGTAGATCACGTCGGCGTCGCCAATCACGTCCTTCACGTGGGACGCTTCGCGGAAGCGGAGGTTTTTCTCGTGCAACTCGGCTTTGAACTCCTTGGTGAGGGACAACTCGGGCGGCGCGACATAGATCGCCTGGCAATCGAACTGGGTCAACGCGTACGAGATCGAGTGCATCGTCCGCATCCGCATGTCGCCGATGCAGAGGAACGTCAGCCCGTCGATGCGGCCTTTCTCGCGTAGAACGGTGTACAGATCGGTGAGCACCTGCGTGGGGTGCTCGCCCCAGCCGTCGCCGGCGTTGATCACCGGAATACTGGCCCAGCGGGCCGCTTCGGCCGGCGCACCCTGCTGGAAATGGCGCATGACCAGTGCGTCGCCGTAGAACTCCAGCATGTGGACGGTATCTTTGATTGATTCCTGGTAGAAGTCGCCGGCGCGAGTCATCTTGGCGTCGGAAAATCCCGTGACGTGGCCGCCGAGGCGGTGCATCGCGGCTTCGTGCGCCAGGCGCGTGCGCGTGCTCGGCTGGTAAAACGCCGTCACGAGCATTTTCTCCTTCAGCATGTCGGAATTGCGGCGGCTCTTGGCGATGGGTTCCAATTTCTCCGCCACTTCGAACACATGAAGGAACTCCTCGCGTTCGAAATCCTTGAGCGACAGAATATCACGTCCCATGAAACTGCGCATACTGACCGATCTCCTTTCCCTGGTCCGCGAGTCCTCGCGACGGCCCGCGGACGATTCAAACGTCGTTGTTAGCTGATTTGCTTTGGTAACAGCGCGTACCACTCGGTCGCGCGCACCACTTCGTCGATACTGACGTGTTCTTCCATCGTGTGGGCCCACTCTTCGTCGCCGGGCCCGAACCCGATGGAAGGAATTTTGGCCTTGCCCGCCCAATACGTGCCATTGGTTGAGAATCCCCATTTACCCGTCGGCCGCGCGTCGCCCCAGAGCGCCTGAACGGTCTGTTGGCCGGCTTCCACCAGCGGGTGCCGTTCATCCAGCGCCCACGGCGGATAATACTTGTTCACCGGGTACACAAAACCGGTGTAGCTCGGCGTGTCGTAGTGCAGTTCCTCGACCGAAACCTCTTCGAACACGTGGTCCGGTATAAGCGAAAGCACTTGGGCGATGGCGCTGGCGCGGGTTTCGCCGAACGTGATGCGCCGATCGATGTAGATGGCGAACTGCTCGGGCACCGCGTTGATGGACGGCGTGTGGACTTCCGCATCCGTGACGGCGATGGTGGCTTTGCCGAGGAACGGATCGCTGGGCAAACGCGCGTCCAGTTGGCGGATGCCATTGATGATGTCCACGAGTTTATACACGGCGTTGTCGCCCAGATGATGGTGGGCCGCGTGCGCCGAGCGGCCGCTGGCGGTCACCTTCAATTCGACCCGGCCCTTGTGTCCGCGATAAACGCACATCTTTGTCGGCTCGCCGATGACGACGAAATCCGGCCGCACTTTGGGGTCGACGGCGACGAACGCATTCGGCGCGATCCCATCGCACGACTCCTCCATATTGCCAAAGTAATAGGCGGTGAATCCGTTGAGCAACCCCAGATCGCGCGCCAGCGCCAACCCATAGACCATGCCGGGCGTCGAACCTTTCTCGTCGCAACTCCCGCGCGCGTACAGTTTGCCGCCGTCGATCTTGCCCTTGAACGGATCCCATTTCCACGCGCTCGGTTCGCCGATGCCGACCGTGTCCACGTGCGAGTCGTACACCAGCACGCGCTTGCCGTTGCCGATCCGCCCGAGGATGTTGCCCATCTTGTCGAACCGCACCTCGTCGAACTTGAGCTTGGTCATCTCGTCGCCGATGCGGTCGCCGACTTCCTTGATTTGCGAGCACGCCGATGGAATGGCGACAATATCGCGGAGGAAACTGATGATGTCCTCGCGCTGATCCTTGACGCGGTTCTTGATGGCTTCGATCACCTGGGTCATCGTCGTTCCATTCTTCCGCTCCACCAGATTGTGTCAAGATAAAAGCCGCCGGACGCGCCGCACGGTGACGACGACCAATCCCCTCGGGGCCGGCGCCACGGCTAATTCACGGTTCCGACCACTACCGCGTGTAGCGGGGGTCGTGTCATAGCACTCCGGATAGGGCACCGGCCGAATTAAGGACCAGCGACCACGGGAAGCGCGCGACAATCTCTTTGCACACGACCTCGGGATGCCCGAGTCGCCGATAAAGCTCGACTTTCATGTGGCTTTGTGCTTAACTCCCCGCCGGAGAAACACGCGATCGAAGTGCTCGGGTCAACTGTCTTCGATGGATACCAATGCGGCCGTGCCGTGTCCACAGTCGGAAACGCCGGTTCTGCCCGGATTGGTGACGACCGGGAGCGCCCAAACGATCATTCGTCGCGCGGTTTGATATTGGCGTTGATGGTGTTGGTTGTGTGTTGGCCTCTCGGAGTGAACGCGCAGGCCATGCCGGATCCGCCGACTAATCTGCTGGCCAGCGTCATTTCGTCGGCGCAGGTCAACCTTTCCTGGTTGGACGGCTCCACGAATGAGAGCGGCTTCAAGGTTGAGCGTTCCTTGGACGGAATCCATTTCAGCCAGATCGCCCAGGTACTGCCCAATGTCACGATCTATCGAAACGCGGGACTGTTCCCCGGCACGACATATTTCTATCGAGTCCGCGCCTATAACGCGGCGGGCGATTCGGCTTACTCCAATGTGGCGATCGGCGGCACGCCGGCTTTGTGCCCCACCGCCGTGATCGGTTGGGGCAACGACAGCGACGGTGAGTTGGAGGTGCCGACGGGACTGACGAATGTCGTCGCCATCTCCGGTTTTGATTATCACAACCTCGCGTTGAAGAGCGACGGCACGGTCGTCGGTTGGGGCGGTAATTGTTGCGGCGAAACGATGCCGCCGGCGGGGCTGACCGGTGTGGTGGCTGTCGCGGCCGGTGGTTTCCACAGTTTGGCCTTGAAGAGTAACGGGACGGTGGTCGGCTGGGGTTGGAATGGGTACGGCCAAGCCTCGCCGCCCGCGGGGCTGACCGGGGTGGTGGCCATCGCCGGCGGCGACTACCACAGTTTGGCACTCAAGAGCGACGGGACCGTTGTTGGCTGGGGCGACAATTCCTCGGACGAAACCAACGTCCCCGCTGGCCTGACGGGCGTGGTGGCCATCGCTGCCGGCTACAAGTACAGCATGGCCTTGAAAAGCGACGGCACGGTCGTTGCGTGGGGGTACAACTACTACGGCGAAGGCAGCTCGCCGGTGGGCTTGACGAACGCGGTCGCGATTGCCGCTGGTCTTTTCCACGCCTTGGCGCTCCGGAGCGACGGGACGGTTCTGGGTTGGGGGGACAGCTACACGGGGGCCACGAGCCCGCCGCTCGACCTCACCAATGCCGTCGCTATTGGCGGTGGTTACTTGCACAGCATTGCGGCACGAAGCGATGGGACGGTCGTGGCGTGGGGTGACGACACAGATAACGATTTGGTGCCTCCCGCGGGACTCACTGGCGTCAGTGCCGTCGCTGCCGGCGTCGAGTATAGCCTGGCATTGACGACCGCGCTTCTCGCCCCGTCGGGATTGACCGCGAACGCCCAGTCGTCGAATGAAGTCGACTTGGCGTGGGGCTATGTTCTCGGCAACGAAGACGGGTTTCAAGTCGAGAGGGCACCAGACAGCGGCGGCAGTCCCGGGACATGGGCGCAAGTGGCCACGGTCGGGAACAACACCACGGTTTACCCGGATGCGTCACTGACGACGAATACAACGTACTGGTACCGCGTGCGGGCCTACAATGGATGCGTCGATTCGCCCTACAGCACTGAGGTCCGGGTGGTCACGGCGCCGCCACCCGCGCCGCTGGATTTGACGGCCTCGGTGGCCAATACGAATCAGATCAACCTGTCGTGGTCCAGCAGTTACCCCGACGAAACCGGCTTCAAGATCGAGCGGGCACCAGATAACAACGGCGGTCCCGGAACGTGGGCTCAGGTCGCGACCGTTGCGTCCAACGTCACGGTCTATGCGGACACGGGACTCTCTCTCAACACGATCTTTTGGTACCGGGTCCGGGCCTACAACGCCCTCGGCGATTCGCCGTACAGCAACGAAATCAGCGGGTTCGTGTGCGACGGCCAACTCGTCCGGGTGATGCAGTGGAACGTGGAAGGCCACATCGGCAACATTTCCAGCAACAACACCGCTGAAGCGCAGGCGATCGCCCGCATCGTCAACTACAATCAACCGGATATTCTCCTGTTTTGCGAACTGGAAGACCACGGGAAGGCCGGTGACACGGCCGGTCTGATCGACTGGGTCACCAACAATGTCCCGTACCTCGGCTCGCAAACGGGTTCGACCTTCTATGTGTCCGTCGCTGACATTGGTGACGGCTATGAGCGCAACGGCGCCATCAGCCGGTTCCCCGTCACCAATGACATCACCTACGGCGACGGGCTACGCGGGCTCCACGCGTTTCAGGTCCAGTTAAACGGAGTTCCTCCGCTGCAAGTCTACCATGCCCATCTTAAGTGCTGTAGCGACGGCGACAGCTGCAGTCGAAAGCAGTTCGAGGCACAGTCCGATGCCGACAACATCAGTACGTGGGCGTCCACGAATGCCACTCCTTACATCTTCGGGGGCGACTGGAACGAGGACGAGAGCAATCCCGAATGCACGCTCACGGCCGATTATCATCCGATCACCACCATCCGCGAGGACGGCCATCTGGTGGAGTTCAAGCCGACCACGCTGGACGGGGAATACCGGACGTGGGACACCTCGTATTGGACGACACCCTCGATTCGGTTCGATTACATACTGGCGGCGACCAACCGGCTGGCGCCGGTATCGGGATACGTCTTCGACAGCCGGGTCTGGTCGAACCACGGTCTGTACGGTGGCTACTACGACAGCTACGACGCGTCCGATCATTACTGCATATTCGCCGACTACTTTTTCCCCGAGCTGCATTTCGGTGTGACGCCGACCAATACCTTCGCCAGCATCGGATTCCCGGGTGGACCGTTCGGACCCGCCAGCCAGGTTTACACCATCAGCAATACCAACTCAGCGGCTCTGTATTGGGGCGTGAGCCACGATGGGAATTGGTTCGACCTGTCGGCGACCAACGGGGTTCTTGCAGCCGGCGCCAGCACCAACATCATCGCTCTCCTCAATACTGCGGCCACGGCTTTGCCCGTGGGCGACTACACCGACGAGATCAAGTTCTCCGATACACTCGCTGGGGCCTCGATCACACGCGCTGTCGACCTAACGGTCCAGGACGTGAACAACTTGTCGCCGTTCCAACTCTGGCAGATGCAGTATTTCGGCAGTATCTCCGACCCGGCAGCGCAACCGACTGCCGACGCCGACGGGACGGGTCAGGACAACCTGTTCAAGTTCGAAGCCGGACTGGACCCGACCAACCCGGCCTCGGTGTTCCGAATCACGTCGTTATCAGAGCAGGGCAATGACCTGTGGGTGACGTGGTCGTGCGTGGCGGGCCACAGCTACGTTCTGCAGGGCAGCATTCGGACGGCCGCGCCTGGCTACACGAACGTGTTCTTCGACATCAGCCCGCCGATCACGGCGGGCGGCTCGGGGGAATCGACCACCAACTTCCTCGTGCCCGGAGCGTTGACGCGTCCGGGACCGGCCGATTCGGGCCCGATCACGCTTCCCAGTGGGGGCGG
>Ga0335081_10000322_pt1 | contig 88835 bp, 70 predicted proteins | sample Lox_Sample_35_FD_206713 | JGI IMG/M metagenome (GOLD analysis project Ga0335081, IMG submission 206713) | Soil microbial communities from Loxahatchee National Wildlife Refuge, Florida, United States - Lox_Sample_3.5 | ecosystem: Environmental > Terrestrial > Soil > Wetlands | place: USA... | reverse complement strand
ACACCAGTGGGCGCAAGCCCACTTTTTAGTTGGAGCCCTTTCGGTGTGGTGCCATCCGCCAGTAAGTTATTGGATTCATGGCGCTTGACGTTGATCGTGTGCGGGAGATTGCGGACCGCGTCGCCGCCTCCAGCGGCCTTGAGGTCGTTGACGTCGAGTTTCTCGGCGGAGGCAAGGCGCGCATGCTGCGGGTGTTTCTGGATAAACCCTCGGCAGGTGCCGACCCGCTCGCGGGAGTGACGCATGAGGATTGCGCCAACTTCAGTCGCGAGTTTGGCACGATCCTCGACGTCGAGGACGTGATGCCGGGCTCGTACACGCTGGAAGTCTCTTCGCCGGGGCTGGACCGGAAGCTGGTGAAGGCGACGGATTTTACGCGATTCGTCGGCAGCCGTATGAAGCTGATGACGCGGCTGGCGGTAAACAACAACCGTCACTTTGAAGGACGGCTGGAAAAGTTTGAAGACGGCCGATTGACGCTGGATCTGAGCGTGGCCAGCCACAAGTCGCGCAAGAAAATGGGCGCGGCCGCGGGACAGGAAGTTGAAATCGAATTCGCCAACGTGGAGAAGGCGAATCTGGTGCCGGAGATTTGAAGGATTGAGTAATTGGGAAATTTGGTAATTGAGTAATTGGAAGGCAGCACCCGGAAGGGTTTTCAATTGCAAAATTACCCTATTACACAATTACCAAATTGTTTTCTATGCCAAGCGAGCTCTACAACACGATCGACGCATTGAGCCGGGAAAAAGGGATTGATCCGCAGATTGTAGTCAGCGCGGTGGAAGACGCCATTGTTATGGCCACGCGCAAGTACTACAAGTCGCAGGAGAATCTCCGCGCCAAGCTCGACAAGGACACCGGGAAGATCAGCGCCTTCGCGGTGAAGACCGTTGTCGAGAGCCCGGAGCAGGTCGAAGACCCGAACCTGCAGGTCACGCTCGAAGACGCGCGCAAGGTCGATCCATCGCTTGAAGTCGGCGGCGAACTGCAGATTCCCAAGGTGACGGAAGGCATTCTCGGACGAATCGCGGCGCAACTCGCGAAGCAGGTGATTTTCCAGAAAGTACGTGAGGCCGAGCGCGACACGGTTTACAACGAGTACATCGGTCGGGTGGGCGAGATCGTGAACGCCACCGTCAAGCGCGTCGAAGGTCCGGATGTCATTTTCGATATCGGCAAGGCGGAATCCCGCATGCCGCGCAAGGAGCAGTCCCGCCTTGAGTCGTTTGCGATCGGCGAGCGCGTGCGGGTGGTGATTGCTCGTGTTGAGCGCGCGGCGAAAGGTCCCGGCGTCGTGGTGTCCCGAGCCGCTCCGGAACTGGTGCAGCACCTGTTCCAGACCGAAGTTCCGGAAATTTACGACGGCACTGTCGTTATCCGCGCCATCGCGCGCGAGGCCGGCGAGCGCACCAAGATCGCTGTCATGTCGAAGGACAAAGACGTGGATGCGGTCGGTGCGTGCGTGGGCATGAAGGGCATGCGTGTGCAGTCGATCATCCGCGAGTTGCGCGGAGAGAAGATCGACATCATCGAGTTCCACGAAGATCCGGTCACGTTTGCTGAGAAAGCGTTGCAGCCGGCCAAGGTCAGCCGCGTCACTGTGGTCGATAGCGCTGAGAAGCATCTCGAAGTCGTAGTGGACGACAGCCAGCTTTCGTTGGCGATCGGCAAGAAGGGACAGAACGTCCGCCTGGCAGCGAAGCTCCTGGGCTGGAAGATCGATATCAAGAGCGAGGAAGAGAAGCGGCAGGAAGTCGAGCAGCAGATGGCGGCGATGGCTCCCGCAGCGACAACTCCTCTGGAAAGTGTTCCTGGGCTGGGAGAGGGTGTGGTTGAGAAGCTCACCGCAGCCGGGGTAACCACGGTGGAAGCCCTGGCTGACATGACTCCGGAGCAGCTCGAAGCGATCGAGGGGATCGGCCCCAAGACGGTGGAAAAAATCAGCCTCGCGGTCAATAATTACTTCGCGAGCCTGGAAGGCGGGGCCGAGAGCACGGCGGAAGGCGAAGCCGCCGCGCCGATTGAAGAGGCGCCCGCTGGAGAAGCCGCGGCCGAGGCCGCTGCGCAGCAAGACGCGACCGTTCCTGAGGCGAACGCGGAAGCCGAGAGTGCCTCGAACGAAGCGCAAGAGCATGAGCCGCAAGGTTCTGCTCCCGAAACAACTGAATGACATGGTACGCGCATATAGGTTCGAATGTGTGCGAGTGCACGATGCTGACTGCGTGAGGCTGCGATGAAGACTTAAGCACAACGCGGGGAAAAGAAAGGGCGGATGAGTAAGGTTCGAATCAACGATCTCGCGAGAGAACTGGAAGTCAAAAGCAAGGCTATTCTTGACGCGCTTCCGATCGTCGGAGTGACCGAGAAGAAGACGCATTCCAGTTCGCTCGAGGAGCACGAAGCCGAAAAGGTGAGGGCTCATATCCGCGGCCAGGCCGAGGCGCAGAGTCCGTCTGCGCGCAGCGCGCGTCCACTGCGCGGCGAAGAAGAAATCAAGACCAAGATTGATCTGTCGCACATTTCTCATCCGGGAGATGTGCTTAAAGCGATTGCGCAGAAGAAGGAAGCCGCTGCCGCACCGCCGCCGGTTCGTCCAGTTGCGCCTCCAATGGCTGCAAAGCCCGCAGCTCCGGCAGCGCCTTCGAAACCGGTGACGCCGCCCGCGGCACCGCCTGCACCTGCGGCTGTTACTCCGGCAGCGCCTTCTGCACCAGTTCGTCCGGCAGCGCCTCCGATTGAGAAGCCCGCTACTCCACCGGTCGCTGCTGCGCCTCCGCCTGCACCTGCGAAACCACCGGCACCCGTTGTTGCGCCTCCGCCGCCCGCCGCGCCTCCGATAAGTGCATCTGCATTACCGCAGACGCCGCCCGCCGCGCCGCGTCCCGTCGCACCGCCCGTCGCTGCTGCTCCACCTCAGCCGCAGACACCGGCCCCGCGCATGATCGTTCCGCAGACAGGCCCACGTCCTGTGTACAAAGCTCCGGCACCGCGTCCAGTTGCGCCAACGGCACAAGCGGGCGCACCGGGCACGCGTCCGGTGCCGGGCCGTCCGGTTCCCGGCCAGCCGATTTTTCAGCGCCCGCGTCCACAAGCTCCGGGAATGGGCGGCCCGCGTCCGCCATTGCGCCCGGGCGAGCGCCGTCCCATGCATCCCACGCGTTCGACGCCGTCGGGTCCGCGTCCAATCGGCGTCGGTCCGGGACTGCCGCCCCCGGGCCCGGTTCGCCCCGGCAGCCGTCCGGGTGCGCCTGCGCGCAGGCCCGGACAGCGCTATGTTCCCCGCGGCGTAAAGGAAGGGCCGATGAAGGGCTACGTTCCGCCGCCACGCATGGTGGTGTCGAACGAGCCGATGCCGATCACGCGCAACATCACAATTACCGAAGGCATCAGCGTGAAGGATCTCGCCGAAAAACTCGACATTCGCGCAAAAGACCTGATCTCGCGTCTGCTGGCGCGCGGTGTTTTCGCGACGATCAATCAGACGCTTGACGCAGAGCTGGCCAGCGAAATGGCGCGTTTCTTCGGCGCTGACACCAACGTCATTACGTTTGAAGAGCAAGCCGCGAAGGATATCGACGCCGCGGCTTCCGGCGGAGAAGAAGCTGCTGCTGAAGCTGTGCCGCGTCCGCCCGTGGTCACGATCATGGGCCACGTCGATCACGGCAAGACCACGCTGCTCGACTCGATTCGTGCCACCAACGTTGCCGAAGGCGAAGCCGGAGGTATCACGCAGCACATCGGGGCGTACAAGGTTCGCATCACTGACCAGGATTCACCGGCCTTTGGACGCGAGATTGTTTTCTTGGACACACCCGGCCACGAAGCCTTCACCCGTATGCGTTCGCGTGGAGCAAAAGCGACCGACATCGTTGTGCTTGTTGTCGCCGCGGACGACGGCGTAATGCCCCAAACGCTGGAAGCGATCGATCACGCACATGCCGCAGAGGTCCCGATCATCGTTGCGGTCAACAAGATCGATAAGCCCGATGCACTGCCCGATCGCGTCAAGAAGCAGCTGGCGGATCGCGGGCTCGTTCCCGAAGACTGGGGCGGCAAGACGGTTTTCGTCGACGTTTCCGCGAAACAGAAAACGAATCTCAACCTGCTGCTCGAAATGATCTGTCTGGTTGCGGATCTGGCCGAATTGAAAGCCAATCCGGAGCGTGCCTCGACCGGCGTCGTGCTCGAAGCCAAGCTCGATCGCGGACGCGGACCCGTGGCCACTGTTCTCGTGCAGAATGGCACCTTGAACGCCAGCGACAATTTCGTCGTCGGCAACGTCTTCGGGAAAGTGCGCGCGATGTTCGACGACCGCGGTAATGCTCTCGAATCCGCCCCTCCGTCTACGCCCGTCGAAATTCTCGGACTGGAGGGCTTGCCCCAGGCGGGCGACCAGTTCGTGGTGGTCGCGGATCGTGACAAGGCACGCGGTATTTCTGAATATCGCGAGCAGAAAGCCCGCGAAGCCGCGCTGGCTAAGAGTTCGCGCGTGTCGCTCGAAGGACTGGCCGAGCAGATCAAGACAGCCGGCACGAAGGAACTCAATGTCATTCTGAAAGGCGACGTACAAGGCTCGGTGGAAGTTCTAAGCGACCTGCTCTCGAAACTTTCGAATGAGAAGGTTCGGCTCAAGCTGCTGCGTTCTGGCGTGGGAGCGATCACCGAAACCGACGTGCTCCTGGCTTCCGCATCGAACGCGATCATCATCGGCTTCAATGTCCGCCCTGAGCGCAAGGCGCAGGAATTGGCCGAGCAGGAAGAAGTCGACATCCGGCTGCACTCGATCATTTACGAGTTGCAGGACGAGATCAAGCGCGCCATGAGCGGCCTGCTCGAACCCACGATCAAAGAAACCTATCAGGGCCGCGCCGAGGTGCTGGAAACCTTCCGCATTCCGAAAGTCGGGACGGTCGCCGGTTGTCGCGTGATCGACGGATCCATCAAGCGCGATTCCGAAGTGCGCCTGCTGCGCGACAACGTGGTTGTCTTCAAGGGCAAGATCGGGTCGCTGCGCCGCTTCAAAGACGATGCTAAGGAAGTCACCAACGGCATGGAGTGCGGCATCTCGATCGCGAATTATGGCGACATCAAAGTCGGCGATGTGATCGAAGCCTTCGTCACCCAGCGGATCGCGGCGGAAGTGATCGCATAGAGGTTTCGTTTCAAGTTTCTGGTTTCGAGTGTTCTCAAGCGCAGCCGACACCGCTGCTCACCCGAAACTCGAAACCTGAAGCTCGAAACTGCATGCCCATCGCTTTTCTTACCCTCGAACTCCACATCGAAGCTGCGCAGTCCTTGAAAGACCGGCGACAGGTGGTGCGCAGTTTGAAAGACAAGCTGCGAAACAGCTTCAACGTTTCTGTCGCTGAAATCGATAACGCGGAACTCTGGAATCGAGCCACAATTGGCATCGTGAGTGTTTCTCAGTCGCGCGACTATCTTGACGGCCTGATGAAGAAGGTCGAAGGTGCGGCGACGCGCATTGCGAACAATCGAGGGGCGGAAGTTGCCGATTCCTTCGTGGAATTTTTCTAAGACCAAAACCCGCACAGCTAACACTCGTGACTGACTTGGTTGCGATTTTCCGACGTCGCCCCGGCCAAATTCACAATTCCCTGTCGCACCTTGGCTCAACACTGGCATCCAATTTTCTGATATTCTCATGCGTTTTACCTAAGGGTGGCCTGTGGAGAAGCGCGGCCTGAAACATCATCGCGGACGAGTTGGCGAGGCCCTCCGTGAGGAGATTGAAACGCTGGTCGAAGGCGAACTCGCCGATCCGCGTATCGGCCTCGTTAGTGTGACGTCCGTGCACGTCGCGGATGACGGGCGCTCCGCCGAGGTCTGGGTCAACGTGGAAGGCGATGACGAAGAGGCGGATCGCAGCCTCGAAGGACTCGAGGCCGCGCGCGAATATATTCGTCACGAACTCGCGGAGCGGCTGCAAATCCGGCGCGCACCCGAGTTGTACTTCCGCCTCGATCGCGCTGAACAGGCAAAGGCCCGGGTAGAAGAATTGTTATCGCGCGCCAAAAAGCGCAACAAGTCTGGAAAGGAAGCCGGTGGAGAAAAAGCATAGCGACCTGCTCGAGGATGTGCTCGCGCACATCGATCAGCACGCGCGATTCGTGCTGACGTCGCATGCGCGACCGGATGGCGACGCGGTCGGCTCCGCCCTCGCCTGCTGTCAGGTGTTGCGCGCGATGGGGAAACACGCCGACGTCGTCCTGCACGATGGCGTGCCCCGGATCTATCGCTCGTTGCCGTTCGCCGATCAGGTCGTCCAGTCGGATCGCATTATGGGAAGCTATGAGGCTGCGATCATTCTGGAATGCGATAGCATTCATCGCACGCGCCTCGCAGGACTCGAGAACCGATTTTTGATCAGCATCGATCATCACGTCAGCGGACGCCCGTTCGCGCACATCAACTGGATCGATCCTCACGCCGTTGCAACGGCAGAGATGGTGTTTCGCCTGGCGCGCGTGGCCGGAGTGAAGTTTTCTCCCGAGATCGCAACCTGCCTTTACACAGCGCTGATGACCGACACCGGGTCTTTCATGTTCCAAGGCACGAATGAAAATACATTCGCATTGGCGCGCGAGTTGGTGCTGGCCGGCGCCGATCCGGCCCATTGCGCCCGCGGAATTTATTTCGCGCACTCTGAAGCCAAGCTCCGATTGTTGGGCGAAGCCCTGCGCAATCTTCGCATCGAAGGCAACATTGGCTATATCTGGGCGACCCGCAAGCAGATGGAGCGCTGCAGTGCCATCGAAGAAGACTGCGAGGGGTTGGTCAATTATGTTCTCTCGATCGGCGGCGTCGAGGTGGCGGCCTTCTTCCGCGAACTGCCAGACGGGAGATACCGCGTCAGCCTGCGCAGCAAGGGCAAACTCGACGTTGCCCGAGTGGCCGAGAGTTTTGGCGGCGGGGGGCACGAATGCGCCAGCGGATGCTCGCTCGACGGCCCCCTTGCTGATGCCGTGCGCGCCGTTGTTCTTCAACTCAGGCGCGGTCCTTCCGTACAATAGATTTTCGATTTTTCGAATGCCGATTGTCGATTTCGTTCGGTATCGAATCACCTTCAATCGCAAATCGAAAATCGGAAATCGACAATCTCCATGACCGCTCGCCTCCGTACAAATATTCTGCTGCTCGCTGGTTTTTGCGGATTTCTTTTCTTCTACGGATTGGGTCAGTTCGGTCTGATCGGTGCCGATGAGCCTCGCTATGCGCAAGTCGCCCGCGGGATGCTTGAGCGCCACGATTGGGTGACCCCCACCCTCGGCGGCCGTCCCTGGCTCGAAAAGCCGCCTCTCTACTATTGGCAGGCCATATTGGCCTACAAAGTTTTTGGAGTCACTGACGTAGCCGCACGGATCCCCTCCGCGCTCGACGCCACTCTCCTGGTCATCGTGGTGTATCTTTTTTTTCGGAAGTTTCGCCGCGGTGTTGAGATCGATGCCGCCCTGATTACGGCTTCGTGCGCAGGCGTGATCGGCTTCGCGCGTGCCGCTTCAACCGACATGCCACTGGCCGCACTCTTTGGAATCGGGATGCTGGCGTGGTGGGCCTGGCGCGCGACTGCAAGCAAGACTCTTATCGCAGCATTTTACCTTTGTATGGCGCTGGGCACGCTGGCAAAAGGACCGGTGGCGCCGGTGCTCGCAGCCATCGTGATCATCGCCTTTGCCGCAGCCGTGAACGAATGGCGCGCCATCATAAGAACCTTGTGGCTGCCTGGCATCGCATTGTTTTGCGTGGTGGCGCTGCCGTGGTACACCGCGGTGCAGATGCGCAATCCCCAGTTTTTTCGCGAATTCATTCTGCAGCACAACCTTGCTCGCTTCTCGACGAATCTTTATCATCATCCGGAACCATTCTGGTATTTCGTTCCGGTTATCGCGCTCGCGCTTCTGCCTTGGACTGTCTTCATCATTGCGGCGCTGACCGAGTCGATCCGCATATTTTGGCTTGAACACAAAAGCGCGCTGGATGGTGAACTGCAATTCCGCATTTTCGCTTGCTGCTGGTTGATCGTTCCCGTGATCTTCTTTTCTTTGTCCCGCTCGAAACTTCCCGGCTACATTTTGCCCGCAGTTCCGGCCGGGGCTGTGCTGCTGGCCGATTATCTGTTACGACAGTTAGAGGCCGAGCTTTCCATCTCCAAGTGGATGGCCATTACCCATGCACTGATCGCCTCCGCCCCCGTCGTTCCCGCGGTGCTCGTTGGGTACGCGGTTACACAGCATCGGTTGCCTTTCGGCCGTCCCATGCTGTTCGCTCTTGCTCTCGCGGTTATTCTCTGCGTCGCGATTACTCTCACTCTCCTCGGGCGAACGCGCTGGCAGATGTTGCGCTTCGTCACGCTGATTCCGGTGGTGCTCGCGGTGGCAGCGGTACTCAAGTTGGGCACGGCCGCGATCGATGAGCGGTTGTCTGCTCGTCCGCTCGCGGCAGAACTCGCCAGCATTGAGACGCATTCGTTGCCGCTGGCAGTCTGCGGAGTTTCCCGAGAGTTGGAGTACGGACTCACGTTCTATCGCAACCAGACAATCGCACGTTATGAATCGGGAGATGTTCCGGCGGGTGAACATCTAGTTGTGGCACCGCCAACGTGGAAGGATGACATCGTCAAATATGCTGCGGGCAGGCGCGTTTCTTTTCTGGGACACTACGTCCCGCAGGACGTGGATTATTACTGGGTTTCTGCCGGTCCTAAGTAAGAACAACAATTCTTTACCAAAGTTCTCGACCAGTGTAGATTGATCCGCAGATTTTTGGCTCCTTCGACGGAGGATCATATGTTCCGACGACAAGTTCTCTCCCGAATTCCGCAACTGTTCGGACTGGGCTGGCTTGGCCTTCGCGCAGTGAGCGCGCAAGAGGCGGGCGGCCACAAGTCGCTCAAGATCATGATCAAGAGCGCCTGGGGATCGGACGATCCCACGCGTGCTTCTTTTCCCTTCGCTCATGGACTCGCTCTCGCCGATGCCGGCCATGAAGTGCAGATCTTTCTCACTGGAGAGGCGACCTACCTGATGCGCAAGGCCACTGTCGCGCAAATTTTCGCGGTAGGCTGGCCGCCGTTAACCGAACTTCAGCAGAAAGTTCTTGCCAAACATATTCGGGTCTTCTCTTGAGGAGCTTGCTCCCGGGCCCGTGGGGTCACGGAAGAAGATTTGAAGAACTGGGAAGCAAAGTGGGGCAGTCCAGCAGTCTTCGTGCAGCTGGTGGAGTGGGCGGACCGTATCATCACCGAGTAGCGCGCTACTCTTCTGAGACTGCCAGGGCCTCGAGTTCAGGACTCGTTGGGGCAACTGCCGCAGCCGTGCTACCGTACTCAAATCCTTTTTCGAACGCTTTCAGATTCAAGTCACGGAAGGCCGGTGGAACAGAGTCGGCCACAGCTTTTCGTACCGCGTCTGCGCTGAGCAATTTTGTCACGGCAGTGAAGAATCCGACCATCACCGAGTTGAGCACCATGCGCTTGCCGAGTTCCTCGGCGAAGCGCGTAGCTGGAACCGCGTACACCTGCTTGTCGCGATTGATGTTCGACACGCGCACCAGGTCTTCTTCAATAATCAGCACGCCGCCCGGTTTCAACTCGTGGGCGAAGCGGTTGTACGCCTCCTGCGACATGATGACCATGATGTCCGGCTCGGTCACGTAGGGATACAGAACCGGCGAATCCGAGATCACCAGCTGTGCGCTGCAGGCGCCGCCGCGCGCCTCGGGGCCGAAGTTCTGCGTCATGGTGGCAAAGCCGTTCTCGTTGATCGACGCCGCTTTGCCCAGCACCACGGCCGAGAGGATGACTCCCTGTCCTCCAAATCCTGCAATGCGAATCTCGGTTAGCCGCATACACACTCCATGTCTGGTTCTTCGATGTAACGCTCGCCCAGCGCCTCCTGATATTGCCAGCGCATCATCGATTGGTAGTCCGGGCGATCGCGATCGACGAACTTTCCCACCACAATTTCGCCATTCAGCGTGAGTCCGACTTCGCTGGTCGGCGCGCCGTTCCTGATCTTGCTTTTCTCCTTGTAATACTTCATTGTGTCGAGCCCGTCCCCCATCTTGTTGCGTCGCTGATAAAGAGTGGGACAGGGAGAAATCACTTCAATGAACGAGAATCCTTTTTTCGCGAAGGCCTCACTGATCGAGCGCGCCAGTTGCCGCACATGGAACGTCGTCCAGCGTGCCACGTACACAGCGCCCGCGGCCTCGACCAGGTGCGGCAGATTGAAGGCCGGTTCGAAAGTGCCGTAAGGATTTGTCGACGTGGTCGCGTGGCCGGGAGTTGTGGGGGCCGTCTGGCCTCCGGTCATGGCGTAAATCAGGTTGTTCACGCAGATGACCTTCAGGTCGATATTGCGCCGCGCAGCGTGGATCAGATGATTGCCGCCAATGGCGGACAAATCTCCGTCGCCCGAATACACCACCACGTTCAACTTAGGATTCGCCAGCTTCAGGCCAGTCGCGAAGGGAATCGCGCGACCATGGGTCGTGTGAAACGAGTCGAGCTTCACGTATCCGGCGACGCGGCCAGTGCAGCCGATGCCCGAGACCAGCGCCAGCGACTCAAGATCGATTTTCGATTCGATCAACGCCCGCGCGAATGAATTCACCGTTGTGCCGATGCCGCATCCCGGACACCAGATGTGGGGCATGCGATCCGTGCGCAGAAACGGTTCGACCGGATTCACAGTTTCATCGAGAACATTCAGCATCGGCTTGCCTCCACGATGACCTTCAGAATTTCTTCGGGATTGTGCACTCCGCCGCCGGCATGCGGCACGGCGAAAGTCTTGGCTTCGCCGTTGGCAGCGCGCTCTACCTCACGCACCATTTGCCCAAGATTCAGTTCGGGCACAACAAACGCCTTCACCTTCGATGCGAGTTCCACAATTTTCTTGTCCGGAAAGGGCCAGGCCGTGATCAGCCGCAGTTTGCCAATCTTCAATCCACGCTCGCGCGCCAGATCGATCGCCCGTTGCGCCACGCGCGAAGTGATTCCATAAGAGATCACCACCACGTCCGCATCCTCAAGCCGCTCCTCTTCGAACATGCAGATGCGGTCGGCCGCATTGCGAACTTTGTTCTGCAGGCGCTTCACCAGTTTGTCCTGCACCGCCGGAGTCATATTTGGGTAGCCGCGCTCATCGTGGGTCAGGCCAGTGACGTGGAATTTGTAACCCTCGCCGGCATGCGCCATCTCGGGAACCAGATCGCCGTTCGTTCCGTAAGGAAGATAATCCTCGATCGATTTCTTCGTGTGCTTGCGCGGCACAACCTCAATCTGATCGGCGGGCGGGATCACGACTTTCTCCGTCATGTGCCCGACCACCTCATCCATCATGAACATCACTGGCACGCGAAATTCTTCGGCCAGATTGAATGCCTTGATCGTCAGATCGAAACACTCCTGCGGAGAATTCGGGCAGAGAGCGATGATCTCGTAATCGCCGTGTGATCCCCAGCGTGCCTGCATCATGTCGGCCTGAGCTGGAAGGGTGGGCAATCCCGTCGATGGGCCGCCACGCTGCACATCGACGAACACGCATGGCGTTTCAGTCATCGCGGCATATCCAATGTGCTCCATCATCAGCGAAAAGCCGGGGCCGGAAGTTACGGTGAAGGCCTTCGCTCCGCCCCAAACTCCGCCTTGCAGCGCGATCGAGGCCGCCAGTTCATCTTCCATCTGGATGAAAGTCCCGCCAACCGTCGGTACGCGGGCGGCAAAGCGCTCGACCACCTCGGTCGAGGGCGTGATTGGATATCCCGCCGCGAACCGCGCTCCGGCAGCCAGCGCGCCCTCGCAGCAAGCGTGATCGCCGTCGATGAAATGCGTTCCGGTCAGAACGCCATGGGGGTCAGCTTTCATTTCTCACCTCCAGCGGCTTTTCCCGCCTTCGCACCGTCCACCGCCTTGGCATCGGTCTTTGTGCCGTAGATGGCGAAGTCCGGGCAATACATGCCGCACAAGTCGCACCCGCTGCATTTTTCCGGATGCACCACGTGCGGCGGGTGGTATCCCTTGGAGTTGAAAGCGGAAGAGAGCGCCAGCACGTGCGTGGGACAGAATTCCACGCAGAAGCCGCAAGCCTTGCAGCGCTCCACCACGATTGAAACACGTCCCTTTGCCACTTGATCCCCCAGCTTGGAGTGACGGCCACTCCGGCGAATCAACAACGCAGGATGTGATTATGGACACGCAGTGTGGCAAACGGTGTGATGGCAGTCACACTTCATCGTGCGGGAGAGCACGAGATTCAGCGCGACGAAATCCGACATAAGCTATAGAGGCGAAGCAACTTAGCTAGTGTCGACGTCTCGCACTGCGCCTCGGCCCACAGGGAGTCACCGTCCGGATTTGTGATTCGTGTCACTTAGGAAAGCGTGCTAACCTTGCGGTTACTGCATGCCTGCGATTGATAATCCTCCCGCACTCATCGTCAACTATCATCCTCAACTCGACCTTCGCTTTGCATTGGCATCCGTCCATGGCCACGGAGCGGTCTCGAGTCCGGAGTACCGTTTTGCCATAGATTGTCGCCCGACGCACCCCACCGGCACTCTTACGTATAAGACAAGCGACCTTTGCTTCGATCCCGGATCGTTTGCAAAGTTTTCAATGGAACTGGGCGAAATGCAGCAAAGCGGAAGACGGGGACGCTACCCTCGAGAACGTGGGAGAAATGATGGTACTGCGTCTTGAGGGAGGCTCTCGATAACTGCACGCGTCCTTAAACATCAGAGAGTATCTCGCGCCAACAATGGCCACGCTGAACGCAACTCTTGAAGTCGACTATGATCTCTTCGTTAACAAGCTTCGTGGCGAAGTGAATAGGTTTCTCGCGGAGGTCTGCGAGATCGAGCCTTCCCCTCCGGAATGGCAGTAATAGCAGTCTGTTGCCGCCCGATGTTCGCGGCGTTTGCCTCTGCCTGCGGAAACCATCTACACTCGAAGTTTTCCCGCGACTTGCCTCTTCCGCCCGGCAGCCGCACCAGCAGCCCGTTTGGAGATCGTTGGTTGGAGATCAATTCTTGGAAATTCTAGATCTCAGGCATTTCTCGTCCGTCGACCTGCGCACCTTGCTCGACGATGAGACCCATCTTTGGGCGCGCCTGTTGTCGTGGGATTATTCCGGCTCGGCCGACATGATCCTTCGCTATGTCGATGCGAAGATCCTTCCCGGATACGCCGCCGTCGATCGCGGCCGCGTTTTCGGCTATTCGTTTTTCGTTTACGAAGGCAGCAAAGGGGTGATTGGCGACCTCTATGTCACGAATGGCAATCGCCTGCCGAACGCCCGTGAGGTTGAACTGAGGCTGCTGACGCACGTGATTGAAACTCTGCAGCAGTCGCCCGGGATTCATCGCGTCGAAGCGCAATTGCTGGCGCACGAAGCGAATGCCGTTTCACGACCGTTCATGGAGACTGGCTTTCAGAGGCATCCGCGGCTGTTTATGGTTTTGCCCCTTGTAGGTACTTCGCAACAAAAGCAGGCGATTCATCCCGACGTCGAAATCCGACCCTGGTCGGAAGGAGACTATCAGGCCTCGGCTGCGGTGATCACCGCGTCGTATCGCGGCCATGTCGATGCCCAGATCAATGATCAGTACCACACGCTCAGCGGGTCTCTGCGCTTCCTCAACAACATCGTGCGTTTTCCTGGATGCGGGGTGTTCGATGCAGAATCGTCGTTCGTGGCAATTGATCGCAAGGCGAGAAGTCTGATCGGGCTGATTCTCTGTTCGCGCGTGCGAGGCGATGTCGGCCATGTCACACAGGTCTGCGTGCTCCCGGAATATCGCGGCCGCAAGATCGGACAGTCGCTGATCGCCGCGACGGAAGCCAATCTCCGCAAGAGGAACTTTTCGTCTTTGTCGCTGACGGTCACCGAAGCGAACACGGGTGCGGTCGCGCTCTACCGAAGGTTGAATTTCGACTCAAAGCGCGTATTTGATGCGTTTGTGTGGGAAGGATGAGCAGGCGTCAGGCCTCGGACTTCGAGCCTCTGCGAATCTCCATGGGCGGAGATCTGAGGTCCGAAGTCAGAGTCAGGCTATCTTCTCAGCAACCACATGGCCCAGCCGGCCACCAGCACGCCGCCGAGGAACAACACAAAACAGTAGGCGCCATAGCGGACCATCTCGCGCACGGTGTCGCGGTGAGTAATGCCAAAAACAATTGAAGCGAAGAGGGCGAAGACGAACGCCGCACTGAAATGGTTGAGAGCAATTGTCACTTTTTCTTCCCAATCGCAATGTGATACGCATCGGCCATCGCGATAAAATTCAACAATCCCGCCACAATCATGAACTTCGTCCCGTAATCAGCCGTCGCAAAAGCAATCGCGCCCTGTCCCCAATCGTTGGCCACGCTCAGCATGTAGAGCGCGCCGGCGCCAACGTCACCGATGAAGCCGAGAATATCGAGGATGTCTCCGCCATTTGCCCGGTAAATGCGGCCCTGCATCGCGAGTCCGAGCAAAAACAAAGTCATGATCGAGATGAACAGCAGCGCTCCGCGTATCCAGCGCTTCTGAATCATGTGCCCGGCGCCGGGAATCAGCCAGCCAACCGCCGGCGCGAGCACCGAAATCGCAGTTATCGGCGCTGCGGGTACTGCTTTGCTTTTTTCTGTCGTGGAATTTGCCATCTAGATGGTCACAATCTCGCGTTGAATTTTTCCCGTCACTTCGGCCGATTTCGACCGCACCAGCACATTCACCTCGCTGCGTACGCCAAACTCTGGCAGATAGATGCCGGGCTCGATCGAGAAGCAGGAGTTCGGCAGGATCTGCCGCTCGTCATGGATCTCGAGGTCATCCATGTTGGCGCCATTGGAATGAACGTCGGTGCCGATGGAATGTCCCGTGCGGTGAATGAAATAATCGCCAAACCCTTTCTTCTTGATATGCTCACGCGTGGCGCGGTCAACTTCCCATCCGGCGATGCGGCGGCCGGAATGGATCGCGTCTGTCACTGTTTTCACGCCGGCATCGCGCGCATCACGCACGATCTCGAACACCTCGCGCATGCGATCCGATGGCGCCTTGCCCACGAATCCCATCCACGTAATGTCATAGTAAACGGCGCTGGGCGTGTTCTTTTTTCCCCAGACATCAAGCAAAACGAGATCGCCCTCATGGATCGGCACCGGATGGCTGGCGCTTGGCTCGTAATGCGGATTCCCGGCGTTCTTGTTCACGGCAACGATGGGCGGATCGTCCGTCAGAAGATTGTCGCGGCGGAACGCTTCCATGAACCACTGCTGAATTTCATGTTCTTTCGTGCCGCCGTTCCGCACGCGGCGACCAATTTCTTTGAACGCCTCAGCCACGATGGAATCAATGCTGTCGCGGGCGGCGAAGTGCGACTTGATCTGCTCGTCCGTCCACGTGGACTCGAACTGTGCCACCAGATCCGCCGAACTGACGACGTTTTTGCCCAAGCCACGCACCAGATCGATCGTTCCGCCGTCCACCAGGGAAACGTAAAACACGATGTTATTCGGAGAATACTGCATCGCGAGATCGCGATGGCCCGCGAGCATGGCCTTGAGCTTGTCAAAGAGCTCCTGCCATCCGGAGTACTGATTCTTCTTGCCAGGAAGAGAGTCGAGATGACCGGCCTCAATCTTGTGGACCAATTTGAGTGGGTCACCCTCGGCGGGAATCAGATAGAACCAGCGCCGCGTCACCATCAAATTCTGGGGAAGTCCGAGCACGCGGTAGGCGATGGGATCGCGATGGTGATGATCGCAGAACAGCCACGCGTCGATGTTGCGTTCGCGCAGCGCAGACTGGATGGCGGCAAGGTCCATGGGCAAACCTCTATTGTAAACAAGGCCGGGATTTTGGGCGAATTGAGTGGCTCTGTAGGCCCAGCCGCCCGGCTGTCCGGTCGAGCGAAGCTCGACGGCTTTCACCGCAGTATTCTTGATTTCACATTTCCTGGCAGCGTCTCACAGGCCGTCCTCAACACCAGCCGCGGTGCTCGCTCGCGAATCCTCATCAGATACGGGACCGTTCGCTTCGCATCTAACTTCGCGGTTTCTCGCAACAGCCAGCCCAGCCCTTTCTGAACCATGTCGTCGTCATCGTTAAGGAGAAGATCCGCGAGCCGCACAATCTCGGGAAAGAACATCTTCGCACGCGCTCCACGAATCAGCGCCACGCAGGCTGCCCGGCGATGCCAACGATCTCGCGATTTCGCCCAGTGAAAAACCGACTTCGCCCGTTGCGGTCGTGCGGCGATCATAGGCGCAATCAGAGCATGCACGAGACCATCGTGATCGGCCCAGCTGCTGATGCAGTCGAGCCAGGATTCGAACAGACGAAATTCGCGATCCCTAAACTGGGCGTCGAGGTTTTCCAGCAGAAGCACGGCCGCAATTTTTTCCTCCAGCACGGCTCCACGAAACAATTGATCGGCTACCGCGAGCAGGAAATCGAAATCCTGCTGACTCAGAATTTCCCGCCGACATCGTCGCATCGCCCGGCGCAGCGCGGCCGTATACCATCCGTGCGATTTGATTTCTTCTTTGAAGAACCACTGCACACCGGCAGCGTGCTCGGCGGAACCGCCGTCTTTGAGAATGCGCCGGATTCTGGTGGCAACAGTCTCCGGACTTTCTTTACGCTCCTTCATGTGGCCACCAAAAAGGCGGCCCAATGAGGCCGCCTATTCGATTTCCCGCGCCTTTTCCTAAGCCGCCAGTGCCCGTGTTGTCGCGGGTTGATAGCCGCATGTTCTTGCTAGTTGCAGCGCCTGCACCGCTTCCTCCGCCGAAATCAGTGGAGTGGTCTGCACCGACTTGCACGCGCCTCCGGCGGCAAACGCCATGGCGATCGCTGCGGCGCTTACGTTATCAGGCATTTCCGTGATCACCACAATGTCGTAATCCCCAAAAGAGAACCAAGCTGATTCGATCTTCCCTCCCAGTTTTTCTATCGCAGGCCGCACTGCTTCAATGCGATTTTGCGGATTGGCAACCACGGCCTCCCAGCCCTGCTGGGAATACCCGACTTGCTGCAGATAATGTGGCATAGACCCTCCTTGCGATTCGCTCGCTGGGGGCGAATGATGCTACGCCGGGTAAACGATGTCAAGCGGCGGCAGGCCCTTTGCGCACCAGTTTGTCGTAGAACCAGAGCAAGAGAGTTGTAAATAGACCCACAGCCGTTACGCACCACCAAATGAGGGCAGGGCGGTGTTGCACTTCGCCAAAGTGATGGACAACCGTTCCGCCGAACCAGCCGCCGATGAGCGACCCGATTCCGATGGGCAGAAACGCAAATCCCATATACGTTCCTTGTTGCTCCACCGGCGCCAGTCGGGAGATGTAGTCGTAATAACGAGGCGCTTGCGTGATCTCGCCGAGCGCTAGTACGAAAAGCGAAAGAACAGCGCCCCAGACTGTGGGGCGCAACGCCAGGATAATCCACGACAGCGAGGTAATGACCGTGCCGAGAATGACCGCAGGAAACGGAGGAATTTTTCGCGTGAGCAATCCGACAGCGAGTGTCAAACAGATCACCGTCAATCCGTCAGTCACGAGGATCATCTCAACGTCGGCATTTGGGTTGATGTAGCTGTGAATGAACCGTGGCAAACTGATGTACTGCTGCCAGAACACCACCCAGTAGCCGGTGAAGATCACGAGGAACCACATGAAGCGGCTGATGCCAGCTAACGCGAGCACCAGCAACGCCATCCAGAGCCACCAAGGGGGCGCCCATACCGGTTTGATCCAGACCATGATGCGCAGCAGCAGCGCGATCAACAGCAGGGGAAGAACTAGCCGAGCATTCCCCACGACAACGCAAAAATTCTTCCACACCTGCGCGATCGATGGCGGAGGCGCATCCCCCGGTTTGCAGGGCTCGCGGAAAAAGATGAGGACTACAAAAAACATGGCGAAGACACCGATCGCCACAAGTCGATACACGCTTTCGACGCCCAGATGACGATGCGCCCAAGACGCAAACAGCGGACCCAAGGCTCCGCCGATGTTCACCATCGTGTAATAAATCGAATAGCCGATCGAGCGGACATTTTCTTTGGACGCTCTAGCAGTTGTGCCCACTACGCACGGCTTGACCAGTGAGACTCCCAAAGCAGGAAGAATCAGAACGAATCCCACAAACAGGCCGAGTGGAACAGCGTTGCGCACCGGCGCCAGCCAGGGCGCTCCAATAGATCCGATCAGGAAGTAGGCGATGGCCAGTATGAGATAGGCAATCGAGAGCGCTCGTCGAAATCCCAGCCGGTCCGCGGCCGCGCCTCCAAAGATTGCCAGGAACCAAACCATACCCCCGAAGAGTCCGGTCAGCGTCCCGGTCTGCTCAGTGGAGAAATTCAACTTTTCCTGAAGATATAGGGCGAGCGAGGCGAAGGCGCCATAGTAGGCAAGTCGCTCGAAAATCTCTGTGATGTTGGCAATCCAGAAGGGACGCTCGAATCCGGTGCGGATTTCGTGAAATCGTTCAGAGAAGGTCAAATGCGCTCCTGTGCGAATGAAGAAGTCGGAAGTAAGAAGTCAGAAGGCGGGCAGGGGCCGGAACCATTCTCTCAGCTCGACTTTACTTCTGCATTCTGACTTCTCACGTCTGACTTTGCCAGTGGTCCAAGCGATCTTGAAGAGACGCAGCCGTAACGCCGGCCACGCGAAGGACTTTATCCCGGCTCTTCTGGCCGGACGCAATGGTAACGGAAGATCGCGGGACCTTCAAAAGCTTGGCGAAGAATTCGATGCAAGCCTCGTTGGCGCGGCCATCGATCGGAGGCGCGGTAAGAGAAACCTTTAGTGCGTCGCCGAGCTCACCCGTGATGGCGTTCCTTTTCGCCCGCGGATGAACCCGGACGGCAAACGAGATGCCCTGCTCGTTCTCCTTTATCGGAATCATCAGTCCCGATTCACTGTCATCCTGAGCGAAGCGAAGGATCTATGCAATTAGAGGCGATGAAAAGGCCTAGATCCTTCGCGGCAAGAAACCGTTGGCCAGGACGACAAGAGAAGAATTCATCATCGGATTTCGCCGTGTCTCTGTGCCTCTGTGGTCAGACCTGCTTCGGGCGCTCACCAAAAATCGCCGTTCCCACCCGTACGCAGGTTGATCCTTCTTCGATCGCGACTTCGAAATCGTGCGACATGCCCATCGAAAGCACATCCATGCGAATCGCCGCCAGCTTACGCGCGGCGACCGAATCGCGCAGTGTGCGCAATTCTCGAAAGTATGGACGCGCGCCCCCTGGGTCGTCGGTCAACGGAGGGACGGTCATCAGACCGCGGAATTCCAGGGCTTCGAAGCGTGGCGCGGCTTTCAGCAATTCGTTCAACTCGGGCGAATCCGCCGCGACGCCGGTTTTCGCCGCTTCCCCTCCCACGTTGATTTCGATCAGCACCGGCAATTTCTTGTTTAACTTTTGCGCCGCGGCATCGAGCTTCTCCGCCAACTTCAGCGAATCTACAGAATCCACGGCACCGAACAACTCCACTGCCTTCGCGGCTTTATTCGTCTGCAGATGTCCGATCATGTGCCATTCGGCGTCTCGCAGGTCTGCCAGTGCTGGCGCTTTGCCGGCAAATTCCTGCACGCGATTTTCTCCGAACAGGCGCAGTCCCGCGTGATAAGCCTCGCGGATGCGCTCCGGAGGATGCGTTTTCGTGACCGCCATTAATACAACGTCTGATGGACTCCGGCCTGTGCGCTTCGTGGCCCGCGAAATCGTTTCCTGCAGCGCGTTGATGTTTTCGGCGATTGACATGAGGCATAAACCACAAAGGACACGAAGGTTCATGAAGGCGTTCGTCTCCCTCGTGTTCGTTTGTGTCCTTCGGGTTTTCCTCTGAGATCCCTCACTTCGTTCGGGATGACGGCGCGCGGCTCCCGCTCACGCTCACGCCGCGCAATCTCCGTCACATAATCGCTGTCGGCGGCGCTGGGTCTTCCGGCCGCCCAGCATTCGCCAGCGGCACAAAGATCATGACGGCCACGAGAACTGCCAGCGCAATCACAGCAGTAATCAGGTGATTGCCGATGGCGAACTGGTACAACTGCGCCGTGGCATGGGGATCCTTTGCCAGCTTACGAGCAATTACCGCGGCCACGGCGATCCCGCACAACGCCTCGCCGGCGATGAGACCCGAGGCAGTCAGAATGCCGGCATTCTCCACGCGTGCCTTCTGCGCGTCGTTGAGATTGCGCTGGTCGCGGAGCCGATCTGTCACCCAGCGAATGATGCCACCCACAAAAATCGCGAACGTCGTTCCCAAAGGCAGATACATTCCGATCGAGAACAACATGACGCTCTTCACCTCGATCATGATCATGGCCAGGCCCAGGAAGATTCCCACGATGACGAGAGGCCATGCCATGTCGCCGCCGACGATGCCCTTCGACAGCATGGCCATCAGGCCGGCCTGTGGTGCAGAGAGTTCAGGGGAGCCGAAGTGATAGACCCTATCCAAAAGAGAGAGTGGCAGGAAGAGCACGAGTCCAGCTACGACAATCCCGATCAGATCGCCGATTTCCATTTTTGCAGGCGTTCCGCCGAGGATGTGTCCAACTTTCAAATCCTGCAGCAACTCGCCTGCGACCGCAGAGGAAACACAGGCGACCGCTGCCACACCCAACACGGCTCTGACGCCCCCACTGCCCGACACACCCAGCGCTACCATCAGCAGGGCAGCAATAACGAGTGTGCAGAGAGTGAGCCCTGAGACGGGGTTGTTCGACGATCCGATCATACCGACAAGATTGCCGGAAACTGCCGCGAAGAAGAAGCCCACAACAAGCATCACGCCGGCAGCCACTAACGCCGCAAGAAAAACTTTGGAACCGGCAAGGTTCCCCGCGCCGCTGATGAAGTAGCGATAGAGGAAAAACATCGCCACTACAACGACAGCGATCCCGGCGAAAACAAACTTGGAACTCAGATCACGCTCAGTGCGGTTGGTTGCCTCATGCACCGCCGCGGACTTCTTCAGGTCGGAGACCGCGCGTCCTATACCAATTGCCAACTGCTTGCGCATCTTGAACAAAGTGTAGGAAGCACCTACCAACATTCCTCCCACCGCGATGGGGCGGACGATCGAGTAATAAATCGCGCCTGCAAGCAGATCCCACTCCAACGGTTTACCAGGCTGTGCTGCTTGAATATACGGACCGGCGATGAACGTCAGGAGCGGAACCAGCAATCCCCAGGCGAGCACGCCTCCCGCAAAGTTCAACGAACCCAGGCGCGGACCGATGATGTAGCCCACACCGAGGTATGCGGGGCTGATGTCAGGGGCACTGAAAAGCGTCGCGCCGCCGGTCACGGTTGTCGTGACGCTGGGATTCGTGCTCGTGCGGAGAAGCAGTTTCTTCCCGAGGTCGGAGATCCTGACGTGAAACGTATTGGAAGGGCTGAAGATGTTGAGTTGACCCAGCAGAAATACGAATGCGCCGAATCCCATGTTCGCAAAAAGAATCTTCGCGGCTTTGGATCCCTGCTGCCCTGCCTTGTGAATCTCGGCGGCGGCGACCGACTCGGGATAGGGAAGTTCGGGATCCTCTACCATCACGCGACGAAGGAGCGTCACGAAAAGCACGCCCAGCGTGCCACCGATCACCATCAGTGCGACTGACTTCCAGTATTCGGGGCTTGTGATACTCGGTGTGAGAGACGGCCATAGGCCCGCCATCACGAACGCGGGAATCGTAAACACCGCGCCCGCCGCGACTGATTCGCCAATCGTACCGATGGTACGGGCGATATTCTCTTCTAGTAGCGAGCCCTTCATTAGCCGCAGCAACGCCATGCCGATCACAGCCGCAGGATAAGTCGCTGCGATCGTCATCCCGGCGCGCAATCCGAGATACGCATTGGCCGATCCCAGGAGGGCGGTCAAGATCACGCCGATCAGCAAAGCGCGGAACGTGAACTCCTTCATCTCCATGGTTTCGGGCACGTATGGTGTATGTTTCTTTTTTGTCGGGAGCTCAGTGACTGGGCTGCTCATGGGCGGATCCTCTGTGGTCGAAGTGGGATGCTCTTATCTGTGATATTTAAGCCGCAGAACACGCGAACGGCGCACGTTAGCACGCTGGTTGCGTACCTGACAAGTGGGGTGGAGCGGACTAGCTTCCTAAACCGGCCAATTTGGACGCAAGAAGGCTGATCGGCGCGTACCGCTAATCGACTCTCTTTCGGCCGCCTTGCGCGCAAGGTGAGATAGGTACTGTTCTTCCATCGCCTGATTCAGTTCGCGCATCGCCCCGGCCATTCGTCTGGGATCGTACTCAAGTGACGATTGTCTGAAGCTGTCGTGAGGGTGTAGACTGAGTTCACTGTTTTTCCTCTGCCCTTTCGTCGTCAGTTCTTCAGTCTCGAGGTGCAAGCCGATGAGTGTTTCCCCCGATGCTCCTTTTACCCAGCCCTATCGGTGTCGCGATTGCGGAAGTGAGATGGGCTTCCGCTCCCGCCGTCGCACGTTTACCGAGCGCTACCTGCTGCCGCTTCTCCTGCTGCGGCCGGTGCGCTGCGCCGAATGCTTCCGCCGCGATTATCGCTGGATTTTCACCACGGTGCACGAGCGCTCGCATGCTGCGCGCATTATGCCGATGAAGGAGTCCGCTCCGGCCAACCGTAACGTTGCTTAGCAGTGCCGGACATCGCTATACTGCTCTAAGAATCAGAGAAGACAGGCCGCGGATAGCTGGGCTGTCTGCGGAGCGTTGAGGAGGTCGTCTTCAGCAGTAGCGAGGACCGAATCCGGGCCGGCGAAGTCGGCGTCGTAGTAACTGGGCGTTCTATTGTTCCGGAAAGGCCGCCGCGTTTAGGATCGGCATGGGCAAGGCGTGCGGCCGAGAGTGTTTTCTCCGTTCTGTTTCCCTCCGACTGCCGCATCTGCGGACTGCCGCTTCTGAACATTTCTCGTTTGCCTGTATGTCCTGATTGCCTTGCCGGAATTCATCCGGTCGAGGGCCGGATCTGCTCGATTTGCGGCGAGCGCGTTTTGTCAATGTATGCCGAGCCGGATGGGGACGGTCTCCGCCGCTGTCCAGTGTGCCGCCGCGTGGAGCGCCCGTTCGAACGGGCGGTCGCTTACGGAAGCTACGACGGCGCGCTGCGCGAACTGATTCATTTACTGAAGTACAACGGTGTGCGTCCAGCGGCCAAAGTCCTGGGACGCATGGTGGCAAGCGCAATCGCGGCTCTGGACTGTTCCTTTGAACAAGAGCACGTGCTGGCGATTCCTGTACCGTTGTTTCGCGGCAAGCGGCGGCAGCGCGGTTTCAATCAGGCGGAAATGATTCTGCGAGAGGCGCTCAGAATATCTTTCGCGAAAGTTCGTTTCGAACCCGCCACTGAGATTCTGGCGCGTGTCCGGGATACGCATTCGCAGATCGGGCTGACCAGCCATCAGCGGCGTGAGAACATGCGCGGCGCTTTCAAGGTGATGCGCGCCGAGGAGGTCAATGGCAGCGCTGTCCTTCTCGTGGATGATGTTTACACAACCGGTACAACGGTGTCCGAATGCGCCAAAGTCTTGCGCCGGGCCGGAGCGACCAAGGTATGGGTGGCGACGGTGGCGCGCACGTTGAAAATGGCATCCAAGTATGCTGAGGTTCAGCCGAACGAGGCTGCCGAAGCAGGTTTCAAAGTTTCAGAGTTTCAAGGTTTCAAAGACGAATCTCCATCCGCCGGATTGGCAACTTTGAAACCCTGAAACCTTGAAACTTTGAAACTGGCTTCTATGTCTTACCGCATCGAACACGACGGAGGCTCGCGGCACAGCGCTAACCTGCTGGCTACCACCTCAGCGCCGCATCGCGCCAGCGATGGCCATGCGCTGCTCGCTCCCGTGCTGGTGCTGAACGCTTCCTATGAACCCATCAACGTTTGCGCAGCGCGTCGTGCGCTGGTGCTGGTGCTCAAGGGCGTTGCGATGACCGAAGAAGAGAACGGACACTTCCTGCATTCGGCGCGGGTGGCGATGCGGTTGCCATCGGTGATCCGGCTCTTGGAGTATCGCCGCATTCCGCACCAGAGCCGCGCGCTCTCGCGCAAGAACATCCTGCTGCGCGACCGCAACACCTGCCAGTATTGCGGGACGGTGCTGCCCTCGAGTGAATTGACGCTGGATCACGTGATCCCGCGCTCGCGCGGAGGTTCGTCTACGTGGGAGAACCTGGTGGCCTGCTGCCATCCTTGCAATCGCCGCAAGGGCAATCAGTCGCCGGCCGAAGCGTCGATGAAGCTGATGCGCGAGCCGCGCGCCTTCAATCTCCACACCAGCCGCCACATCATGCGTTTGATGGGACGGAGTGACGACAAGTGGAGAAAGTATCTGTTCTACTAAGGTTTCAAAGTTTCAAGGTTTCAGAGTTTCAAAGTGGGAAAGCCTTTGAAATCTTTGAGCAGAAGCTTGAAACCCGCCGGGTCCACGCCTAGTCTTTATTTGTGGCCATTCCTATCGCGATCTGCTTGTCTGGCAAAAGGCGAAGTCGTTAGCCAGACATGTCTACGGTCTGACAGAGGCATTTCCAAAGGCCGAACTCTTTGGGTTAACTTCACAGAGTAGAAGGGCAGCAGTCTCGGTTGCGTCCAACATAGCGGAAGGGCAGGGCAGGCTAACGCTGGGCGAATTCATCCACTTTCTCGGGCAGGCACGCGGTTCTTTGCTTGAGCTTGAAACACAGCTCGACATCGCGTCTGAGCTGGGTTTCCTTAAAACTGGGGAAAACAAGCAGGTTCAGCGCGAGACATACGAAATTCTCGGTCTTCTGAATCGTTTAATCGAATCTCTACGTCGAAAGCGTCAAGGTGAAACTTTGAAACCTTGAAACTTTGAAACCCCAGAATTCGGTTACTGCTGCTTCTTGTCCTCCGGAGCCTGACCCTGAGGCTTCGGCGGCGCGTTCGGAATTTCTTTCCCCTCGTACAGAATCTTCACATTCGAGCCGAAGCGCTTGTAGTCCTCGTACTTCACGATTTCACGGATGTGCACATCTCCAGTGTTGAAGTGCAGTTCGTCATCGGCCTTGGTGTAGACAGGGAACCAATACTGGCCGTCGATCTGCTGGCGCCAGGTCGTGAACTTCGGAAAGAGGTTCTCTTCATCCCCGCGCTTTTTGACTTCAGCGCAATTGCGGTTGTTGCAAAGATCCGGCACCGTTTTCCCATAGGTCTTCACGATCTGGAAATCGTGATCGTCGACCCAGACGCGCCCCTGAAAATATCGTTTCTTGCCTTCGATTTTTTTTGGCGCAATGTCGAAGACGTAGCAATGCAACTCGTCTTCCTGCTGCTGCCCTACATAGAGAATGTTGTATTCGGGCAAGTCGTCGGTGGTGAGGACGAAGGGCAGCCGGTGTCGGATATCCTGCATGTCTTCCTGCGACATGTAAATTCTCGTCAGACTCGACTGCGGTGCGAATACCACATTCTCGATGCGGTGGCCCTTGTCGTCGAACATGACGTCGAACACTTCGTGATATTCGCCGTCCACGGTATCGCCGTCGAGGGTATCGACCTTTACGTCCTGACGATAGGTGTACTGGTCGCGCGCCTTGGCGAAATCAGTTTCCTTGGCGGCGAAGCGCTTGATGATTTCGTCGGGAGTCGTGTCCTTCGGCGCAGCGCTCTCCAGCGGACCTTCCTGCGCAAACGCAGGTAGCGACACCAATGCGCCAGCCAGCAGGACAAGGCATAAACAACAACGGCAAATGACCTTCATTGTTCTAGTTTATCGAATCTGGATCAGAGTGTAGAGGCGAACCAACAGCTTCCCCACCATTAGATGCAAACACGAGAGGTCCAGCAGCAAGCTGCGCCTCCAAATGGCAGCAGACCGCGGCGACCCTCCCCCCAACCCCTCTCCGCTCAGTGAGGCTGGAGGGAAGGGTGCTGCAGTTCTGCCAATCATTTGGATGCCTTACCGGATAAGAGGTTGCCGGGGGAGGGGCAAGGTTTCAAAGGGCCAACGTTTCAAGGTTTCAAAATGTTGCGCCCGCATCGGACCACGGGTTCTGGCCATCCTAAAGCAAGAACCATCCTTATGTTTTTGTGCCGATCTCCAGGATTTTGAGAGGAGTGGCGAAGGGCATTAATACCGCCATGCTGAGGAAACGACAGAGGTGCTAAACTCATCCGTTTGTTCCGGGAGGTGCGTTCATGCGCCGTCTTTTTCTGCTTTCCCTCGCATTCATCTCATTCGCGCTCGCTGTGTTAGCCCAATCCAAGCACCCTTTCACCTTCGAAGACATGATGAAGCTGAAACGTGTGGGTGATCCGCAGGTGTCACCCGATGGCAAGTGGGTGATCTTCAGCGTGGTCGATGTCGATCTGGCCGCCAACACAAAAACGCCTCATGTGTGGATCGTGCCGCTGAATTCCCATGTCTCCCAAAATCGGGGAGACATGGGGCACCCCACTGAGAATAAGAATGGAGAAAAAAGTGGGGTGCCCCACGTCTCGCCGGATTTGCGAGACGTGGGAGGCACTGAACGAATCCTCATTGCTGATCAGGATGCCGACCGGCCGCGATGGGCCCCGGATGGGAAGGATTTCGCATTTCTATCGACGAAAGAGGGCGGCTCGCAGGTTTGGATCGCGGCGTTCGACAGTGCGACAGGCACGGTGACGGGAGTTTACAAGGTGACTTCAATCGCCACGGAGGCTGGGGGCGAACTGTGGTCGCCAGATGGAAAGAACATTCTCTTTACTTCCGACGTGTATCCGGAATGCACAGACGAAACGTGCAACGCGAAGAAGTTGCAGGAAGCCGAGAAGTCGAAGGTGAAGGCGTTGATCTTCGACCACCTGCTCTATCGCCACTGGAATGCGTACAAAGAGGGGAAGCGAACTCACATTTTCGTAACGCCCGTTCCGACGGTGGAGAACGTTGCAGGCGTCGACCGACTGAGCCGCTTCGCGACAATCCCTCGCGATCTCACGCCCGGGGATTACGACGCTCCCGTCTTCTCCCTCGGGGGGCAGGATGACTACGCCTTTTCTCCCGATGGGAAAGAAATTTGCTACGCGTCGAATCACGACGAGAATCCCGCGGCTTCGACCAACAACGATCTGTGGATCGTCCCGGTCACCGGAGGCCCTGCGAAGAACATCACCGCCGACAATCCGGCCAGTGACACGTCGCCGCTCTATTCGCCCGATGGACGCTACATCGCCTACCGCGCCCAGCAGCGTCCCGGATACGAGAGCGACCGCTTCCGCCTCATGCTCTACGACCGCAAGACCGGCGAGAGGAAGCCCGCTCAAGCGCTCCCGGACTCTTGGATTGAGACATTTACGTGGTCCCCTGATTCCTCAAAGATCTACTACGTGGAAACTGATGATGAGGCGCAGCAAAAGGGGCAGAAGATGGTCTGGTCGATCACTCTCGGAGACGGATCGATTCAGGTCAAGGACTCGCAGACGGGTAAACCTACTCCGGGCTTCGCGGTTCAGGTGAACGAAAGAGTCACGCGTGGCTATGACGACGATCTGGCTATGTCTCCAGATGGCAAGACCCTTCTATTTACGCGGATGTCGATTGCCAGTCCGATCGAGATTCATAAAGTTTCGCTGCCGAAGAAGATCGACCCGTACGATCTTCCGAAAGACGAGCAACTCACTCATTTCAACGATCCCTTGCTTTCGCAAATCTCGATGTCGCCCTTGGAGGGATTCTGGTTTCAGGGAGCGCATGCTGACAAAGTGCAAGGCTTCCTCGTCAAGCCGCCGAACTTCGATGCGTCGAAGAAATATCCGGTGAAGTTTCTCATTCACGGTGGGCCACAGGGAGCCTGGGGAGACGACTGGTCGTATCGCTGGAATCCCGAGCTGTTCGCGTCACCAACTTCATCGACGCCCAGCGGATTCGTCGTCATCATGATCAACTTCCACGGCTCGACCGGATACGGACAGAAGTTCATCGACGCCATCAACGGCGACTGGGGCGGCGCTCCCTTCGAAGACCTGATGAAGGGCCTCGACTACGCCGAGCAGACGTATCCGTTCATCGACAAGAGCCGCGAGTGCGCGCTTGGCGCCAGCTACGGCGGATACATGATCAACTGGATCCTCGGCCATACTGACCGCTTCAAGTGCCTCGTCTCGCACGATGGCATGTTCAATGCCGAGTCGGCCTGGGGCGACACTGAAGAACTCTGGTTCAACGATTGGGAGTTCAAGGGCACGCCCTACGACAATCGCGAGATGTATCGCAAGTGGTCGCCACACGAATATGCGAAAAATTTCAAAACGCCGACGCTGGTGATTCATGGGCAGCGCGATTATCGTCTCGACGTGTCGCAGGGATTCGATCTTTTCACTACATTACAAATGGAAGGCATTCCATCAAAGATGCTCTACTTCCCCGACGAAGGCCACTGGGTGCTCAAGCCGCAGAATTCGCAGCTCTGGTACAAGACGGTCAACGACTGGGTGGATCAGTGGATCGGGGATCACGGAAGCGGGAAGTAGAAAACGGCGTCCGGCATCGGCCCCATCATGTTCTATGTTCGTGTCGGGTCCATGAGGCTTACCTGAAGCTGGAGTTCGCGCGCGCCGCTGACAATTTCGTGGAAGAGCGGCCCTTTAGGGCCGCGATGAATGTGGGAATTGAGGCCCTTTAGGGCTGGTGTGTCGCTCTTTAATTAGGAGGCTGGGAAACTCGGGGACTAAACCCCAGCTCTCCTGACAGCACTTGACGCGGGCCTGAAAGGCCCGCTCTTCCACGAAGACTGTCAAGGCTCTTGCGCCGCCGATAGAAGTCATGGCAGCAACTGCAACGGAAAATCCAGAAGGGCTGACCCAGCCGCGGCCGAAACGTCCACCTCGACAGGCGGGCTGAACCCGCCGCCACTCGGCGAAATGCTGGCCAGCCCGTTAACGTCGCTGTGAACGGTATTCTGGGTTACCTGCAATATGACAGGCATGGCCGGGTTGCCGGGGTTGGTGTCGCCGTTGCCAACGCCAGGAGATGTGCCTCCCGGCCGCAGGATGGTCGTCTGGAACAGCACGGGTGCTGCGACTACCGGATTCGGCGGGGAAGAGGAGTCGACCACGCGCACAGTCACCGGTTGCAATGATCCGCGAGCGATCTGTCCCGCTCCGGCAACTGGCTGCAGATTCTGTTGAGAAGCGGGCACGGGGTTCAGATAAAACGGCGCGCACGGAGCATTCCCCGGCGCCACGCAGGCATTCACCTGTACCAGTCCTGAGATTTGCGTGACCGTCACAGATGTCGTTGCGTTCCCATTGGCGTCTGTTTGCGCGCTCGCGGACGTCAAGCTGCCCGCGCCGCTGACCACATTAAAGTTCACCTGTATATTCGTCCGCGGCACCCCGTTGCTCAACACTCGTACATTAAGCGGCAGCGTTACGGTCGCACCCTGCGAAATCCGCAGATAAGGACCGATCGCTCCAATATCGGACGCGGACTCGATCGCATTGAGCGGTTCGCTCACCGATTTCGACGGACTGTAGGCGCCGGGAGCCAGGGTTGCGGTAATCGTTGCCACGCCGGTTGCTGCCGGAGTGACCCAGGTTGCTGCATTTCCGTTTTCGTCTGTGATCACGGAGCAAGACGATCCACCGCCGCATGCCGAGAGCTGGGCATTGTTGCTGGCGCTCCAGCCAATCGTTGCGCCGGCGACCGGCGTGACCCCATCGGCGGCGAGCACCTGCACCATCATGGGATTTGTTGCTTGCGTCCCGACTGCAGTGGCGGGATTGGATCCTCCGAGCAGCACAATGTTGTCGCTGGCGGCCGCGCCGTAGTCCAATACACCGGACATCGTACTGGATGCTCCGCTTACAGGATCAGTAATGGTGATGTTCTGCAGTCCATCGGATGACGGGGGAGCGGCGAAAATCATCTGGCCGGCGTTGATGGAAAGTGGAGTTGCAACCGTATTTCCCACCGAAACCGTAAGCCCGGGAGCAAAGCCGATGCCCCGGACCGTAACGGCTCCGCCATTGACGGGCACGCGAGAAGGGGAAGCACTATCGGCGTAGAGAAGGCGCGCATGATATCGATAGTCCGGACGGCCGTCTCCGCGAAAATCAGAAATGCCGACGATGAAATTTCCCGAACTCGCCACTTGCGCATCGAGCCGCGTCATGCCCGAGGTCAGTTGATTGAACGCCGACGGTGTAAATGCACCGGGTGCTGTGCCTTCTGGATCCGACGCCGCCCACATTCCGATCACGGGCTCAGCCTTTGCTTCGCTGGCGCGGCCAGAATCGTCGAGCGCGGTTACTGCCACTGAGAGAGTCCGGTTGGCCTGCGCAGGCACCAGGTAATAAGCTGTCCCGCCATAACTGCTGAGCGAGGAGATCCAGTCGCCGCCGAGTGGCACGGCGGAAGGCGCTGCCCATGAATTTGCCCGTTGTGGGACCGGTCGGGCGCTCCCGGTCATGAGAATGTCCTGCGCAACGTCAGCGCCGGCTGAAACGGCCACGGTGATCGGCTGCGCGGACCCCGACGGCGACACCGGCCCAGGCGAGTACGGGCCTACGTCCGTCGACCAAAAAGGATCGAGGCCTTCCACGGTCAACTGATATTGCGCGCTGCTCCCATTCGGCAACGGCAGTCCGGCCAGATCGAAAAATCCTTCCATCGCGGGATTGTTCGAGCCCCAGTCAGTGAGCGGGTTGCCAAGAACGTCCTCAAATCCTGTAATCGGATTGCCCTGATTGCCGCTGAACAGGAATCCTGAAACTGAACTCGCGGCATAGCGGCGCGATGGCGAGCCGGTCGAAGGATCAATCCACCGGGCGACGACATTCACGCCCTGCATCGGCTGCGTGGGATTTCCATGCGAATCGGTGAAATAGACCGAGCCGTGAATGCGGGCCGTTGCGGAAGAAAGGATCTGCTTGCCAGGAAACACGGATTGATTCGCCGCCGTCACCGGATACAAACGGGATACCGCTGCAATGTCATCCACGGAAAGTTGGAAGGGACTCGGATAGCAAATCGTAATCGGCCTGCAGCTCCATGAATCCGTGTAGTGCATTACAGGAAATCCGGCGTAGTCGTCGGAACTCGGATGCGGCGAACCAGTCTGCACATTCACATTGAGCTGCGACCATCCCAGGCCGAGGACGTTGCCCATCACGCGCACCAGCCGATATTCGACGTCGTTCAATTGCGAGGACAGTTGGGCGCATTGGCCGTTGATAACGATCAGCGCATGCTGGTAAGTGGCGAGCGAACCGTAATTGTCGTCTCCGCCGAAGACGGCGTTAAAGAAACACTGGCTGGAATCCCCCGCGCCGGCGCCAAGCAGCGCACTGGTGACCGAGCCGTCCGCGTCATAAACCACGCCAACCGGAGTACCGGTCGCCGTCGATTGAATATCGGCCGGCATAGAGATGGTGCCGTTCGAATTGACAATCACGTTAGCTCCGCTCACGTCTTCGTCGAGTTGACCGCCATTCGTGATCGAAAGGGCGGCCGTAGGCACCGAACTCCATTGGCTGAACGCGCTCGCCACAAAGCTGTTGGCTGAGGTGTTCGGCAACAATGGACTCAAATCGCCCTGGTCCGTGTAATACGTCACCGAACCAGACGGCCAAATCAGGGGCTGGCCGGTCACCGACGGATCAAAGTAGCTGATTCCGGCGATACACTTCGGGCCACCCGCGCGCGAGATAACCGCAAACACGAGTACAACAGCGGAAGCCAGCGCCAGCCTGAGAAGGAATAAGCGAGTAGTCAATGCCACGCGGGTTTTCATGGTCACGTCTTCTCTCACCACTTATTCCTTCCCGCCGGCCCGCAACACCGCCAAGGCGAAGTCACTGATACGCAGGCGTGACTTCCCACCAAGGACGGGATCCGTTCGAAACGCTGAATATTGCTCCATTGTTGGCAGTACGTAACCGGAAGCATTCACCGCGAAGCGGCCCAATGGCCCGCCCACCCAACTGGTAAGGCCGAGCCTGCTGCGTGGATATAAAAAGAGCAGAACTTTCTCTCCGACTCGATATTGCTGGCCACTCGACCAAAGGCCGACCCACTGCATGATGGTGAGATCCTGGCCTTTCCATGCGCCACGCAGGGCGCTGTCAACGCGGAAAGTCACGGCGACAGTTTCGATCGCCTGGCCATTGGTCACCGAATGACGGTCGATTCGCTTCACGGTTCCGGAAAAAATGATTCCAGCGGCATGAGCCATGCCCGAAAAAGCCGGGAGGGGATATCCGGGCGATCGTGGCGCGCGTATGGGGATCGGCAGAGAAAGCTTTGGCGGATCAGGCTCGACCCGGGAGAGATTCGAAATCCGGTTAGTCGGGTCGATTTGCGCGCTGGCTGGCAGGGCGCCCAGGGTGAGTAGCGAGAGAACGAGCAGACACAAGCTTGCTTTCCCAATCACGGGAACAAACCTCAATCAGTTGTCTGCTCGGAGGGTTACCGGAAAACTAGTCAGAATAATACGTGCGTGAAAAGCAATGCTGTGACAGATGTCACAAAGGCCTGTGGATAACGGAGAAGCCGCGGTTCCCACCCTGCGAAAACCGCGCAGGGTGGGGCACCCTCAATCGTGTATTTTGAGGCTCCAGTTACCGCCCCGCCGTACCCACCGACTCCTGCACGTGAATTGGGACTTTGGTCAGGGTCTCGACGCGGGTGCCGTATTTGCCCAGCGTATTCTCCACGACACAGAAATCGAAGCCGGGAATGACGATATCGTTCCAGCGGTCGCCGATTCCGCGCAGCGCAACATCGAGCATGGTGACGATCCGCTTGCCCAGCGGCTCGTGGCTGTCGAGCGTGATGGCGCCAAAGAATTCCTGGCATTCCGTATAGCCGGAGTTGTGCGTACCGGTATAAGGCTTTTGTTGCGCAAGATCGATCTGCTTTCCGATACGGCGAGAAATTTCCTGCGAGTGTCCGGCAAAGAAATCGACCAGAGATTTTTCCTGCAATCGAGCCGGCAGGTGCATCGCGGCGACTTCGCGATAGGAATTCTCGCCGACCCGATATCCCTCTTCGACCAGGTCGAACCAGAACTTCTGTTCCGCAGTAACTTTCTTTGGCGAGTCCACTGCAATGATTGAGCGACGAATGCAAGCCGTCAAGCCATCGCGCTTCGGGGCGACACCCAGGTGCACCCAGTCGCCTTCATTGATTCGGCGATTGAGAGCCGGCCCGATCAGCGTGCGGTTGGCGCTGTTAGCGCCGACCATCACTTGGAAGCCATCGCGCTCGGAACCGAGCATGCGCCCGACCCATGCACCCCAGGCCGCAACTTCAGTTTCTAGCCGGCCGGGCCGAAGCACAGCCAGCATCGCCCGCAGCATGGCGTCGCCGATAACGCATGCATCGGCGATCAGGCGCATCTCGATTTCGCTCTTCTCGTACTTCACGCGGTAGTAGACTTCCTGCGCGTCGACGACGCCTTCCTGCCCATAAAGCGTTTGCAGATGTTCGACCAGACCAGCGGGAATAACCTGCCGTGGAGTGAGCAGCGCGACGTGATCCACCTCTTTCCCTGCTGCGGCTCGAATCACATCCTCCAGCCGCTCCGCGCGGATCGGATATTTCTCATCGGCCAGTTGCAGCAATTCGACCTTGTGCACAACGGCGCCGGCGCGATCGGCGAGCTGCTCGGCTACGTATCCGCCTTCCAGGCCGGCGACCACATGAAATCCATTTGGCCCGACGACTCCCGCCACCTGCTCGATCGAGATATTGGTATTGCCACCCAGATAGGGGACATCCCCGGCATAATGTTCGTCCGAAAAAACCAGGCCAACAGTATGGCCGTGGCGCTGCAGGGCCTCATTCATGTGCCGGACGCGCGCCTGAAATTCTTCTCGCGGAGCCATATACTCGCGATCGATTGCAGGCGTGTTTCCCAGCACAAGCAGTACTTTGTCCAGATCCTCGCGGTGCGCGTTGATAGGTGGTTGGGAAGTCATCTTCAGGTTTCTTGAGCCGAGGGTTCTATCCTCTGCTACCGTCAGCCGGACAGTGTACTCCTGTCGTGGTTTGCCCTTCGTCGTCTTGAATGGGACAATACCGGACATATGCAAAAGTCCATCGTTGTGTCCCACGTCACGGCCGCGCTGATGCTGCTGGGAATTGCCTTAGGCCAGCAGACTCCAGCGGGACCTCAAACTTCCAAACCTTCGGCGCAATCGGCGGGCTCGGCTGCGGCGAAGTCACCCACGGCTAAGAAAGCGCCAGCGGCCTCTGCCGCGCCTGGCCTCACTCTAAAAACGCAAAAAGAAAAGGCTAGCTATGCTCTTGGAATGAGCATCGGCTCGGGCCTGCAAAAACAGGGCGTTGGCGTCGATCCCGCGATAGTTTCCCGCGGCCTGCGCGACGCCATGTCGGGCAAGAAGACGCTGTTGACCGAAGACGAAATGAAGGCCGCTCTTCAGCAGTTGAGGGCGGACGTGCAACAGCAGCAGCAAGCCAAGATGCACGCGGCTGGCGACGCTAACCGCAAGGCCGGCGAGGCATTCCTGCAGGCGAATAAGTCCAAAGATGGCGTCAAGACGCTTGCCGACGGCTTGCAGTACAAAGTTCTGCAGGAAGGATCCGGCCCCAAGCCGACGGCGAACGATACGGTCACCGTCAACTATCGCGGGACCCTGGTGGATGGAAAGGAATTCGACAGCTCGTACAAACGCGGCCAGCCCGCCACCTTCCCCGTGGGTGGAGTAATCAAAGGTTGGACCGAAGCTTTGCAGATGATGCCTGTGGGTTCCAAGTGGCAACTCTTCATTCCCGCGGATCTGGCGTATGGGGATCGTCCGCCGAGCCCCGATATCGCTCCCGGCGATACGCTCATCTTCGACGTCGAGCTTTTGTCTATTGCGGAAAAGAAACAGTAAGTTTGCCGGACTGCGAGTTCTCGAGCCGCCCCCTAGCCGGGCGGCTATTTTTTGTGATCGCAAACTGCCTTAAGCCGGGAAGGCAATCCGCCGATAGGTATGGTGGTGAGGGGAGAGAATCGTGAAAATCCTCTTAGTGGAAGACAGCAAGGCCATCCTGCACGAAAACGAAGGGGCGCTGCATCGATCTGGTTACGAGGTGGTCTGCGCCGAAGATGGCGAAACAGCACTTGAGATGGCCCACGAAGAAAAACCGGATCTCATCCTGCTCGATATGATCCTCCCCAAGATGACCGGACCCGAAGTATTGCGCCACCTAAAAAGCGACCAGCGAACGAAAGACATCCCCGTGGTGGTTCTGAGCAGCCTTTCGGAAAAGAATCGACAGAAACTGATGCAAGAGGGAGCCGATGATTACCTCGAAAAAGGTGCGCTGATGCCGATGAAAGGAATGAACCTGCTGCCCAAAGCGCTGGAAAACATTATCTGCCGCATCAACCGCAAGCGGGGGATTGCGTTCTCTTCGGTTCCCGTCAACAAATAAATTACAGCGACTGATGCCACAGGTGTTCTTCAGCCGAGAGGTTCGCTCCCGCCAGAAGCAGTAGTCCCGAAAGAAATGCCCAGAACATCAGGCTGACCGAGAGCGCGAAGGGCCCGTACACTTCCTGAAAATTCAGCCAGGGAAGGGCGAGGATGTAGGCATATTTGAGAGCCTCAGAAAGCAATCCCATCACAATGGCCGCAGGAAGAACCGCGCGCGCCGGCACCTTACCATTCGGCAGTACCCAATAAATTAGAAAAAAGATGGCGATGCTGGCGCCAATGGCGAAGACCTTCATCATCAGGAATCCGACCAGACGGACGAAGCCCGAACCGTATCCGCGCAATATAAATTCAAGGAAAGCGACCGGTCCGGCCGTTAGGGCGATCGAGAGCATGGCCAGCGCGCCGCAGGCGAAAGCCAGGCCGAAGCTAACTAACTGATTTCCCAGGTACGAGCGGTTCTTTTCGAAGCGCCAGATGCGGTTCAGCGCGACCTCAAGCGGCAGAAATATGCCCGAGGACGTGATCAGCAGGATAATCAGCGAAAAGACCTGCACGCGCTGCCGCGAACTGACCATGGAAGTGAGATTGCGGATCACGAAATCCTGCCCTGCGGGAAGGTAATCACGGAGCAACTGGACGACCACGTCATACATCACGCGCGAGTGGAAGACGCGGCGGATGATGGTCATCATCAGGACCATGAACGGGAAGAAGGACAAGATGGCGTTGGCCGCGACGGAAAACGCAAAGGTGTGAACGTCGGTGCGGGTCAGGTACTTGATCGTAGCCAGGACGAGGCTGGGAGATCGCCGCGCTGGCCTTGCCGCCGGCCTGAGTGGCGTTGCTTTCGGAGGTGGGACCGATATGGTTGGCGGGGTACCCACGGCAGTCAATCGTACCAGAGGGTGGAGGCTGTGCCCATCGAACACGGCCGACTCAAGGCCAATGCGGAGTTGGGTGGTCCACTATCGTTTTGCGGCTGGTTACCATCGCATTTCTTTATCCCTGTTAAAGTTATCTGCAAAACGGGACAATATGACCCGTGGTCATATTACGATTCGTTACTAATTTCCCTTGCGAAACGTTTTAATACTGGTATTATCTCTTGCTCAATACCGGACGGTCGTCCGGCAGCTGAGAGTGGTAGCAGGTTGACGTTTGTTGGGTGTGGTGGAAACGAGCGCCAAATTGTCGGACTCCCAAGGTCCCCCATCGCAAAAGCTGACCAGCTTTCGGGGCCGCGGAGTCTTTTCTTTTTGGAAGTATTTCCTTCTGCACATCGTGAACGCAACCGAGTTCTACCGGCTTCTCTGAGGGGGGTTCCGGCTTGCCGGGACGCGATCCGAGAATCTGGAGAACAAATTCTTCGCGATTGGTGAAAGGAGTTTTATCCGTGAGAGAGAAAGGTACAGTGAAGTGGTTCAACGGGGCGAAGGGGTATGGATTTATCCAGCGCTCCACGGGGGAAGATGTGTTCGTGCACTTCTCCGCGATTCAGGAGAACGGCTACCGCACTCTGAACGAGGGTGAAACCGTGGAGTTTGACCTGCTAAAAGGCCCCAAAGGCTTCCAGGCGGCAAACGTCGTCCGCGCATAGTTTGCGACCATTCCGAACCCTCCCGCTTCCCCGGGAGGGTTTTTCACTGCCTTAAGTTACTAAGGTCGAACCGCAGATTCGGGCAATCCCATGTGTGCGCGCAGTTCATGCCATTGTTCGATGACGCGCGCGTCATGGGAGAGAGCGGCAGCATGATGCATGGCCTCTTCGGCAGCCGGGAGCTTGTCGAGTTGCACCAGGCAGGTGCCCAAGGCAGCCCAGGCGAACCAATCCTCCGGATAGTGACGCGTGACCTCTTCAAAAATGGGGATAGCTTCACCGCAGCGGCCTTCAGGCTCCAACGACAGCAGTGCCTGCCGCACGCGAGCATCAGCCAGGTTTCGGGACACAGGAGCGTTTGCCGGAGCAAGCTGGTGCGCCCTCGTGAATAGGGTCAGATCATCCCGCCATTGTGCTTCCTGCGGGATCGTCAGTATCACAAACAACACCGCGACTACGGCGGCAACTGCGGCTAACGCGGGACGTAGCCGTCCCGCCAGGTGCCAGCCCGTTGCAAGAAGAAGCATCAGGCCGGCCAGAGGGAGATATGTGTAGCGACCGTGAAGGAAGTCCCCGGGATTCAGCGCGTTGAGATTCAGTGCGGGCAAAATGGGAAGGGCCAGCAGAAGTGCTCCGATGATCAACGCACGCCTGACATTCACCGCCTCGTCTGCTGAAATCTCGGCCGTCCCGCGCCAGGCCCAGATGAACATGCCCGCCAACGCTGCGACAAAGACTGCGAAAAGTAAGGCGGGCAGCAGCACAGCCCGGACGGAGAAGCGGTCGATCAGCGTGGGATCGGCGAATGCGTACGATTGCACCGGCCAGAACAGAACTTTCACGTAGAAGAAAAGCGTCGCCGGCCAGGAGAGCACTACGGTCTTCAGAAGCAGAGTCTGCGTGCGCGCCCCGAGAGCGACGCCGAGAGCGTGAACGCGCAAGAGAAGATAGATCACGCCCGCCGCGATAAATGGAAGTGTGTTGAGAAGAGCTGCTGCAAATCGAGAGGATGATCCGTTTTTTTGGTTCGCCCCTGCAGGTGGCGACGCCGGACAAGCGATTAGCTCGATCATGAATATGATCAGCGGAAAGACGATCGCAGTTTCTTTCGCCAACAAAGCGACGAATCCGAATGCCGCCGAGGCGAGCAACCAGCCCACAGCGGGTTCATTGGGCTTCTGGTCCGACTTTCGTCGTCTTTTTGTTGCTGCCGGCCGAACCTCAACGCTCCTTTGATATCTGAGATAGCAAAGCAGCGCCAGCAAGATCGCAATCGACATGAGTGGATCGGGCACCGTGACCCACGCGACCGACTCGACCTGTGCAGGATGCAGCGCAAACAGAACCGCCGCGAACAGAGCCGCCGCGCGGTCTGCCAGAAGTTTCCAGGTCAACCATCCCAGCAATCCGGCGGCGACCAGGTGTTTCAGGATGCTGAGCAGGTGCCATCCCCAGGCGGACGACTCACATAAGATGTAGTTCGTCCGCAGCCAACACAGGAAGATAGGCCGGTAAAAACTTGGTGGACCACCGGTGAATTGCGCCCACACGAAACTGGTGAAGTAATCCCAAACGTAGCCGCCGGACTGGATGCGCGGATCTCCCACGAAGCGATGGTCGTCGAGAATGAATTGAAAGTTCAGGCATGCGTAGTAGACGGCGAACACAATTGCCGCAAGGCATAACGCCAGAATCAGCGCCGAATGCCGTGACAGCTCCGCCAGTATTCGCGATGGGTTCGCGCCGGAAGTTTCCGTACGAGGGCGTGGAGAAGACTTCATGCGGTGTAAGCGAGAGAAATTGTCTCATACGCAAATTCAGAATGATCCGGTGCGCCGCCACCCACTTGCACTTAGGCGTAGAATCGTGGGCTGGTTTACGCAAGCTTTCGAGGGGCTCCATGGGAAAACAAGATGCTTCGGGAAAGTTTTCGGAAAGCTCGGTTTCGCGGCGCGAATTCATCGGCCAGACTGCAGCGGCTGCCGTGGGCTTCACTATTGTGCCGCGGCATGTGCTGGGCGGCGTGGGCCACGTTCCGCCCAGCGACAAGGTAAACATCGCATTCATCGGAGTCGGAGCGCAGGGACTGCGCGTTATGCTGCACTTTCTGCACGAGCCGGATGTGCAGGGCGTTGCTGTCTGCGACGTCAATAAGAGCGGGTCGGATTATCCCCAATGGGAAACGCACGAATTCTGCGATTCAGTTCGCAAATTGCTGGGAGTCAGTTCCGGCTGGGACTGGCTCAGTCCTGACCAGCCGATTGAACTCACGCATTCGTTGCACGTGACTGGCGGCGTGGCTGGGCGTGAGCCGGCTCAAAAAATTGTCGACGGACTTTACGCAACCCAGCGGCGCTCGGGACAATACCACGGCTGCGCTGCGTACAACGACTTCCGCGAGCTTCTCGAAAAGCAGAACGACGTGGATGCGGTAGTCGTCTGCACGACCGACAATCTGCATGCCGCGGTTTCGGCAGCTGCGATGCGAAAGAAGAAGCATGTGTTTTGCCAGAAGCCGCTGACACATACGATCTACGAAGCGCGACGCATTGCCGAGATCGCGCGCGAAACCGGAGTCGCGACCCAGATCGCTGTCGGCAATCAGGCCTCCGAGGCAACTCGCCAGCTTTGCGAATGGATCTGGTCGGGGGCGATCGGGCCGGTGCGCGAGGTACACAACTGGTCGAGCCGTCCGTTCTGGCCGCAGGGGCTGGACCGTCCGAAAGAGTCAGAGCCGGTGCCCGCAGGACTGGATTGGGATCTATGGCTCGGCCCGGCGCCAGTGCGCCCGTTTCATCATGTCTACACGCCGTTCTCCTGGCGCGGCTGGACAGACTTCGGATGCGGCGCGCTGGGTGATATGGGCTCGTACAGCTATGACACGATCTTTCGCGTGCTGAAGCTGGAAGCACCCGTGAGTGTCGAGGCGACCTCAACGGAGCGCTACGAAGAGACCTATCCATGGGCCTCGATCATCCGCTACGATTTCGCAGCTCGGGGCGACATGCCTCCGCTGAGATTCACCTGGTATGACGGAGGGCTCAAGCCGCCGCGGCCGGACGAGTTGGAACCCGGGCGTTCGTGGGCTAGCCAGAGTGAAGACAACGAAGGACTGCTGTTCGTCGGCGATCGTGGCAAGATTCTGTGCGGATTCAACGGGTCGCGGCCGGCGCTGATTCCGCAGTCGAAGATGGATGCTTATCAGCAGCCGCCGAAGACATTGCCGCGCTCTCCGGGCAATGAGCGGGAATGGCTGGATGCCTGCAAAGGCGGCAAGACCAAACCGGGCGGGAATTTTGAATTCGAGGGCATGGTGACCGAGACTTTGCTGCTGGGAAATGTCGCCGTGCAGAACGGAGAAAAGTTGAGCTGGGATCGCGCCACGATGCGGGTGAACAACTCGGATTTGGCGCAAAACATGATCCGTCCGGAACGCCGAAAGGGATGGGAACTGTAGAGCATTTTACTTTGCGACCTCCGCGGGGTGCCCCATGTCTCGCCGAATTTGCGAGACGTGGGAAGCATGCGGAGAGCGCTGAGAAAGGCTTTGGGGAGGACGAATGCTTGAGATATCTCGCCGGGAATTTTGCAAAATTGCCGCAACCCAGGCCGCAGCCGTCGGATTGTTTTCCGCCGGCGTGATGAAACTGCACGCGAATCCACTAGGACTGCCCATCGGCTGCCAGACATGGCCGGTCCGCAAGATGATCGCCGAAGATTTTCCCGGTACGATCAGGCAACTCGCCGCGGCGGGATTTCAGAGCGTCGAATTATGCTCGCCTTTAGGCTATGCGGAATACGGCTTCGGCGGCCTCTCGAAATATAAAGGGGCCGAAGTCAGAAAAATTCTCTCCGACGCGGGGATGACGTGCGTCAGTTCGCACTTCGGCATGGATGAGCTGCGAAAAGACCAGGCGGCGAGCATTGCATGGGCCAAAGATGTCGGCCTCACCCAAATGCTAGTGGCTAGTCTCGACGCGGGCGAACATCCGACCATGGACGACGTCAAACGCGCTGCCAACGAATACAACAAAATGGCCGAAAAGGCCGCTGCGGCGGGCATTCAACAGGGACTGCACAACGAGGACTTCGAACTATCCTCGGTGGATGGCAAGTGCACCTACGACATTCTCTTCGGACTGCTCGATCCGAAATTGGTGAAGTTCCAATTTCAGGTCTCGACCATCAGCAAGGGATTTGACGCGGCCGAGTACTTCACGAAGTATCCCGGGAGATTTATCTCCATGCATGTGCAGGGATGGCAGGCAGAGACGAAGAAGATCGCGCCGGTTGGACAGGACAGCCTGGACTGGAAGAAGATTTTTTCCGCAGCCAAAGTGGGCGGGATCAAGAATTATTTCGTCGAGATGAATCTGGACATGATGAAAGCGAGCGTGCCCTACCTTCGTGCTTTGCAGGTGTGACCAACGTACCTCATGAATTGAAACGAACGTAATCCAGGGTGTGAATTAGATCACTGTAATAAATCGACGGAGGACGTGTAATAGCGCTTGGGGAATCCAATGCGCTGCGGCCGAGCTCTGGTGCAAGTAATCGTCTTGTTCTCGACGATCCAGGCGCTTGGCGCTCCATTTGTCGTCTTTCCCAAGGTTCGCGAACTCGAATCGCCAGGCCGTCAGTTTGTAGTATTCGAACAGGGGGGCGAGGGGGAATTCCGCGGCGCCTTCCATATACTCTGGCTGAAAGTGGTTGCAACCGGCGAGTCGCGAAAATTTTACGACTATATTGGAACCGCGGCGGTCGCATGGCAAGACGACGATCACGTCGTGATAACCGAGTATCTGAGCCGGAGAACCTCTCGCGTGCTTCTTCTTTCCGTATCCCATCCGACAGAATCAATCATGATTGATGTGCCGACGCTCATCCGGAGTGTCGCACCGGAATCGCGTGATCACCTTCGCCAGAATGATCATGTCTTCGTCGAGGCCCTGCGGGTGGAAGGCAAAACGTTTTATCTTCGCGTCTGGGGATATGGCCAGCACGATCCACAGGGTTTCCGCTGGCATTGTGAATATGGCCTCACCGAAGGACTGCTCTCGTGCTCAGAAGAGCAGCGCGCGAAGTGAACCATTCGTGACTTAGTCAGAAGCCTGTTTTCCCCGCTTGCGGTGCGCTTGTCCCTCAAAGACTACCTTTTGGCCTTCGTGCGGCATCTTAAGCCTACTTGAGTTTTGAGGTGTGCTGTGTGTCGGGCCCTGGCGTGCGTGTTCGTCATCTTCCTGGTCACCGTCACTGCCTGTGGAGGCGGCAGAATGTCCGCTCCTCCTCGGCCTGGATCTTTTCAGTTGACGGTCAGCGTCGCAGCGGCTGGAGATGGCACCGTGACCAGCAGTCCACAGGGGATCAACTGCCCTACGGCTTGCGCGGCGACCTTCGCTGCGAATGCGACAGTGCAACTCACGGCCACGCCGGCGCAGAACGACTTTTTCGCCAACTGGAGCGGGGCGTGCTCAGGCACAGGCGCGTGCGCGGTCACGATGACCACTGACCAGACGGTGAGTGCGGCGTTCAATCCGGGCGAACAATTGACGGTGACAATGTCGGGATCGGGCAGCGGCACAGTGACCAGCAATCCGGCAGGGATCAATTGCCCGACAGCATGCTCGGCGACGTTTCCGCAGAACACGCAAGTGACGCTGACCGAGACGCCAGGGTCCAATGCCGTTTTCTCTTCCTGGGGCGGAGCCTGCACAGGGGCGGCTAGCTGCGACGTCACGCTGAGCACAGCGGATTCCGTCACCGCGGATTTCTCTTCGAGTACGGGAGGCGATGGAGGTGGCCCGGCGACACTAATCTACGTTTCCAGCAACACCAGCGGGAGCAGCGGCAGCAGCGATGTCATCGAAGGCTTTACTGCCGATGCCAGTGGACAACTGACTTCCATTTCCGGCTCGCCTTTTGCCTTCAATGTCGCCGACCTGGTGGGCAAGGGGAATTATCTGTACGGCACCGATGGCACGAATATCTTCACATTCGCGATTGCCGCTGATGGGTCTCTCACCCAGGCTGGATCGGTGAATGCGCAGCAATACAATAACCCCAACAACTGTGGTGGCCCGGAGTTCCTTTTCCTCGATCGCGGCGGCTCGACGTTGTACGATCTCGATTTCTTCAGGGATTGCTCCAATAACGCGTACCAGTCTTTCGGCATCGATGCGTCTACTGGATCGTTGAAATATCTCGGCATGACCAGCGCCAGCAGCCCGATTTTCGAAACCGGATTGAGCTTCCTGGGGAACAATGCGTTTGCGTACGCCGCAAGTTGCTACAACCTCTTGCAGGAAGTTTTCAGTTTCAGGCACAACGACGATGGAACCCTGACGCTCGCCACGAACCTGGCGAGCGCCACGCCGCTTCCCACCGCTCCCGATGGCCAGACGTACTGTCCATGGCTGGCGGCCGCGGATAACGGCAATCATTTCGCAGTTTCGATGACCCCGATGGATACGTCGACATTTCAGCCCGTCGGACCGCCAGAACTCGCCGTTTACACCGCGGATTCTTCCGGGGGCGAAAGCACAGCCAGCACGGATCAAAATATGCCGCAGGTGGCCACTGGCGCGATCAACGACATGGAAATGTCGGTCGACGGGAAATTCCTTGCGGTCGGTGGCACCGGGTTGCAGGTCTTTCAGTTCAACGGGGCGAATCCGATCACTCAGCTGACCGACTTGCTAATGAACGACGCGATCGATCAAGTCGCGTGGGATAGAACCGACCATCTTTATGCGATCAGCAATTCCAGCGGGCAATTGTTCGTTTTTAGGGTAACTGCATCCGGGGTGACTCAGGCGCCGGGGTCACCTTACACGATCACGCGGCCCGTGAATGTTGCTGTGGTGTCGCAGTAAGGTCGCTGCTCAGCGCACCTCCAGCGAGACGAGATCACCCTCGCCCCCTTTTCCGGCCTTGTAGTTCACAGTGACAGCGACGTCACGCCAATCGCAGGAAAAATCGTCGGCTCCGATAAGAAGAACAGATTTATAGTCTGCCACGTACAGCTTCAGAACCGATGAGCCGGCAAACACCCTCAACACAGCCGCCGGGGCCTTCGAGCAATCCACCGAGAGGAGGCGCCCTTTGAGGAATTTTGTGGGGCGCGCGTCGCCCACCGGAGTCCCGTCTGCATTTTCGCCTGCAGTTCGCTTCGCCGCGTCTTGTTCCAGCACGTCGAAAGGAGACTTCTGCTCTTCGTACTTCGATTGCACCTGCCCGGATCCGACAGGAATTCCATACCTGCGTTCGGCGCCGGCTTGCGATTGCAATTCGGCGGCGGCAGAGGCAATCTTTGCGTCCGGACTCTCTTTCAGGCGATTGAGCAGTGTGTTCGCGGCGTCCCAGTTTTTGTTCCCAATATAGATTTGAGCGAGATGCAACGAGTAGCGCTCCTCACGTGGACTCAGCGTGATCGCCGCACGCTCGGCTTGCAGGGCGGCGGATGCGCCACCGCCGCTGTTGCGAGCTACCGCCAGCAAGTCGTAAGCATCCGCCATGTCGGGATACCATTCGAGCACACCCTTCAGATCGAGCATCATGTTGGCCAGGCCGGGTATGTCGGTGTGTCTGGCCTGTGCCACGCGGTACTTCGCAGCCGAAAGATAATAGCGAAGCCACATGTCATTCGGATTGAGCTCCGAACTGTCTTTGATTTCCGAGAGGGCCTCGTCGAATTCCCCATGCTGGATGTGGTCCCAGGCAAGAACGCGATGCGCAATGGGATTGCCGATGGCATTGCTTGGGAGTTGCTCTTCGTCCTCGCCCATGCGCTTGGTGGTCTTGTTTCCTATTTTCTTGTCTGCCGCTGTTGGCGTGCTGGCCAGATCGTGAAGAGTCCTGAGTCCGAGCTCGCGGCGCTCGGGAACCCGAACCTGGATGTCCGCGTACATCGCGCGGGCGTCCGATTCGGGCAGCGGCTTCGAGACTATCGTGGAACCAAGGAGCGCGACCGGGTTCTCAAAGCTTTCGGTGAGCGGTGCCTCAGCGGCAGTTCCCGGTGGAGTGGCTTGTGAAGAGTTCGCTGCAGTTCGCCTGCGGAAGTAGCTCTTCACAGCGTCCTCAAGTTGCACGGAACTCATTCCATAGGCCTGCTTGATCGCATCTTCGACCGGAACGCCGCGATTCAGAGCAAGGCCGAAATAAGCCCCGGTCTCCGGCAACTTTTTTTCGTGGATCAGGTAATTCATTAGGACCCACGATTCCGCTTGGTAAAGAGGCCGATTGGTATTTGCCTTGACGGCGAAAAGGTCCTGCAATGGCATCCACGGGCCAGCGTCCAGCAACGCCGTGAACGATGGGGACGGCCGCGTTACCTTCGTGATCGTTGGGTCCGCCCCCATTTCGATGTGTTTGCCATTCATACGGATCGAACGGAAATTTTGGGCGAGCCCTTCATCGAACCATCCCTGCACGGGGGGATAGTTATAACGCAGCAGCATGAGGACGTAATCGTGCACTGCCGCGCGCCACGAATCTTCTTCTGATGCATTCAGGACGATGAAATCCTGATCGTCTCCGATCAGTACGAATCCTGGAACTTCGATAGGACGACCGTTTTCGAGCGGGGCGGCCTGATAGAACAAGCGATCGTCCCCAAACGCGAAAATGGTCAGCGGAACCGACTGGTGCAGGCGATCACGGGAAAGCAAATCAGCGAATACGCCACGCAACTGTTCAAAGGTCCCTGCAATCTCGGCGCCTTTCTTGTCGCCCGCGTCCGTGACCACGGTGAAATGAGACGAACTCATCTGCATCCAGGGGCTGGATTGCTTTGCGGCGGGGCTGGAGATACTCAACAGGATAGCCAGTCCAAAGCACAGCGGAATGGAACGCGCGCGGGACATACGCTTGAACGGAACCTGGTTTACTCAGATGCTATCACGCGGATGACGGCTGCTGACGGGAGTTCGATTTCCGGTTGATGAATTGACCGATCTCATGTCCGTATTTTTGAGAGGACTTAACCCGCCTCCGCGCCGTATAATTCCCGGTTTATGTTTTCTGCCCTACAAAATCGATTTTGCAGACTCATTTTCGTCGTTCTTGTGTTCGCGTACCGCAGCGCAGCCGCTGCCCCAGGGGCAACGTGGACGGGCACCCTGACCGACAGCGCAGGCCAGCCCGTGTTCCGGGGCTTCATTTCTTTCGACATGCTCACGGGCACTCGGCAGGACCACGCAGTCACAACTGTCCCGGACGGCGAATTTGCTCTCACCGACTTGGACCCCGGAACCTATTCGCTAAGTGTGATGATCGAGGACAAACAGTGGAAGGCGCCTTCTCCCGTTGTCGTCAAAGACTCTTCGCCGATGATCATGACGCTTCGCTTGCCTGCATCGGGACATGAACTCCTGGTCTCGATTACTCCGGCTAGCAGTTCCAAGCAGGCCAGCGGCGGCGAGCATCTCTCCAGCTCAGAAGTTTCCAGCCTTCCCCTGAATGCGCGCGATTTCAGCAAATTGCTTTTGCTCGCAGCCGGCACGATGACCGATACCAACGGAGCGGCGAACTTCACACAGCAATTTGCCGTGAATGGCCAGCGCGGCGTGACTACGGTGTTCGCGACCGACGGATTCGACACTACCGATCCGGAGATGGGCGGCGCGACGTTCTCAAACTTCAACGTGGACGCCATTCAGGAGGTGCAGTCGAATTCCGGCGTGATGCCGGCCGAAATCGGCCACGGAGCCGCGAGTTACACGAACGTCGTGACCAAATCGGGCGTCAACCAGATGCACGGAAGCATGTTCGAGTTCCTGCGCAATGCGTCGCTCGATGCACGAAATTATTTCGACTATAAAGATCCGACTGGCCATCGCCGCATTCCACCATTTCAGCGCAATGAATTCGGCTTCACCAATGGCGGCCCAATCGTGATTCCGGGAATTTACAACGGCCGCGGCCGGACATTTTATTTCGGCGAGTATCAGGGATTTCGCCAGGTGCTGGGGACGACCCAGGTGATCCCGGTTCCGACCTTGGCCGAACGCCAAGGCACCGACGCCACAACTTTTCCTGGCGACACGTTGGCGATCGCGGTGAACCCAGTTGTTGTCCCGCTGCTCAGTGCGTATCCCATGCCGAATGAGCCCAACGGAGCTTTTGGCGATCGTACGTATGCTGCGTTCTCGAAGGTCGTGACGCGAACCGATCAGTTCTCCATCCGCGTGGATCATCAGATCTCAAACAAGTCGTCGTTGATAACCCGATTCAGCCTGAATGAGGTGACGGGTCCGCTGACGAATCCGGATCAGACCATTCTCGATCCCAGCTTCGGGATTCAGTTCTTCGACCATCAGCGGAACGCAGGAGTGAAGTACACGCGGACCATCTCTCCGCGTTTCATATCGGAGACTTCGCTCGGCTACATTCGCAGCACACCCTTCTTTCCGACACCAAATCATACCCAGCCCGCGATTGGCTTCGCGGATGGATTGTTTCAGGCATTCAATCAGCCGGGCGGATCGATCTTCGGATCGTACGGGAATCTGTATCAACTCAAGCAGGACCTGTCGTTCACGCGCGGCTCGCACGCCTTCAAGTGGGGATTTGAGTTCCGGGCCAACCGCGATTCGACAATTTTCGGCATAAATCCTAACGGAGCGTACATATTCGGGGGAGGCACGGCGTATTGCTGCGCCAATGGCCAGCCCATCACGTCAGCGAGCGGAACTCACGACATAAACCTCGGCGATCCGCTGCCGGATTCGCTGACCGGCCTCCTGACCGGCACTCCGTACTCGTACAACATCATGGCGGCGGCGAGCGTTACGCCTGTCGGCGACAAGTTCAACGAAGCGGGCGTCCGGCGCGAAGCGTACAACCTTTATTTTGAGGATACCTGGAAGGCTAAGTCTCAACTCACGGTCAGCTATGGTTTGCGCTATGAAGTAAACAGCCGCATTCACGAAGCCACCAAGCGAACCTCGCTTCCAATTTTCACCGACTCAAACGGCAAAACGGTGCCTTACTGGGACACGGCTGCGAAACAGACCATGCTGATCAACCCACAGCCTCCCTACGATCAGGATTGGAACGGCTGGGGGCCGCGCCTTGCCATCGATTATGCGATCAGCAAGCGAACGGTATTGCACGCCGGCGGCGCGATCACTACCCTCATTCCGAATTTGTGGCAGGACAATTTTCTGACCGCAGCGATTCCCTACGTATTTGCGCCGTCTATCTACGCCGAGCCGGCATATCCCGTCGCTTTTCGCGACACGTTTACTCCACTGACCCTGCCGACGGCCTACAACACTCAAGGGCAACCGATCTTCGCGGCCGGCCGCACGCAGGACGTTCCCGCGAACACCATCTTCGATTACGCGCGCTTTCAGTCAGATCTGGATGCCTTGACGCCGGGCAATGTGCAATTGCTGAACATTTCGGGCATCGCGAAGAACTTTGCGAACGGCTATGTGGGAAGCTGGACGGCGGGAGTCGATCACGACTTTGGCGATTTCAAATTCAACGCTTCATATGTCGCAACCGCGGGAATTCATCTGGCGCGCGCATACTCACCCAATAGCTATGGCGGAGCTTCTCCGCAGTTTGCCCCTTTCACGCAGTTCGATTCCAGCGGGCATGCCACCGGAGGGTTCGGTCCGGAACAACTGATAACAAGCGGGTCGCATTCCACCTATCACGCTCTGCAGAGCAGTCTCACGAAAAACTCCGCTCGGTTGGGCTTGGGATTGCAGGCGAGCTACACGTATTCGAAATCCATCGACGACACCAGCGCTGTATTGGGAGGACTGCTGGGAACTGCAGGCACGATCCTGCAGACGGTGCCGCAGAATCCGTGGGATTGGTCGGCGGAGAAGGGTCCATCAACTTTCGACGTGACGCACGTTTTCGCCGCCAGCGTGATTCAATTGCTGCCGCTCGATCGCGTGGGATTCTTGCGCAATGCGCCGCGCACCTTGACGCGCGGCTGGCAGATTCTGAACATCACGACGCTGACCACAGGCTCGCCGTTCACCATCTTTTCTGGAATTCAGCAGACGGGCGTTGGGAATGGCGGCTCGGATCGCCCTGACTTGGTCTCAATGCCGCACCTCTCGACTTCGCGCGCGGTGCGCGAAGACTACTTCGGCCTGGGTGCGAGCAATGCGTCGTTCTTCTACATTCCCGTCAACATTCCGGGCGGCACGGGACCGAATCAGGGACGTTTCGGCACACTCGGGCGTGATACGTTCCGGGGGCCCGCCTATCACGATTACGATTTTGCCCTGATCAAAGACACCCCCTTCGGACATCGCGGCAACGCCGAGATGGGCACGGTGGAATTTCGCGCCGAGTTCTTCAATCTCTTCAACATTGTCAATTTCGGATTACCTTCCAATATCGTCCGCGGCAGCGGCTTCGGCATCATCAGCAAGACCGCCGGCACATCGCGGCAAATTCAGTTCTCTCTGAAAGTGATTTACTAGTTCTATTGTGATGTCATCCTGAGCAGGGCGAAGCGCTGTGAGGGACCCTACGGGCTACGCGTCTGGCAATGCGGTAAACGTGCTCACTACAGCCGCACGCACCGCGGATGTTCCCGTCAGCAGCATCGCGGCTTGAGCGGACGTAGGGTCCCTCGCGCCGGCTTCGCCGCCACTCAGGATGACATCGAGTAAAGAAGGTGGAAGCTTAGTCGCCGCCGGCGTGAGTCTGTGTCGAGACTAACACCACGCGCGGACGCGAAGGCTGTTGCTGCTGGGCAGCCAGTCAAAGATTATCTACTGAGTTCCGCCCTTTGCCATGCGATCCAGGATTTTTTCCCGTACTTTCTCAGAAGTCGGATGCTTGGGATCGAAGGTGAGATAGATAAGCCGAACCATTCCGTACTCGTTTGTCGATAGTTGGATCGCTAACTTTTCCGGCTCGACGCGCCACAGGTCGACCGGAGTTTTCCCGTTGGAATCGAAAGCGAACTTCCCATAACGTTCGTTGACGGCGGCTCTCACATCATTTGTCGACGTGGGATCGTCATAGAGCGCGATTAGCCCGATGACCGACCCGTTGTTGTAGTCCAGCGACACCTGCCAGGGATATACAGCTCGAGGCTCCGGCCCGTTTGATAGCACCGGCGGACAGTTGGAGGTGCTGCATCGAATCAATTTCGGATTCGGCAGAATGATTCTTCCGGGGGGCCCATCGCTGGAGTCAGGCTTAGACATTGCTGCTGCCGCAAGCCCTACAGCGACACCCATTCCATTGTCGTCAGTCTTGCCGGTGTGAGAACACGCAGAGAAAGTGATCGCAAAGAGAAGCCCTGCCGCAACCCGCGCCGCCGTCGGATGCAAGCGTCGCATAGCTTAGTCGCCGGTGGCCTGCGCTTGACTCTGGGTCGGGACTAATATCAGTCTCGGGCGCGGCGTTTCTTGCTGGGCAGCGCGTCCGAACGTTGACAGGATGGCGAAAACAACTGCGTACGCTGCGACGACACCAAAGCTGACCGAAGCGAGAACAGTAAAGCAGAGCACTACGGGCATCAAGAAATTCACAGAGCTAACCAATCCTTTATTCGGCCCATTGCAGCGACGTGGCTTTAATCAGATGCGCAGCCTGGAATCTCCGTCTACCTAAGCTTGTCGTCCATCCCCAGGCGCGAACACTCAATCTACCTGCGTTGACGCTCCGCGCTAGTGACGACTAAGATACGGAGTAGAGCTGTGCAATCCCACTTTCCAACAATTCTGATTCCCTGTCGACGTTACGGAAGGGGCATGTCCCGCGGCGAATAATGGCGATTACCAAGATTTCCGTCCGGGGCGCCCGGCAACACAATCTAAAGAACATCAACGTGGAGATTCCGCGTAACACGCTCACGGTGGTTACCGGGTTGAGCGGGTCGGGTAAGTCTTCGCTTGCCTTTGACACGATTTACGCCGAGGGCCAGCGGCGCTACGTCGAGACTTTGTCGGCCTACGCGCGGCAATTCCTGGATCAGATGGAGCGTCCGGACGTCGACGGAATCGATGGGCTTAGTCCCTCGATCTCGATCGAGCAGAAAACGACCAGCCGCAGCCCGCGATCCACGGTTGGCACGATCACCGAAATCTACGACTACCTTCGCCTGTTGTTCGCCTCGATCGGCGTCCCGCATTGCCCAAAGTGCGGACGCGCGATCAGCCGGCAATCGGCCGATCAGATCGTGCAACGCGTCATGGCTCTGACTCCGGAAGATCGGGTCATGGTAATGGCGCCGATCGTCCGCGGGCGCAAAGGCGAATTCAAAAAAGAACTCGAGACGCTGGTCAAGCATGGCTACACGCGTGCCCGGATCGACGGCGAGCTGTTGAATCTGGACGACGAGACCACGATCAATCTCGACAAGCGGAAGAATCATACAATCGAAGTTGTGATCGATCGCCTGCTCGTCAAGCCGGGGATCGAGCATCGCCTGGAGATGTCCATTGGGTTGGCGATGAAGCTGGCCGGCGGACTCGTGCAGGTCGCGGTCGTTGGCGGCGAAGAGCAGCTCTACTCCGAGAAGCTGGCGTGTCCGGATTGCGGCATCAGCGTGCCCCAACTCGAGCCGCGGTCGTTTTCCTTCAACAGCATGTATGGAGCCTGTCCGGAGTGCCACGGCCTCGGCAGTAAATACGATTTCGATCCTGCGAAGGTCATCGCGGACTGGTCGAAGCCATTGCTCGACGGCGGGCTGGGGCCGGGATCTGCTTCGCAGAACTTGATCCACCAGTTGCAGGTCGTGGCCGCCGCGCTGGGAATCGATCTCAACACGCCGTTTGAGAAACTTCCCGAGAAAACGCAGGATTTTCTGCTCAATGGCGAATTGGGACGTGGCGGACGTACGGGTTTCCACGGCATCTTCGGATACCTGAAGCAAAATCTGGAAGAGTCGACTTCGGAGGGATACCGCGACTGGCTGATGGATCATATGTCGGCGACGGAATGTCCGGCGTGTCATGGCAAGCGTCTGCGGCCCGAGAGCCTCGCTGTCAAAGTGAATGGGATGTCGATCGCCGACTTCACGGCGATGCCGGTGTCCAGAGCTTTGGAAACGGCGCAGGGAATCAAGCTGGCCGGCCGCGAGGAAGCAATCGCTGGGCGCGTCATGCACGAGATCGTGGAGCGGCTGCAGTTTTTGAATGCGGTTGGGCTGGGATACATCTCGCTGGACCGTTCGGCAGCGACTTTGTCTGGCGGCGAGGGGCAGCGCATCCGGCTGGCGACCCAGATTGGATCGAAGCTGCGCGGGGTGCTCTATGTTCTGGATGAGCCTTCGATCGGATTGCACCATCGCGACAATGGACGGCTGCTGAATGCACTCGAGAATCTGCGTGACCTGGGAAATACCGTGCTCGTCGTCGAGCACGACGAAGAAACGATTCGGCGCGCGGATTATGTCGTCGATCTCGGACCGGGAGCAGGGCGGCATGGCGGGGCGCTGGTCGCGCATGGCACGCCAGAAGAGATCATGCGCGAGCCGAATTCGCTGACAGGCGCCTATATTTCTGGCCGAACTTCGATTGAAATGCGTCCGGAACGCCGGCAGAAGAACGGCGCGGCGCTGACGATTCTTGGCGCGAAGGAAAACAATCTCAAGAATCTTGACGTGACATTTCCACTGGGCGTCATGACCGTAGTCACGGGAGTCTCTGGCTCCGGCAAGTCGACGCTGGTGAATGACATTCTTTATCGCGCGCTGGCGCGGCAGCTTTACCGCTCGCGCGAGAAGGCTGGCGAGCATAAGGCAATTTCAGGCGCAGAGAACATCGACAAGGTCATCCGCATCGATCAGTCGCCGATTGGCCGCACGCCGCGATCGAATCCCGCAACTTACACTGGCGTGTTCACCGCGATTCGCGACCTCTACGCCATGTTGCCGGAATCGCGCGAGCGCGGGTACAAAGCCGGGCGATTTTCCTTCAACGTTTCCGGCGGACGCTGCGAAGCGTGTCAGGGTGAAGGGCAACGCCGTATCGAAATGAACTTCCTGCCCGACGTCTATGTGCTTTGCGAAGTTTGTGGAGGCCGTCGCTACAATCACGAAACTCTGGCCGTGAAGTACAACGGATATTCGATTGCCGATCTGCTGGAAATGCCCGTCGCGGACGCGCTGCCTATTCTCGAGAATATTCCGCAGATCAAGCAGAAGCTGCAGACGCTGGTCGATGTGGGCCTGGGATATATTCATCTGGGGCAATCGGCGGTGACGCTCTCCGGAGGCGAGGCCCAGCGCATCAAACTGGCGCGCGAGTTGAGCAAGCGGCAGACGGGCAAGACGCTTTACCTGCTCGACGAGCCCACGACCGGGCTGCACTTCGATGACGTAAAGAAGCTTCTTGACGTGCTGCATCGTCTAACGGACTTGGGCAATTCGATCATCATCATCGAGCACAATCTGGACGTGATCCGGAATGCCGACTGGATCATCGATCTCGGCCCCGAAGGCGGCGAAGATGGTGGCCGCATCGTTGCGCAGGGTACTCCGGAGCAGGTGGCGCGAGTGAAGAAGTCGTATACGGGGCAGGCGCTGGCGGAATATTTTGCGAAGGCAGTTGCCAGATCCCAGGTGCAGGTGGTCAGCTAGAAAATTTTTCGATTTCCGATTGCCGATTTGCGATTGATCCCAAGTCCGTCAAGAAATCGGCAATCGAAAATCGTCAATCGAAAATCGAAAGTAGGATTCTCTGTCATCTCCCGACAAGCCGCAGTTTGATCCGCAGTCGCCCACCGGACAGGCGCCGATGCAGCTGGATATTCAAGGCCAGCCCTATGCCTCCGGTACTCCCGTTCCAGTTCCGGTCCCTGGTCGGCCGCCGGTCGAGAATCCAGCATGGAGTGGATGGGACGTCGTCTTAGTAACGGTGTTGGCGTTCATCAGCATTTTGGTGTTTCAGTTTGCGGTCCTGATCGGCGCCCACTATTTGCGATACCCGGGGACTCCTCTTGCGGATCTGTCGCAAAAGCCAATTCTGGTGCTGGTCTCGCAATTTCTGATCGATGGCGCAGTCGCCTTCTATCTTTTCCTGCTCATTGAGGGCAAATATCACGTCCAATTCTGGCCGGCGATCCGCTGGAACTGGCCACCGTCTGTCTGGAAGTTGCTGCTGCTAGGCGGCGTCACGCTGCTTGGGTTGGGCGTGCTTGAGCGGTTTCTCCCAATCCCCCAGGAGACTCCCTTTGAGAAGCTTTTTGTGCGGCCGCGGGATGCGTATCTGCTGGCCATTATTGCTGTCAGTCTCGGGCCGCTGGTAGAGGAACTTTTTTTCCGCGGATTTCTCTATCCCGTGTTGGCCCGGCGATGGGGGGTGGCCTGGGGAGTCTTTCTGAGCGCTCTACCCTTCGCTGCTCTTCACCTGCCACAGTATGGTTGGGCCTGGGGAGCCATGCTCGTCATCCTGATCGTCGGTATTGTCTGTGGCCTGGTTCGCGCAGTCACAAAATCGGTGGGTGCGAGCTTTTTGGTTCATGTTGGATACAACGGCACCCAGATGGTGATTGCGCTGGTCGCTACGCGGGGCTTCCATCATCTCGATAAAGCGGTTCTCTTTCTGCGCTGAGGAGTGCTTTGCGACGCTGAATCAATGGTCATTCCCGAATTGGTGACGGCCATGCGAAAAGCCCGCCCCGCGGCTTGCTCGCCGCGCGCCGCTGTGGATATCATGAAGGCAAGTTCTTCCCACTGGGGTTCGAGTTGAGGTATGAAGGGGACGTTTCCGGATTCGACAAAAGACAATCTGTCGACCCACAAAGCGCTTGCTGAGGCGCTGCTGTCGTCGTCCATTCTCGAGGCCATTCCCGATGCCGTTGCTGCCGTCAATCAGCTTGGCGTGATCATCCAGGTCAACTCCCAGACTGAAGCTCTCTTTGGCTATACTCGCGAAGAATTGATCGGCCAGAAAGTAGAAATCCTCGTGCCCGAGCGCCAGCGGGCCGGACACGGCCAGCATCGCGAGGACTTCCATCGACAACCCAAGATTCGTCGCATGGGGTCCGGGCTCGACCTCTATGGCCGCCGTCGCGATGGATCGGAGTTTCCAGTAGAGATCAGCCTTAGTCCAGTTTCCGCGAATGGCGACACAATCGTGCTGAGCGCGATTCGCGACATCAGCGACCGCAAGCGCATTGAAGAGGACCTGCGCCGCGCGCACGACGAACTCGACCGCCGCAAAAGTCGCGAGCTGCGCGACTCGCAGAGCCGTCTCGCGCTGATCATCGATTCCTCGCAGGACGCCATCATCGGCAAGAATCTCGACGGCATCGTGACCCACTGGAATAAGGGCGCGGAGGAGATGTACGGCTACACCGCGCAGGAGATGATCGGCAAGCCGATCTCCACGCTGGCTCCGCCCGACCGCTCCGGCGAGATCGAAGAAATCTTGAGGAAGATTCGCGACGGAGAGAGGATTGAATACTTCGAGTCGGTTCGCATTACGAAAGACAAAAAGAGATTGAATGTCTCCATTGCAGTGTCGCCGATTCGCGATTCTGATGGGAAAATTGTCGGCGCATCCACCATCGCGCGCAACATCACCGCGCAAAAGAAAGTCGAGGATCAACTGCGTCAATCGCAGAAGATGGAAGCCGTCGGTCGGCTGGCCGGCGGCGTCGCCCACGATTTCAATAATCTTCTGGGAATCGTCACCGCGTGCTCGGAACTGCTGCGTTCTCACGTCCAGGCAGACGGGATGGAGTTCATCGATAACATTCACGAGGCGGCCAAACGAGGCGCGTCCCTGACCAAGCAACTGCTGGCCTTCAGTCGCAGGCAGCCGGTGCAGGCGCAGGTGCTCGACTTGAACGAACGGCTGAAAGAGGTCAGCAAGCTGCTGAAGCCGCTGATGGGCGACGACGTCGAAATCTCGATTCTGCCACGCTCGACCACAGCCATCATCGAGACCGATCCTGGACAACTCGATCAGGTGGTCGTCAATCTTGCCGTGAACGCGCGCGATGCCATGCCGCATGGCGGCAAGCTGGTGATTGAGACCGGCACATTCGATTTCGACGAGTCGTTCGCACGCGAGCATCCTTCGATGGGTGCCGGCCGATATGTCATGATGGCCATCAGCGACAACGGAATCGGCATGGACGAGGCCACTCGTTCGCGCATCTTCGAGCCGTTCTTCACCACAAAAGAAGTCGGCAAAGGCACTGGACTGGGTCTCGCCACTGTGTACGGCATCGTCAAGCAAGCCGGAGGACACGTCTGGGTCTACAGTGAACTAGGACACGGAACCACGTTCAAAATTTACTTCCCCAGCGCCGAGAAAAAGTTGGAGTCCGCGGTGGAGCAGCCCGCGGAAGCTCTTCCCCGCCGGCGTGAGGGTGTCACGGTTTTGCTGGCTGAGGACGACGTCGTGATGCGGCGCCTTACGCGCAAAATGCTGGAGCAGCACGGATACAACGTGCTCGAGGCTGCCGATGGGAACGCGGCGCTGGAAGCGATTGCAGCCGCAAAGACTCCGATCGAGCTGACCCTCACTGACGTGGTGATGAGAGGCATGACCGGGCCGGAGCTGGTGCTGCGGCTCATCGACTCCTATCCGGAAATGAAAGTCGTCTATATGTCGGGCTATACCGGGGAATTGGTCGCGCATCATCAGGGAGGAATGAACGGGGGCATCTGCCTGCTGGAAAAGCCGTTCACCCGCGCGTCGCTGCTCAAGACTCTGGATGCGGCGCTGGAATGATGAAGTCTAAAAGTGAGAATGCTTCGAACCTCAACGGCTCTATAGTCGAAGATACAAGACGCTCGAAAAGGTTATAACCATAACGTCGGTTGCTTGAATTTTCTCCTTCTGCGATACTCTGGGGCCTATGAAAGGCAATCCGAAAGTCGTCAGCGAACTCAACAATGCCCTAAAAGAAGAACTCACCGCCATCAACCAGTATTTTCTGCACGCCGAAATGTGCGAAAACTGGGGTTATCACAAGCTTTCCGAGTTCATCAAGAAACAATCCATCGGCGAGATGAAACACGCCGAAGTGCTGATCGAAAGAATTCTCTTTCTCGACGGCAGCCCGTCCATGATGCCGCTGGAGTTGAAAGTGGGCGGCACGGTAAAAGGAATGCTCGAGAGCGATCTGGCGCTGGAGCTTGGCGCGGTGAAGCAGTACAACGACGCCGTCGCGATCGCGACCAAAGAAGGCGACAACGGATCGCGCGACCTGCTGGTGAAACTGTTGAAAGATGAGGAAGAGCACGTCGACTTCCTCGAGGCGCAACTGCACCAGATCAAAGAACTCGGCTACGAACGTTATCTGACGATGCAGATGGGCGAGGACGAAGAAGAATAGTCCTCGAGATGGCCTGGTAGTGGGAGCTGGGAGGACAGTTTATGGACGAACTGAATCAAGCCTCCGTTCCAGCAGTTACCCAGGAACAAGCAAAGCCCAAACGGATCCTATGGAAGTGGTCCTTGATAGTGTCTGGGTGTTTGCTAGCGTTTTTAATGTGGCAATGCGGATCAGCATTGTATTCGGGATCGAAACTGGCTGATCAAGCAGCGCAGCACTTTCACCAGCAACTCAACCGCGCCGAATTCGAGCAAATCTGCAGTGAAGCTGACCCAGGGTTTTCAGAACCTGAGAAGCATGACGAACTGATCACTTTTTTGCAATCGGTTCACAAGAAGCTTGGAAATGCCACCGGAGAGAAACGACAGAACCTTAATGTAAGCTCGACGACCGGAGGAACCTTCGTTACGGCGAACTTCGCCAGTCAATTTGACACTGGTGAGGCAAGCGAGACGTTCGTCTGGCGAAAGACCGGCGACAGTCTCAGACTTTACAGATACAACCTAAATTCCAAAGCTTTCCTAAAATAGCCCTGCCCGCGAATTTCCCAAAGCGATGTCATCCTGAGCGGCGAGGCCGGCGCGAGGGACCTTACGAGTGCGCTCAGTCTCGATGAAGTAGATGGGAATGCCGTAATCCATGCAGCTTCGGATGATCTTTTTTGCGGCTTTCGAGGGGAACTGCTGACGTAAGGTCCCTCGGAGCGCCTGCGCGCTCCTCAGGATGACATCGAATAAAGGGTTTTCCCGCCCTACGAACTTACTTCACCGTAACCGTCAGCAACTGCGCTCCGCTCACCACGTAATCCAATGAAGGCGTCGCGGTTTCATCGACATTCGATTCGCCGCTAACGATCATCTCCTGGTTCCCGCGCATGCCGTCCATCACGTTCATGATCGAGATCGGCAGCGTGGGCATGACCTTGTCGGCGACGCGGGCCTCGGGATCAGCTTCGAGCAGAGAAACGTACAGACGATTGTTGGCATGCTCTTTATTCAGCAGCGCGATGGTCGACGCCAAATCGAGCTTCCGTCCGAAGGCTGGGTTGGCGTGATTCACCCGATCGAGCGTCTCGCCATCGCTGACCAGAATACGCAACGTTCCTTTCGCAGCGGAGGTTGGAATCTTCACCGGAATTTGCCGCACAACGCGCTCGCCGCGATAGGGCGCGAGCACAGTTTCTACCATGATCTGATCGCCGGGACGCGCCTCGCTCACGTCAGTCCGAGCGCTCTCGAGCCGTGCCCAGCGGCGCTCGCGTACGAGGTCGAAATCGAGGTTCACGCTCTTCACCGCAGGAGCGCTGTAGGGATTGTCGTAAATTCTTCCGAAGCGCTCGCCCAACGAAAGCGCGGCTGCCATAGCTGCCGGCTGACCGTTCTCCGCCGGAACGAACATGTTTCGCAATCCCACTTCGGGGAAGCCCTTCACGTCGATTGTGCCATTCAGGCGATACGTAATCTCTTCGCCGAACTCGTTCACGCCATGCAACGCGTTATACACGGTGGCCATCATCGCCACCGGGCTGAGGCGGGGATTGTTCAGCACTTCGTAATGAAATTCCTTCGTAGTTGTGCCGCCATGAATCGTGAGCGTAACCGGGATCATGTCCGGCTGTTTGCCGAAGACGCCGAGAATACCGGTATGGCGATCCTGCACGAAAACGCCCGCGCGCTCGGTGGTGTTGACGATCTTGAAAGCATTCAGCGGCGAAGGTAATGTGGCCAGCACTTCCGCCTTATTCATGGGAAGATCGACTGAGCCGAACTGAAGCAGCGGATGTCCGCAGGCCAGCAGGCGTTGCGGATCGATATAGGTGACGGTGCAGGTGGCGGCGATATCCATATCGCCACGGACCAGAATGGCGCTGACGGCCGATCCGGGTTCCAGCGGCTCGGGCTGCTTTTCTTCACTCACCGACCCCGCGCCCATCACCGGAACGATTCCGGCGGAAGCGAACTGGGGAGCGAATTGGCGGACCGCATCTTCAGAAAATCCATTGAAGACCAGCGGCGCGTCGATGGGCTTTAGAACATCGGCGAAAGACTGAACTGAACCCGGCATCGGGCTCGCCTCGCCTGGGGCCGCCGTTTTACCCGCGGCATTTGCAATCGTGGGTTTCGCGACCGAAGCTTCTTCGGCAGGAGACTTATCCAGCGCATTGATCTCGAGCATGTCGGCGATCGGCGTGACCCCGGCGATCGGTTCCTTCGAAAATTCGCCGATGCGGAATGCAAGCGCACCTGCAAGTTTGCCGTCGATATAAACGGGGCTGCCGCTCATGCCGGCAACCACACCGGTGTATTCGACCTTCTGTCCGTGCAGACGGACCAGGATCATGTCGCCCTTCGGTCCGTTGACATTACGCAGCACGCCAAGAACTTCGACGTCCATGGGTTCGGGCTTGATACCCTGGAACACGGTGTAAGCCACACCGCGCATTCCAGGATGGATCTCACTCACCGGAATAGTGGGCTGGGATCTCTGGGCACTCAGGATTGAAACAGGTAGGGATACACCTAGGACGAGAAGCGCGGCAAATTTTCTCATGTAAAGCCCCGACATGGGCCCGCCAACAGGCCCACTTAACTTAGATCCAGTCCAACTGCGACGACGTTGCCAAGACGAGGGAGATCTGGGACTAGGCAAAACATCCCAATTGCGAATCCGTGCGTCTATACTAGCATAGAGAAATCTGGGGATCATTATGTTTCACGTTCAGAAGGACAGAAACCGCGGGCGGCGCCATCCATGTTCGGGTCTTCTCTTTGTCGCATTTGTCATTTGTTTTCTATTGCTCTGCAGTGCCAGTTTTTTGATGGCCCAGGACCAGGCCGGCCAGACTGCCTCCCAACCCTCTCCACAAACCTCCTCTCAGCCGGCAGATAACGGGAAGCCGAAGCAGGACGTCCCGGCCGAGGCGGGAGGGCCGGGCGACAACGTCGGACCGTATGCGATTCCGAGAAAGAAGGCCGAAGACACTCCTCCGCCGCCGCCTCCGCCCCCGAAGAAGGCTGAGGATATGCCTGACTATTCGCTGAAGGTGAACGTCCCATTGGTGAACGTGGACGTGCTGGTCACAACTAAGACTGGGCAGTTCATCCCGGGACTGAAGGCAGGAAACTTCCGGGTCGCCGAGGACGGAGTTCCCCAGCAGATCAAGAATTTTGGGGTTTCCCAGGCGCCCGTCACCGCCCTGCTGCTGGTCGAGTTCGCCTCTACGAATTACTCATTTATGGTTGAGGCGCTGCGGGCGTCTTATGCGTTTGCCAATTCCATGAAAAAAGACGACTGGGTTGCAGTGGAATATTATGACATGAGGCCTCACCTGCTCGTCGATTTCACGCAGGACAAGAGAGCGGTCTACGGTGCGCTGAATGAAATGCGCATTCCGGGTTTTTCGGAGACGAACATGTTCGACGCGCTGTACGACGCCTGTGATCGACTGGACCGCGTGGAGGGCAAGAAGTACATCATCCTGGTGACCACCGGAATCGATACGTTTAGCAAAATCACGCTCGACAAGATGATGAAGAAGATCAAGGACACCAAGGATGTAACCATTTTTCCGGTCAGTGTGGGATTCATGCTCCGCGAGTATTGCGAGACGAACCCCAGCTACTGGTGCCGCAACATGGCGCATGGCATGGGCATTCCCGTGGGTCAGATGGATTATCTGCAGGGCGATAACGAAATGCGCACTTTCGCGGCGATGACGGGTGGCCGCGCCTATTTCCCGCGTTTCCAGGGTGAGCTGCCCGAGTTGTTCGGCGACATCTCGAACGATATCCGCAACCAGTACACGCTCTCGTATTCTCCAACGAACACCAAGCTGGATGGGACGTATCGCAAGCTGAAAGTGGAAGTCGTCGGTCCCGATGGCGGTCCGGTTAAGGTAAAAGATCAGAAGGGCAAGGACGTTAAGATCGACGTGGTCGCGCGCGAAGGATACACGGCGAAACACACGGTCGAGTAGAGACGTAGCGACGTCTCCACACTGAAACGATCTCTATCTCATCTGCAGCAGGTGGTCGAGCAGAAAGAAAAGCGCAGCTCCCACGAAAACCAGCAGAGCCATCTTCATCGCCGGCTCTTTATTGACCTCCGGCATCAGGTCCGAGGCAGCCACATAGATCGTCACTCCGGCCGCGAGGGGCAAGCCCGCACCTACATGATGGCGAAAGACTGCCATGATCAAAACCCCAGCGAGCGTCGAGGCCCCCAGCACAATCGATGCGCCCCAGGCGATGCCGCGGCTGCGGCCGCTGGCCAGCATCACCGAACTGACGGTGAACCCTTCCGGAATTTTGTGCAGGAAGATCGCCAGGAAGATCAGCCAGCCTAACGCGTTCGAGACCAGGAATCCAGAAGCAATGGCAATTCCATCGAAGAACGTGTGAATGATGAGGCCAAGCAGCACCGAATATCCCTTGTGCGAGTGAATGAATTCGTCGTGGTGGGTCTCTTCGCCGAAGTGAAAGTGCGGCGTAACCGTGTGCTCGAAAAAGTGAATGATCAGGTAGCCGAAGATGACAAGAATGGCGGCCGGGCGTCCTCGCAGTTCCAGGCTTTCCGGGACCATCTCCACCAGAGCAGTGGCCAGCATGAATCCGGCGCCGATCGCCACGAAATAACGAAGATAGCGGCGCTCCCAGTGCCGCTGAACGATGATCGCGCCTCCGAAAACGTTGGCGCCTGCAGCGGTCAAGCCCAGAAGGACGCTGGTTGCGATGGGGTGCATGCGATGGGGATGATACCAGTTCCGGTTCTCAGAAATGCGGGTACACGCAGTCGTGATCCGCGTCACAGACTGACCACCACGCGGCCTATAGAAGAAAATGGTGGAGAGTTGCAGACTAAGCCGCCGGGCCTTCATCCAAGCCGCACTTGCCGCGGCCGCGGTCGGAAGCGGGGTTGCCTGTAACGCCGACGGAAGTCCTTGGCGCTTTCTGACCATCGACGAAGCGCGTACCCTCGCAGCGATTAGCGATCAAATCATTCCCCCCGACCAGGATCCGGGTGCTTCGTGGGCTGGGGTCGTGAACTACATCGATCGGCAGCTGTGCGGGCCATTCCAAAATCTGCAAAGCACCTATCGACACGGGCTGGCGGCGGTAGATCAATTCAGCTGGGCGACGTACGGCAAAGTGTTCGCCGATCTCGGCTCGGAGCAGCAACTCGACCTGCTCCGTCACGTGGAAGCGGGATCGGCTTCAGGCGGGATGTGGGGAGACATTTCTCCCGCCCCGTTTTTTTCTCTTCTGATCGATCACACCATGCAGGGATATTACGGCGATCCGCGTCATGGCGGGAACCGCGATGGCGTGAGTTGGAAGATGCTCGGCCTTCCGTATCCTCCGATTCGCGGACGGCAGCGGGTGAAGCAGGAACCATGAATTCTGTGATTTCGATTGCGTTTTCATGAGAAACATTGTGGCCCTCGATCACGTCAACGCGGTCGTCGTCGGCGCCGGAGCCGGAGGCGGAATTGTCGCCAAAGAACTCACTCAGGCTGGGCTGAGTGTGGTTCTTCTGGAGCGCGGCAAGTGGTTCACCGCTTTCGACGATCGCAAGGACGATCTGCGCAACCAGCGCACCTGCGTTTTGGGAAATTCATTCGGCCCTGATGAAGAACGCAATCCACGGGTTGCGGTCGACTCTCGCGGGCATGCGCGCGTGGTCCGCTCCAATGACGGGGCTTACAGCAACAATGCAGCTTGCGTTGGCGGTGGAACGCTCAGTTACGGCGCGATGGCCTGGCGATTCATGGAAAAGGATTTTCGCCTGCGTTCGACCTATGGATCCGTCGAAGGCAGCACACTGGAAGACTGGCCGATTACGTACTCCGATTTGGAACCGTATTATGAGAAGGCGGAATGGGAAATCGGAGTATCGGGCGACGATTCGAACAACATTTTTCGAGCGCCGCGCCGCCGGGCTTTGCCGATGCCGCCGCTTCCTCCGAACCGGGAACATCAGATTCTGCAGCCTGCAGCAGAACGCCTGGGTCTACATCCGTTCTACATCCCGATGCTGCGCAATTCAGTCCCCTACAACGGGCGCGGGGCGTGCATGCGCTGCCGCTGGTGCGTGGGATTTGCCTGCGAGGTAGACGCAAAATGCGGCACCCAAAACACGGTGATCCCGACAGCGCTGAAGACGGGGAACTGCGGGTTGCGGACGGAATGCATCGTGCGCGAGGTGCTGACGAACGATAGCGGCCGAGTTACTGGTGTCGAGTACTTCGACGCGAACGGCCGCTTGCAGAAACAGACCTCTGATCTCGTGGTGGTTTCGTCCGGGGCGACCGAGTCGGCGCGGCTGCTGCTGAATTCGAAGAGCCGACTGTTTCCGAACGGGCTCGGCAACCGCTACGACTGGGTCGGCAGGAATCTGCAAGGTCACGCCTACACCGGCGCCGTTGGCCTGTTCGAGCAGGAGACCTACGACGATCTTGGCCCGGGCGCTTCCATCGCAATCTGCGATTACAACCACGGCAATGCCGGCTTTGTTGGCGGAGGGATGCTCGCGAATGAATTCATTCGTTTGCCGTATCAGTTTGCCAGCCATGGTGGCGAAGGGATTCCGCGCTGGGGCGCCGCTCACAAAGACTTCATGCGCCGCTATTACCGCCGCAGCATTTCGGTGATGGGACCGATTCAGGAGATGCCGGTCTTCGACGCGCGGGTGCAGGTCGATCCCAAAGTGAAAGACACATGGGGAATTCCCGTGGTCCGGCTCTCCGGTCATCGTCACGAGAACGATGTGCTCGGAACAAGATTTTTATCCGCGAAGGCAGAGGCGTGGCTGAAGGAAGCTGGCGCTGCCTCGACCATCCGGTTCAACTGGACCTCGCTCGATTCGGTCAGCGGCGGACAGCATCAGGCCGGCACTTGCCGCATGGGGAACGATCCGCAGAGTTCGGTAGTCGACAAATATTGCCGCGTGCATGACGTCGACAACTTGTATGTGATCGACGGCAGCGTGCACGTCACCAACGGCGGCTTCAACCCGGTGTTGACGATCATGGCGATTGCTTATTACGCCTCCGACAATCTTGTGAAGTCGTGGAAGGGAACGCATGGCCGGTCGTGATCCTAGGTTGCGTTCGATATGACCATGACCCGCAAATTCGTTGGCGTGCTTTTACTGGCGATGGTGTTCTTTGCGGTGCTCTTGCCTGGAGCGAGTCTTTACTACAACTATTCGGGAGGAAATGCCTGCGCTCGCTGCCATGAAATCTGGCAGCCGTATCGGGATTGGCATGAATCGGCACATCGCAATATGGCGTGTTCGGAATGCCATGGAAATGTTTTCACGCTGGACGCCGGTTTCCATCTGAAGAATCTGAGTCGACTAGCAACCCACCTGCGCGGTCGAGTGCCAGAAGAAGTTCGGTTGAAAACGGAAGACGTGCTGAAGATTGGAGCGCGCTGCGCGAAATGTCACCGTCAGGAATACGCGGAGTGGTCTGCCGGTCCGCATAGCGCAACGTATGCGCACATTTTTTTGGATGTCGATCATAATCAACGAACTCGGCTGATGGACGATTGCCTGCGCTGCCACGGAATGCACTTCCAGGGCAGCATTCGCGATCTGGTTACGCCCATTGATACGGCTGGGCCGTGGAAGTTGCTCAATCCCGTTCTGGGGAGACAGTCTGCGATCCCTTGCATCAGTTGTCATCAGATGCATCGTCATGGAGATCCTCTGGCGCGGTCAGCCACAAAACCGGACGATGCCGGTCCCCGCCAGGAAATCTTCCGTCCGTCGCTCGCGCTGTTTGACCGACGGCGGCAAGACTATGTCAGCCTCAGCAGTTTGCCGTTACCGCTGATGCGTGAAAAAGAGCGTCTGATCAGAATCAGTCCAGATCCGCGGCAAGCGCTGTGCTATCAGTGTCATGCGCCTGTAGCGGGCGGGCAGGTCGGATCGGGTGACGATCGCACGCCGATCGGAGTGCATGAAGGACTCAGTTGCCTGGCCTGCCATGAAAAGCATGGACAGACCACGCGCGCCTCATGCGCGAATTGCCATCCGCAACTGTCGAATTGCGGCCTCAACGTCGAAACCATGGACACCACCTTCAAGTCGGTGAAAAGCCATCACAACGTTCACACCGTGAAATGTATCGACTGCCACACACACGGCGTGCCGAAGAAGGGTTCTCGGCTGGCAGCAGCGGCAACGCGGACCTTCTAAACAACAGAGAACTAAATCGGAAACAATCGGAGAGCGACGCATACAGCCGTCATTACCACAGAAGCTGCGAACAGAAGCGGGATGCTGAATTTCTGATGGTCGCGCAGGTCGATTCCGGCCAGACCGACCACCAGAAAAGTTGCAGGAGTGAGAGGAGTAATGGGAAATCCGGTCGTGTGCAAGCCCATCAATGCCGCTTGAGCTATTTGCAGAGGAGGGACTCCGAACTTGTTGGCCACATCTGCGATGACCGGCAGGACGCCGAAATAAAAGGAGTCCGGATCGAACAGAAGACTCATCGGCATGGCGGTGAGTCCCAGCGCGACGGGCAAACGCGGCGCCAGTCTTGCAGGAACGAGACGAACTACCGAGGTCGCCATGGCGCCCAACATTCCGCTCTCTTTCATGATGCCGGTGAAGGCTCCGGCGGCGAAGAGGATGCCCGCCATCAGCAATGCGGCCTGGGCGTGCGCGTCGACGCGCTTCCGTTGCATCGCGAGGTCGGGATAATTGATCCACAACGCCAGCACGACTCCGAACATGAAAACGGCGACCGGCTCCAGGCGAAACGCAATCATGCCGGTCATCAACATTAGTGTCAGAGCCAAATTGATCCAAAACCGATTCGGACGCCGGAGTTCCTGCTGTGCCGCATCCAACTCATGTCGAAAAGCTTCGCCGCCGTGCCGGCTGGGATAGCCGAGTCGGCGATCTTCTCTCCTGCCTAACCACCAGGCGCTCGCAAAGACGAACACAAGTCCCGCTATCTGCGCGGGTATCAGAGGCCGAAAGATCAACATGACAGGAATGTGAAGCGAAGCAGAGGCGCGAATCATCGGTCCCGTCCAGGGCAAGAAATTTACTCCTGCCGCCATGGAAGCTGCGCACGCCAGCAGACGCCGATCCATACCGACCCTTTGGTATAGCGGAAGCATTACGGGGATTGTAATCAGAAAGGTAACCGCTCCCGATCCATCCAGGTGTACCAGCAAGGCCAGCAACGACGTTCCCATTACGATCCGGGCCGGATTCATCCCGACGGCGCGAAGAATCCCATCGATAATGGGGTCGAGCATTCCAGCGTCGGTCATGATTCCAAAATAGAGGATCGCGAAAATGAACATCCCGGCAACATTGGAGACGCTTGCGATGCCGTGGACCATGAACGTCGCCGTATGAGCACCGAAGCCTGCCAGCAGAGACGAGACCACTGGAACTGCAATAAGCGCCGTCATGACGGCCACCTTCTTACTCAGGATGGCCCACAGCAAAACGAAGATCGTGGTGAAGCCCAGAATGGCGAGCATGTTTGAGGTTAGGCCGGGGGCTCCGTCGAGACCGTCTCTTCGTACAAGACACGCCGCTGGAATAGATCGTCCAGTAAGCTGTCCTCCAGGCTGAACAACTCTTTCAAAACGCTCCTGGTGTGTTGCCCCAGGAGTGGTGCGGGAGAAGATGGCGATCCCGGCGTCTCCGAGAGCTTGATCGGAGTTCCGGTAACCCGATGTGGACCGGCGGTCGGGTGATTGATGAGAGGGAACATGGCTCGCACCTCGTTTTGTGGATCCTCTTTGACCTCGCGGAAATCTCTGACCAGCGAACAGGGAATTCCGGCGGATCGCAATCGGGCAATCCATTCGTCGCCTGTGTGCGTGTGAAAGATTGTGCTCAGCAAAGTCTCGAGCGACTCACGGTTCTGAATGCGCAGCGCATTCGTTTCATAGTCTGGATGCTTCTCCAAATCTGGCCGCTCAATCGCGCTACAAAAAGCCGCCCACAGTTTTTCGCTGCCGATCGCGATCGCCAGTTGCCGGTCTCTGGTCTGAAACACGCGGTATGGCACAACCGTGGGAAACGATGTTCCCATCGGTTTTGGAACGATATCTGATCCGAGGAATGTCATGTAGTTCGAACTCATCGTGGAAATCATGCTGTCGAGCATCGAGACGTCCACGAACTGCCCGAGTCCTGTCGTCTCGCGAGCGCGCAGCGCGAGCAGAATGCCAATGACGGCGAAGAGCCCCGCCGTCACGTCGGTCACGCCATATCCGCAGCGAACCGACTCGCCTTCCTCCGTGCCCGTGATGCTAAGCAGGCCGCTCGAGGCTTGCACGACGAGATCCATAGCGGCTTCGTCGCGCGAAGGCCCGTGCTGGCCGTATCCCGAGATCGAACAGTAGACCAGGCGCGGGTTGCGCTCACGAATCTGCTCGTAGCCCAGCCCGAGGCGCGCCATCGCGAGCGGACGGAAATTTTCAACCAGCACATCGGCCTGATCGATCAGGCGGAGGCAGAGGTCCAAGCCCTCCGGCTGCTTCAGATCGATGGAGATGCCTTGCTTGCCGCGATTCAGCCCAAGAAAGAAGCTGGAAAGTCCGGCGGCAAACGGAGGCCCCCAGCCTCGTCCCATGTCGCCGTGACGCCCTTCCAGCTTGTAGACAGTGGCTCCGTAATCGGAAAGCAGCAGAGTGCAGTATGGTCCGGCGAGCGCGTGCGAAAAGTCGAGAACTCGAATTCCAGTTAAGGCAGCTGCAGACGGTTCAGGTGGTTTTGACGGATCCGAAGTCATTGGTAGCCGTTGCGGTGTCTCAAGCAACATGCAGCAACAGATGCACGATCCGGGATCATAGCAGTTCCTCTGCTGCAGTACAGTTCCCGAGGCGACCTTCTTCGCGGGAGTCCTGAGATCGACAGTTTAGCGGCTCGGCCCCGCCGCTGCCCGAACCATGTGCCCGCGTTCGTTCTGAGCTTGCTTCGCTTCTTTGCTGGCTTCCGCGGTTACGTCGCTCGCTCCGAAACTTACCCCGATCTTTTTAAGGAATGCGGTCGGCGGCGTGCCACCGGCAAAAATCCAAACGAAATCGTTCAGAATCTCCTGCTTTGTGCCCTTGATATCGAGCACAACCGATTCCGGCTTGAGCTCCAGCGGATTGGAATTGAAAATCACGCGTACTTTCCCTGAACGCGCGTAATCTGCGATACGCTTTGCATTCCGCTCCTTGAGGCGGCTGAATTGCTCCCCGCGATACGAAAGAGTGACCAATGATGGGGCTTTAGATGTGCCGGGGAGGGGCAGCCGAACCCCCAAGGTACCAAGTACCGGCGGATTTGGAGAGCGCAGCCTGGCTCCTGCTAAGTCACTGATTTATTCCAGAATGACTGTTCTATGCGAACTAAACGTCCACGCTGCTGAACCGTAGCTTCAGTTCGTGTACCTTTCGTCCGATCTGCACTGCATTTCGGCACGTAACGGGGCAAGACTCGCAGCCGGCGCAAGCCTCGAGCCCACGGCCCAGCGCAATGGAAGCCATCGTTTCCTTTGCCATTTCTGAGTTGCGGTATTGCACCGCGTACATGTGGGAACGCATCAACGTGGCGATATCTGCTTGTTTGGGACAATTCTTCGCGCACTCGCCGCACTGCCGGCAGAATTCCGTTTCCGCAGCAAAACTCTTGTCCGCCAGAAATCTCTTTTCCTCGTCCGTGTAGTCCAAGCCCCGAGCCACGGAGAAATCCTGTTCCAGGTGCTCGTAAGTGCTGAAACCTGGAATCGCCGTGCTGACGAATTCATGATTCAGCACCCACTTCAGCAGAGCGGTTTGACTTGCGGGCGGCAATTCTTTGGGAAGTTTCGCGTCAGGCCTGATGGTGCCGCCTGCCTGCGTTTTCATCGCCACGATTCCAATACCGGCCTTGGCAGCCCTCTCGATTGTCGAAAGAATTCCTGCATCATGCGCCATCGTGTAGTTCAGCATCACGAGCGCGACGTCAAAAACGCCCAGGTGGATCGCTTCGGGCAGCACATCAACCGTCTTGTGGGTCGATAAGCCGATAAACCGTGTCTTGCCATCTTTCCTTAGACTCTGGAGCGCTTCGAGCGGGCCTTCAGCCTGCACGTCTTCGACCGAATCGACGGCGTGATGATAAAGAATGTCGACGTGGTCCATCTGCAGCCGTTTCAAGCTGGCCTCCACGCCTGCAATGAAGCGCTTCCTGGCCTCGGCGGAATTCTGCCGAGGGCCGCGTGAGGGCTGCTTGGTCGAGATCACGACTTTGTCGCGCACCGCCATTTCTTTGATAACGCTCCCGACCATTTCTTCGTTGCGTCCCTGCTGGTAACCGGCGGCAGTGTCGAAATGCCGGATACCGAGTTCGTAAGCGCGCCGTAGCAGGCCGGGGATGTCTGCGTTCATTACTCCCATGCTGACGATGGGAAGCGTGATTCCGGTTTTCCCCAGCGTGCGACGCATGAGCCCTGTGTTCGTCGTAGCTCCAGGCTCAGCGAAGAGCGATTTACCCATTATTGTTGCGGCGCCTGCCCAAACGATCGGCTTCACAATAAAGTCCCGACGATTCCATTCATGATCTTTCATGGTTCAGTCCTCGCGTTTGTACTTTCCGATTCGTTGGCACTCCAGGATTTATGGAAGACCTTGTGCTGTCGTCTTCAAAATCTGAGTGCCGTTCTGTCCCGGGTTGAAGAGTGCAATCAGGTAAGGCCCACGCGTTCGTGCGATCACGTGCCCTTCGAAATTATTGCTCCCGCGCATTCCGTTTTCGCCCAAGTCAGGTGCGGGAACCGCTTCTCCGGTCTGCTTGAAATGCCTCGTCAGTTGTTCCGCCCGTGCTTTCGCTGCAGGCGCGCTATCCGCCACGGAAACCACGAGCTTCGATTGCTGTTTTGCTTGCCCGTACGTAACCAGATAGGCCGGAGCCAGAAACGCATGCCCCAGCGGATCCTTTTTTATGTACTGTTCGGAATGCGCAACGCGATGCTCTCGCGGAAGCGTGGCCAGCAGAGACGGCAGAGCTCGGCTCCCGCCAATGCGTGCGGAAAGAAGCCGGGCAAACTGGTCGAGCAACGTATCCGCACTCGGCGCAGAGCCCGACAGTTTCACGTAATACGGACCCTCAAGAAAATTGAGAATCCCTTCGCCGCGATACCCTTCTGCGCCGATCGGAAGAAATTTGTAGCTGGTCGAGCGCTCCGAACCATAAATGCCAAACGCGTCTTCGGCATTCCCCATCTCGTAAATATCGACGGTCACCTCGGCCGCGCCGCTTTTGAAGTTCTGATGCAGAAGGGTTTTGAAGTCGTAGAGCAGATAAATGTCTGCTCCCCCGTCGATGTACTGATACAGGCTGTCGGCGTTGTAAGCGGAAGCTGTGCCCTGCGCCACCGCGCGGCCAGGGAGCGGTGCGCGAAGGAGACTTGAGATCTGAGCCGTACTCGACACTCCCGTATTCCGAGCGGTTGCAGGGGACACGGAACTTTGTGCATTCAGTCCTGCGGCCGCCAGTGTCAACCAAACCAGCAGAGCGATTTTCCAGGGCATTTTCATTTCGTTCTCCACGATCCGGAGGGATCGAAACCGGAACGTCACAGCGCTTTGATCTGCGTGCGCAATTTCTCAAATTCGTAAGTACCGAGGCCGCGATTGGTTGCCATCTTCAGGTACGGCAGAGCGGCAACGTCGAGATTCCAGAACGCCTTTGCCACATATGCGTCCAGGGCGACCGGGTCCGTGCCCGCAACCATCGTCTTCTTGAACAGCACATCCTGCAGATTGCCTCCGGTTGGCCCGTTGCGGATCAGAATGCGGTAGCAATCAATCATCGTCAGCGTTGGGCGAACAAAATCGGCCAGATCCACAAGACTCTCGTGGATTTTCTGGTGCAGTTGATGGCGTGGCCCGCCCAGCATGCCGTACCAATTCTTCATGCCCAAAGTTGTGCCGGTCAGGCTGTGATGCTTGGCGATGGGGACGTTGATGACCTTGTCGACATTCAAGAACGGACTGAAGACCGGCCAGGCGCGCAGAATTTCTCCTTGCAGGTCCACTTCCTTGAACATTGCCGGATCGGGCAATACGACTTCTGCGCCGGCGTGCTGCGCCGCCGCTGCGATTCCCGATCGCTCAAAACAGCGTCGCGGATCGTTGCAGCTCACGTCCGTCACGATCACGCGCTTTGCCCCGGCATTCGAGCACTGGCGCACGATCTCGGCGACAACTTCGGGATTCGTGTTGGCAGCTTGCTCGGAAGTGCGATCCCATCCGATGTTGGGCTTGACCAACACAGCATCTCCGCGCGCGATGAAGCGCCCAATTCCTCCCAGTTCTTCAAGGGCTTGACGGGCAAGCTGGGCCGGATCATCACCGGTGATGACCGCCATTTCCGGAAATTCCGGGTTCGCAGCCACCGTGTGTCCGCGTTTGGCTGCGATCGCCAGCGCAGGTTCAGGACGAAAGCTGTGTTCACTCAGCCACAACCCCAGACCGGCCGCTCCCGCACTTGCCCCTGCAACGCGAAGCAGCTTAATCAAAGCATCTCGGCGGCTGAGAGGCACTCTGTCGTCTTGCATGTCAGCTCTTCCTTTCGTTAAGCAGGCTCCGATTCGGCAAGCTCCGGTTGAGCAGGATCTGATTCGTCCGCGAGCGGCTTTCACCCACCGCTGTCACGTAGACTGCCGGACGATCCTGTACGGGGCAGGCGTATTCGCACGCGCCGCACCCCACACAGCGGGAAGGATCGAGGTAAGGTTGTTTCAGTTCCCTCGCGTTGCCGGCCGCATCGATGACCTCCGCGGTCCGCAGATAAATCGCTTTCGGTGAAGTTGGACACCACTCCTCGCAGACGATGCATTCGGTCGCCATCGCCCAGGGCAGGCATCGACCGCGATCGTAAAAGGCCGTTCCCAGGCGGATGGGCTTGTCCGCATGGCCTACATCCACCGACCAGCCTTTTACTTTTCCCGTGATTTCCCAGATCGCTCCCGTGGGACACACTTGCGAGCACAATACGCAACTGGGTTCGCAGTACCCAATTCGCGGAACAAGAACCGGCGTCCACAAACCTTCTATACCGGCCTCGGTGAAGGCGGGATGCAGGGCATTGTTTGGGCAGACCTTCATGCACTCGCCGCAACGAATGCAGCGTGATAGGAAGAACTCTTCGTCGAGTGCTCCCGGAGGCCGCAACAGGCGTTCATTCTTTTGCGCGGCGAAGCCGGGCGTGCTGCGTGCCAGCGGAACCAGCGCAACGCCGGCCGCCAGACCCGTAAGAACTTTTCTTCTTTGCAGGTCTGCGCCAGCCGTTTTCTGATTCGGGAACCACTCAAATCGCAGACCGTGTTCCGGACACTCGCCCACGCAATTCAGACAGAGAACGCACTCCGGTTGACGCCAAGCCGCGCCGCCGATCGGATCGTCGCCGCCCTGGCAGCGCAGAAGACACCGGTTGCAATCGTTGCAATGCTCGGCGTTCTTGACGAGTCCAAGCACGGACCAGCGTGAAACCAGTCCCAGCAACGCTCCCAGCGGGCAGAGCGCCCGGCACCAAAAGCGCGTGACGCGGAAATTCAGGACGACGATGAAGATGAAGATGCTCCCCAGCCATATCCCCGAATGGAAGTAGGGCTGCTTGAAGCCGAGCAGGAGTGATCCCAAAATGAAGTGCAGCGCACTGCCGATGGTCTGTGCGATCCCGTTACGACTCTGCTCCAGCAAACTGAGGAACGCGCGCAAGCTGTAGTTGGTTGCGGGCAGGATAGACAAACCAGCCGAGCGCACCAGGAAAGAAAATGGGTCGAGCCAGCCGACGACGCCCGTCCCAAACATCGCGGCAACCAGGCAGACGATCAGCAGGTAATACTTTGTCGTTTGCCAGCGTTTGTAGCGATTCGATTCGATCAGTTGCTTGCCGCGCTTGCGCTCGGATTTAAGGCTGCCAAAGAAATGGTGAATCGAGCCGAGAGGGCAGATCCATCCGCAAAAGAACCGGCCCACGAACATGGTCGGAATCAGAACCAGCAAGCTCCACAACAAGCCGCGGTAAAGCGCATGACTCGATAGCGCGTTCGAGAGGGCGACGAGAGGATCAAGCCGGAAGAACAGCCAAACCGGGTAGGGCAGGCGGATTTCATTGTTGGACGCGGTGAATGAGCCGCGAAACTCAGTGCGCAGCAGAAGGAAGAGAAAGAGCAAAAAACACGCGATCTGCGTAATCGTCCGCAGCTTGGTGGGTCTTGGAAAGCGCAAAATGTCCCTTTCCTGCTGGAGAGTCAGACTACGAGACGCTACACGGTCGACAAAAGGAACTGGCGTGTGCCTGGCGCCGCCAACCGAATTCTCGCGTTGAAGAGCTAGAAGTGTCCGTGACTCGGATCACGCGCCGTCGTGTTCCTTGCATGTGAAACAGTGTTTGCCGGGAACCGTTCCTGTGAACTCTGCCAGGACAGAACACCTGCATCGATATAAAGCCTTGCTCGCTCAACTGATTTGCGAGTGACCTCGCTCACTCGCGGCGGTGATGCCCTTCACTGTCCGCGTCCGGTTCGTACGAGAACATCAAGACAGGTACTTCTATGTCCACCTTCGGTGGCGCGAGGCGACCGCGGAAGACCGTTCATGACCCTGTCGCAGATCTCATTCTGGTTTTCATCACCCTCGTTCGCCAATTCGGCCGCACGGTACCAACGAGTTCCCACCCATTATCAGAGCGGACGATGTACCTACCAGAGGTGTTCCATGGGCCGTCATAATTTCCTCTCGATTCGGGACTTTTCGCCCGAGGAGATTCACTACCTGCTCGAGCTGGCGAGCGAGATGAAGCAACATCCTTCCGCGCATATGGGAGCGTTGAAGGGCAAAACCCTCGCCATGATTTTTGAAAAACCATCGCTTCGAACGCGCGTTTCCTTTGATGTCGGCATTCAGCAGCTGGGAGGATTCGCACTCTACCTCTCAAATGCGGAAATCAGCCTGGGAAAACGGGAATCTCTTTACGATATCGCGAAGAATCTGGAGCGCATGGTGCAGGCCATCATGATCCGCACCTATGCTCACGAAATTGTCGAGCAGATGGCAGAGTACGCGAGCATTCCTATCATTAACGGGCTCACAGATTTCAGCCACCCCTGCCAGGCGATGGCGGATTACATGACCATGATGGAACTCAAGCCCGTCATCGCCGGATTAAAGATCGCCTTCATTGGAGATGGCAATAATGTCTGCCATTCCCTGATGTTTGCCGGAGCGCAACTGGGTGCGAATGTCTGGGTCGCCACGCCGCCAGGATACGAGCCCAAAGCCGAGGCACTTCGCTGGGCACGGGATCGGAGCGAGCAAACCGGCAGCTCGATCCATTTGACACAGGATCCGCTGGAAGCTGCTGCCGGTGCCGACGTGATCTACACCGACGTATGGGCGAGCATGGGACAGGAGAAAGAAGCGGAGGCGCGCCGGAAGATTTTCGCCCCCTACCAGGTGAATTCAGAGTTATTTCGTCATGCCAGGTTCGATGCCCTGTTCATGCATTGTCTGCCGGCGCATCGGGGAGATGAAGTCACCGACGAGGTCATCGATTCGCCCCACTCCGTCGTGTATCAGCAAGCGGAGAATCGGCTGCACGCACAAAAGGCGATTCTGCTGGAACTGATGCAGTTCCGGGAAGTATTGGAGCCGGCACCGGCGGTGGGGGTGGCGCGCAGTTAACGGTTTGCGGTCATGAAATCAATACTCATCGCCGTGGGGGGCAATTCCCTGATTCGTGCCGGGGAAAAGGGAACGGTTGCCGAGCAGTGGGGCAACGCGCGACGCACAGCAGCCGCAATCACTGGACTAATCAAGACCGGCTATCACGTTCTGGTAACTCACGGTAACGGTCCGCAGGTTGGGGCGCAGTTGCTGCGCTCGGAACGAGCATCGGACCAGGTTCCGGGTCAGACCCTCGATGTCTGCGGTGCGGCCAGCCAGGGAGAAGTCGGGTATCTGCTGGCGCAGTCCCTGTGCGATGAATTGTCTGCGGCACATCTTTACGTCCCCGTGGTGAGTCTGGTAACGCAGACCGTAGTGCGGGCCGACGATCCTGCGATGAAGCATCCCACGAAGCCCATTGGCCCGTTTTACTCGCGGGCCGTTGCGGAGGAGCGCCAAAAGCAACTCGGGTGGAAGATAGTCGAGGACGCAGCGCGCGGATATCGGCGAGTCGTGCCATCGCCCGAACCGATTGAGATCGTTGAACTGGAGGTCATTCGTTCGCTCATGAGCCATGGCGTGCTCGTGATCGCGTGCGGCGGCGGCGGTATTCCGGTCGTTCGCCGTGGCGATGAACTGAAGGGCATCGAAGCGGTCATCGACAAAGATCGGGCCTCGGCGCTGCTGGCCTCGAGGTTGCAAGTGGACACCTTCGTCATTTCGACCGACGTCGATTTCGTGTATCTCGACTACAAGAAGCCTGCCCAACGCCGTCTTGAAAACATTAGCGCTTCGGAATTGGAAGTTCATTACCGCGCCGGACATTTCCCAGCGGGTAACATGGGGCCGAAGGTCGAGTCAGCGCTGCGCTTCCTGAAATGCGGAGGCCACGAAGTCGTGATCACCTCCTACGAGCACTTGATCGAGGCCGTGGCTGGGCGCATAGGTACCCATATCTGTCCGGACTCCGCATTTCTCTCGCGCGCAATCACACGAACAGAAGTTCCCGTTGGAGGCTAAATGGTGGTGAGTTCAAATCTCTCTTCATTAAAGGCGGCCCCATCCCGCCATTTGCAGGAAAACCAGCACAGGTTTTCGAAACTGCGGCATGTCATCGAGTCGCAACAATTCACCTTGCCGCTGCTGACGGAACTCTTTCAGCGCACACGAGGCATGGAACGCGTGGTGGCCCGTGGCGGAACACTGGAGTACCAGAACAACATTCTCGCGAACCTCTTTTACCAGCCCTCGACCCGGACCCGCTTCTGCTTCGAAGCGGCCATGTACCGGTTGGGCGGCAGGGTTCTGTCGACCGAGCAGGCTGCGGCGTTTTCCTCCGAAGTCGCAGGCGAGCAGGTGGAAGATTCCATCCGCATCATCGCGAACTACTCCGATGTGATCGTCGTGCGGCATCCCCAGGCAGGTGGCGCGCAGCGGGCCGCGGACGTTTCTTCCGTTCCCGTGGTCAACGCGGGAGACGGCGAGGGCGGCCAGCATCCCACGCAGGCCCTTCTGGACCTTTACACGATCTACCGTGAGCGGCCGTTGGTCGGGCTGAGTGTCGCAATTATTGGCGAACTCGATCGCGGCCGCACCGCCCGCTCGCTGGCCTACCTGCTGGCCAAGTTCGATCGCGTGAAGATTTTCTTCGTGGCGCCGCCGGAGCTCCAGATGAAGCCTGACATCCTCGCTTATCTCGATGAGCACGGGGTACGTTACGAACTCGAGTCGGATGTCGACCGCGTGATCGGCGAGGCCGACGTGATTTATCAGACGCGAATTCGGCCGGAGCGGGTCCGCGACGAGCAGCGTTTGAGGCGTTATGCCATCGATTCGGTACTGCTCCGCAAAATCAAATCCGATGCACTCATCATGCACCCGCTTCCCCGCACCGTGGAATTGGATCAGACCGTGGATCACGACCCGCGTGCGCTTTATTTCCGGCAGGCCGCCAACGGTCTGTATGTGCGAATGGCTCTGCTGACCATGCTGTTGGACAAAGACTAGGAGATTGCTGCACTCGCGAGGAGAAGCTATGGCAGTACTGGACAGGACTTCTGCCGACGAATTGATCGAACTGGAAAATGATTTCGGCGCCCACAACTATCGTCCGCTCGACGTGGTGATCGAGCGCGCGGAGGGAGTGTGGGTGTACGACGTGGATGGCAAGCGCTATCTCGACTGCCTGGCCGCGTATTCGGCCGTAAACCAGGGCCATTGCCACCCCCGGATTCTGAATGCGCTGATTGAACAGGCCCACAAAGTCACGCTCACGTCGCGTGCCTTCCGCAATGATCAGCTCCCTCTTCTCTGTCGTGACCTGCATGATTTGACCGGATTCGACACGGCATTGCCGATGAACTCCGGAGCCGAAGCGGTCGAGACGGCGGTCAAAGCCGCGAGGAAGTGGGGATACCAGATCAAAGGCATTCCCGATGGCGCGGCCGAGATCATTGTGTGCGCGAATAACTTCCACGGTCGCACGGTAACCATCATCAGCTTTTCGAGTGACCAGCAATATCGCGACGGCTTCGGCCCATTCACGCCTGGATTCAGGATCATTCCCTATGGTGACGCGGCGGCACTGCGCGCGGCAATTACTTCGAATACCTGCGCCTTTTTGGTTGAGCCGATTCAGGGAGAAGCCGGCATCATCATCCCTCCGGCTGGATATCTGACGGAAGCTGCCTCAATTTGCCGTGAGCATCGCGTGCTGATGATGTGCGATGAGATCCAGTCCGGCCTTGGCCGCACTGGCGAACTGTTTGCCTACATGCACGAAGGCATCAAGCCTGATGTGCTGATCATCGGCAAGGCGCTCGCGGGAGGGTGTTATCCCGTATCTGCGGTCTTAGCCTCCAGAGAAGTGTTGGGCGTTTTTCATCCCGGGGACCATGGCAGCACCTTTGGCGGCAATCCCCTGGCCTGCGCCGTCGCGCGCACGGCGTTGCGCGTGTTGGTCGAAGAAGGGCTGGTGAAGCGCTCAAAAACTCTTGGCCAGTACTTCCTCGAACGGCTGCGAACCATCCGCAGCTGGGATCTGAAGGACGTTCGCGGCAAAGGGTTGTGGATTGGAATCGAGATGCTCAGTGCCACGCGCCCCTATTGCGAAGCTCTGAAGGAAGAAGGCGTGCTCTGCAAGGAAACGCATGATCGAGTGATCCGGATTGCGCCGCCTTTGACCATTACCAGGGAAGAGATCGACTGGGCGTTTGAGCGCATTCGCAAGGTGATCGAGGCTCGCTGAATTTCATCCTTCAATCGTCGTCTGAGCCTTGCGCTGGTAGGGGGCGAAGCCATGCTCGCCCGGCGACATGCTTGGTCTTGTAACAACCGCTCAGGACGAAGTGACCTCCTAAACGGTCGCGCGTGTGTGCTTCTTTGTGAACTTCTGCAAAATTTCCGTCAATCCAGGGTGAGTCAGGGCCTCGACTTCATACGTCACGCGCAGAGTGGGTTTGTTCAGTTTGATCAGGTTTGCCAGGTCGATCGGAGTTGCTACCAGAACCAGGTCGCACTCCACGCGATTGATCGTTTGCTCCAGTTCGTGCCGCTGCATAGCGCTGTAGCCCATTGCCGGTAACAGACTGGTGAGATGCGGATATCGTTCGTACGTCGATCGGATGGATCCGACGGCATACGGTCGCGGGTCTACCAGCTCTGCGGCGGCACATTGCCGGGCCGCCACTACTCCGGCACCATAAGGCATTTCGCCATGGGTGAGGGTCGGGCCATCCTCCACGACAAGCACCCTGCGCCCTTTCACCATCTCGGGCGCCGAGACGGTCACCCGGCACGCGGTCTCAACCACTGTAGCGCCGGGATTGCTTGCACGCACATTCCGGCGCACCGTCTCTACATCCTGCGGCGACGCCGTGTCCACCTTGTTGATCACGATGACGCCAGCACGCCGCAGATTGACTTCTCCCGGGAAGTACGCCAGTTCGTGTCCAGGCCGATGTGGATCGACAACCACGATTTCCAGATCGGAAGCATAGAAGGAGGTGTCGTTGTTGCCGCCGTCCCAGATTACGAGATCGGCTTCTTTTTCCGCTTGCCGCAGGATTCTCTCGTAGTCCACGCCAGCGTACACGACGGTGCCCTGCCGCAGGTGTGGTTCGTACTCTTCGCGCTCCTCAATTGTGCATTGGTTCAGATCGAGGTCGCTCATCGTGGCAAAGCGCTGAACGGCCTGAGCGGCGAGGTCGCCATAAGGCATGGGATGGCGAACCACGACCGGCTTCCATCCTTCTCGCTTCAGTTCGGAGGCGACCAGCCGGCACAAAGGGCTTTTGCCGCATCCGGTGCGGACCGCGCAAATCGAGATTACCGGTGCCGAGGACTTGATCTGTGTGCGCGACTCACCGAGCAGCCAGAAGTCCGCACCCATAGCCACGACGCGCGACGCCAGATGCATCAGATTTTGATGGGAAATGTCACTGTAGGAAAACACCACAGCATCAACACTGTGCTCGCCTACGAGTTTCTCCAGATCCTTCTCATCGAAAATCGGAATGCCTGACGGATATAAAGGTCCTGCCAATTCCTGCGGATAGCGCCTGTCCGCAATGCCCGGAATCTGCGTCGCCGTAAAACCGACGACATAGCATTCCGGATTGTCTCGAAAAACAACGTTGAAATTATGGAAATCTCTGCCCGCAGCGCCCAGAATCAGGATTCTCTTCGTCACGGAGCCGCTCCCTTCGCCCCAGGCTTCTATTACAGGACGAGCGCGGCTTCGGAGCCGTGACAATAGTCCCTTCGAGGGGTGATGGAAGTCACAATCCGCGCGACGGTGGCCGAATTAGGGTCGTCTGTAACCGCTTGAATTCTTTGTTTTCCGTGCTGTGACTTCGGTCACGTCAGGGTTGGTTCTCTGTCGTGCTACCCCCAGTCGCAGACTGGGGCGGGATCTTTGACCAATTGGCCTTTACGCATCTGGGAGACCCGGTTTGAATCAGCTGTGCCTGACAAGTTCCCTTACATTGACTTGCCTGTAAGTCGGGCTTAGGATCTGCCTCAGTGGGACGGGGAGAAGGAGCGTCGCGCCCGTGGCGCTTCGGGCGATTAGTCACGATTCGCTCATCGGCGAGGCCGTTTCGCGCTACCGCATCGTCGAGAAGTTGGGCGGCGGCGGGATGGGCGTGGTTTACAAAGCCGCAGATACCGAACTTGGCCGGTTCGTAGCTCTGAAGTTCCTACCTGAAGACCTGGCCCATGACCCGGAGGCGCTCGAACGATTCCACCGCGAGGCACGAGCAGCTTCTGCCTTGGACCACCCGAATATCTGCACGATCTACGAAATCGGCAAGCACGAAGAGCGATCATTCATCGCGATGGAATATCTCGATGGCATGACGCTGAGGCAGGGCATCGCCGGGAAAGCGCTGGACCTCGAGACAGTGCTCTTGCTTGGAATCGAGATCGCCGACGCCCTGGATACCGCTCATGCCGCGGGAATCATACATCGTGACATTAAGCCCGCGAACATCTTTGTCACCAAGCGGGGCCATGCCAAAATTCTCGATTTCGGTCTGGCGAAACTCGTCGGCAGGAGTGCCTCCAGAAGTGGCGAAACTGAGACGATCGACACGACTGACCATCTGACCGGACCGGGTGAGTTGATGGGCACCGTTGCGTACATGTCTCCGGAGCAGGCTCAAGGCAGGGAACTGGATGCGCGCACTGATCTGTTCTCGTTCGGAGCGGTGTTGTACGAGATGGTAACTGGAGCAATGCCTTTCCGAGGCGAAACTTCAGGGGTGATCCTCAAGGCGATTTTGGATGGGGCACCGACCCCGGCCGTGCGCTTGAACCCAGATCTGCCACCTAAACTGGAAGAAATCATCAGCAAGTGTCTGGAAAAAGATCGGAACTTGCGGTTTCAACACGCCTCCGACATTCGCACCGACTTGCAACGGTTGAGGCGAGATTCGGAATCGCGTCGATCGGCTGCTCCGGAAATAGAGTTGAGGTCGGCGACGGAGTTAGCCAAAGCAGGTGAGGGATCGTTTGCTGTGCGCACCAAGGGTGCGAGGCAGGTGCCGTGGCAATTCGTCGCTGTCGGTGCGCTGATTTGCGTTGTCGTTTATTCGATTGTCTGGCGGTACCAGCAGGCAAAGAGTGTTTCGCAAGCGCATTTCAACCTTGCGTTCTCGAAACTGACGTCGCAGTCTGGTGTCGAGTGGTTTCCCAGTCTCTCGCCCGACGGAAAATGGGTGGTGTATTCGGGCAACAGCAGTGGAAGTCACCAGATTTACTTGCAGAGCGTCAGCGGGCAGACTCCCCTCGACCTCAGCAGAGATACTACGGCAAATGACGATCAGCCGGCGTTTTCTCCAGACGGAGAGCAAATCGCGTTTTGTTCCAGTCGCGACGGGGGCGGCATCTTCGTTATGGGTCGCACGGGCGAGGCGCTCAGGCGGGTAACGCGTATGGGATTTCATCCATCGTGGTCGCCCGACGGAACGCAATTGGCCTTCACCACGGAAAATGTTGAGTTGTACCCGCAGAACTCGGTAGGGCAAAGCGGGCTTTGGACCGCAAAGGTAAGCACGGGAGAAGCGCGGCGTCTGTATGAAGGGGACGCCGTTCTCGCCAGCTGGTCGCCACACAACCGGCGCATTGCGTTTACCCACCGTCTCGGTAATCCGGCCCAATCAGCTATTTGGACGATCCCGATCAGCGGAGGAACTCCCAAGCCGGTGACCAGCGAGAGAGCAACTGATTGGAATCCGGCCTGGTCCCCGGATGGAAGGTATCTTTACTTCTCGAGCGATCGGCGTGGCAGCATGAATTTGTGGCGAGTGCCGATCGATGAAGCATCCGGAGAGACGCGCGGGGAGCCCGAAGCGATCACCGCGCCTGCGCCTTACCTTGCTCACCCAAGTCTCTCCGCTGACGGCAAACACATCGCGTTTACCTCGGCGCTTGTAACCGCAAACATTCAGCGGCTGACCTTGGATCCATCGGGAACAGTAAGAGGCGAGCCCGTCTGGGTGACCAGCGGTTCACTGCGCTGGTCAAATCCCGCGCCTTCGCCTGACGGCAATTGGGTCGCGATGTATTCGCTGGTGCAGCCTGAAGGTCATCTATATTTGGTGCATCCCGACGGGACCGCCATGCGCCAGTTGACCAGCGATTCCGCCATCGACCGCATGCCCCACTGGTCGCCGGATGGAAACTGGATTGCGTGTTTTTCCACTCGCAGCGGCGGGATAGAGCTGTGGAAGATCCGACCTGATGGCAGTGACCTGCAACAGCTGACCGAAGGCGGCGGAGGCTACCTGGCATGGTCTCCGGACGGTACACGAATTGCGACAGTGGCCGGCATTGAAGATAGGGAATTCATTTTTGATCCGAATCGCCCATGGAAACAACAAACGCCCGAGCCTTTGCCGCCGCTCGATCCTCCATCGAGTCGCTTCCTGGTGAATGACTGGTCACCCGATGGCAAGCACCTCGTGGGCGCAGCAGAAGCACCAATCGAAGGGGTTATGACGTTTTCCCTGGAGTCCCATCAATACGAGCGCCTCACCGATTTCGGCGAGTGGCCAGTCTGGTTGCCCGATAGCCGTCGCGTCCTGTTTGTTGCCAATGGAAAAAACTTCTACGTTGTCGACGCCGGTTCAAAACAGGTCCACAAGGTATTTTCCGTCACCCGCGACATCATCGGACCGCCGCGACTCACGCGGGACGGAAAAACGGCGTACTTCTCCCGTCGAGTGACCGAATCAGATATCTGGCTCCTAACTTTGGACTAACCCGCCGGTGGTATCTGGAATGTCGAAAGTCCGTCCGGTCGACTGCGAGACTAAGCGATCACACCCAACCTGCTTGTTCTCAGTCCGCTTGCCACGGCGGAGCCGCTTGTAGAGGGCGATATTAAACGCTGTGATCGTACCGGCACGACCGACGACCGATATCCACAGAGGCGTGCAAGATGATGCTGTTACGAATTCCGAACACAAAAGTGACAGCGAATGTGCGCGGTCGCAATTTTGGCATGATGCAATTTGGAGAACTCAAACCTCGCCGCGTCTGTCAAAGGCACTGCAACGCGGGCTGGCACTCGCGTGCCCTGCGACCTTCCCGTCACTCTCGTCAGCATGGAGCCTGTTCATCCATTTTCCCACTCCTGCCAGGTAGTTGTTGTTAATCTGCGCGGCTGCGCCGTTCGATCGAGCCACCCGATCGGAAAGAACACTTTGGTGGAGATGTATGGCCTGCCGCGGACTCCGCTGCTGAAGGCACGAGTTGTGAACTGTATCTGCCTCGGAAAGCAGGAGAACATATGGCTGGTGGGTTTGGAGGTCGATCCTCCAGGCAACTGGTGGGGAATTGAACCCGCGCCCGGGGATTGGTCGAATGAAACCTGAGTCCGCCGACGCAAATGCGCAAAATGTCGTGATTTTGCGAATAGGACTTGGAAACCTATCGCCCGGAATCGTCGTAAACAAGATTACGCACGAGCCCAACCTCTACCGAACTGACGAAGCTATTCACGAAGGAGCCACCGAGACACAAGCTCGGATCGAGCCGGGAAGGCACCATCATGTACCTCACACTCTTATCACGCGCCACGGACCGGAATGAGTCCAAGCACATGTCCAGCGCTCCGAATCAGGGGATTCTATAATCCAAAATAGACGGGACATCTCAGCGCGGCTGAGTTCATGAAAGCGAAAAACTACCCCGACCTAAAGCCTTATTCCGGGAACGTGCGGCTCGTCATCTTGGACCTTGACGCCTTTCTCTACCCTTACGACAAGGCATATCGAAACGCCGCCCTACGAGCCTGGCGGGAGATAAGAAAGGAATACGGCCTTCCCATATTCCGAAGGAAAATAGCGCAAAAACTGATTGCAGAGGCAAAGGAAGAAGCCAACAGGAATCCTGATGATGCATTATGTCGGCACATAAGCAAACTGGCGGAACGCCTGCAAAACAAGGGTCTGCCCGTTGCCTCCGTGATCGGCATGCTGGAAACCTACTATCGCAGCGGGAAGGCAGCCCGCTCGGAAGAAGACATTCATGATCAGTCCCTTGATCCACCTTACAAAGACATGATCGCCATGGCCTTTAATCTGAGGCTGCTTCAGGACCACAAGCGCAAAAAGAAGGTAACGCCTGCACGCGGCGAACTGCGAGGAAAAATCCTGGAAGGAGAAAAGGGGATTACGCGGCTGTGGAATAGGCATATGGGCACAGAGTTCCTCCGCGCCGACGCTGGACTGGCAAACCGGATACAGAGGCTAGCGGAAGCCGGGGTTGAAGTCGCTGTCCTCACACATTCGTTCAAGGATGGAGAGGGGGAGGCGATTGAAAAGCTGGCAAAGCTCGGCCTCAAAGGGGTGATCCCGGAGAAGAATATCTTTGGACTGGAAGAGATTTCTCCCCATCAAAAGGGCAAGCATCCCGAGGTTTTTGAAAAAGTGCTAGCGGCCATTAACAGCATGCGCGGCCCGGCGGACCCGATTAAACCATTCGAAACGATCATGGCAGAAGATACGATCGGCAACCTGCGCGGTGCCAAGAAAGCAGGCATGAAAACCGTGTGGGTGCCGCGCAGGAACAAGGACGTACCTTATCATCCCTCCCAGAAGCTGAAGAGAAAGCTCGCTTCGGTCGATCATATCTACGCTACAACCCATCAATTTCTAGACGCGCTGAATGCTGCGATCCCGGCTTGCAGAGAAAGACCGTAAGTTGCAGTGTTCTCGCTTTAGAAAAACGGCGCTAACTTATTCCACGACTCGCCATTCGGTCGCCTTGCGTGTTTTGGCGAGCCCGCCAGGCCACCAATTCCAGTCGCCGGCTATACGAAGCAGCGCGGGACCGATCACGATACGAACCAGTGTGGCGTCAATCAACACGGCGACCGCCAACGTAAATCCGATCATCTTGACCACCAGGAAACTTCCGAAGGTGAAAGCCGCAAACACCACGATCATGATCGCGGCGGCACTCGTAATCAGGCCTGCGGTTCGAGCCAGACCCTCCACGATCGCGTCCATTTCACTCAGCCCGCTTCTTCTGGCTTCGAGAACACGTGCCACCAGAAATACCTCATAGTCCATGCTTAATCCGAAAACGATGGCAAAGGTGACGATTGGAACCAGGGGAAACACGCTGCCGGTTCTCTCAGGAACTCCCAGGAAGCGGCTTCCGTGTCCATTTTGGAAGACCAAAACCAATGCACCGAAAGACGCGGCGACCGAGAACAAGTTGAGCGCGATGGCCTTCAGAGGGGCGAAGATCGATCGGAAGCCACAGAGAAGCGCAAGGAGCGTCCCGCCCACGACCAGCCACGTGACCGAGGGAAAGCGATCTTTGATAATCGTTTCATAATCGGCGTTGAGTGCCGGTATGCCCCCCACCAGAAGCGTTGCGCCCGGCACTCCGGTGAGAGGTTGTGCGCCGGACTCGCGGATCTCCCGCACCCAGTTGACTTGTCCACGCAGGGAGACTGACCTCGCAGGTAACACCTCAAGCAGCGCCGCACGTCCGTCACTGCTCAAGAAAGTTCGACGGGTTTCCCGTGAGAGTTGAGAGAGGTTAGACCTGTTACCCTCCGCAATCGAAGTGATAGAAATTACGCGGCCGGCTCGGGAGTCGCTGGCGAGGTGCCTAGTGAGACGATCCAGCACATTCCAATCCGCGTCGGTTTGCGCGATTGAACCGGTTGGAAGTTCGACGATGATGCGTAACGATTCAACAACTCCTTCCCGATCCATCTGTCTCAGGGTGTGGAGGGCATGGACGGATTCCGCAGCCGGCGGAAGCCAATCCCCTCTCGGGAGACTGGTATCCAGCCGCCTGACCTGCAGGGCAAGCAGAAGCAAAGGAGTGCCTGCCAGAAGGAGGGCAAGCCAGGGATGCGCGACAATCACCTTTCCCCATTTCCGCCATCGATTTCCCACACGTTTGGCATGATGCTCATCCAGCTTCGGAGTGAAAGGCAAGCGTCCAATATCAATCCACCGACCAAGCAATGCGAGCAGCGCCGGAACAAGGGCATTTGTAAGCAGCACACTCATTCCCGCCACCAGGAACCCCGCGACACCGATGGAACGGATTTCGCTGATCGGGACGGTCAAAAGAGCTAAAAACCCAATGGCGACGGTTGAGGCTGAAATCAAGAGTGTGCGACCTGCCTGACGTGCCGCGACCAGCGAGGCCGCGGGTCCGTCGTGCCCGGCGGAAATAGCTTCCCGGAAGCGGCTGAGCATGAGCAGCGCGTAGTCGATTCCCAGGCCCAGGCCAAGCATGGCGGCCAAATTCTGAACCAGAATGGACAAGTGCCAGTGCTGCGCTAGGAATCCTGTAACCGCCAGGGTTGTCGCGATGGAAAGCTCGCCAACCGCCAATGGAATCAAAGCGGCGACCAGGCTTCCAAAAGCCACGAGCAGAAGGGCGAGCGTCGCGGGGATCACCAGAGTCTCGCCGCGTTGTACGTCGTCGGCGCTCGCTTTTCGAATGTCGAAATTCAGTGGAGTCTCGCCCGTGAGTTCGAGCTTGACCGCCGGATAACCGCCCCGCAGTTGATTGGCAAGCGAGTTCTCCAATTCATGAAGCTTCGGAACAATCGACTCCACCGGACCGTCGGCCGACGAGAGCCCAATGAGAACAAACGTTCCCCCTCCAGGACACAAAAAGATCGGGTCGCGCAAGTCGAGATAGGACACAACTCCCGAAACGCCAGCTTGGTCTTTCAGCTCTTTGACGATGGTTTCTAACGCTTGGTCGCCTTCCTCCGAGCCCGCAGGTGGAAGCCCCTGGATCACCAGGACTACGCGGTCTACGAAGGGCGAATGAAAACGATCGGCGAGTTCCTGCTGAACCGTTGCAGCCTGGCTGCCCTCGACACGGGTTGCGGTTTCCAGGCGGCGCTCGGCGTGAAAAGAAAATGGAAGAAGTGCAATGGTTGCTGCAAGGACGATCGCTGAAACCCAATAGCTGCGCACTGGCATCGCACTCATCATGTCACAACAAGAGCGTCGTCAATGAAACTTTCCGTGAAGATAGGCTTGCCCAGGGATCACATGAGTAGCTAACTAAATCTGCTAAACTCGTCCCCATCGGCTTGGAAAAATCAACTCGTACGTTGCTGCTGTTCGGGCTGCTCTCGGTCGTCTTACTTGGACTGAACCAGCCGCGAGCGGCGCAATCCGCATTATCAGACCCCCGCGTTGGCACCTGGACGCTCATCTCTGCGCAGTGCCGCCTGGATCCTCCGAACCGGCTTTCCATTACACATGCGCATGACAGGCTGCATGTGGTCATGTCCGGCGAAACTCATGTCGATTTCAGTGCGAATCGGAACGGACACGAATCGGCTGCGCCCGGCAATCTCGGGTTCAATCAAGTTGAGTTACGCAGGATCGATAAGAGGCAGGCGGAGGTCACCCAGTTAAAGGATGGAACGCTGGTAGCGACGATCCGCGAACAACTTTCGAAGGATGGAAAAGAGCTGACGGCCACGACTGTGAGCGCGGGCCACCCCGATCGGACCACGGTGTGGACGCGTACCGGAGGTGCCAAGGTTGCCAATGACTTGTTCGCAGGCGAGTGGACGGAGGATCTCACCAAGACGCGCTTGCGGCAAGGTTTGGTGCTCAAAATCGAGGCGGACGGAGACGGCGGGATCCACTTTCTCGGTGACTACAGCTATGTCGCGCGTTTTGATGGAAAGCCATACGATCTGAAAAACTCGCGCAACGATACCGTGACGCTGGAACTTGTCGATCCCCACACCCTGGATGCGATTTACCGGCGGGACCAGCAAGTCACTCAAAAGGATCGGTGGCAGGTTTCCGTGGATGGGCAGCAGATGACGCTATCCACAACAGGCACGTTGGAAACGGGCCAGCAACTGACGGAGAAGCTAGTGTTTAAGAAGTAGCAGGAAATCTATCTCTGGAGTCAGGAAGCGACTTCTATAAACAAGCCTCCGCGGCGATAATCTCACAGCTGCTCCGAGGCTTCGACCCTCCGAACCTCCTCGACGCACTCAGGCTCTCCAGCAGCCGCCAGGCATTCAAGGCATTGCGGACCGCAGTCCGTACCTCTCCGATGGATTTTGATCTTCGCAGAGATGCTTAGTTCGCGCTCGTGGTTCGGTGATACGACCGGCGATACGATCGGCGTTGCGGCGTTGACCTCACGAGACGCGATCGAAATGATCCCCTTGCGATACATAAATTTCAGAATGCCGTTGACCGTATCTTCCAGAGAGGGGTCGGGTTTGCCCCACACTGAGGCATCCCGAGCCATTTGATAAGAAGAGTTGTCGTAGCGTTTGAACTCCATGGCCGAGATGTTGTCGACAGAGCCCACCAGAAAATCCAGCAGGGGAAAAAGTAGATCTTCCTTCCGGCATCTCCGGATCAGCTCGGGAACAAAGTCCGGCAGGCTGAATGCTTCGAATTGCCGGCCGGTCGCTTTGGTAATCAGCCCTGTAATATCCATCATGTTCGAATAATCGTCGCGCACGACATGGTAGGTGCGATTCGCTGTACCCGGACTGGTGGAGATGGCAACGATGTTGTTTGCCACAATGTCCGCCGGAACAAAGCTGACCTGGTTAAGAGTATCGACTCCGATCCCGTGATTCACCATGAAGGCAACCAAGCGAACAGCGATATCGAAGTTGTTGCCTCCGCCCGTGACCGAAGGACTCACGAGAGCCGGACGAAAAATCCGAGTGCAAAGTCCGCGGTTGCGCGCGTCGACCACGACTTGTTCCGCTACCCATTTCGATTGGCTGTAGCCAAAATCGAGAAGCTCCATATTCTCGTTTAGGTCGCTCTCATATAAGACGGATTTCACCGCCCAGCCAAACACGAAGGTGGTCGAGACATAATTGA